>Ga0209080_1000151_pt1 | contig 53188 bp, 61 predicted proteins | sample JNZ110809AmetaG_FD_184123 | JGI IMG/M metagenome (GOLD analysis project Ga0209080, IMG submission 184123) | Hot spring microbial communities from Jinze hot spring, China to study Microbial Dark Matter (Phase II) - JNZ 110809A (SPAdes) (version 3) ...
GCCTACATCAGTCTTTATGACTGCTACGTTGCCGTCGATGCTACTTATGAGAGGCTTTATGGCGGCTACATCAGCTTTTATAGTGCCTACATCAGTCTTTATGACTGCTACACCATCCCTTATCTCAAGGAGTAGAGCGTTATTGTTTTCTACTAATGACTTTATGGCGGCTACATCAGCTTTTATAGTGCCTACATCAGTCTTTATGACTGCTACACCATCCCTTATCTCAGTTATCACGGGTTCAAGCTCTGTGAGCTTCACTTTTATAGTGCCTACATCAGTCTTTATGACTACCAGGTCTCCCTCTATCATCTCTAACTTGGCGTTTAGCGATTGCAGAGTAGTATATATTAGATCTCCTTCTCCAGTGACTATAAATAAAGCATATGCATCAGGTTTGTATGGTGGTTCATACGCTTCCGGATATATCGATACTACATGTAGTCCTGGCCTGAAACCAGCAGCTATAAAGACTATCTCTATATTGCCGGTCTCATTAACCCATATTGGAGTTGTCCAATACCTATCATTGTTAAGACCTATGAACTGATTATCTATGTTGACCGTATATGCCTTGGACAGGTTAAAACCTGTGCCTATGACGCGAACCTCAGAACCGTCGTTACTGAACACTGAAGGCACTACCACAAGCTTAGGCAGTACCTCAAACTCCGCCAATGCACTCAAATCACACGTGTCCCACGGATAGCATGCTTTGACGTCGTGAACACCACCGTAGTCGTTAGGTACTTTAAAGGTCACCGTGACGTTAAACTTTCCATCAGCACCTGTGGTGCCGTTAACGATATTGAAAGTTTTATATCCATACCACCATATTCCTATTAGTTCATTTGCTGGGAATCCGTAGACCTTAGCCTCTACCAAGTCACCTACGTATCCTTTACCAGGTATTAAGACTAGTGTTGGATGGACATATATGTAGAAGATATACATGACGCCGGCATTAGTAACCTTTACGATATGCTCTCCTACCGTAAGTTCAGGGATATCAAGCGTGACGTTAAAGAAGCCGGTCTCGTTGGGTGTAACGCTACCTACAGTTTTACCATCAATAGTAAAGGTGACAGAGTCCATAGGATTCCACCAAGCACCAGCAACCACTACCTTGTCGAAGACGTAGACATTAAGTGTTAAGGTAGCGTTACCCGCACCATAGTATAAGTTAGCGTATTGAAGCGCTACATCACCATATTTAAGCGATTTTAGCTGAACGAACGCCCTATAGTACTCCTGGTACACAACAGTATCAATTAATTCGGCAGTCGCGTTATACCACAAATATATATTGATATAATCATATGGCACATTGCCTAACCAAGCCCATTCACTCTTTAAGTCCTTGATATTCCACGAGTATGTGAATTTGCCTTTCTCGTCTGTCCATACCTGCGCGAACACTTCTTCATTAGGCATATCTACATAGGTTAAGTTCAGTAGTTCGTTAGGTCGGAAAGCAACCCCCTTAAGCGTCACTAGAGCTCCAGCGGGGCCCTGCGCAGGCGTTAGCTCTATGGCCGGGAGGATTTCAACCGTCTGAGCGCTTACGGCAACGGCGGTAGCTGTACCATCGAATATCTTTATGTATTTGTAGTCCGAAGTTATGTCGAAGGGTATAGGACCTATGAGAACCTTAAACGTGTGAGTGCCGTCGCTGAAGCTTCCTATGTAGAAGTCTGCTTTGCCTCCCTTAAGGAGCGGGTTAGTCTTAGTGACCTTCTTTATGGGTCCGTTTAAGTCACTTACTAAGAAGCCAGAGGCGTATTTCTTATCGTCGGAGCTTATTGATGAGTAACCGTCCTTACTTATGTATAAGTCGAACTGAGATCCTGAGAATACGACTAAATTTGTGTTATCTATCGCGAAGACTATGGCAAGGTATCCAGTTATGGAAGTGCCGTCGTACTTCGTGACTTCGTCAGAGCCTGCCTTAAGCGACACATTGCTGGATGCGAGAGTTATGCTTTGGGGGTTTATCCTGTCGTCGACTACGCCTAGTACTGGATGACCTGTTGATGCTTGAGTGGGTATTGGTGTTAGTAGTCCTAATGCAAGTGTTGTTAGAATGAGTAGGGCATACATTTTCGCGTTCATATTCATGTTTTAAAGTCACCTCAATACATATCTAGCCAGGAATATTATTTAAACCTAACGACTACAGCTAGTTAAGCTGTCTATTTTATGTATACATTGAATTGAATTCCAAGAGTATCAGACTCTTCATGACTTCCTTCTTCTGAACGTGATACCCCAGCCCAGTTACCACTCCTTCCACGAATCTTGCTAGAGCCTCCGTGAGTTCGTGATTATGCGTTACTGAAACACACACGAGCTTGATTAAGTTCTTGTCGTGCTTTACATTTACTTCATTGAGATCCCACCTCACTATTTCGAGGAACTTTCTCAACTTGAGTAATGGATCGTGAAACTTCTCTTTTAGGTACTTCCCATAAAGGATGCCAGCCTCATACCACTTTTCGAGGAGGCTCTCGTTGGCTCTGCAAGTCTCCCTCGCAAGACACTCAAGAACTTCCTGTGGTGTGAAGACTCCTCCAAGGACTCTTAAAGCTCTTATTACTTCGAATGACTCAGCGGCTTCCTCAATGCTGTAACCCATGTCCTCCAGTTTAATCGCTTGATTTAATGACTCCTCAACAAACTTACTTATAAAAGTTCCTTTCCTCCTAGTGATTCTCGTGATCTCGTCTATTATGTCCTTCGATACATAGACTAATTTCTTTTCTTTAGTCACTTGATCCAGCCTCCCTTAAGGCCTCTAGCTTTATAAAGCTTCTAGTAACTTCCTTGTTTATTACCCTGTAGCCGAAGGTTGTGAGAACTCCTTCGAGCATGACTGATAAGAGGGTAACGTAAGGCTCAGAGACTTTAGGTGCTCTTATGCTTAGGTGTATTGCTTTGTCGTCTCCTTTCATGTTCATCTCGGAAACATTCCACGAAAGCGCTTCAAGATCCTTCAAGAGCTCTCTTAACGGATTTCTTAAACCACTTTCAGCGTAATACTTAGCTAGTAAGACCCCTGATTCAAACCAGCTCTTTACGACTAGTTCTCTGGAGTTCGTATAAGCTACCTCAATCATTTCATGCCAGAGGCTTTCTAATACAGGGACAAAGCCTATCTTTTTAGCTCTAACCAGGAGGGCTTCCCTCTCAACGAAATGCCTCAGATCCACACCAGCTTTCTCAGCTTTTAAGGCGATCTCAAAGATTTCGTTAACAAGGCTGTATAAGCTACAACCCCTTTTACTAGCCACTTCTATGAGGCTCTCTACGAGGTCCTTTCTAGCGAAGAGTGCCTTCCTCTCTGCTTCATCGCTTGACGTAGTTCATCACCACATAGCTACTATATGACCTTCACATAATTTCATTAAAAGATGCTCAACACACCAAATATCTGGAGAACCTCTACTCTCCCTTAGGAGTATCATCATTAAGTCACCAAAACCATATAAGGTACTGAAAATTATAAGTGTTTGATTTAGTTAGCTTGTAGCGTAAAAATATGTCGTTATTGAGTCTTACTGGATGCGAGCTTATGATCAAGACCCTTACTTCCTCAATTACAACTGAAAACCTGGTCTTTTTAAGGCGGTATGATTTAGTTTAGTCAAGGTTTATGAGTTTCCGTATTCCTTAGTATGTCCTTAGGACCACGGAGATCGCTCTCAGACGTGTTTTAAGCTTAGGAGCACCAGGTACGTTAAGCTGTAGTGTGGCTATTACTTTGTGTGGGTAACTAACCAACGGCAGGGAATTCTTTTAGGCAATGTAGTATGATAAACTAAGGTAGTACTAGGTCAGATACTAGTTGAGATAAGATGCGAGCCGATATTCATTGTGGTTAAGCCCAGCTATGTTCACGCTTCTTGCTCATGACCTTCACGATTATCCCCAGCCTACATAGCGAACCATCTTAAGGGTTCGCAACTGTTTTGGTGTGTTAGGTTTATGGGTTTTTGTAGGATTTTTTCATGATGAGGAGAGATACTTCAAGCCACTTAAAGATGGAACTGGATGTGAGTTCCGTGCCGTTGTGCTTGAAGAGTGCTCATGACCCCACGTAGAGTGGCTAGTAGCCACGGTGAACCGCGGGCAAGAAGCACAACCCGTCCTAGAAAAACCAACAAAACCTAGAACGGGAAACGGTTAGGGGGACTTAGTAGGATACTCAAGATGTAGAGAAAGTAAGTAAAAATTACATAAATTAACTAGACTCTGAAGAACGCCATGAAATAACTCTACCAGTGAGGCGTTTAGCAGTCGCGCATGACTACCCGAAATATCTGATTCAAAACTGTAATAAATTCTCAAAGCGAATTTCAAGATAGTTTAAGCATGAATATGTGGATACCTCCTGCGTTAGCGAAGAGAACACGTCTAAAACATGCCTGTTATGTAGGATGAGAGACGAGAACCAAGAATACATAGAGGTCTGCCGAAATGCTACAAACGCAACAAAACATTCAACCAGACCTGGCGTAAGCGTACAATAATTCTGCTAAAGGTAAAAACTAGCCCTAAGTCCTACACTATGCGGGATAGGTATGACGCGCTCTAGACCAGGCGCAGAGCTAAGCCCGCAAAAGCCGGAAATATAACTCTAGAATACAAAACCTCACTCTTTAAGGCGTAGAGGAGATCAGTTAAGATACGTTAGACGTGCTTTGATATAGTTGCTTGACTTTTTACGTGTAATAATTCTTTAGTAGTTATTTTTACTCGTTCCCTCACATAATGTTCTAGGTCACTATCTTTTAATGCTTGTAGAACCTCTTCGTCAGTAGCTCCATTCCTAATATTTATTTTCTTGTCCGTAGGTTCTATGTGATTCACGTTAACCTTTCTACGCTTAACACCTGAAACACTCTTAGGACCAGTCACTAAAACGAAGTTTTCATCAATTATATCAACTATGACACACTTTCTCCCAGCTTCCCTACCACGTAACTTCACGCATACCCTACCGACCTCAATAGCTGCCAAGCCAATCACCCTTATAGGGCCTAGTAGAATTACTGAGGACCCCTTTTAAGTGTTTAATAATTAAAGCCCTCGTTCTAGATGTGGGGTTCGACACAGAGTCTTTAGTTTCAGTTCAATAGCTTTTTTAGAGATCTCGAAAACTTCCTCAGCGCTAAAGCTGGCTGTGTTTATCACTAAATCAAAACTTCTTAAGTCTCTGATGTCTATGCCGTAGTAGGTCTTGAATCTCCTTCTCTCAGACTCTTCTCGCATTCTCAACTCTCTTAACGCATCTTCATAGCTCTTGCCGTCTCTCTCAGCTATTCTCTTAGCTCTCACGTCCTCAGGTGCTGTAAGGTATATTCTGAAGTGAGCTACGTTTTTAAGTATCCATCCGGCTATGTGCGCGTCAATAACTACACACCCTTTGCTAGCCTCACTTAAAGACATCTCGTCAATCATCTTATCAATTGAGGGGTCTTCTTCAGCAATTCTCGACAACTCACTCAGCGTTAGTCCCTTCTGAGTAGCTAAACTCCTAAACAAGCTACCAGCTGAAACCATCCTTAAACCAAGCCACTCAGCTATTTTCTTTGCTAGCGTGGATTTCCCGCTTCCCGGCATCCCACTAACTGCTACGACTAGCTTACATGAGCACTTATTCAATAAAGTTCCCCTAAGAACTTCTTACTGACAGTCTCAACGCTAACGATAAGCAAGAAGGACAGAGCACGCCACCAAAAAGCCTCTCAGGTCTCTTAGAAGACTTAGTAGTCTTTTTTAAGACGTTAGTAGATTCTGGAATTCCCCCTAACCTACTACCGCAAATCCCGCACACAGCTACGTGAGACTTAGACCTCCTATAATGAACTACAGTTCTACCGCCTGGCGTGCGTCTCCAGACCCTCCTGAGAGACCTAGACCTCACTGAAGCGCCCGACATACGCCTCAACCATAAATACGTTATTGCGTTTTGGTTAAAAAGTTTTGTAGGTATGACAGGAGCTCCACCCTTCTAAGAACTGGGTTGACTCCTGAGCAGGTCTATGCCTGCAATCCTATTATGGAGTGTTTGGTAGCCTACGAGAGTAGCTAAAAACACGAATAGTTCGTTTAAAGAACCTCCAGGATTCGAGACTATAGGCAAGTTAAGAGGTGACGGTATTGGCTTACCCCCACCATACGTTACCACGAAGAACACGTACATGTATTCCGAAATAAGCATTGAGATGAAAACACCTCCCCATAAAGCGAGTAAGTTGACTATAAAGAAGTTGCTGAGTTTCTTTCTAAGTCTTGAAGCTCTCTCTTCTAGAATCTTAGCCTTCTTCTCCTGAGGGTTTAGCGTTCTGTATTCTTTCTCGATGTTCCTCAACTCCCTAGCTATGTCAATTATCTTGAACCTACTTAACCCTAACCACCCGACTAAGTAAGACCAAGGAAGCATTGCAACCAAAACACTCATCACGTATAGCAACGTAATCATTCTCACAACCCCTTAACTAGCTCAGCTAAGGACCTGCCCGCCTCATCAGCTCTGCCTTCTTCATTCCTCACAATATTCACAGACGCTCCTACTAACGTGGCGCTAGCCACGGAAAACATTCTTATGAAACTCATGACCTCCTTAACTAACTCCACATCACTGTAGTCTTTCCTGTACCTGCTTGAGTCTTTACTCTGCCTCTGTATTATTGATTGAGGGTCCGCCTCAACCACGACTATAGTGTCTGGTCTCAACTCTTTAATAACGTATTCTGGTAGACCAGGCCAAAAACCAGTAGCTGTCTTAATGACAGCATGGGTGTCTACAAAAACCACAACATCCCTCTCTGAATACTTGAGAGGTAGAGAGTCTATATATTCCCTCATCTCCTTAGCTACTAGAGACTGAACTCTCCTCTGCTCACTTAAGGGGAGACTCCGTATTTCGTCTCTGCTCCTACATATACCTTTCTCAACCACGTACTTTAGCATGAAGTCTCCGTAATTTAGTGTCTCAACCGCGTACCCTTCATCTTCAAGAACCCTCCTAGCATGCGAGAGCACAGTAGATTTGCCAACTCCTGCTACCCCAACTACGACAACTACTCTTAACTTACCCGCCACTCTACTCACCCAGCAATCTCTTAAGTAGTGGGTACGCCTCAAGAGCTCTCTCGTAAGTTATCTGAGCATAGAATTGCTGCAGTATGCCTACAGCTAGCAGAATCCCCATGCCAGAACTGTAAACTCCGAAAATGTCGGCAACCAGAGTTATTAAAGCAACTATTATTGAGCTGAGGATAGCCAGAGGATATATGTATTTCGATAAGACGACCTCAAAAGCTTTAGGATTGCTTCTGTGCCCAGGTATCAATAAGCCGGACTTAGCCAGATTTTCTGCCTGAGCAGAAGGATTAAGACCAGCTACCTCTACCCACATAAGACCAAATAGCACTGCCAGAGTCACGAGTAGAACCGCGTATATGCTGACTCTAACAGGATCAACTATTATCTCAAGCATCGTAGACGGTGGATTAAGATAATGCACTGCGGTACTGAAGGCATCTACTAACCACGGAATTCCGGCAAGATAAGATGAAGCAAGTCTATAGAAGAGTATCATGTCTGAGAAGAGAATACCGACTAGCAGTATAGGTATGTTACTCACGTAAAGGAACTGTAGTGGCATCCCAGACTTAACGCCGGGCATCCTGTGTGAGGTTATCGGGATATTAACTTTCATGTCTTGCAGATACACTATAACAATAACCAACACGAAAAACGCTATGAGTCCCAATAAAGACGGCGCTGTAAGGTTGCCGGAACTAGTCACTATTATACCGAATACCAACCTGTTTATGTCTAGAGCTCCTCCCTGAAGAACACTTATCATATAGGGTATTATGCCGTAATACTGATTAGTTCCTGAGATAATGACAGGCGCAAATATAGACCACAATATAGTTCTAGCGATCCCTGCTAGAATAAACAAGCTAACACCAGAGCCTATGCCATACCCCTTCTGCATAGCTTCGTCAAGAACCATCAATATTAAGGCGCCAGCCAAGAACTGAAGAAAGAGAGCTGCAGTCAAGAACATGTTCAGTCTGTAGTAGAGAGCAAATCCAAGACCCTCTACAATAGCTATTAAGAGTGCCAAGCCCTTCTGGCTCTGAGTAAACAGCTTCCTATCCTCAGGGTCTGTTAAGTCTAAGTCAATGAGTTTAGCACCGACAAGTATCTGTATAATCAAACCAGCCGTCACTAAAGGACCTATACCTAACTGTGTTAGAGAACCGCTTTGCGACGCAAATATGACGTTTATTAAAGTCGGTAGCTGTATACCCTGGAGATGCGGGTACGCAGACAGTGGGAATGCGTAAGTTGAAGACATTATGTAGAAAGCTAGCAGAACCAAAAAAGTATATAAGAGTCTCCTACCTAGCTCAGGCTTCCTAGCAGGCTTGGGAGTTGAAGGCACGTACTCACCAATCCTAGCTAACCAAGACAGCGCGCCCACTATCTACCCCTAATGAGTAAAAACCAGAAAGTTATAAAGCTTAAATGATCTGTGAACGGAAGTCTCTTAAGCACTTTAGATGATCTAATAAGAAAACTAAAAGGTTAGAGAGCTGTTTCTTTTTCGCATGTTTTTCTAGTGCTTGCAAAACTTATGAATGCCGTGATCTAGGGTTTCCGAGACCTGCGGCAGACTATGGAGACTCGGGAAAACCGTGATGACACGCCCTAGAAAGAACTACGAAAACCTAGAACGGGAAACAGTAACTAAGTGAGGGTAGTGATATCAGAAGCGACGATAGGCAATAAAAACAGTCTCTGGCGTAGTCACGTTACTTTGATGGCGTAGTAACTATTACATCTCCACCGGCTTTTTTAACCTTCTCTATAGCCGCTTTAGTAGCTCTTGGAGCTGTTATCTTCATTGGCCTTGTTAGGTTTCCTTCACCGAGAAGTTTGTTATAGCCTAGCTCTTCTAAGTTAACGACTACTAAGTTGTTTTCTAGTTTGAGCATGCCTCCTCGAATCAATTCCTCTACTTTTTCAGAGAGTTCCCTGAGATTAATGGCTCTTATCTCTTCTTTCTCTATAGTCGGGTTAGGATTCTTGAATCCGTGCTTGCCAAACCAGTCGGGATGATATTTGACGACCCACGTCCACTTATGCTTGTGTAAGCCTGCAGCACCCCTACCTCCTCTGCTACCAGCCTTCCTGTGTTGCCCTACTCTGCCATAGCCGTGTGTTCTGCTACCCCTCATCTTTCTACTCTTCTTTTCTTTCCTCACCACCACTTAATATCACCTAATTACATCATTCTCAGCAGAAGTTTATTTATTTCAGAGCCTCTATACCCTAACTCCCCGTCACTACCTAACGGCTTCCTAGTGCTCTTCTTGAAGCCTCCCTTAGGGGGGTGAAGCCTGAATACGGGCTTTATGAAGTCGTCAAGTTTATGTAGCTGTAGCTTACCCTCAATTAAAGCTTTCACGAAATTGTCTATGTTCATACTAAATTTCTCTTTAATGAATTCTTCCGTAATCGGCTTATTACCTACCAGCCTACCACGCCTCACTAACAATTCTTTAAGCGTTTTCTCGTCTATCTCTCCCCAAGTAACCCAATCCTTCACTACAGCTAACATTCCTTCAATAGAAGGATTCTTAGGATAGATTACGGCCGTATACTTCCTAGTTAATCTAAGCTTCCTTAGAGTCTCAGCAACATCTGGAGAGACTCCGCTAAGACCTCTCAGCCTGATTATCACGTATAGCGTGCTCATCAAGAACTACCCCTAACCCAGTCATACGAGGTTACAAACTTGTAAGTCTTTCTTAAAGCGTCGAATGCCGCGTAAGCAAAGTTTATAGTAGTTCTTGTCTCGCCCTTAGACCAAGACCACACGTCCCTTATCCCTGCATACCTTAAAATAACCTTAGCTACATCACCCGCGACGAGTCCGGTGCCCTTTGGCGCAGGAGCTAACATTATCCTGACAGACCCACTCTTACCTTCTATCTTGAACGGCACGCTATGAGGGTCTGTACAAGAACACACCCAACTCCCACAACCTCTCCTCACAGGCGTTATGTTTAGCTTAGCTTCTCTAATAGCCTTATCTATCGCTTGTCTTATCTGTTTAGCTTTACCAACTCCTAAGCCTATGTACCCGTCGAAATTACCTAAAACTACGACAACCCTAAACTTACTTACTTCGCCGGCGTCAGTCTGTTTCTGAACTATGGCTACGTCGAGAACTTCGTGCTTGAGGTTAGGTAGCAGATAATCAACAATCTCAGGCTCTCTGATTGTAAGGTTCTGATCAAATATTTCTTTGATACTCGATATCCTGCCTTCCTTAACCATCTTACCTAATTTAGTCTTCGGGATCCACTCACTTAAAGCTTCGCTCATGTCTCTTCACCTGAAGAAAGGACCTTTAGTATCTTCTCACGTACTTCTTTAAAGTGTTGAGGTAGGTTACGGGGGTCAAGACCTCTCTTAATGTATTCTCCAAAATACCTCCTGAACAAGTCTTCGTTCTCAAAAGAGAGTTTTCTAGCATACTCTGCTATGTGCTGACCTTCAATCCTTTCTTGAGAAGGCACAACTTCCTCAGATACCGGGACTTTAACACCAGCATCTAGCAGGCCCTTTATGGCAGCAAACACGCGAGCACCTTTTGACGCTTTATGAAGTCCTATATCAGGGATTACTTCATCCACGTTCTTCTTAACAGCTAAAACCCCAGCTAGCAATCCAGTCAAGTAAGCTGCTGGCGTGTTATTCAAGTCTCCTAACCATCCATACTTACGCAGAGACTTGCTACTCACCCCTACTATAACCTCATCCCCGTTTACAGAAAACTTCATTATCTGAACTATTATTTGTGTGTTGGTTTTCCTTATGACTGCTCTTACTAATCTTCCTGACTTTATCATCCTGTAGCGCTTATAATAGTTTGTCTTACCTTCTCTTCTCCTCCTGTAAGGAACCTTATATGTCGGTCCGCGAGCCAACCTCACCTCACCTTTATACCTAACTCAGTTAAGTGCCTCTTAAGGTCTGAGAGGTTTCTAAACATCCCTCCCTTAACTCGAGAGTATAAAACTCTGTATGTTTTTCTATCAATTACTTCCTCATCTCTTAACCACCTCAAGTACCTTCTGAGCTTCCTAGCAGTATAGACATAGATTTCTTCTGTATCGCTTCTAGACTTCCTACTACCTTTTCTCTTTCCATACCCTCTCCTATGACCCCTCTTCCTCTTTTCGTGTAGCTCCTTCCACCTACCCCTAGAATTCCCTTTGGCTTGCTCAGCCCAGATGACGCCGTTCTCTATCAACTTCCTAATATCTTCTTTAGTCAGCGCCGACTCTACGTCTTCTATTCTCGTAGGGTCTATCCTGACTCTAGACACACCGACCTTCAGAATCTCGGCTGCTAACCTCTTCTGCAAACTTAAATCACTCATTGCTTCACACCCTCATTTGCTACTAAGATACCTAACTCTCTTGCTTTATTGATTATTTCAGCTCTCTTACGCTTGCCTACCGTCCTGCCTACGTACACTATCACTTCTGAAGGATTTAAAGACTCAAGCTCTTTAACGTTATGCACTACTACCGGCCTCAGACCTGATGGGTGAAGTCCTCTTATCTCTCTAGGAGTGCCGAACCCGGACGAAGGCCTCGGAGGCACCCCCTTAAGTCTCAACCGCATAGGATTATCTATTCCTTTAGGTCTCCTCCACTTCAAATCATTAACGAATTTCCAGAACTTCCACCACTGATGTCTTAAGAACCTAATCCTCCGCTTACTCTTTATTAGCCTTAACTTCCTACTAGTACTGCTCAAATTTCACCACCTTCCATGAACTCTTTCCTGTATATGTATATGCCATCAGCAAACACACGCCTATCAAGCCCTCTAATTTTAGTTGCTTGCTCTATATTAGCGGCAGTCTGACTAACTTCTTCCAAGTTAATACCCTCAACTATTATGTCGCTTTTCTGAACTTTGACTTTTACATCACCGATTATTCTAGCTACTCTAGGACTTCTTTCACCTATGAAGTTCTCGATAAGCACCTTATCTTTTTCGACCTTAACGCTTATGGGGAAGTGTGAGTATACTATCCTCAACCAATACCTGAAACCCTTAGTCACTCCGAGAATCATGTTCTTTATGTGTGCTGAGATAGCGTATACTTGAGCCACGTCCTTCCTCCTAGCGAAGAAAGTAGAGACCACTACTTTCTTATCCTCAACACTGATCCTTACGTTCTCAGCGAAACTGAAGTCTCTCGTTATCTCTCCTTTAGGACCCTTAACAACCACTTTACGTCCATCAACTACTACAGTAACGCCGTCAGGAACGTCTACATGGTCTTTAACCACAACAGCTCTAACCACTCGTGCTCACCCCTAGTAAACGTACGCCAGCAGTATACCCCCTATCCTCTTCTCTAACGCTTCCTTATGAGACATGACGCCCTGAGGAGTTGAGAGTATTAACAGACCAATATCTCTGGATGGCAGTATCTTTCTTAGCCAGTCAGGCATGCTACGCAACTCTGCGTACTTTATGGGCGTTCTAGGCTTTATCACGCCAGCGTCGTTGATTCTACCTAGCAACTGGACCTTAATCTTACCTGATCTCCCGTCATCTATGTACTCAAACTCTCCTATGTACCCGTACCTCTGGAGAGTCCTTAAAGTCATGGCTATAAGCTTAGAAGCAGGTACTATAACAGCTTCTCTCTTACCCCTCAACTCGCAGTTCTTCAGGGTCACCAAAGCGTTAGCTAAAGTATCCATCATCACCATCTAAACAACACCTCACATATACTTCTTGAAGCCTAACTCACTAGCTACCTCCCTAAAACACTGTCTACATAAGTACAGGTTATACTTCTGTATCACCGCGTCGCGAGACCCGCAACGCTGGCAAACCTGCACGCCCCTACCGTACTTCCTAACCTTAGGAGGTCTAAACTTCCCCACCCTACATCACCTTAGTGTTTAGTTCCTTAATAAAGAAAACTATTGCCTCATCTCGAGAAACTCTCTGTCTGTAAGGAACACGTGATTTCTTGACTCTCCTCCTCATAACTCTCAGTCCGGGTCTCTCTAGAGTGATACACACGTCCATGCCGAAAATCCCCAACTCCGGGTCATACTTGACACCGGGCAACATTATATGTTCTTTAATACCTATCGAGACATTACCGTAGTCGTCAAAGCTTGAACTCTTAACTCTCCTGCCTACTGCGTCAAGAACCTTATTAAGGAAACTCACAGCTCTCTCGCCCCTCAAAGTCACGGCAACAGCTATGGGCTCTCCCTTCCTAACATTAAATTCCTTAATAGTTTTCTTAGCTCTCCTCTCTGAAGGTCTTTGACCCGTAAGCATCTCAAGAATCTTAGCAGCTTTCTTAAGCCTCTCACCAGACTCTCCAACACCAATGTTAACAGTGACTTTAGCTAGTCTAGGCTTCCTCATAGGGTTAGACTCCCACTTCTCTAGAATCTTCTTAACGACCTCCTCACCTACCTCTACTCTAGCTTTGCGAGCGACGCTCATACGGCCCCCTCAGGAATCTTTATTACGGGTTTCTCAGAACCTAAAACGAAGACTTTATCTAGGGTTGTGAAGAACTCACTACCCTTAAAGTCGCTTAGCTGAACCTGCTTACGGTAGTGCCTCACACCCTCGTATATCTTAAGTATCTTAGCGACCCTACCGATGTTCTTGCCGCCAACGATTATAGCTACAGCTCCCTCTCTCATAGGATAATACTCTTCTATCTTACCATCTCTCAAAGATAACTTAACAGTGCCTAAAGTCTCGTAAGTGTCTTCAGCAGGATTCCTAGGGTCAGAAACTCTCACTAAGACGTTCCTTCCATCATGGAGGTTCAGCTGTATGTGTCCTCCTTTTACCGTGGTCTTGTTCTCAATCCTGCACAACTTGAAGGAGGCTTCGTCTTCCGATATAGGTAATAGACCTAAAACTTTCGTAGGTACTGGCAACACTCTGAAATACTCGCCTGTCTTAACTACCTCGATTACATCCATTATTCCAACAGGGAATTTATAGTCTTTCCGAACTCTGCCATCAACTTTTATGTTGCCCTCAGCTATGATCTTCCTAGCCTCACCGCTAGTCTCAGCTAATCCCATAAAGTCTCTCACGATAATCAATAAAGGTACTGACCTATTAATCGGGTGAGGTCCTGGAGATGTCTTCACAGTCCACTTATAAGCTTTTCTTAGTATAGGCCAGAAAGCAGGCGCTCCAAAACTCTTTACGTGTCTGCTACCTCCTTTCCTAGCCACTCACATCACCTCCTTTCATAGCTTCTGACTCCTTATTAGCGTTACTGCTGCTAGCCTCCTCTTCATGTACTTCCTTAGCCTTACCTCCCCTCCTCTCTACTATCTTCATGCGCTTCTTATCGCTAAGGTCTAACTTAATTATAACTACCTTAGACGGGTGGATAGGATAGTAAACAGGAGTTCCATCAGCTTTCTTTATAGTCACGCCCTCAACATATAACGCAATCTCCTCATAATCTACCTCAACAACTTTCCCTTCATGTCCTTTCCAATCTCCCCTCACTATCTTAACAGTGTCGCCGGCTCTCACGTAGATCCTCTTAATACCTAGCTTCTCTCTAAGCTCTCTAGAGAGTGGGGCAGTCATATACTTATGTCTTAGATGAAGAGGTGCTTCACGCATGCTTAGTCTTTGCTTGCCTGGCTTGATAGAAGGACTCACGTACACCACCTCACACTATTATTGAAGCTAGAGTAGCTATTCTAGGCCACCTCTCCGCAGCTTCTCTAGCCATAGGGCCTCTGACTTCTGTTCCTTTAGGAGTTCCGTCAGGCGCTATTATCACGCAGGCGTTATCTTCGAAGCTAAGCCACCTACCGTCATCTCTTCTAAAAGGCTTTCTCTGCCTTATAATCACGGCTTGAAGAACCTGACCTATCAGCTCAGTACTACCCTTCTTCACCGCAACAACTACTAAGTCGCCTACCGTAGCTGAAGGACGTCTGCGCAGTCTGCTCTTAACTCCCGGAATTCCTATCACCATCACTACCTTAGCACCGCTGTTATCAGCTACCTTAAGGTTAGTGCCTATAGTTACGCCAGCAACTCTTCCGAAACGGCTGAGAGCCGCTCCACCCTTCTTCTCAGACATTACTGCTCACCCTTCTTGAGAACCCCCAACACAACCCAGCTGACAGATTTAGCTAAGGGCCTAGTCTCTCCAATCAAGACATTATCTCCGAGACTCAAAGAAATACATGGAGGCACTCTAGCATGAATTCTTGACCTGCGTCTCTCATACCTCTTATACTTACGCACATAAACTAAGTACTCCTTCTCAACGACTGCTAGTTTCTTGGCTCTCAACTTAACTACCTTACCCACTGTAAGTCCTCCCCTAACCTTTAGATGCCCGTGCCACGGACACTCAACATCGTCGCAAGCTTTAGTGGGTGGTTCAAGACCCTCAAACTTAACTCCTATATCGCGTGATCTAGACTCACTCACCGTCAACCACCCACAATCCTCTTCATCCTGTCTTCAGGTCTACCCACTATAGCATCACCATACACTATAACATTAGTTCCGTCGTCGAGCTTAAAAGTAAAAAGGCCCCCTACCTTAGGGATCTTAATCACTCTACCACCACTCAACACTTCCAACATATTTTTAGTCTCGCCGACTACAAGACCCCTCACGTTTACTAATGAAGAACTAGTGTGTGACTTCACAGAGACTTCAAGCCCTACTAACTCGTGATATATTAAGTTCTTGGCAGTCCTCTTCATCCAGTACCCTCCCCACCTGCTAACTTCTTGAGCTCTTCCTCACGGTTTATCGTCAGTATTCTGGCTATATTCTTTCTTACGATTCTTATCCTAGCAGTATCTTTTAGAGTACCCACCTGAGCCTGAGTCCTCAGCTTAATCAACTCTGTTCTCAGCTCGGCTAACAGCTTGTCTCGCTCTTCTCTAGTCTTACTTCTTAATTCTTTAGCAGAAAGACTCACTACACATCACCCCTACGACGATTCACTACCTCCGTACTCTGACGTGACCTGAGATTCTTTAGTCTCAGGTGCTGCGGTCTCAGCACCCGCCTTAACAACGTCATCTGGCTCTCCAGGCTTCACAATAAGTACTTCAATTCCGTAAATGCCTGGCTTAAGTAGTAAGTGCATGACTGCCCTATCTAGGAGTCTGTCTAGGTGTTGCCCGGTCTTGTAGACCTTTCCAGCTCTCAGCTTCTCATACCTGGCTCTCTCGCTCACTATCTTACCGCTAATCACTATCTCTACTCCCTGAGCTCCAGCAGCCAAAACCCTCCTTAAGGCTACGAAAGCAGCTCTACGAAAATGATATCCTTTCTCAATAGCTAACGCGATCCTGCTAGCAACTATCCTAGCATCTAGGTCAGGATTCTCAACCTGAGTAACTACTAGCTGAGGATTCTCAATCTTGAAATACTTCTCTAAGACCTCTGTAAGTTGCTTTATCGTCTGTCCTTTTCTACCTATAATCATCGATGGTCTATCAGCATACAGAACTACTCTAGTACCCAGCGGCGTCTTTATCAACTCAACCCTGGAATAACCAGCCCTAACAAAATTCCTCGATAGAAACTCGTCTATCTTTAGCCTGACGAGATTTAAGCCTATAAAGTGTTCTTTTATATCAACCACACACCTCACCTCTCAGCCACTATCACTTCAATATTGGCCGTAGTCCTGATTTTAGGCGTGGCTCTAGCAAAAGCTCTAGGCATCCACCTCTTGAGATACCTGCCTTTATGAACTGCTATGTGGTGTATGTAGAGACGCTCAACATCTAAATTCTTGTTCTCAGCATTATTTTCTACGTTCTTCAGAAGCTTAAGGATTTCTCTAGCAGCCTTGACTGGATACCTACCTATAGGTGATTTCCACCTAGGAAACATAGTGGAAAGCCCCTTCTTATGAGCTATGCTTAACTTATACCTAACGTAAGGAACTGGAGTCTCCTTCTTAATAACTTTCTCTAAGAAATTCTCAGCATCTTTCAGCCTCATACCTCTTATGACTTTGAGAATCTCGTAACTCTCTTTCAAAGAAATAGGTACATCTCTAACCACAGCCTTAGCTACCTTACCCTCATCCTCTACCCTAACAGAGTATCTCCAGACCGGCACTCACTTACCCCCCAAATCCTTAGCGACTACTTTTTAAACTATAAATAACCTTAAAAAGCTAAATTAAGAATCTAACCGCCGCAAATCTAGCTCTCACTGAGAAGCACGTGTGTAGCTATTTAAAACTGGCTAAACTTCTTAATAATAGTAGGTGGGAAATCATGAAAGTACCTCTTAAGAGGGTTAACGAGTACGAGTGGGAAATACCGTCTTCCTATAAAGACTGTATGAAGGTGCCCGCGATAGTATTTGCTGACGAGTTCCTGATTTCAAAGATGAGTGAAGACTTGACGTTAGAGCAGGCGGCAAACGTGGGTTGCTTACCCGGCATCGAGATAGCCTCGTACGTTATGCCTGATGGCCATCAAGGATATGGATTCCCGATCGGGGGAGTCGCTGGCGTTAGGTCTGAAGACGGGTACGTGTCACCAGGAGGAGTAGGTTACGATATCAACTGTGGTGTCAGGTTACTGAGGACTAATTTAAGCTTGAATGACGTGAGAGACAAGATTAAAGAGCTCGTTGACACAATCTTCAGGAATGTCCCTTCGGGTGTTGGTAGTACGGGTAAGCTTAAACTTAGCTTCACCGAATTAGATAAAGTCCTTAACGAGGGTGTTGACTGGGCTATTAGCAGGGGGTTTGGCTGGGAGGAAGACAGAGAATTTATAGAGAGTTATGGTAGGATAGAATACGCTGACGCTAGCAAAGTCAGCAATACCGCTAAATCTAGAGGTGCTGACCAGCTAGGCACTTTAGGTGCGGGTAATCACTTCCTGGAGATCCAAGTCGTTGACAAAATCTATGATGAGAAGTTAGCTAAGGCTATGGGCATAGATCATGAAGGACAAATAACTATAATGGTCCACACAGGTTCTAGAGGGTTAGGTCATCAGGTAGCGAGTGATTACTTAGGTGTTATGGAGAGAGCTATGCGTAAGTATGGATTCGCCCCTCCCGATAGAGAACTAGCTTCAGTACCTTTCAACTCGAGAGAAGGGCAAGACTACTTTAAAGCTATGGCGGCCGCAGCGAATTACGCGTTCACTAACAGACAAATAATAACTCACTGGGTTAGAGAATCCGTAGCTAAAGTGTTTGGAACAAAACCTGAGAATCTTGACTTAAGAGCTATCTATGACGTAGCACACAACATAGCTAAGTTAGAAGAGCATGAGGTGAGAGGCAAGAACGTTAAGTTAGTAGTGCATAGGAAGGGCGCTACAAGGGCTTTCCCGCCGGGACATCCCGAAATACCTAAAGTTTACAGAAACATAGGACAGCCAGTCCTAATACCTGGGTCAATGGGGACAGCCAGCTACTTAATGGTGGGTATTCCAGAAGGCAAGAGAACTTTCTACTCTGCAGCTCACGGAGCAGGCAGGTGGCTCTCTAGAAACGAGGCGTTGCGAAGAAGCAGAGCTGACGCAGTACTAAGTAAACTACTTAGTTCAGGAATCTACGTCAAAGCAACTTCTAAAGAGACTGTAGTCGAGGAAATGCCAGAAGCATACAAAGATGTCGACAGAGTCGCCCTAGTCTCTCATAAAGTCGGCATAGCAGCCTTAGTGGCTAGAATGCGTCCCCTTGGGGTAGTTAAAGGGTAGAAGGCCCCGAGACTGACGATAACTGAAGACTCTCACTCTTTAAGACAAAGTAAAAAGATCGCTATCTCACTATGGGTGAGAGCTTCAGAGATTCTCCCAACAAACAGCTACTACCTTAGCAATTAGAGTAGTGCGAGTCATGTTTGTCAGGAAATAGCGACTCAATACCCTATTCTATTAATGCATTGTACCGGCTCTTCGAAGCACATAGATGTAGTTGTGTCTAGAGACATATATGAAGCGTATCTGTTATAGTACGGCTCCCCCACACGGCTGAAGAGAGTAACTACCCTCTTTTTATGGTTTAGTTTAAAGCCTTCATAGGAGGGTTCATGACCTCTGACAATTAGCCTCACTCTGAACTTCCTCAAGACCCACTGAGTAACGAGTGTTCCGAATAAGTAGCCGGCACCTCTGGGGGACGGGCTTCTTCCTATGTTAAGATCTACTGGGTCATTCCATAGTATTTCCTCAATTAATTTAGTTCTCTCATCCGCGTTATTTCCGAGGAAGTACTCTCTCAGCGTGACCTCAGAGTTATAGTTTAGTGTTGGTAATCCGCCGTGTAACGCTATGAAGGAGTCTCTCACGTACAGCACTAAAGACATGTTATTAAACAGCTCCATAAAATCCTGGTATATTTCGGTGCCTTTGACGTAACCGTAAGTCAGCTTGAGTGTTTGGGGGAAGTCATGCGGTAGTGGTATTAGATGAGGTGGAGGTTCGTGATTCCCTCTGAGAAGAGTAACGCTATCTGGGAATTCGTTCTTAAGTAGTAGGGCTGTTAGCAGGCATTCTAACTGGTGTGAACCTCTATCAACGTAATCTCCTAAGAAAACTAGTTCTACCGAGCCTTCCTTCACTAAGTTGACGTTGAGCTTCGTCAAGATCTTTCTTAGAGTTTCTAAATCGCCGTGTATGTCGCCTATTATGAAGAAAATCTTTCCGCTTTCTTTAGTTACTATAGGTCCCTCAAACTTCTTCAACTCGCTAAGGATTACGCTACTCAATGAATTTCTAATGAAGTCTCTTATTCTAGAGTAATCGCTTAGTAAAGTGTCGAGAGAGCCTTTGATGTAATCCCAAACAGTATTCACGCTCACCCCATCACCGCCTGTTAATACTTGGTCTAAGTAATATTCATCAAACAGCGTTTTTAACGTTAACTCACGACTGCTTTGATGTTGAAATCCTTCAAGGATGAGTTGGTGGGCCCGCGGGGATTTGAACCCCGGACCGCCCGGTTATGAATCCCGTAGGTCTCAACGACCTATGCCGGGCGCTCTACCTGGCTGAGCTACGGGCCCTACCTCCCACTAATTCTTATTCTCCCGCTTTTAAATTTTTGCTATGTCAGACCTCACGGTGTTGAAGAGAGGTCGGATATCAGCGTTATATTTATTTTGGTTTGAGGAATTACTTTATTGTGGTGAATTAGTATGCCTCTAAAAGTGAAAGTTGACTGGAATCTATGCATAGCTGACGGCGTATGTTACGCGTTATGCCCTCAAGTATTTGAGGCAGGGGCTGACGGGAAATCCCAGATAGTTAAAGAGTATAGAGGTAGCGACGTTACTGAGGGCACAGTACCTGACGACTTATCTGATTGTGTAGAGCAGGCTAAGACTGCGTGCCCCGTAGGAGCCATATTCGTTGAAAAAGCTTAAAACGCGGTTTTTCAGCTAAACATGTGCAGGTCTCTAACTCTATTTTTCATCGCTTGATTAAAACAATCTAATTTATAAGTTCTGATAACTAGCGTTATACGTAACGTAAATCGGAGAGGAAGAAAATGGGAGAAGTAAAAGTAAAAATAGGCGATTTAAAACCCGAAATGAACGGAGTTAGTCTCGTAGCACGCGTAATCAGCGTAGAACCCTCGAGAACCATAAGCACTAGGTCCGGACTCAGAACAATTACTGAGGCGGTAATAGGAGACGAGACCGGGAAAGTCAAGCTAACTATGTGGGGCAAGGCATTAACGAGTAAACTCAAAGAAGGAGATTCTATAGAAGTCAGAAACGCCTGGACGACAGTATTTAAGGGAGTAGTCCAGCTCAACGTAGGAGGAGAAGAAAACATAAAGATAGGTTCTGAGGAAGCTCTGCCAGAGCCCGAGGAAATACCTGAGAAATACCCGCAGGCACCAGAGAGTTACAGACCAGAACGTAGAGGAGGTCAAAGAAGAAGGTTCCAGAGGCCTAGAAGACCTTTCAGGAGAGAAAGGTCCAGCGACTTTGGCGAGGAGGAGTAGATTGAGTAGTCCATTCACTTATGAGGACATCAAAAACAAAAGGCCTGTGAGACAAGGAGTTGAGCTAGGGGTTGAAGGAGACAACTATTTAGTGGGAGTCAGTGAGGAGAAAATATATTCTCTCTCGCTAAGTGCGTTCTACGTGTGGCAATTATGTGACGGGAGTAGGAACGTAGAGCAGTTAGTCGGGCACGTCATGGAAGACTTAAAAGAATCATCTCAGGAGATAAGTGAAAACGAGTTAAGAGATATTCTGACACTAATTTTAGGACAGCTCCACGAAGCCGAGCTAATCAAGTTTAGTGAGGAGTAGCTTCCTTCTTAACCATGCAAAGACTTCTTTTCTCGTGTGTGTTTTTAGCTTAAGAATACCTCGATTTTATCGCAGTACATTTTAAGTATTGAAGTAAGGTATTTTATAATCTCATGCAGAGATTCTACACTAACATCAAACTTAAATAAGTGGGTTTCATGAACTCTCCTGTAGTCACTGCAGCCAAAACCTTTAATGCTTGGTGTCATGCGGTCTGAATTCATGAGGACCTCGTAGAGGGTTTTCTCGTGAACACCACTACATAGTAAGGCACTAACAGGCTCACATGCTTCAGTCAAATAATCTACATGCCACTTAAGTTTCTTACTTCCCTTAATTAAATGTCTTAAGACTCTTAAGTAAGGACGCTTAATATTAGCAGAGCCAACATAAACGTAATAACCTTTACTCAAAAATACTCTATTACGGGTAAGTTCTACTGCCACGTCACCACACCGTACGATAAGCACATACGAAAAAATTTGTGATGACTCCCTACTAAATAGGGATTCGTGAACTCCTACCGGCATCTCCTCAGCAACCTCTCACTATATGTTACTACATTAAGAACACTTCATAGATTTAACTAATTAAAAACTAGGGTTTAGTTCGTTATTAGCTTGGTTATTTAGGTAGTGACTTGTTGCGTCTCTTGCGTTTGAGGAATTGTTATTTCTATAAATGCTTTGTTGACCTCGTTTAATGCTTTAAGAAGTTTAAGGCCTAGGTCGGTCATCTTATATACTTTATAGTTGCCTTTCTCGTTTATTACTTCAATCATGTTGAGAGCTTCAAGTACGTGGAAAGCAGCTAGAACTTCGTATCTGGGTAGTCCAGACAACGCTACTACATCGCCTGGAGTTACTACCCTGCCGACCATCACCTCTAATATTTTCTTTAGTCTTTCTTTAGATTCGTTCATGTTGTACACCAAAGATGTTCTTTAGGGTGTGAGCATGTTTTAAAAGTTGCGGGGTCTTAGACTTGCTTACGTATTGTTGCTTCAGCAACGCACTTGCCAGATTCTAGCTCGATGACTCTAGCTGTTGCTTCAAAGTCTGACGTGATTAATTCTGCGTAGCTCTTAAACTGGGCTAAATAGCCTGATAGCGTGCCGGGATTGACTATGAGGCACTTACCTATAGTGTCTGTTCTAGGCACGTGAGTGTGCCCATAGAGTATTATATCGTAGAAACCTGAGGTGCAGAGAGAATAAACGATCTTCTCTGTGAGTTTCTGGTCTTTAAAGCCGTGCATTATGAATACTCTCCAACCATCTAAAACCTCTTCTAGAGGCTGGTCTGCTAGCTGTGGAGCAAGACTCTTTAACAAAGTCTTATCACCGTCGTTATTTCCGAAAACTCCGAACAACTTAGGTGTAAAGTTAAGCAGTTCTCTTAAAGTAAAAGGTGAGGTAAAGTCTCCTAAAAATATTGTTAAATCATAATTTTCTCTAAGTACTAAAGACTTTAGTTTTGTGAGAGTCTCCAAGTTGTCATGAATATCTGAAACTACTAATACTTTCGTCACTGCTACTCACTCAACACATTAATTCTCAAGCCTTATAATTAAAAAATAATAAGTTGTGAGTTATTTACGGCGTATATAGCCTTTTAAGCCGGGTAGTCTTCAGGAACCTTAGCTCTGAAGTACTTTCCAGTCTCTGGACTCTTAAAGAGTCCTATCTTGACTCCTTTCCTACCCTTAGGCGCTAGAGTCCATACCTTTTCAGGAACTAACTCTACTTCCTTCCCTGTAGTTGAGTCCTTAATCTTAACGGGCTTCTTGCTCATGGTTATCACTTCATGAGTTAATGGATTAAACGCTACTTAAGCTTAACTTCAAACCTTCATCATATCATAGCTACATTTTTGATATAATGCTTTAGAATGTTTAAAGCATTGCTTTAGGCAACTTATAAATGATGCTCTCACGAGAACTTGATATCTATTGTCTATTTTTACATGCTTGAATAAAGATTTATCTATCAGAATTCAAGACATATTCCCTAACATTCTTTTATACTCTCTCATATTTTATTATGGTGTCTCTAATGGATGAGAGGTTTCTTTTGATGATTCCCGGACCTACGTTCTCTGAACAGAGTGTTTTGCTTAGCTTAGCTAGAGTTACTAGGTCTCACGTCTCAGTAGAGTTCGAGGACATCTTGAGAGAGTCTCTTGAGATGCTTAAGAAGATATTAAACACGGATGGTGAAGTGATTATAATGCCTGGAAGCGGGACTTTAGCTATGGAGTTTTCTATAGCTAACTTCGTAGAACCAGGAAGTAGAGTGCTTAACTTAGTTAGCGGGTACTTCGGCGAATACTTTATTCAAGCAACTAGAGCTAGGGGAGGAGTATCAGTAGAGATTAAGTCACAGTTAGGACGGGGGTTTAGAGGTGACGGCATTCGAGAACTAGTAGAGAAGGAAAAGACTGAAGTACTCACGGTACAGCACGTAGAGACCTCAACGGGAGTAGTTAATTATATTAGGGAGATAGGTGAGGAGTTAAAGGATTCTGATACTGTCTATATAGTTGACGCTGTCGCCTCATTAGGCGGTATGGAAATAAATATGAGAGAGTGGGGGATCGACGTAGTCTTCACAGGCTCTCAGAAGGCTCTTGCCGTGCCGCCAGGCCTAGCTATAGTAGGTTTGAGTAAGAGAGCAGTAGAATTAATAGAAGGCAAGAAGAAAGATTTATTCTTTTTTGATGGGCGTAAGTGGCTAGCCATGATGAGGAGTGTGAGAAACTACTTCTCCACAATGCCTGTTAACATGATTTACGCACTAAACGAGTCACTAAAGAAGATCTTGTCAGAGGGTTTAGAGAATAGGTATTTAAGACATAAAGTGATTGCTGAGGCTATTAGGGGAGGATTAGAAGCTATGGGCTTAAATATAGTTGCGGAAAGAGAGTTCAGGTCAGACACTGTCACAGCAGTCTGGCTACCTGATAAGATAAAGTTTCAGGACCTAAGTAATGAGATGGCTAAACGTAATATAGTGATTGCTGGAGGCTTAAGTGAATTGGCAGGCAAGATCTTCAGGATAGGACACATGGGTGTAGTGAACCCTAACGACGCCATATCAACGATAGCCGCACTAGAAAGAAGTCTGCATAAGCTAAATTATCCTGTTAAATTGGGTAGCGGTGTCGAAGCAACGCAGCAAGTCCTCAGCAAATATAATTTCTGAGACACACAAGCTCTAGAAGAAGTAGGCTTACATAATATTTTAAAACCCTCATAATAAAACATTATTAGACGCCGGGGTAGCTCAGCCGGGTAGAGCGCCGGGCTGTTAACCCGGTGGTCGGAGGTTCAAATCCTCCCCCCGGCGCCTCAATAAACTGTTTCGAGTTTTGGTTTGTAGTGGTTGACAAAGATGGAAATATTTAGGAGTGTTTTCTGCGTAGGTTAATGCGTGTAGGTTACTTAATAAGCGCATGGTGACCTAGGAGTGCCCCTGAACGTCTCTAAGCCCGATGAAACCAACCCACATGAACTCATATTGGAGCTGAAACCAACCATGTCATCTCTTTCTAGTTGTTAGTAGCGTGCAGTATTAGAGCTTAAGACTCTCTTAAGTCTCACACGTGTTGGCTTGACTACAGCATCCCTATTTCCTTGCTTTTGCGGAATACGTAATGTTTATATGGGTTTCGCAGATGATGTCTGTGGTGTGGGTTTGATGTCTTCCTGGACTACAGTAGTTGAGAGCATGTTGAGAGAGGAGAGTTCTAAGATTAATGAGGTCTTAAGTCTTCGAGACTTAACACGTGAGAGCCTGATTAAGATAGGCCGTGAGATAGTGAGGAGTTCTGGCTACGTGATAACATACATTCATTCCGGCATGTGGGAAGAAGCTGAGAAGAACTTGCGTGAGTTGAGAGAAGCTTATTCTAAGTTACGTGAGGTGCTTAGCAAGCACCCATGTTATGAATTCACTAACATGGTAATTGATTACTTGAGTGAATATGCTGAAGCCGTAATCTTCTATAATCTCGTTAAGCACAGGAAGTTAGTCCTTTCTGAGGAGCTAGGTATTGACTGCGTTCCCTACGTGCTAGGCTTGCTCGACGTCGTTGGTGAACTTAAGAGATTTGTTTTAACGCTACTCTCGACTAAGAGATCACTGTCTGAAGCTAACGAATTCTTTAAGTTGATGGAGATAATATACGAGCACCTCCGACACCTAGACTACCCGGATGCAATACTACCTAATGCGAGAAGGAAAATAGATGTAGCAAGAGGAGTGATAGAGTCACTAAGGTATTTACTGGTTGAAGTGTCATTTAAAGAACATTACTCAACACAAACATGAAAAACTACGTATTAGACTCTATTACTTCTTCAAGACCCTGCCTACTGCCAACACAATGACGAATGCTAAGAGCCCTATTAAGGCTCCGAAAACTGAGTCGCCAACATATGGTTGCCCTATTAGCCTCCAGTAGACTCCAGCTATGCTACCACATACTATAGCTGCGAGGCCTGCCTCCTTAGTCACGTTCTTCAGTAAGATTCCTAAAACAAAAGGTGCGAAGGGCCCGGCTGATCTCAACATAAAAGCAAAAGTATTTATTGTTATTATGTCAAATCTTGTGAGAGCCGCTAATATCGCTAGCACCCCAACCACGACTACGCCTAATCTCGTTAGAATGAGTATCTCTCTGTCAGATGCGTTCTTCTTGATATATCTCTTCCATATATCTATTGCGAATATTGAGGAAGCACCCAGCATGTCTGAGTCAGCGCTAGACATAGTTGCCGCCAGGATCGCGGCTAGAGCCACGCCTGCTATCACTTCAGGAGCATAATTTAGCATAGTCTTAGCGTATGCGTCGCTGGAGCTGATATTGGGCATAGTGCTTAAAGCAACCAAACCTATTATGGCCGGTACAAATGCGTAGAGGCCCATGAGAAGTCCTGACAGTATAGAACCCTTCAGAGCTACCTTCTCATCCTTAGAAGCTAGCGCTCTCGACACCATCTCAGCACCTGTGATGAACGTTATTATGTACATAAAGAATAAGCTTCCTATAGTACTATAACCAGCTTTAAACAAGTCCATGCTTGAAGGAGGTAAGTTACTAACTATTGAGCTCCAGCCACCAGCACCAGCTATTACGAAAGGCAACGCTATTAACATACCTAAGCTTATCATAAGAAATTGAATGAAATCCGTTAATACGTCAGCCCATAATCCTCCCAGTATAGTGTAGAGTATAGTTATTATTCCAGCCAGCAGTACGCCAGTTTCGAAAGAAAGACCAGTTAACGCGGCAAATATGGTTCCCGAAGCAAGTACTTGCGAGGCTGTCAAGGTAGATAAGGATATCATCTGGAGTATAGCTGTGATTATATGTGATGGAGCTCCAAACCTCCCTGAGATTACCTCAGGCAGGGTCCAGGCTCTAGTTCTCCTCATTAAGTAGAAAATATAGGTTACCGGTATCATCGCAAGAGCTGCTGTCATGATATACCAACCAGCCGATAATCCCCACCCCCCATAAGCGCGAGCAGCAACCCCTACAGTACTACCACCTCCTATATTATTCGCCGCTAAAGATGCTGCCACGAGTAGCACACCAACTCTCCTACCAGCGAGCACTAAATCCTCTGCTGTCTTAATCCTGTACTTAGCAGCGTAAAAGCCGAGACTCAGCATAAAGGCCAGATATGCTATAACCACAATTAAAGCCCAGAAGTACAAAGTTAAGTCACCCTAGTAGTTCTAGGACTTAAAAATTATTAACATGAATTTATGTGTACGAATTAAGCATTAATGAATATTGTTCTTTACTAACACGCGCTACGTTTATTATCTTTGGTTAAAGCGTTTTAATTGTTTGTGGTCCCCCGGGAGGGATTCGAACCCCCGACCCCCCGGTCCCTGCCGGAGGGCTTATTTGGTTCTGTACCCTCCGGGGCTGACTACAGCCGGGTGCTCTACCGCTGAGCTACCGGGGGACCCAATATTTACAAGCTTTAAGGAGATTAAAAAGGTTTTCCGCGTTACTGCAATATGAGGGTGTGTTCTTAAATACTTACATGAATTCTAGTTATTATTAGGGGACTATTATATTTAGGTGGAGATCTAGAGAACCTAAGTTGAATTTGAGGAATGTCGGTAAGTTTATAACTGACTTGAAGCAACTTCATAAGAAAGTATTCTTTTACAGGTCTAGAGTTCAGGAGAACATAAATAGGCTTCAGAATAGGCTTGCTCAAGTTGAAGAGCCTTTACTGAAGAATGAGATAATACGAAACATAAAGATTTACGAGAATCTTTATAGGTCGCTCGTTAAGGTTGAGGCGTTATTGGAAGTCCTCGTAATCAAGTTAGAGACTATTGGATTCATCAATGTCACGACTAACGACATCCTAGTAGTTAAGGAGGTTCTGAATAGTATGGTGGGAGACGTTAGAGAAATTCCAGATCTTTCAGTAGTTCTTGACGACCTAGTAGATAGAGCAAACGATATCCTCGATACTTTCCCAGAATCAAGGAGTGTTCTCCTCCCCAGCGTAGAAGAGACTAAGAAGATTATTTCAGAAGCTGAAGTCATAGCTAAAGAGAAACTAAAAGAGCTTACTACGTATTAAGTAGTTAGTACGTAGTATCCTCCCTCAACCCTCAGAACTTTATTCTTAAGGAACCACTCAATAGCGTCTCTGTAGTACTCCTCCCCCACATCTATCTCATACCACTCCCTAAACTTACTTACTAGTTCTTGGAAAGTCCAAGACTTCTTGTACTTCCCTTCCTCGTTTAAAATCCTCTTAAGGAACTGGTAAGTGTCTTCTAGTCTAGTCCAGGGGTACTGGAACCATATCCACTCACGAACCTCTATGCTGTAGTAATCTGGCTTGAATTTGGCGACAGGAGATATCCACTGAAGTACTGCAACCCTCACATCACTTACGTTCCAGTTCTTACGTATGAATTCTTTAGCTAATAGTACTGAGTCGCCAGTATCCACAATATCATCGACTATCAAAACCTTACTGTTGCTTAAGTCTAGCTTGTAGGGGTACTTAATGACTGCTTTCTCCTCAGCTTTAGCTGCTTCAGTCCAGTGCTGTGACTGAATAGAAATGAGATTTTCAATCATTAAGAAATCGCAGACGAGCCTTGCCGGGACGAAACCTCCCCTAGCTATAGCTACTACAACGTCAGGTCTATAATTAGATTCCTCAATTCTCTTTGATAAGTCACGCGCCCAACTTACTATCTCCTCCCACGAGACTAGCTTAGTCTTGACTTTAGGCATTAAACACCCCAATACTATATCTTATAGTAAGCAGTATTAAAACCTGAATGACCTGCTTACTTCGTAGAAGTTAACATAAACGTGTGTAATAGGATTATGCACGTGAGAACGTATTTTATGTAGTACGTGCAATATCTTCCTCGCTTGCTAGCGAAGCACGAAAACTCAGCTATTCGCTTAAAATATTAAGACTTATTAAGACCTAGAGTAAGGTGATATTGGTGTCTAGTATTGATTTGGGGCGTCTGAAGTTAAGTGAAGTAGAAAAAGAAGCGAAGAAATTCTGGGAAGTAAATAACATACCTGCTAAGTGGAGGTCTTGGAGAGAAGGAAGACCCGTATTCTCGTTCTTGGAGGGACCGCCTACAGCGAACGGAGTCCCTCATATAGGGCATCTGAGGGGCAGAATATATAAAGACTTCGTCCTCAAATTCATGAGGTTACAAGGCTATAACGTGTGGGCTCAAGGAGGGTGGGACGAGCAAGGACTACCTGTCGAGGTAGAGACAGAGAAAAAACTAGGAATAAAACATAAGAAAGAGATAGGAGAGAAGATATCACCTGAAGAATTTATAAGAAAATGTAACGAGCTAGTAGATTACTACCTGAAGTTCTGGGAAAAGCAAGCTACTACAGATATAGCGCTGTGGCTAGACCTGGAAAACGCGTACGAGACTAGAAAACCAGAATACATAGAGCACGTATGGCACCTGATAAAGAGAGCTCACCAGGAAAACATGCTGTATGAAGGCTTCAGAGTACTCCCCTTCTGCCCTAGATGCGAGACTGTCTTAAGTGACGCGGAAGTAGACATGGGTTACGAAGAAAAGACGTCTCCCTCTATCATAGTGAAGTTTAGAGTCAAGGATGATGAGAACACTTATCTCTTAGTGTGGACTACGACGCCGTGGACGTTAATAGATAACGAGGCTGTTGCCGTAAGCCCTAAAGGCAGGTACTGCAAACTTAGCGTCAATGACGAGTTCTGGTGGGTTGCTGAGTCGAGAGTAGAGGAGGTCCTGAAGTTAGCTAAAGCTGAAGGTGAATGCGTTGAGGTAGTTTTAGGCGAGAAACTCGCCGGGCTCGAGTACGAGCACCCTCTAATTGAGGAGGTCCCCCTACATAAATCACATGACAACGCACATAAAGTATTCACCGGAGAATTCGTGTCGTTAGATGAAGGTACTGGATTAGTACACATAGCCCCTGGTCACGGTCCCGAAGACTTCGAGCTAGGTTCTAAACACGACCTGCCAATAACTAGCAACGTAGAAATTAACGGTGTGTTTAATAGTAGTGCCGGGGTCTTTCAAGGTCTCTACGTTGATGAAGCTTCAAAGAAGGTAACTCAGGTCTTAAGGAGTAAAGGGTTGCTAATTTATTCAGGTATTATAACTCACGCATACCCACATTGCTGGAGATGCCACACACCACTAATATACAGGGCTGATAGGCAGTGGTTCATAGACATAAGCAGGATAAAGAGTAACCTAGTAGATCAGCTAGAGAAAGTAAACATATTCCCGCCAAAACTTAAAGAAAGATTTACTAATTGGGTAGCTAATGCTAAAGACTGGACTCTCTCTAGGTCACGTGTTTGGGGGACTCCCCTACCTATATGGAGGTGCAGAAGTGATCAAAATAAACTCTTGGTTATTGGTAGCCTGAAAGAACTAAAAAGCTTAGCAATTAACGCAGACCAGTTTAGCGATTTTGAATTAACGCATAAGCCCTGGATAGATAAAGTCGAGATACGCACGAACGATTGTGATGAATGGGTTAGGGAACCCTTCGTAATTGATGTGTGGATTGATAGCGGAATCGCCTGGTACGCCAGCGTAGACGGTCTCAGAAACAAGGACTTATTCAGTAAGTTATTCCCCTACGACTTCATAACAGAAGGAGTAGACCAAACTAGAGGCTGGTTCTACTCACTACTAGTGACTTCTGTCATGCTCACTGGGAAAGCCCCGTACAAGAACATCTTAATTCAAGGTTTAATACTAGACAAGTACGGTCGTAAGATGTCTAAACACTTAGGTAACGTCGTTTACGCAGAGGAGGCTCTTAAGAAACATGGTGCAGACGCCTTAAGACTCTACATACTGAGTACGTATCCGCCGGGCGACCCATTCATATATAACGAGGATGAAATCAAGAACGTCATAACCTCACTAAACATAGTATGGAATGTCTTCAGGTTTGCACACACATACATGACCTTAGATAAGTTTGACCCAGAAGTCCATAAGCTGAGCGAGCTACTACAGAATGCGAGAGTAGAAGACAGGTGGATTCTCTCTAGAGTAAACACAGTAATGAGTCAGTACCTGAGTGAGTTGAAGACGTATAATATACACATAGCTGTTAAGAACCTTATCTCGTTCTTCGTTGAGGACTTGAGTCACAGGTACCTCAGACTTATAAGGAGGAGAGTATGGGAAGAAGAGAGTAGCGACAGGTTCGTAGCTTATTCCGTCCTCTACTACGTCTTAAAGAGAGCTCTCAAGATGTTAGCGCCTGTAACTCCACACCTAGCTGAAATACTTTGGCAGAGATTCTTCAGGTATTATGAGAAAACGTTAGAGGAAAGCATACATCTAAGCAGTCTTGAAGAAGTAGACGAAGAGTTCGTAAGTCCCGAATTAGAAGAAGCTTTCGACAAGGTTTTCAGAGCTTTTAGCACTGTTGCTGCTTTAAGGAACTCTCTAGGCCTGAAGCTGAGATGGCCTGTGAGGACAGTCTACATATCCGCTATGCAAGAAACTCTTGAAAAACTCGCGAAGCTTAATGAGATACTCAAGTTCTTAAGCAATGCTAAAGAAGTCTCTCTCGTAGAGAGCTTGCCTCCCGCATGCCAAGAAAACGAGTTCTCCACGCTGGTGTCAGACGAGTTCGCGGTTTGTATGCCTAAGAAACTTGATAAAACACTGCTTAACGAAGCACTCTCACGAGAAGTAATTAGGAGGATTCAAGTAATGCGTAATAAGGCTAACCTCTACGTGGATGAGTTCATAGAAGTAGGTATAGAGACTGAAGAGACAGAACTTAAAGAAGCGTTGAACACGTTGAGAGACTACATAGCTAAAGAAGTTAGAGCCGCACACATCTATGACGAGATAACGAGCGACATGTTAATAGAAGATTGGGATATTGAAGGCATGAAAGTCAAGATAGGCATAAAGAGACTAAAAGAACTTAATTAAAGAACTAATTTCTCAGAGCACGATAAGGAGGCCTCTCTACTTAAATCACGTTTCTTCACTTGAGATGAGTGAACTTTCTCAGAGCTAATATATTACTCGTGTAAGCTAGGTGTATGTTGGGTGTGGGTGAGTGACTCGCGCAGTTTGCGAAGACCTCCGACATAGAGCGTATAAATTTATTCAAGACGTCAGCAGAGGTGTTGTGTTAGGCTCTACAGAAGTCGCTACTGGTTCATTAGAAATCATAAAAGATGCGTCGATTTTATGCAAGAACACATTTAGAGAGTTTCTAGTTGACTTTATCCCCTCAATAGTTGCTTCTAGACCGCCTTCCCAGGTAGTAGAGAATATACTTCGCAAATACCTTGAAGAATTCACTAAGCTGAAAACCGAAAAAGGGTTTGAGGAGGCTGTGGATGAGACACAAAATATCGTAGACTCTCTTATTAAAGAACTTAATCTAGTTAGGGACTTGATAGCAGAGATAGGTTCTAGGCGAATCGAGAATGGCGATACTATCTTAACACACTCTTACAGCACTACAGTGTTAAGAACTCTTGAGAAGGCTGTTAAGAAAGGCCTCACTTTCAGAGTTTACGTAACTGAGTCTAGGCCTATAGGGGAGGGCAGAGTAACTGCTAGTAGCCTGAGCAAGCTAGGGATCGAGACTACGCTGATCGTAGACTCAGCTGTTAGGTATGTAATGAAACACGTGAATAAGGTGTTGGTCGGAGCGGACGCTATAGCTGTGAATGGCGCTATAGTGAATAAAGTAGGTACTTCAACAATAGCATTAGTAGCTAAGGAAGCTAGATCTCGTTTATTTGTTTTAGCTGGGATCTACAAGCTGTCTTTCGAGACAGTCTTTGGCGAATTAATAGAGCAGGTATTTCTCGAAGATATAAACCTGATTATACCTAAAGAAAAAATTCGGGAGCTCCCGAATAAGGTGAGAGTTAGCGCGCCACTATTTGATGTCACGCCTCCGGAATATATAGACGCGATAATCACAGAGAGAGGAGTCTTAGCTCCTCAAGCAATACCAGTCCTGGTTGCGAGTCTTTACGGGTGGCCTCCCAAGATCAAGTCTTTAAAAGAGTTGCTAGATGAGGTGAGCAAGAATTGAGTCCTGAGTATAAACTTCCTAAAGAAGTAGTAGAGATTTACGAGGGCATCAAAAACATGAGTATAAGAGGGGCTGGGAAAATAGCTAAGTACGCGGTTCTTGCGTTAATGAAAGCTGCGGAAGACTTCAAGAGCGATGAAACACGTGATTTCCTTAGATACATGGAGTACGTGGGTTCTTACTTGAGGAGCTCTAGACCTACAGCAGTCTCTCTACCTAACGCTATAACGTACGTCCTAACGAGGCTAAGGAAACAAAGTATTACCTCAGTAGAAGAAGGTAAGCAAATAGTTATTAGCTCAGCCCAAGAATTCATGAGGAGAGCTGATGAAGCTCTTAAAATAATAGGTGAGTTAGGTTCTAGGCGGATCGAGAATGGCGACATCATAATGACTCACTGCCACAGCACTGCAGCCACGTCAGTAATAGCTACCGCATATAAGAAAGGAAAAATAAATGTTGTTTATGTTAAAGAGACACGCCCGGCTTTCCAAGGCTTAATCACGGCTAAAGCTCTAGCAGAGGAAGGTCTCGAAGTAGTCGTAATACCTGACTCTTCTGTAAGGTACTTCATGAAGAAGGTAGATAAGGTCGTAGTAGGAGCTGACACCGTAGCAGCCAACGGAGCAGTAGTCAATAAGATAGGGACGTCTCTGGTGGCCCTAGCAGCCAAAGAAGCAAGAGTTCGTTTTTACGTTGCGACAGAAACCTTCAAGTTTAGCCCCTACACACTACTAGGAGAGTTAGTCCCCATAGAGGTTAGAGACCCTAGAGAAGTAGTTGATGATGAGTGGATGAAAGAAAATAAGAATGTGAAGATATTTAACCCAGTCTTCGACGTCACGCCCCCAGAATATATAGACGCGATAATCACAGAGAGAGGAGTAATACCCCCGCAAGCCGCACTACTACTGCTAATCGAAGACTACGGTACTGAGTTGAGAGAAGTAGGAGTAAATATTCCGACGGCGTGGGAAGAATAACTGCACTTAACAATGCTTTAAATTCAGAGCACTATCGTTCTTATATTCAGCTTGTTTGTAACGTAGTCTGCAAACACTTTACTCTGAGAGCTTCTCGCGTTATTAACTACAAGCAACTTGGGTCTCGAGCGATCCACGTACTCAATTAAGCCTTTAAAATCGGAATGGTCGCTGAAAGCTACTAAGTAGCTGTTGCTCCCGACCCTCCTGTAGGGCTTCTTGAATTCCCAGCCACTAAGCGTCACGTGACTCACTCTACTATTTTCTTTGAGTCTAGGATAGCTAGTTGAGTGAGTTAAGTAGACATACCAACCGTCTCTTACAACTTCCATGCCCTCACGTGAATTTATATGGAAGTACTCACCGAACCTCATCCCGTATTTTTCAGCGATCTTAGACAGTGAGTACTGTTTATGGCTGAGGACGAAAGGAGCTATAACACCGCGTTCACGCAGAACCTGCATCACTTCCTGAACTTTACCGTAGTAAGCGTATAAGTGTACAGGACCCTTGCTAAGCAACTCATTAATCAGGTCTGCTAAGATAGTCTCAATAAAATCATCGAATTCCCTAATGTACGAGGGATGACCATACACAGCATCTATGACTAACACGTCAGGTTGGATGACTTCAGTACCCCTACCAACCTTCTTAAAGTCGCTTGTGTACCCTATAGTTGTGTTGTCTTCATACTCGACTAGCACCTGCGCTGTTCCAGGTATGTGGACAGCCTTCTTAAAAACTAGTCTAAGACCTCCTACTTCGTAAGGTTGGTCATAATTAAGCGGAACAAACAATGATGAGTCGTTAAATTCTGTCACTACAGAGAGCCACTCGAGAGTAAGCGGTGTACCAACTATCTTCTGTCTGCGTCTCACTGATTCAGTAAGTCTTACTATATGATCTCTATGAACGTGAGTCACTATTCTCTCGTGAGAATCCTCGTGCCCGTCAATAACTACAGACTCATTAACTGATATGCCTCCGTGGTCGTTCACTCTGATCAAAGCTTTCTCCAGAAGTGACTCGACACTCACTGAGTATCCCTGCCAAGATTATTAGAGAAGAGCAAAATTAATAAAAGCAAATCTGCTGGAAAATTCTTGAGACCTGGTTAAGTCATTATGTAGCCTCAGATTACTGTCTCGTAGTAAGTGGCTAATACCTTTCTTAACTCTTCAATGTCTGGATTTATTGTTGGTGCGTCACCAACTACTTCTCTCACCACGTCTGGGTCTTTTAGCCCGTGCCCCGTTATCAACACTACTACCTCCTCATCCTTGTCTATAAGCTTGTCCTGAAGAGCCTTCATAAGTCCGGCTAAAGACGCTGCCCCAGATGGCTCAGCAAATACTCCCTCAGTACTAGCCAGAGCCTTCATAGCTTCAACAATCAGAGAATCTTCAACTTCTTCTGCCTTGCCTCTAGTGACTTGAAGAGCTGCTAGTCCTGCGTCACCATCCCAGGGGTATGGGTCTTCAAGACCCCAGGCTATAGTGTGTGGGTGGTCCCAGGGGCGTATATTGAAGGGGTCTTGTTTTTCTTTGAAAGCTCTGACGAACGGCGGGTTACCTGTTGACTGCACAGCAAACAACTTAGGATACTCATTAATTAGACCTAATTCTATGTAGTCTCTGAATCCCTTCCAAACACCAGTCAGCAGTGAAGCGGCACCTACTGGGACAAAAACCCAGTCTGGCGTCACCCAATTCATTTGCTCTACTATCTCGTAAGAGATTGTTTTAGAGCCCTCTATCTGGTACGGGTTGAAGGGACCGAAGCTAGGTGACGGGAAGAATCCGAATTTCTCGTAAGCTAGCTTCATCATCTTGACTGTAGGGTCTTCTCTGCCGAGACCCCGCACCTTAACTACCTTAGCTCCGTAGAAAAGTAGCTGGGCTATCTTACTATAACTAGCTTGCTCTATGACGAAAGCATAGACCTCCATTCCAGTCCTGGCAGCGTAAGCTGATAAAGCAACTGCCGCGTTTCCTGATGAGGCGGTAACTAACTTGCTATAGCCGAATTCTTTAGCAACGCTGACAGCAACTGACATGCCGCGATCTTTATAGGATGCTGTCGGGTTTCTAGTCTCGTCTTTAATCCATAAAGACTTAACGCCGAGCTTCTCAGCAAGTCTTCGAGCTTTAATTAACGGGGTAGCTCCCTCATTAAGTGTGACGATGTTTTCACTGTTTTGGGGCGGTAGCAAGTCAAAGTATTTCCATTGACTAGTTAGAGGCTTCTTGCTGACGTAATCTCTAGTATAGAAATTCTTGAGTGCTTCATAATCGTAGTTTATGTCTAGCCGACCTAAGTCGTTCTTTAAGCACAGGGATGGCTTGTCCTCATACTTGTAGGTAGTGCCGCAACGAGAACAAGTGAGGTTCTTTATGTATTTTGACATACTGTTCTAGCCTCCACACAAGTAGTTACTGAAGGCTTTTTAGTATGACTTAAACTAAGCAAGATACACTGCTTGATTTGCTCTTCCATATTTTAAAGAAAAACTTACTTAATCTAAATTAAATGTTCTCGCTATACCCAGTAATTTGCTGGGAAGTGAATAGCTCTTGTGGGGCACACAGTAGTGCAGACGCCGCAACCGTAACACTTACTAGTATCGACGACAGCCACTCTAGTGTTGCCTTTAGGAAGCACGTGTACGGCGTCGTAAGTGCATGACTGCTCGCAGAGACCGCAAGCAATACATTTTTCTTCTGAAACTACGGGATTCTTAACTTCATACCACCCGGCTAGCTCGGGCTTGAGGTGCTTTAACGCAATACCTCTTATATCTTCTATGCTTGAGTAGCCATGCTCCTTCAACCACTTAGCAACACCCTCAGCTAATCTCCTGAATACTTGAGGACCTTCTAGTATGGCTTGAGTACAGACTTGAACGGCTGTAGCGCCTGCCATAACGTACTCAATCACGTCTTCAGGCTGAGAAATCCCTCCAACCCCAATTACAGGCAACTTACTTATTTTTGCTATCTCAGCTACTACGGCGACTCCTAGAGGTTTTATAGCAGGTCCCGAGAGCCACCCGTGTCCGTTAGGCCCTCCCATAATAGGTCTTCCGCTCTCTACGTCTATGTGTAGTGTGGGGCCTATAGTGTTTATCGCTACGACACCGTCAACACCTACCTTCTCAAGCTCTCTTATCATTTCTTTAAGACCTATTAGATGAGGGCTTAACTTAGGGAATACCGGGACTTCCACAACTTCTTTCAGTGCTTTAGCTGACTCAACGACAGGCTTATACTCAAAGCCCACATAATGTGTTGAGAACTCAATACCTTGAGCACCTGCCTTCACAGCTTTAGGACCTAACTCTCTGAGTTCGTGCGCCCAGTACCCTAAGCTAGCTATAAGTGGTATTCCGTGCTTCTCGGCAACTCTCCTAGCGTAAGGTAACTCCACGTTAAACCACTGCTCGGGCGGCAAGTCAGACCAGAGCTCAGCGTTTAAGAATCCATAGTATGCTCCTCTAACATTTACTATCTTAGTCACTAGTTTTCCGTTCTCGTATTTAGGCGACATTAACCCTAAATACCCTCTATTAATGACGCCCATGTGAGGTCTCGGGACTTTAGCCGGCTTAATACCTATAGTCTTAGCTACTAAGCCTCCAGCACCACCCTCAGCAAGCAACTCCATAGCTTTGCCATCTCTTGATATAGGACATGCGGAGTTCAGTATCGGGTTCCTGAATTTTAGACCAGCTATCTCAACAGATATTTCTACACTCATGTGACATCACCTAATAAACTCAGGGCTTGAGCCACTCAATCTTGTATTTAATTTCCATAGATAGCATCCTGTCCCAAAGTCTGTTTATGACTTTCTCAGAATAGTCAATAACTTTATCTAAGTCAACAGTTACTAGACGCCTCTCTTTAGTGACCCATTTACCCCTAACTAAGACTCCCCACACATCCTTACCACTAAATGTGTTGACTAAGTGTCCATACACAGTCCTCTCGTCAAGAGGAGTATGCGTGAATTCAGGCACTAATATGGTTATGTCAGCGTCTTTACCTACTTCTATAGAACCTATCTTATCGTGAACATTAAGAGCTCTGGCAGCATCGATAGTAGCCATCTCAACAACCTTGAGGGGGCTCATCAACCTAGGGTCTTTATTCACTACCTTATGCACTAAGTAAGTCGACCTCATGTTCTCGAAAACATCCATTACATACCCATCGTTACCTATACCTACAGTCATTCCTAGCGACAACATCTTAGGTATTGGAGGGACTCCAACCCCGTTTATCATGTTACTCATAGCGTTATGCGCTATCTTAACGTCATGTTGTTTCAGTATCATTAATTCGTCCTCAGTAACCTGAACACCGTGAATAGCGAGAAACCTTGGCGACAAGAATCCTATGTCTCTCAACCTCTCTACAGGTCTCTTACCGTACCGTTCAATACTGTGGTAGACGTCAATGAGTCCTTCCTCTAAGTGCATAGCGTATATAGTCCCATACTTATCAGCCAATTCTCTAGTCTTAATCAAGACATCATCAGTGACTGTGAAAGACGCATGTAGGGTGAAAACACCCTTAACGTTACTGTCAGGACTGCCGTGAGTTTTCCTGACGAACCTCTCGTTCTCTGCTATACCATCATAGCCTTCACTCAAACTCCTCCTCTGAGTTACTGAGAAGCCTGCAAAGCCTCTTAAACCAACTTCAACAACCCCCTTCTCTACATAGTCTAATGAATTCTGGATTATGTTGGGAGCATCTAGCAAGTCCTTAAAGAAAGTTGTTCCAGTCCTGGCGAAAAGTATAGACCCTAACAAAGCACTAACGTAAACGTCATCATACGTGAGAGACTCGTCAAGTGCCCACCAAATCCTTTGTAAATTCTGCTGGAAATCTGACGGCGCCTCAATCACGCCAAACCAGGGCGAGCCAGTCAGGAGGAGTCCATAGAAATGTGTGTGAGCACACACGAAACCCGGAGTCACGACACTCCTCTTCAGCTCTACATACTCTTCGGCGGCATACTTACTCCTGCCGTCACCTAAACCAACATCAACTATCTTGCCATCCCTAACAGCAATAAAGCCTCGCGGAATAACGTCTCTCGTGGAATTCATTGTGACTATCAAAGCATTATTTATTAGTAAATCTACCTTTTCCAAGCAAAACACACCAATGAGTAGTTTATTAAGGCAGTTTTAAACAAGTATTTATATATTTCAGAGAAAACTCTTAAGAATTTAAAAAACGCTTAAGTTAAGTGTTTAGATTATTTACGAAAATCATTAAGCTACTAGATAGGCAGTATTGTAGTTCCTGAGAGACCCTTTATTACTTCGTAGCCTTTATATAGGTGACCTATCATAGCTTTCTTACCGCCGTTCTTTATGAACCTTATCGCAGCTAGTACTTTGGGCCCCATAGAACCTGGAGCAAAGTGTCCTTCCTTATAGTATTTCTCTAACTCAGACACCATTACTACATCTAACTTCTTCTGGTCTGGCTTGCCGAAGTTCAGGTATACACCGTCTACGTCTGTCAATATCGCTAGGGTTCCTACCCCGAGAGACGTGGCTAAAACCTCACCAGCTAAATCCTTGTCGATTACTGCCTCAACGCCTTGCAGAGTGTTGTCATCGTTCCTAACTATAGGTATTCCGCCACCACCAGAAGCTACGACTATCCACCCATCATCAACTAACCTCTTTATAGCGGCTACTTCCACGTTATTGAACGGATTCGGTGATGGGACTACTCTCCTGTACCCGCCTCTAGGGTCAGGTTTAAAGACCCAGCCTTTCTCAGCAGCTAACTTCTTAGCTTCCTCCTCAGTATACCAGCTCCCCACATACTTAGTAGGATTACTCCATGCCGGGTCGTCTCTCCGCACTTCAACTTGATTAACTACAGCTACAACTCCCTTAACGGAGTCTCTAACACCCTCCCTGATTAGCACGTTGCTTATTGACTGAGCTAGTAAGTAACCTAACCACCCTTGAGTCATAGCACCTGCTATATCCATAGTTAAAGGAGGTATCCTGTCTTTAGACCTCTCCATCCACTCCATTATAATACCTACTTGAGGGCCGTTCCCGTGAGTGACGACAACTCTATACCCCTCCTTAACTATCCTCACAATAGTTTCTGCAGCTCTATAAGCGTTTCTCCAATAGTCTTCAGGAGTTCCTTTATCTCCCTTGCTCTGGAACGCGTTACCACCTAACGCGATTAGTATGTATCTCTCGTCCCTAGTCAACTACCTATAACACCTCACTCGTACTTGCTTCCCATGACCATAGCCATTACGGCTTTCTGCACGTGTAGTCTGTTCTCAGCTTCTTCGAAGTATAGTGACTTCTCGTAGGTGTCTAGTACTTCGTCTGTTACTTCTTGCCCTCTGTCTGCTGGACCGCAGTGCATGTAGTATGGTTTCCCTGCTTCTTCTAGGAGGTCCATCGTCACTATCCAGTTCTTGAATTTGTTTTGGTACTCCATAGCTTCTTCTTTATGTACTTTGCCGTCAGCACTGAAGGGTGGGAAGAATCCTTTAGGACTCCATGCCTTCGGGTATACGAAGGTCGCGCCCTCGAAAGCTTCTCTCATGTCGTAAGTTACCTTAACAGAACCGCCGTAACGGTCAGCTAATTCCCTAACTTTCTGCATTATGTTATCCATTAACTCAAACCCTGGTGGGTGAGCGATCCAGACTTCAGCACCCATCATAGCAGCCATGATTGCCACGTCTTGAGGAACAGCTAGAGGCTTGAGGCCGCCGGAGTAAGCGTAAGAAACCACGAACTTCTTACCTCTCAGGTTAGGCACTACGTCTAGAGCAGCCTTAATATCAGCTAAAGACTGGAACGGGTGGAATATGTCGTCTTCCATGTTGAGGACGGGTATAGTAGCCCACTTAGCGAATTCCTCAATTACTCTATGACCCCTCCCTATAATCCACTTAGCTGCGTCAGCATAGATCCTTATAGCAATCCCGTTCCCATACCTACTTAAAACCCTAGCAACATCGCTTATAGCTTCAGTCTTGTAGGGCTCCATATCTTCTGGGAGCGTCGGCGTGTAGACGTCTTGAGGACTGAGGAAGTGTGCATGACCACCCAACTGAGACATGCCTGCCTCAAAACTATTCCTAGTCCTTAAAGACCTATTATAGAAGAACATAAAGAGTGTCTGTCCCTTCAGGTAGGGTGTAGGAACTTTAGCCTTAAACTTCCTTTCTAGGTCTCTAGCAGCCTCAATAATCAACTTTATGTCTTCCTGAGTCCTCTCCAGGTTTGAGAGGTAGTCCTGACCCTCCCAAATACCTACATACCAGGGCTTACCCAAACACGTCACCACATTAACTCATTAATAATACCATCTTTTAAACTTAGCTACATTAGTTTCAGTAAAACGTTATTTTCGTTAAATAGATAAAGTTGATATATTTTTATACGAATTCTAATTAAACATTATTTGAGTCCAGCCATTGTTAGGGCTAGGACAGCCATCTTAGTCCATAAGCCGTTCTCTGCTTGTTCGTAGAGAACTGATCTCGGGCTGTCAACTACTTCATCATCTGCTTCAGCGTTTCTGAAGATAGGCATCACATGCATCAAGACTCCAGACTTATCCATGAGTTCCATCAACTCTTTAGTGACTCTCCAATCTTTGAATTTCTCGTAGTTCTTTAGTTCTTCTTGTCCGTATTTGCTGTAACCTAACTCTTGAAGAGTTCTTGACGCCCAGTTCCTTGGGAATACGGCGTTAGCCCCTCTTAAAGCCTCCCTATAATCATTACTGAACTCTACAACAGAGCCTGAATTCTTAGCGTTCTCCTTAGCCCACTCAACGACGTCAGGGAATAACTCGTAGCCCGGTGGATACACTACGGTGACGTCAACACCCATTCTAGTAAACATTAGGAGGTCTTCGTTAATACTGCAAGGACCTCTGACGACTGGAGAGTAAGCCCACATTATGACGTACTTCTTACCTCTAGGATTAGGAAATATTTCCTCGAATGTCATGTAGTCGGCTAAGGCCTGCGTCGGGTGAAACTGGTCGTCAGCCATGTTAATCACAGGTATTTTAACGTTTTTAGCAACTTCACGTATTAACTGATTTCCTGCGCCGTGTTTGTAGTCTATAGCCTTATCAAGTATTCTTATACCTAAGCCGTGACCATACCTCTCATACATCGCAGCCACGTCCTTGACTGCTTCACCCTCCCCAATACGCGTTTCCTGAGCTCCTATGTACTGTGCATGACCGCCTAAGTAAGTCATGCCTGCCTCAAAAGCTGCTCTAGTTCTTGTCGAGCCGGCAAAGAACAACATAAAGAAAGTTTTTCTCTCGAGGATAGGCGGTATCTTGCTTACGCCATAGTAGTGAGCAACCCACTTAAACTCTTTAGCAAGGTTTAGTGCTATTCTTAACTCGTCAACACTCCACTCCTGAGTTGTTATTAAGTCCTTACCTGTTAACTCATAAACCAGGTTCCTCAAGCTAGGTACCTCATATACTGCACTCACACAAATATTAAAACAATTATTTCATTAGAGTGATGTTATATGTTGAAATACCTACTCAGAAAAACTGAGGAGCCTATGATACTAAGCAAATTAATCGTTAACGTATAGAGTCTTGAGAGACTACTCTGTTTCTCAGTCTTGCGTACGTGCTACGCAGGTCTTCAGGCATTACTTTAGTCCCAGCGATTACCGGCATGAAGTTAGTATCTCCTAACCATCTCGGAACTACGTGAACGTGGACGTGTGACTCAACACCTGCTCCAGCAACCCTCCCCACGTTTACCCCTATGTTGTAGCCTTGCGGGCTGTATTCCTGATCGATAGCCTTAATAACCCTAGAGAGAACTTCAAACAAGTCTAAAACCTCCTCACGTGTCAGCTGCTCTAACCTAGCAACATGTCTGACTGGCGCTATCATGACGTGCGCGGTGTTGTACGGGAATATATTGAGCATGGCGATGCTGTGCTCAGACCTCATCACGACGTAATTCTCTTCGTCACCCCCCTTAACTGCCTTACAGAATATACACTCTTCTGACGAGCCCCTAACTATGTAACTCATCCTCCAAGGAGCCCACAAGACTTTCAAGGCGTGCCCACACATCAATACTCACTACCAAAGAATAACTCACGTTAAAGGAATTATAAGACGAAGAAGAGACTCAGGAGTCATTAATGCCGCCACATAACCGAGCAAGTAAAATACTATCTGGGGTAGTCCGGGAGTAACCCATACTAGGTCATCAGCTTTGAGAATTCCTTTCTCCAGCAACTCTCTCACACTACTCTTTATTTTCTCCTCGTAAGTCTCATCCATAGAAAACGACGCGCGACACTCAAATAGAGTCTCTTGCTGTTCTACCGGGATCGTGAGTAAATACGTGAACTTTGAGTTAAGGAAAGAACTCACCTTCTTAGGACGCCCCAACAATAGTAGCATAGTCTTACTACCCCTAACGCACTTAAGCTCCTTATAATGCCTGAGGTTCCTTAAGCCGTAAATCAAGTTACTCAGCACCAATACTACGGGAATGACTAGCGAATACACGAGAGTCAAGTAAGTCAGTGGCTTGGGGAAAATCCTCGGGTGTGCTAGGGTCACTACTAACAAGGCTAGGAAGTCAGCCCCACCCATCATATCAAGTAACGCGAAAACTAAAACTAGTAGGGCAGGTATAGAAGCAAGCACTAGCTGTAGTAAGTCGTAATTACCTAACAACAAATTAATCGCGACTGAGAGGAGTGCCGCAGGAACCCATACATACTCTTTCACTTCTCTAGTTCTGAGGTCTGATATAGACGCGTACGAAAGAGTAGCTAAGACAGCGAAAACTAACACTAGTTCTTCAAGACTCAATACTTACTCCTCAGCGTCTCTGATTCCTTCCTCAGTAATTACGAAGACCGCCTCACCTTCCGGTAAGTGAGGAGCGTCAACAACTCTAGCTATCCTCTTATTGCCTCTACCTTTCCTTAACTGAACCCTGACTCCCGGTGCGTGAGCTAGCACGTGACCTCCTACAGCCTGTGTGGGGTCACCGTAATAAAGGTCTGGCCTAGCCATGACTTGATTAGTCACGACTACAGCTATGTCGAAAGCCTCAGCTATCCTAGCTAAGTCATGTAAGTGTTTGTTAAGCTTCTGTTGTCTGACGGCTAGAGTCTCTCTACCGGTATACTCTGCTCTGAAGTGACTTATGACCGAATCTATCACGAGCAACTTTATGTTCTCATTAGGCAGCAGCTCGTTAGTAGCTTCCTCAACTAACGATATCTGGTGATCACTGTTTATCGCTCTAGCCCATATGATGTTCCTCATAGCGACTTCAGGGTCTAGCCCGACCCCCTTAGCCATAGCTTCTATCCTCTCCCACCTGAACGTGCCTTCAGTATCTATATACAGCGCTTTCCCGTTTAGCCCGCCACGTTCTTCAGGTAACTGGACGTTGACTGCTAACTGATGACATATGTTTGTCTTGCCGGTCCCGTACTCGCCGAAGAGTTCAGTAATAGACTTAGTCTCAATACCTCCCCCTAACAGAGCGTCTAAGCTCCTTGAGCCAGTAGTAATCCTCCCTATCTTAGCTCTCTCTATCCTCAGCTCAAGGGCTGTCTTAAACTTAAGTCCTAGCAAGTCTCTCGCTTTAACAACTATTCTCTGAGCTGTCGGTAACGGTATACCAGCTATGCTAGCGAGTTCGGCCGAGTTAGCAGCAGCTATAGATTCAAGAGTCTTGAAACCAGCTTCCATCAACTTCGAAAGAACTGTTGGAGTGAGCTCTAAGTCTTCTATTGAAGCTATCTTCTTGTTTGAAGGTCTAGACTCGCCCAACCTCACCCACCACTTTTTATAAGTTATTAACTACCTATTAAATTCAATCATACGCTAAAGTTGCGTGACCTAATTCACAACACCTATTTTAGACTATCAACTAAAATACTTAGGGTGAGTATTTTGAAGACTCTGCTAATACACGCTGAGTCGTTCGCGACTAAGACGACAGAAAAAGCACTTGAAGAAGCTGAGGAAATACCTGGCGAGTACTCAGTCGAGCTCAGGAATGTCTTAGTAGTCTTCACTACAGTTGAGGACGGGGACTCAAGAAACTTAGTTAAGCTAGCGTCAGATTTTGTGAGAGACCTTAAAGAACTAGTGCTTAAGCTGAAGCCCGCCACCATAATTTTATACCCCTACGCTCACCTCTCAAGAAATCTTGCAAAACCTCGTGAAGCTCTAGAAGTGCTTAAGTTTCTTGAGAAAACCTTGCAAGAAGAGGTTAAAGAGATACCCGTGTATCGAGCTCCTTTCGGGTGGTATAAGCAGTTCTCTATCAACTGTTACGGACACCCCCTCTCAGAACTTTCAAGAGAGTATAGGGTTAGAGAAGAATTCATAACTACAGGATATAATGAGTGTTTAGTATCTAGCAAGACTGCCGGCACATACAAGCTAACGTCAGACTCAAGGTACGTGAAGACTATGAAATGGGTTCTGAGTAAGCATAAGTGTTTAGACGTGGTTGCAGCGCGGTGGAGACCTAGCGAAAGAATCAATGAAATACTAAGTAAATTCCGGTTTAAGCTAGTAGAAGATATTGGGTTAAGACTTCATAGACTGGACCCAGCCCTAATAATTGAAGACAAGCTACTTGAGTTGAGTGAGTCAATCATCAACGAGCTTAAGCAAACACACGACCTACACGGAGAAAAAATAGTAACTCAAGGTTACTCGAAAGACTCGGGAAAAAGCGAAGAGTTTCTGTGTTTCACTACAGTCGAAGACCTTAAACACTGCGTTAGTAGTGAAGCTACTTCAGACCATATTAAGACACTGATAGAGTTAGACGTTCTTAGAGAGAGGAATAGCTACTACTTCTATGAGGTAGTGAGTGTCTTGAAAGAGCCTAAGCCAACCGACTTCAGAAACTACCTAACATGTTTAAGGAAACCTCAGTTGACTGTGTTGCTGAATAGCGAGAGAGAAGCTCTCAACTTATTAAGAGACCTCTTAAGTCATGTGCTGAGAAAATTAAAGAAAATCGAGTTACTAGATAGCTTAGTGCCTGTCTTTATAGTCAGTCAAAAAATATTTGAGGAAGGCATACAGAACTCCCTAAATGAAGTCTTTAATGAGTTCTATGAGGAGTTGCTAGTAGTAGTTAAGAAAGACAAGACGCCGTGGGAACTAGCAGTAGAGGTCTATTACATAGACTCAACCGAAACACCAACACTACTGACTAAGACTTCCTTATGGGCATCTACTCACGAACTTTCAGAGCCTAGCCATAAGCACGTAGTCACTCTGGCGTCAGAATTACTGGGTCCTCTTGAAGTCCTTGTGTATGCTTTAATAGATAAGGCTCATAAAACAGAGTTAGCTGGCAAAACACCTTACATACCAGCATTCTTAATGCCTACGCAAGTTAGGATAATACCTGTAAGTAAAGACCACGCAGGATATGCAGAGCTCATTGCAAGTAGATTGCGTGACGCGGGAGTTAAAGCAGACATAGACTATAGGGAGGTTGGGTTAGGTAAGAAGATACGAGACGCAGGAATTAATTGGATACCATACATAGTAGTAGTTGGTGATAGAGAAAAAGAAAGTGAGACTGTTAATGTGAGGATACGCAGTACAGGCTTACAGAAATCAATGAGAATCGATGAATTCGTAGAATTCGTGAAAGCGGCTCTTTCGTGAGGCAAGATTTAAATACCTTTCCATTGCTGAAGCCGTGAGGGCGTGATTTATAATTGCTGAAGAAATAGAAATTGTTAGTGATGAGTGTCGCCCGACTGATTAAATGATGCAAATGAACCTCCACTGAACTTGTAGATGCTGCAGTGTTATTCGGAAGGTTCTATGATCTCGTGATATGTATTCTTACCGCATACTCTACAGTAATGATATAACTGGGTGAATTCGCTTAAATCGTAACTCACATTAAGAATCCACACATTACCGCATTCCTTGCACTTAATTCTCCAAGGACTCACTAAGTCACCCCACAAGGAGAATGCGAGAAAGTATTTAAAAACTCTGGTGTTATTCAGTAAGTGATGAGCTAAGGTGGGCCCGTAGCTCAGCTAGGCAGAGCGGCGGGCTCCAGTCCTCTACGGGTCTGCAGACCGAAAGGGATGATAGGAAAGCTTGAGGTGAGACCCGTAGGTCGGGGGTTCAAGTCCCCCCGGGCCCACCACATAACGGGGGACAGGGCTCCTAACAAACCAGAATCGTTTCCTGTTAACTCTTTACTTCCTTAGTACTGAAGTCTTTTCTCCAGTACTCTGTGAGTCTCTTACGCTTTAGTTCTCTTACTTTCTTGTTAAGAAATCTGTACACTGTTGAGTGTTCTCTTCCTTGAATAAGCATTTCTATCGCTTCTCTGGCTAGATACGCTCCCTCGTAATCCCCGATAATAGCTACTAAATCATCATAAACACTTATGTAAGTTCCCGTCAGCTGCTCTATGTTTGTTCTTACTTTTCCCTCCTCACCTATGACTCTTGCTTTAACTCTGTAGAGATGACTCTGTGAATCTCCTATAACTTCTTTTAAGTTTATGATTATTAGTACCATGTCTTCATCTAATAACCTCAACGCCCTCTCAGGACTGAAGCCTGCGTCAATAGCTTTAATAAAGTCTGAAGCTCTCAATACCATCTCAATAGGTGTCTCAGGAGTCGCCGCCTCAATTACTACGCTACTGTTTAAACTGTCGACACTCACGATCGTTTGAGTCCTATTCTCAAGATCTCTTAATGTCTTACCACCCTCACCTATCAACACGCCGAGCCTCTCAGGTCTCACATTTAAATACACTCTCCTCAAACCTTGAGGTACCCTGCCCGCACTACTCATCCACTAAACACCAGCCCACTACTAAGTACCTAATATTATATTTTGCTGGGTTCATAAGCCTTCAAGACCATCTACTAGGTCTTGACTTTCTTTCTGTCCTGAAGAATAGGGCCCCGCGTGTAAACCTTACGTGAAACTTGAAGCATTGCTTAAGACTAGCTCAGTATTCTTATTCTAATTCTAGCTTGCTTGTTTTTCCGGTGATGTACTCAAGGACATTACTTAGTGTGGGGGTATTGACTCCCACGTACTCGAAGAACCTGATTATGTTTCTTAAGTCTCTCTGTAGCAGATTCGTGGCGTTAGGGTGTGTGATGGGTACTGCCTGACTAACGTCTATTATGTAGTGTCTCTTGTTCCATATCATTACGTTATACTCGCTCAGATCTCCGTGTACTAACTTAGCTTTTAAGTAAGCTTTTCTAACGTCCTCGATGATTTGCTGAAAGATTGTTGAGTACTCCTCCGCAGTTAGGTTAGTTTCTTTTAGTAGGGGTGCTCTTACGCCGTCATCTCCTATGAATTCCATAACCAACACATTCTCGTACTGGTCTATGGGTTCAGGCACGGAAACTCCCGCCTTAAAAAGCTCAGTAAAGTTGTTGAATTCTTTCTTAGCCCACAAAATGACTAGCTTCCTAGTAGACTTAGGTATGCTTTTGTCAAATCTGTAATCACCTATTATGTACCTCATCATGCCTTTCCTGAATTCCGCTGATGACGTCAAGTATATCTTGACTGCTAAATCACGTCCCTCAGGTCCTTTACCCCAGTAAACTCTTGATTCCTTACCAGCGCTGACGACTCCCTTAAGGTCACGTATTACTCCCTTCCTCATCAGCTTAAGAACTGCTTGAACAGTTGCTCTATCAAAAACTTCTTCTACAGTCTCGAACAAGTCCTCATCTATTATCTTACGTTCTTTATCTCTGACTCTAAAAAACGCGTCGATTGCTGAGTCTTCAGGCTCTCCACGCGATATTAAAGCTCACCCACACCCTCAGTTAGTGAAGGGTCTAAGAACCCCATCTCAATAAGCTTCTTCTTCTCATCTCTCCCGTACTTGTATAGGATGTCTCCCCTACCCTCGTCAAACTCCCACTTACCGACTAAGACTACATCTTTAACGTTTATCCAAACTTTATGCCTGAGTTTCCCAGGTATTCTCAGCTTCCGCTCTTTCCCGTCCATACATATGGCTTTCACGTAGTTGCCTCCCATAGGCTCGGTAACTACGCAAACTACAGTACCTTCATCAGGGTTAGGGTAAGGAGTTTCCGAGACTGCGTCAACCTTCTTCTTGCCCAACACACCACCTCTATATTAATAAGTAAGAAACTATTTAAGAAGAATGAAACCCAACGTAAGTCTATTATCTCCCTGCTAGCCGCTTAACATAATTTGAGCCCCTATACGTTATTATCTGGATCCTCTCTCCAACACTCAAGTACTTAGGGAAGCTAGTCTTGACTGTCGCTCCCTCCTCACATCTAGCAATGACTTCATAGTTTTTGAAGTCTGTCACCACACACTCGCTGACCGCGTAATCTTCAGAACTTAACAGTCTGAACTCGTCTCTGGTTAAGGATTTCACGCCTATCTTCAAGACTTCATCCCTAGCTAGGTCTCTTAGAACTAGCTTGTCTTTCTGGATGCTGAGGACCTCCATTAGTGAATCCCTAAAATCTATTAAGTCTCCGGGAACTAACTGAGGAATTCTCAACACTATGGATAACTTGCCGTGTCTCTTACCTCTTACTATCCCGTGGAGTTTCCACGATTCCTTGACATACCCTCCAAGCATGCCTTGCAAGTAGCTTGCTGCTTGCCGAGCTACCGATACGTTACTAAACTTTACGTTTATTCCTTCACGTAATTCCTCATAGTCTGTTATGTTGCTACTAATGCTCCTCACGCTACCTATCAACTTAGCTATCCTCTTCTTCACCCCTTCCGTAGGTTCTCCCACAAATCTTATCTGTAGTACAGCTTCGTAGTCTCTAGTCTTAACACTCAAGCACTTAGGACATAACCTAGCGTCTATCTTGTAACTAACTATGAATGCTTGCTCTATAGATTTGCCAGCAAATGAAGACTTTATGAGCAACTCCGCACGATTGTTGCCAGTACTCAAAACCGCTACCTGAATATCTTTGAATGCCGGGTGAGTCTTCCCCTTCTTTATCACAGCCTCATCAATATAGTATCGTATTAGTTCTTCGTCATTTCCCGTAGAAGGTATCCATGAACCACTCATGTAGAGAGACCCGCAAACAGGACATCTTACTAAAGCTATCTTATCAGGGACACTTACTATAGGTCTCTCTCTAACGAAGCAATCTACGCATAAGCCATCGATTAACGGTTCATTACTGGTCTCCCTCTTCCCACACCTCAAGCAAAACCTGCCAGCAAAACTCATAACCTAACCACCTGAGCGTAAGGCACGCCACTCACCCTAAGTATAGCGTCGGGATGCACTAACCCTTCTTCAACGGCTCTGCTTACGGAGGCCTCACCCGCGAGAACAACTATGGAAGCATTCCTTGCGTGATGCATAGCTTCGTTTAGGGTAGTTAAAAACCCCTTAAAAAACTCTTCATTCACGTGCAACACGACATTACCTTCCTGAAATTTTTTCCCTAGAAGTTCTTCATCACATATAGCTACTATCTCCCTAAAGTCTTGAGATATGTCGGTAGTAGCGTGTATCTTCACATAAACCATTACTTGAGACTCAGAACCTCCTTCAAGACTTGAAGACTCGTCTTTACTCAAGACGCTCAAACCTCGTGATTCTTAGAAAGCTTCCCAATATCGGGACTAGATGAGGGTGGGGAACTCAGGAACTACACCCCTCACACAGGCTTTACAGGAGCTTCAGCGCCACAAGCTAAGCACCTTATTACCCATATCTTGCCTTGCTTCCTCAACTCAGTCTGGTAAGAACCGCAAGTCTTGCAGATGACGTAGCTGTCCAGAAATCTCTTAAACAGCGCGTTAATAGTTTGTGATGAAACACGCGAGTATATGGTGAATACTCCGGACTCGTCTATAGTCCCTCTAGCAGCTAACTCTTTAAGGAGGTACCTAGCACACACCTTAGGCTCTCTCAAGATAACGTCGCAAACATTCTTGAAATTCTTAATTTGTGTTTGGAGTCCTACATGAACTATCTCTAAATCTGGTATATCAAGAGTTACTGTTTGACTCCTCTTCTCAGGGAGCTTCTCATATAATTCCCTAAGTAGCTCCTCGTAAGACGGTAACCCACTCACTCAGCTCCACCTCTACTTAATAAACCAACAAAACTTTTAAGTTAAGTAAAGAACCGTGTTAACGGCTGATATGCTGAGATGAAGATATACATAGAAACATATGGGTGTGCGCTGAATAACGCTGACACAGCCCTAATGAAGAAAATCTTAGTTAGCAGAGGTCATGAGATAGTGTCTCGCCCTGACGACGCTGAAGTAATCATAGTCAACACCTGCACTGTAAGACTAGACACTGAACAAAGAATCTTGAAAAGACTACATCAACTTAAGAAATTCTTGAGCAACAACGGTAGAGTTAAGTTAATAGTTGCCGGGTGTATGGCGGCTGCACAACCCTACACAATCACCAAGACAGTCTCTGAAGCCTCACTAGTGTCACCGCAAAACATTACTAGAATTCATGAAGTTGTTGAAAATTCTGGGAAGTCTGTCATGATCAGTGGTGAGAGAGACACTACCTTACTATGCCCGCTAGTAGAGGGTTTCACGGCAGCTATACCTATAGCCGAGGGTTGCTTAGGTAACTGCTCTTTCTGCATAACTAAGATAGCTAGACGTAAGTTAAGGTCTTACAAGCCTGACCTAATTGTTAAGGCTGTAAAAGAAGCTGTCAGTAGAGGAGCTATCGAGATAGACCTCACAGCTCAGGATACTGCAGCGTACGGTATAGACTTAGGTAGCGTCAGACTCCACAACCTCCTCAAAGCTATAGTAGAGGAGGTGAGAGGCAACTACATGCTTAGGGTTGGGATGGCCAACCCAGACAGCATGCTCCCAATACTTGACGAGTTTTTAGATATTATGAAACACCCTAACGTATTCAAGTACGTACACATACCCCTACAATCAGGCAGCGATAAGGTCTTGAAACTTATGAGGAGGAAGTATACGTACGATGACTACAAGTCTTTAGTAATAGAAATAAGGAAGAAAATACCTGAAGTTCAGCTAGCAACAGACATAATAGTCGGGCATCCGGGCGAAGACGAAGAAGATTTCGATTTGACTGTTAAAGCTCTTAAGGAAGTAATTCCCGACAAAGTACACATAGCTCAGTACACGATACGCCCCAGGACAGAGGCCGCGTCAATGAAGCAAGTCTCAGACTCGATCAAGAAGTATCGAAGCACGGAATTAGGTAAAGTTGTAGAAGAAATAGGCTCTACTCTGAATTCCGCATACGTAGGTACGAGAGCCTGGGTCATCGTGTCAAGAAGGTCTTTCAGGGGGACTCCTGTAGGCAGAACGATAAACTATAAGCCTGTAGTGATTAATGGCTTAGAAGACGTGGGCGTTAGCGGGTATGTTGAGATAACGCAACACACGTTTTACGACTTAAGAGGTTATTGGAGTCCCCTTAATACTGACTCTTAATCCCTCGAATAATCTCGTCTTCAGTGCTTTCTCCTCTCTTCATCTACTCGCTTCTTGAAGTATTCCTCTAATTCTGAATCACTCATTCTAGCGTACTCTTCAGCAAGTATTCTCCTAGCGTCCTTGTTTTTTAAGAAGTAGTAGATAGAGTAGCTACATACAGGAACTATTTTGAGACCCCTCATCTCAGCATCTCTAATCGCTGCTTCAACTAATTTAGCGCCGTAACCTTTTCCCCTGTGTTGTTCTGGAGTAAAGGTCTCGAGGAGATATAGCTTGCCATTCTCTTCCTTGAAAGAAAGCCAGGCTTTAGAACCGTCATCAAATCTAATCATGTAAACACTACCTCTCTTCTCAACACGAACTTCTTCCAACACACTCCCCCACATATTACTTGCTGACCCTAATAAATAATTCTGTTATATGCTAACCAACCTCAACAACTTGATTCCGTTACAGTGAGGAAAGCCGCCGCCGGGATTTGAACCCGGGACCTCTGCCTTACCAGGGCAGCGCTCCACCAGGCTGAGCTACGGCGGCACCTTAACCCATTATCTGTTTAATACTAAAATATTTAAAGCTTTGTAATGTCTGGTCTCCTTCATATCCCCACCTCTTGCCCTGCATTTCGTGTTCTTCATAATAC
>Ga0209080_1000152_pt1 | contig 52987 bp, 53 predicted proteins | sample JNZ110809AmetaG_FD_184123 | JGI IMG/M metagenome (GOLD analysis project Ga0209080, IMG submission 184123) | Hot spring microbial communities from Jinze hot spring, China to study Microbial Dark Matter (Phase II) - JNZ 110809A (SPAdes) (version 3) ...
GGGCACACTGGGGGGACTGCCGCCGATAAGGCGGAGGAAGGAGGGGGCCACGGCAGGTCAGCATGCCCCGAATCCCCCGGGCTGCACGCGGGCTACAATGGCGGGGACAACGGGTGCCGACCCCGAAAGGGGGAGGTAATCCCTGAAACCCCGCCGTGGTTGGGATCGAGGGCTGCAATTCGCCCTCGTGAACGTGGAATCCCTAGTAACCGTGCGTCAACATCGCGCGGTGAATACGTCCCTGCTCCTTGCACACACCGCCCATCGCTCCACCCGAGCGAGGGAGGGGTGAGGTCTGCTTTATCCGGGTTTCCGGGTGGGGCAGATCGAACCTCTCCCTCGCGAGGGGGGAGAAGTTGTAACAAGGTAGCCGTACCGGAAGGTGCGGCTGGATCACCTCCTCAATGCGGGTGGTGGGTGGTGTGCTACGTGAAGTTCTAGGTTGCGGAAGGTGCCCTAATGCAGTCTAGAACCCTTTATCATTACGGGGTTCTAGGCTAAGTGCGCGAGTAAACTCATAAACGATGAGCGCTATGCGGACCCAGCTAAAACCAGCCCCGCTCCAAGCGGCAGAAGCCGCCCGGGGGATGGCTCGGCTCGGGCGCCGAGGAAGGGCGCGGCAAGCAGCGATATGCCTGGGGAAGGCGCAGGCAGCCGTTGAACCCAGGATTCCCTAATGGGAAATCCCGCTACGGGGTATAATCCCGTAGCATCCGGGAAACCGGGGTTACCTGGGAGTACTGGAGGGGAACCCCCCGAACGGAAACATCTTAGTAGGGGGAGGAAAAGAAACCACTAGGGATTCCCTGAGTAGGGGCGACCGAAAGGGGAATAGCCCAAACCAAACCTCAGTGGGATAACCGCTGGGGAATGTGGTGTTGAGGCTGCCTGTCGATGCTAGACCCGACCCACGGTAGCTGAAGTGGGCTGGAATGCCCCGCCGTAGAGGGTGATAGCCCCGTAGGCGAAACCGTGGGGGGTTAAGGCAGGTAGCCGGAGTACCACGGCTTGGTTTTGCCGTGGGAACCTGGGGGGCACCAACCTCCAAGGCTAAATACGTCCCGAGACCGATAGCGAACTAAGTACCGTGAGGGAAAGCTGAAAAGTACCCCGAGAGGGGGGTGAAAAGAGCCTGAAACCGGGCGGCTAAGCACGGTGCGGCTTGAAAGGGGTGAACCTCTTCTAAGGAAACCCGGGTGACCGGGGAGTACGAGAAGAGGGAACCGGAGTCGCACCGTCCGTCTTGAAACACGGGCCGGGGAGTTCACAGCCGTGGCGAGACTAAGGGGGTCAACCCCGAAGTCGTAGGGAAACCGACAGGCCCGCAGCTGGTTATACGCCAGCAAGGGGCGGGGTCCTAACAGGGCCCGGAGTCACGGCTGTGAGACCAGAAACCGGGCGATCTAGGCGGGGGCAGGGTGAAGCCGGGGGTTAACCCCGGTGGAGGCCCGAAGGGGTGCTGACGTGCAATTCGCTCCCATGACCTCCGCCTAGGGGCGAAAGACCAATCTAGCCCGGTGATAGCTGGTTCCCCCCGAAGTGCGTCTCAGCGCAGCCCCACTTAAGGGAGCCTACGGGGTAGAGCTACGGATCGGGGGTGGCTGGTGGGAAGACCGCCAGTGCCTCTGGTCCAACTCCGAACCCGTGGGCCCTGTAGATGGTGGGAGTGGGGTGCCCGGGGTAAGCCTGGGCGCCGAGAGGGGAACAACCCAGACCAGGGTTAAGGCCCCTAAGTGCCGGCTAAGTGCCAATCCCAAAGGGCGTCCCGGGCCTTAGACAGCGGGGAGGTGGGCCTAACAGCAGCCATCCTCTAAGGAGTGCGTAACAGCTCACCCGCCGAGGCCCGGGGCCCCAAAAATTGGTCGGGGCTTAAGCCGGCCGCCGAGACCCTGGAGCAGAACCGCTATGCGGTTCTGATCTGGTAGGGGGGCGTCGGGGTGGGGCAGAAGCCGGGCCGTGAGGTCCGGTGGACCCGCCTCGAGTGCGGATCCCGGCGGTAGTAACAGCAAAGAGGGGTGAAAACCCCCTCCGCCGGAAGGGCCAGGGTTCCTCGGCCACGTTTGTCGGCCGAGGGTTAGCCGGTCCTAAGCGGGGCCGTAACACGGACCCCGCGAAAGGGAAAGGGGTTAATATTCCCCTGCCGCAGGGGTAGGTGCGGTAACGCAAGCCCCATCCCCGAAACCTCGTGGTAGACCGACCAGGGTTATCATACCCTGGTTAACTACCCGAGGACCGGGGAGTGCCGTAAAGGCGAGAACCGGTCTAAGGGGGGAATAGCCGTCCGTTAGGACGGTTCGGTCGAGCCATGGGGTCCATGAAAAGGGGATGGGGAACGATCCCCTGCGTCCGTACCGAGAACCGACACAGGTGCCCCTGGGTGAGGAGCCCAAGGCGTGCGGGGGCTAACCCGGGCTAGGGAACTTGGCAAATTGGCCCTATAACTTCGGGAGAAGGGGTACCTGCGGATTTGGGGATTTACCCTGGATCCGCAGGTCGCAGTGACTAGGGGGTCCTGACTGTTTAATAAAAACATAGGTCCCCGCTAGCCCGAAAGGGTGTGTACGGGGGCCGAATCCTGGCCACTGGCGGTCCGTGAAACCGGGGTTCAACCCGGCGAAGCGCCGCTGAAGGCCGGGGGTAACTCTGACCCTCTTAAGGTAGCCAAATGCCTTGCCGGGTAAGTTCCGGCGCGCATGAAGGGATCAACGAGGGCCCCACTGTCCCAGCCCGGGTCCCCGTGAAGCCCACGGAGCCGGTGCACAGGCCGGCATCCCCCCGTAGGGAGAGAAGACCTCGTGGAGCTTTACCGCAGCCCGGCGTTTGCTCCCGGGCTTTGGTGCATAGTGTAGGCGGGACCCAATGTAGGTAGGCCTCCGGGTCTACCTGAGGGGCCAATGAAACACCGCCCACTAAGGCCTGGGAGCATTACCCCGGGGATACCCGGGGGACAACGTCGGGTGGGCGGTTCGGCTGGGGCGGCACGCCCGCGAAAAGGTAACACGGGCGCCCAAAGGTCGGCTCAGGCGGGTCAGAACTCCGCCGTAGAGTGCAAGGGCAAAAGCCGGCCTGACCGGACCCTTGACAGTAAGGGGTCTGGGCGGGAAACCGTGGCCTAGCGAACGCTCGTGCCCTCCTTGGTGGGGGTCGGGCATGACAGAAAAGTTACCCCGAGGATAACAGGGTCGTCGCGGGCGAGAGCCCACATCGACCCCGCGGTTTGCTACATCGACGTCGGCTCTTCCCATCCTGGGGGTGCAGCAGCTCCCAAGGGTGGGGCTGCCCGCCCATTAAAGGGGAGCGTGAGCTGGGTTTAGACCGTCGTGAGACAGGTCGGACTCTACCCACGGGGGGTGCGGGCCGCCTGAGGGGAAGGTGACCTCAGTACGAGAGGAACGGGTCGCCACGGCCACTAGTGTAGCGGCCGTCCGGTAGGGCGTAGGCCGCGTAGCCACGCCGTAGGGGGTAACCACTGAAAGCATCTAAGTGGGAACTCCTCCCCGAAAAGAGGCGGCCGTTTCCAGGCGGGTTTCCGCTTGGAACGAGGGCTCCCGTAGAAGACGGGGTTGATGGGGTGGGGGTGTAAGTCCCGAGGGTCTTTTGACCCGAGGGATGAGCCCACCACTCCCAATCGCCCGAGGCCGTTATGAGGTGGGGCTGGGCATATTTGGGTCTGCATAGCGTGAGTAATGTAATGGGATCTAACTCCATAATCTCATTTCTGTTGGCTTCTGTCTGCTTTTGGTTTCGAATCGCTTGCTATGAACTTATTACATACCTAGTTAATATTGATTGTTATGTGTCTCTGTATATTTTTAAGTTGGGTCAGCCCTACATGTGATAGGTGGTGAAGAGATGTCGATGAGTACATCGAAGAAGACAGTAGATGAAAAACATAAAGAGGCTAAAAAACAGTGGGTTCAGAAGATGATCAGAAGTGCGAAACTTCATCACAAAGTATGTCCCTTCTACGATAGGAAGAAGAAGTTCTGCTTTATTAAACTTGGCGAAAGATGTCCTTATGATGGTAAGTTCGACAACTGTTCAGTATTTGTTGAGTTTTTGGAGAAAAGGTATGACGAGATTGTTGAATCGGGTAAACCTTTACCGATAGATTTTGAGGATCCCTTGGTTCAATTTGGTGTTACATAGGTAGATAAAGAGATGGGTATAGATATTGACAATTCTTTTGAATATGTTAGACTATGTATAGCTCAAGAAGTATCGAGAGCTCTAGGGATATCCATAAACAATATACTTCAAGGATTTGAAATTCCTAGAGAAGAGTATGGAGATCTTTCCATAGTGCTACCTAAAGCAGGAATCGATCCAAGTCTAGCTGAAAGAGTTGCTGAAGCTACTAGAAAATGTAATGTTGTCTCTAATGTTCATACAGTCGGTATATACGTGAACATACATTTCGAGAGAAGGCTCTTCACCAAAGCGCTATTCAACTCGCTAGTCAGTAATAAAGAGCGGTTCGGAATCTATGTAGATCCTGAGCCAAAGAGAATTGTAGTAGAATTTGTTTCAGCAAATCCTCTACATCCTCTACACATAGGTGCTGCAAGAAATGCTGCTCTAGGCTGTTTTCTAACCAACATACTTAGGTTGTGTGGAAATAGAGTTCAAGCGAGATTCTATATCAATGATGTTGGTAGACAAGTAGCGTTACTAGCTCTAGGAGCTCTACAGCTTCGTAATGCTCTACCAAACAAAATGAAGCCTGACCACTGGATAGGTCTTGTTTATGCTATAACAAATACTGTAGCAGAGATTAAGAACATAAAGAAGAAGCTAGAGCATGCTAGTGTTAGAGAAAGAGAAGAACTACAGAAAGAGCTAGATGAGCTTCTAGTTGATGCATCAAAATTGAGGAAACAAGCACCAGAGATATTCGACACCATAGCTGAAAAACTGAAGGATATTGATGTAGATGCCGAAGTATCCAAGATAATGAAGAGCTACGAATCTAGAGATCCTGAGATAAGCAGGTTCATAAGAGAACTCGTATCTACGTGTATAGATGGCTTTAAACAGACTTTGAGTAGATTTGGTGTAGAGATAGATGTTTGGGATTGGGAAAGCGATCTAGTCTGGAGTGGTGAAGTAGATAATATAATAGACTCTCTAGAGAAAAGCCCTCTAATAGTTGTACATAAAGGTGTCTCAGCTCTAGACATAGGGAAAATAGCTGAAGATCCTGCTCTAAGGAAGGCTTTGTCGATAGGTAGAGACCTAGAGATACCGCCACTAATATTCAAGAGAAGTGATGGAACGACACTCTATACCGTAAGAGATATAGCGTATACATTAAGAAAGTTCCGTGAATTTCAGGCAGATAAAGTCATAAACGTTATTGCATCAGAACAAAAGCTACCACAAGCACAACTAAAATTAGCTCTATACGTCCTAGGGTACAAGAGAGAAGCAGAAAACCTCATCCACTATAGCTACGAGATAGTTACTATTGAGGGCACGAAGATGAGTTCGAGAAGAGGAAGACTAATTTCGTTGGACGAGATACTAGATATAGCTAAAGATAGAGCACTAGCAGAACTAGAGGCAAGAGGAAGCAAATCTGAAGAGAAAGCCGAAAAAATAGGTGTAGCAGCTGTAAAGTTCTATCTGTTATCATCATCGCCATCAAAACCGCTTAAGTTCTCATGGAAATTAGCTCTAGACTTCGAAAAGAATTCAGCTCCATATCTGCTATACACATATGCCAGAACTGAAGGAATATTTAGAAAAGCTTCAGAATACGGTATAGATATAGATCCTGTAAAACTTCTAGACAGAGCTGACGAAGGTTTTGCGTCTACAGATCAGAGGAGGTGGAGGTTAGTTAAGCTTGTGGCACAGTTCCATGATACAGTATACAATACTTACATGAGCCTAGACCCATCAATTCTAGTCGTCTATACCTTAAAGCTAGCAGATGAATTCAATTCGTGGTATAACGATGAACCCATACTGCTTGAAGAAAATGAAAACATAAGAGCATCAAAGTTATTGCTTACATATGGCGTGAATATAGTCCTTAAGAATTCGCTTAGAATCTTAGGTATAGAACCTCTTGAGAAGATATAGCATGAGATGTTTAAATATGGTTAATAGAGATTCATGTTCTGAGACAAAGTCTATACTCGATATAGAGGGTTATAGTCAAGTTGGTATGGTAGTTGGTATAAAGATGGATAAATGTGGTAAGAATAGAATTAGACTTATAGTAGAACTTACAAATAAGCAGAACATATGCAGTCCATGTATTCCAGAAGCTGTAGCTAAGCAAAGTATGAAGGTTCTAGAGCTTTATTCAAAAATTATAAAGCTTGTATAACGGTGATAGATATAGAGATAGGTGATGATTGGTATTACCTCGTAGCGTAATATGCGCGATGAAGAAGATACCAGAAGCTGAAGCAGTGTACCATGATTTAGATATGTTTTTAAACCTAGTAAGTAGAAAGGATAAAGCCCAGTCCAGATTCGAGGTGTCTATCAATGCGATTCTGCCCTAAATGTGGAGGTCTATTAGTACCTCAAAAGAAGGGTGAGGAAGCGGTTCTTAGATGCTCTAAATGTGGGTACGAAATACAGCAACAGGGAACAGGATACAGATTAGCTACACAACAACCGCCACCAAAAGTTTTAACAACATCTGTTGTAAGTGAAGAGAAAAAGGGAGGAAGAAAGAAGGAGGAACTAGAGCAAGAGAGGGAAGAATACTATAAAGAGCTCTTCATGGAGCTCCTCCGCGAGGAGGAGTACGGTGGTGAAGAAACATAACGTTAAAGCATGTAATAGATCTTGTTGATAAATCAGAAAGAATATCAAGCAACATAGCGCAAAACATCAAGGACCATTTTTCCAGATATGAGAAAATAGTTATAATGTATTGTGGTACAACAAGAGGATTAGCGACCTATATAGGTATTCTTCTCAAGATCTCTAAACCTAGTCTCAACATACTTACGCTAGATGCTGAATACTGTCACAATATTGTGGTGCCATACATAGCTGAAGACATAGATAAAGTTGTTCTGGTGTCAAGTCCAGCAAGCGTCAATTGTGTGTATAGAGTGGCACAAACGGTATCAACTATGGGATTAGATACCTTAATGTTTTTACCAACAACTGTAGCATCGTTAATAAGAGGAAGGGTAGACGTCAGTTCAGAAAAGTTAGAGATTATAGAAATAGAGAGCACTATTTATAGGGTAACAGTTCTGCAGACTTTCTTGCGTATAGCTCTATATATTGGTGGAAAAAGTGTAGCAAGAATACGCAGGATAGAAAAAGAGCTAGAGCTAAAAAGTATCGTTAATGAACTCGTAGAGAAATATGCTCATGAACTATCTATGTATAGAGATGTGAAGCATATAGCAGTATCTAAAGCTCTTACTATTGTAGGAGAAGAACTTGTTGATAGAGGTGTACAAGCATTTATCATAAATGAAAGCTTTGGTATTCAAAAAATTGAGGCACCCCTTTTTCTAATATATACATCAGTTGAAGAACACATAGTAAACGAATTTGTTTTAAACCTAGTGAGAAACGGTGTAGAACGGAGTAACATTATGCATTTAAGAATAAACGTAGACCCATTTACTGCACCCATATACAGCATTATAATCATGTGCTACATAATGTCTAGTGAGGATAAGGTCAACGATAAACTTAAAGCCTCAGAGTACGGATCTAATATGAATGTGACAACATCGGTGCCGGGGTAGCTCAGCTGGTAGAGCGCGGGGCTGTTAACCCCGTGGTCGGAGGTTCGAATCCTCCCCCCGGCGCCTTAAACCCGCATCCATAGTGTCTGTGTCTTGATGATCTTTTTCCATAAAATTCGCTTACATGTGTCTGATGATGAAGCTCGAAAGGGTTGAAATGTGATAGACTCGCGCAGGTCTGAAGTATTGAAGGTTTTTCTTGGGGTGACTGGTGCTAGTGGATGTGTGCTTGCTATAAGGTTTGCAGAACTACTGAAGAAACTGAATTCATATATAGTGGCATCGTACACTTCTAATGCTCTTCTTGTAGCAGATAGCGAGTGTGTATCTAGAGAATGGTTCATATCTAAACTAGGTGAATATGTGGATGAGTTGTATGATGAAAATAGAATCGATGCATCTGTAGCCAGTAGTAGCAACACTCTTGATGCATATATACTTATTCCTGCATCTATAAAAACTCTAGCACTGATTGTAAACGGAATTGGATCAAACCTTATTACCAGAGCCATACTTAATGGGCTTAGAATGAAGAGAAAAGTAATAGCCATTGTTAGAGAATCTCCTCTTGGCGAAATAGAGCTCAAGATATTGTATAGAGCAGCTAGAGCTGGAGTAGCCATTATACCAGCTGTGATAGGTTTCTATGCATATCCACAAAATATAAGAGATGTGGTAGACTTTATCATCGGTAAAGTATTTGATGTTCTTGAACTACACAGCAATCTCTATAGGAGGTGGAAAAGTGCTAAGGAACCTAAAATACAAGATCCTTGCCAAATCCTTTACGGCTTAAAAGATTCTTGAGATTCCTGTTGTCCTCGCTTCTCTCCAACTCCTTCAGAAACATATCCTCCTTCTGGGTATCACTTTTTGCAACAGCAAGACATTTACCATCGGGCAACAAGTATCTTTGTAAACATGATGAATACTGACACTTATACGAGATACAAGAATCTTTAACCCATTTACAGAAAGCCGTAGATCTTCCATTAATAAGTTTAACCTCAAGCGCTTTTTTAGTACACCTAAAGAAGGAGCACATAGGGTTACACATACCGTTTACAGGTTTTGGTTGAACGTCTTTACGTTCTTCATATTGTTGCTGCCTAGGCAATCTAGTGAAATGATTATCTCTATATCGATGTTCCTCTACACGTTTTCTTTCTCTATAATCTTTAAAGTGTTGAGGCTTTTGTTGGCTGTATCTACTGTCTTTAGAATGCTTTATAGCTGATTCATCGTCTTTCAAAAGGATTCACCATGACTTTAAATACCTAGACTTTCGGGTTTTCACCTAAGGTCTACTTCTACAACTTAATCCACTTAAAAACTATATAACGTATATTGTTGTCATCTCTATCCACGATAGCTAGTACAGAGTGCTTCCTTACACTGTGGCTAACTCTACCAAGAGCTACTATATCTGTAGGCTTAATTTTGTGTTCTTTAGATACAACAGTAACAACATAGGGTGCATGTTCGTATCCTGGTCCCACAGTATATACAGTAAAATCTGCTCCATATTTAGTTCCACCCCTTATGATATAGTTACGATCCCTTAGATATTCATAAACATGATACTTAATATCAAAATCATGTGAAACATCTCTACAAAAACTCCATAGTTTATCACAGTCGATAGATTCGCCATTGATACTTACCTCAGCTAAACCTTTCCTACACATGTAGAGAGTTTCGTACATGGATAAAACTAAAGGTTCTTGATAGCTCTGATCAATCTTAGGTTTTGAGATAGATAGTGGTTTACCGTAGAATCGTTTGAAGAGGACATCGCTCTGGATTTTATCTAATACTAGGGACTTTCTACCAACAACATCTATCTTGGCTATGTAGTTCTTATCGTATACAGCCATACAATTTTTTCACCTAGATTAACAAGGTCTTGTATAATGTTGCCAAGTGATAGGATGAAGGTGGTTATTTGGATAGAGCTGTGCTTAAGATCATATGGCTGGCTTAAATAGATACCTCTATACATTTCAATTATGGTATCTCCATCTCTAAAGATCTTCGATATCTGTTGTACACCTTTAACAGGGCTCTCTATGAAGTATCTAAGTATATCACTTAAACATGTTAGGTAATCTACAATGCTTTTGATAATATTTTGGATAGAAAGTATTGTTGATTCATCTATTGCTATCTGTCTCAAGCCAAGTAACTCCAACTCTAGGATGAATTTGTATAAAGAATTTGAAAGAACTGTTATAGAATCCAGTAGACTTACATAGTAGTTGGTACCTATCATCGAAACCGCTACCTTGGCTACATAACGAGCTAGATTATAACGTATATCGCGAACTGTTTTAAACTCTTCAACTACTTTACTCGCTCTAGTTCTAGTAGCTTCAAATTTCTGGTTGAATAAATGGTTCGCAATGTGTTGTGATTCTTGAACAATCCATAGAAGCTTAACTATATAGTTACGTATCTGCTCGATCAGATTTTCTTCAGCTAGAGAAATCTTTATTCTCTCGATTTCAGGTTCAACTATTTCGCTAGTCATTATTGAAGCACCATTCTATGGAACAAGCCATCTAAGCAAAATAGTGTGAACATAGTATATAAATTTTTGGATTAGAACAACCTAGATCTACAATATAATACTCATCTAGATAGAAAAGCACTACATTTTTCAACATTCTCTAACACTTCTTTGGCCACGTTCTTTAGTCGATCTAGACGCATAAGGTGCATATTCACGTCTTCGAGATGATGCTCATCAGAAAGTTCTCTACTGTACCTAAGCCAAAGTATACGTTCTTCTTCTATAGATACCTCATATATGTAGAAGGTCATTATAGCTATAGATTCAATTTCTTCAATCGTTAGATTTTCCAAAGAAAGTGAATTATTTATGAGTCTAAGTATTTCTTCTAGTCTCTTAGACAATTTCACTAGGTTTGAAAGACCTTCGTTTAGTTTATCTAGCTTCTTTTCTTTAGATATCCTTTTTAATACGATTTTACATCTTTCTATATACCTACTATGTCTGTAGACAGCATTTTCAAGCATCTGGACAATATTCGTTTGATTCATTTGGATCAACTTCTATGTGCTTCTTATTGTACAAATACTCTTATCAGCTACGCCGTGTATTTTCATGAGTTCTGGATTAACGTGAACAACATCACCAGATACATCATCAGCTATTAGAGCCCTGAATCTAAATCTTTTACGTCCTGCAATAGATATTTCGATAAAGTCTTTTACTCCAAGCTCCTTGGCCAAACCACTAGGTATTTTAGCCTCATCTTTACCTATAGAAGAATCGTAGACGAGTCTGATTCTTTTCTCCTTAACAACTTTCCTATTCTTTGAGAGAATAGCGCTAGGTGGAGGCACTACAGCTAATAGCTTCTTGATATCTGTTTTTTCCTGTTTTTCCTCATATTCATAGCTCTTTGCTTCAACATTCTCGAAATCTTCTTTAACTGTATCCATATACATCCCGATACATATACCTAGTAATGGATACACACTATAGAGATTTTAATCTTTTGGTTCAATAACTTGGTAACCCAAGCCAAATATATCGCACTCTTCTAGACCTATATCTAAAACCTTTACAAGATCCTGTAATGGAATTCTTATCTGTTTTCTACTGTCCCTATCCCTGATAGTTACCGTCGATCCTGTGCTTATACTCTCATAATCTATTGTAACAACAAAAGGTATACCTATTTCATCAGCTATAGCATATTTCTTACCTATCGATTCTCCCTCTAATATGAGTGCATGGTGCTTAGATTTTATTGTCTCGTAGATCTCGCTTGCCATAGATTTAAAGGGCTGTTTATCAACAAGTGTAGCTATACCCACCTTTATAGGTGCTAATTTTTTTGGTAGAGATAGAACAATTCTTCCGTTCTCTAGCTCTTTGTATGCATACTCGAGAACTATATACATAAGTCTTTCAGCTCCAAATGAGGGCTCAGATACATGTGGCACAAATTTCTCTACCCACACTTTTTCCACACTATCCTCAACAACAAATACCGACTTTGGTATAGTAACACCATCAATAACTACGTTATCGCCTACAGTCGATTCCAGTACTTTAAGAAGTTCTTCTGGAGAATAATTAGAGAGGACCCTGAATACCTCTCCTGCTTGCTGACCATAGATATTCAGAATAAGCTTCTTATCGTATCTAGCTGTACGTTTTTTGATTACTAGGGGCTCTTTAAGTTGCCGAAGAGCGTAGAGATCAGCTCCACTATACTTAGCATGTCTCTCAAGATCATAGCTATGTCTATAAGCATGTCCTGAAATCTCTAGTTTACCCCATTTATCTACAATAACTATCTGATCGAATGTTTGCTTAGAATAGTGTGCTCTTTCTGAAGGCAGTTTCTCCTCAAAATAGCTATTTTCATCAGGTACACCCATCATTGATATAAATCTCTTCGACACACACATCCAGTAGGCAAGCCACGGACTTATAATTATGTTCTCTCTAAAGGCTTCGGTAGGAGAAATGGTTATGGGTTTGGATTCTCCGCGAGTTCTCTCTTCAGCCGTCAAAATCCTTATCTTCTCATTATTGCATTTCTCCTCAAGAATAGAGCAGTCCGGATTTTGTGCATCATAGAAGAATTCTATCTCCATTATCGTAAACTCTCTTAACCTTATAGGTCCTTGTCTAGGGGAAATCTCATTTCGTGCAACTTTACCTATCTGTACAATACCGAATGGAAGACGCTTCTTCATTAACTCATAGACGCGTTTGAAGTTTATGAACATTCCTTGAGCTGCTTCAGGTCTTAGATAGGCTAAGTTTTCTGGAGAGTAGGGTCCTACAAATGTTTGAAAGAGTAGCAGGAAACGTCTAACTTCTGAGAATTTTCCTCCACAAGCAGGACAAACAATACCATGTTCTTCTATAAGTTTTCCTAACATTATCTCGTTTAATCCTTCAGCTGATATACCGAGTCTTTCTTCAATAAGGTGATCGGCTCTATAGACACGGTGGCAAGAGAGGCATTCTACAGCATAGTCCGTAAAACTTTCCTCATGTCCACTTGCTCTAAAAACTATAGCGGGATTTATTATAGGGGTCTCCACCTCTACAACAATATCTTGGTGTTGTTTAACAAACACTTCACGCCATAGGCTCACTATATTGTTCTTAAGCAAGACACCGAGGGGTCCTAAATCGTAGAACCCAGCTTGACCTCCATATATCTCGAATGAAGGCCATATAAAGCCTCTTCTGAAGGCTAGGTTCATGATTTTGTCGTACTTTGATGTACTCACGCATTTACACCAGTATATACCGTTTCTGTAAAGCTAAAATTATACTGAACAGAGTATTAAGGCTATTATAGGTAACAATGTCGAGAGAGGCACTGTAGTACGAGGTATCGATCATGTGCTCCAAGATGTACTTAACAGGCACGGGATCTGGAGAAGCATTTCTAGGTTTTAACAAGAACAAGAATGAAACACCGTTTACGATCTTGGGCGTTCCTTTAGATATGTCTTCATCGTTCAGGAGCGGATGTGGTATAGCGCCAAGAAGGATTAGATTTGTATCTAGATCACTAGAGTTGTGTTCGATCATGACGGGAATAGATATAGAGTCTATAGGATTTGAGGACGTAGGTGATGTAGTGTTATCCCCAGGTGATATGCAGGGTTCGCTGAAGAGAATAGAGTGTGTGGTAAGCGAAATCCTCAAAGATAGAGATAGGATACTAATCGCCATTGGCGGTGAACACACAATAACTCTACCTATCTTCAAGAGTCTGGCTTCAGAGAGATCACCATGCCTGGTTGTACTAGATGCACATGCAGATCTAAGAGATGAATATCTGGGATCCAGATACAATCATGCTACAGTAATTAAGAGAATTATTGAAGAGACCAAGAGCAGGATAATACTGTTAGGCGCTAGAGCCTTAAGCAGAGAAGAGGTAGAAGCATACCGTCAGCTAAAAGACTATATAGATATAATTAGTGTATGGCAAGGAAATGCCCCCCCAAATATAGAAAGAGAACTAATGCATGAGTTAGAGAGTTGTAGTGGGCTATATGTATCAATAGATATGGATATACTTGATCCAACATATGCACCTGGTGTACAAACACCAGAACCTCTGGGACTTGATCCAACTACACTACTCAAAATACTGTCACTGGTTGCTAACAATAGGATACATGTAATCGATCTAGTAGAGATATCGCCTATATATGATCAATCAGATATAACATCATTTCTTGCAGCAAAAATAATCATAGAATTAACAGCAACAATCTATAGAAACATTTATCGAGATAGAGCAGAAAAGCACATGTGTAGGATGTAGAGATATGGTAGCCGGGCGGGGATTCGAACCCCGGTCACGGGGGCTCTTTTCTTAACCGCCGCTACCCAGAGAGCTAGACAATACCAGTATAGATTGAAGGTATTTAAGTTTTAATAGATCCTCTAAAAATTTTTTAGAAATATTCTGCACCGAATAGGGACATAATATGATATGTTGTGTGGGTAGCGGCGGTTAGATCCAAAGCCCCGCATCCTTGGCCGCTAGACGACCCGGCTACTTCAGAATAACTTATCGTTAGCTAAGGTTAAAAATTTTGTAGTTAGTGAGATCCTAGAGGAGATTACAGAAAAATTTATAAGCTTTTCGCTCAAAGAGTTAAGAGGTAAGCTCTTATGGTGATAAGACCTTCAGAACCTTCTCCAGAAGATATTGTTTCGAGATGTCCTAGCGGTAATATTGTGTATGATGAAATTAGTGGTGAATGGATTTGTGCTGATAGTGGTGAAGTTATTTCCGAACATGTTATTGATAGAGGACCAGAATGGCGTGCTTTTACTGCAGAAGAGAAGGAGAGGAGAAGTCGTGCTGGAAGCCCTATAAATATAGCTCTACAAGATAGCGGGCTATCAACTATTATAGACTGGTATGATAGAGATGCATCGAGTAGGAAGCTGGATCTCAAGAGAAGACTCGAGCTCATTAGGATAAGGAGATGGCATAGTAGGACAAGGATTCAGAGTGCTGTAAGTAGAAATATCTTGCAGGCTCTAAATGAGCTTGAGAGAGTGGCAGAACAACTCAATTTACCTAGGTTTGTGAAAGAGGAGGCGGCAATAATATATAGAAGAGCTATAGAGAGAGAACTTGTACGTGGAAGAGCGATAGAGAGTATGGTTGCTGCAGCACTTTATGCTGCTTGCAGAATACATGGTGTGCCTAGAACTCTTGATGAGATTTCGAAGTATACAAAGAGTAGTAGGAAAGATATTGCTAGATGTTACAGACTTCTTGTGAGAGAATTAAGCCTCAAGATACCTATTGTGGATGCTACAGAATATGCTCAAAGAATAGCATCAATGCTGGGTCTTAGCGGAGCTACAGCAAAACTTGCAGTAGATATTATCCAGAAGGCTAGAGAACTAGGTATAACAGCAGGCAGAGATCCTGCAGGAATTGCAGCTGCTTCAGTATATATAGCGGCTCTTATAAATGATGAGAGAAGAACACAGAAAGAAGTTGCAGCAGCTGCAGGTGTGACTGAGGTAACAGTTAGAAATAGGTATAAAGAGCTTACAAAGGTATTAAACGTCCTCAAGATAAATAGTGAGGAAGAGACATAAATGTTGGATTCAAATTGCTTTCAGTATCTTTATCTCACTACTTCTACTTTTTGCTATAACTCTATATCCGCAGTAGGGGCATCTGGTACTCAACATGACCTTTAACTCTGATTCATCAAATTCTTTGTAACACTTTATACATATGTATCTGGTCATAGAGTTCAACCTTGTATGCACATCATATAGAAAACTAGTCAAATTTTTAAACTGTTACGCTAGAAACTGTATGGGCATGCAAACCAATGAAAGTAGACACACTATGTGCTGGATTACCTTCAGAACTATGTGCACAACTTGAAACAGAATCACAAGTCATAAAAATAAAGCTAGAGCGCAGAAAAATGAGTAAGGTTGTAACAGTAATAGAAGGTATAGACGATAAAACCTTTGACTTAAAGAAGCTTGCTTCTTACCTAAAAACAAAGTTAGCTGCTGGAGGTACTCTAAAGAACGGTAGAATAGAGATACAGGGAGATCATAGATCTAAAGTAAAGAAAATATTGGTCGAAGAGCTGGGATTCAATCCTGATAACATAGTATTCATTGAAGAAGGAGGATCATGAACCAGTAAAAGAGGCCAGTAAAAGAGTAGAGTTAATGAAGTATAATAGTTTCTATGGCTCCAGTAATGATATATGCGATCAATCCAAAGTTTTTGTTTTACTTAATACGAACTTATTTATCTATGTTGGGTTCTGTACGCACTAGAGCAGTCAGGGCGAGAGCTCTTCATCACGAAATCAGCCGGTTTGCATAATCATCATTCAACTCAATATATGTATCACAACACTTATCGTTTAATGAGAGATAAAACATATCTGGCTAGATGTAGTGCTGGATTAATACCTGTAGCTTTTTGGATACCTCTCCATTGCGGAGACGCATTAACCTCAAAAATTACGTATCCTTTCTCGGTTTCAGCTACATCTATCCCGGCATAGTGAAGTTTTAGAACCTTCATAACCTTGAAGATAATGGTGTGAAGCTCTTCACTAAGTTTAGTTATGGGTATTGGTTTAGCTCCTTGAGCTATGTTGGTTTTCCATTCATCTTTTGAATTCTGTACACGATAATAAGCTGCGACAATTTCGTTACCTACGACAAGGATCCTTATATCTCTACCAGGCTTTTCTATGTATCTCTGAAGATATATAGGTTGTTTAAGTTGCGCTAGCGTTCTAGCTATTGTGTAAGTTACATCAGGGTTTTCAGTCATAACTATTCCGAAGCCCATACTCCCTATCACAGGCTTTATGATAGTTTTACTCCATTGTTCTGTAACCTTTGATGGTAACATAAAATCTTCTGTTACGAGGGTCTTAGGTACCGGTAGACCGGCTCTATTTAGAAGTAGTAAACTATAGTACTTATCTCTGGCTACAACTATAGAATCCACGGGATTAATCACAGGAATACCAAGTAACTCTAAGTGTCTAAACACATTACATCTCCTAAGGAAATTCTCTAGGGTTATTGTTGAGCCTAGATCCCTTAGAATTACGCCATTGAATTCTATAGGTCTTGATGTAGCTAGATGGAGTATAGTATCGTCTCCTTCACCAAAGACTGAAACAAGTTCAGAAGGTCTTACGTATATTGCTGAAGCACCTAGATATTCTAGAGCAAGTATTATCTGTCTAACACTCCATGGCGGTACCGCTTTATCAGCTACAACCGCTATCTTCATAAAAGATCACTTCAACGGTTTTAAGTTCAATAACTGCAGACCTTAGCTAAGTTTAAGAATCTTGATGAAGCACTTTAATCAGAAGTGTATGCCAAATAATTGCAGTATTCGAAATATTGATAATATTGATAGAGAGATTATGAGAGATATGGGTATCGAATCTAAAGCCATATATCCTCCGATTACCAACACCTTGCTTTCACTCTCTAGAGATCTATACATGAATATAGATGGAAGTATATCAGAACCTAGAACTATTCCCATAATTGTTGAGAAAGGTAATATGTAGTAGATATCTTCACTATACGTTATAGCTATCGATAGAAGTACGAATGATAATGTGTATCTAACCACATTAACAAGAATCATCTTCTCTGTTGCATACGTATGTACTACGGCTATGGCTATAGCTAATGATAGTAACAGAATTAGGTGTTGTATTTCTACGGTCTTGCATATCATCAGTACTAGTGTAGAGTATAATGGAAGTAAAAAGCCGCAACAGTTAATGGCGATACCATTGATTAGTGGTAAACGTATCGATCGACATACTTTCTTGGGGTTTGCTATACATGGCATCACTATAGCTAGAAAAGTAATGGTTAGTATATTCAAACAATTCAGTAGTAAACAATAAGAGGTATACACTGTTAACAAAAGGATCATCATAGTTCTCTGAATGAGCCATAGTTTTAGCTTGTTTTTCTTCATTCTCAATCATAACTAAAGATTGATTGAGTAACACCATATAAATACATCATCGCTTGCTGGAGCTATAGGTAACCGATATACACAAAATAAGGGCATCATTTAAAGCATCTCCATGGCATAATTTGTTTAAGTACTTTAAGTAACTCATATATTTACATCTATAACTGTTATATGTTTGATGGCTGGAAGAGATACATTAAAGATCTTGGTGGTATTGATCATGGCATAGGTTTTTGTAGAATTATGCACATGACCATGGATAGATATATCAGGTCTAAGATCGCTATCTATATACTCAATTATCTTATAACCTAAGAAATAGTGAATCTGTGGTGGCTCTCCTTGTAGAGTTACAGATGTTGAGGCATAATGTGTTACAAGTATTGATAATCTATACTCTCTACATATATTCAGTAATTCCTTAATTTTTCTGAGCCTATTGCTATACAAATTCTCTATACATGGAATATTCTTTTTCTGCCACGTAGTCGGTCTCTCAAGTACCCCACGACTACCTACAATACATATTTCTGCGTCCTTAATCTCGATGATAGTATATTCATCATCTAGCCATAGAACTTCCGGATACATCTCTCTATATCTGTGTTCAAAGCCTATGTACTCTTCATTACCGAATACAGCTACTATAGGAATACGTCTAGGATTTTTATTGACAAGCTTATTGAGAACAGAGATAATGGGCTTCATGTTATCTATAGAATTCTTTTCCACCATATCGCCTGCAAGTATTATTAAATCAGCTTTTTGATTCACAAGTCTTAACGTAGTTATAGAGGCAAAGAAAAGCGGAAGATATCTAGGGCTATGGACATCAGATACTGATACTATATGTAACATAACTAAACGTCACCAATAAGATAAGTTCATTAACACTTAAAATAGATTTGCATCTTCTCAGCACTATTAAGAGGTGTAAAGCAGTATGATAAAGCCTAGGGGATGTAATGCCTCTGGACATAAAGGATGGATTGAACTTAAGTGCAGGTTATGTGCTAAAAAACTCTACATAGGTGATGACATAATATATATGTGTCCCAAGTGCGGTAGCAAATATGAAGCTTACTTCTGTATAGCAGATGCTAAGAAACTTCACATGAAATGTCCTTATTGTGGTTCAGAGCTGAACCTTTTACTGAATCTTTAATGAATATCTTAACAAAAACTAAGAGATAAAAGACGATTACTAGAGTTTGATGGGTTATTGATGTTTTGTTTGTTCGTTAATTGACTCGGCATGATGATTCAAAATACGATTAGTAATTTTGAATATTCTGAGCTGGGTTGAAGGAAATGAATAATGTTGGTGTCCAGAAGATAATAATAGATAATCATAGAGAGATTGCTATAGTCAATGTAAATCAAGATACAGTTATAGCCATTATAGATGCTGTAGTGAAGGCTACAAAAAGAGATGAATATGTGGAGTTAACGAGCTTTAGCATAGTTGAAATAGCTAGAAAGAAGATTGTTGCAGTACATATATGTGAAAATGCCTATGGATACACACTATATGAAGAAGCACTATGTTTAAAAAATCAAGATACATGTACGGTCATGTCCTATATAGCATATATAATGTGTAATGAAGGGAGTTGCGAGGAGGAAAAGCTTATTAACACAGTTAAATGTATTGCATCCAGATATTAAAATGAGTACCACGTCAGGAAAGAGACTTAGCTTTTAAATTCTGTAGTGATACTCAAAGTTACATATAGGTGTGAACATGAGGCAGGAACTCGCATTGAAAAAACTTACCGAGTATGTAGCTAGAAAAGCAGCTCTATTAGGTCAGAAATATGAACTAAGAGAACTTGTAACACCTTCTATTGTATCAATGATGGATAAAGCCATAGATAAGATGGTGGCGACTATAGTTAAGAGAAATGGAGGATTATGGTGCAATCTTTGTGATAAGGGGCCCTTCACAAAAAGGGGATTTTATCTGCATCTCGTAAGAGTTCACTCAAGAGATATAGAGTTCATGGTTAAAGAAGAGATGAAGAAACTTCTAGAAGCGGTAAACCGTAAATCCTCACCAGTTTAGGTTTGTTTTAGGAGCTGGTGCATGGTAAGAGTGTACGCTTTTGATGTAGATGGAACATTAACACCGATTAGAAGTTGCTGGAGATTCATTCACAATATTCTCAATACTGTGCACAGATCTAGAAACTATTCAAAGTATTTCTTTGAAGGTTTGTTAAGCTATGATGAATGGGTAGCAATGGAGCTAAATCTATGGAAAAATATAGATGTTGAAGTCTTCAAAAGAATTGTGTATGCTATTCCATGGAGAAACGGTATAGAGGATTTAGTAGAATTTAGGCATAAAAAGTCTAGAGACATATTTATAGCTATCTCAGGGGGGTTTAATTTCTTAGGTGAAAGAGCGGTACATGAACTCAAATTCAATTCATATATAGGTGTAGAGTTAGAAATATTGAATGGAAGACTTACAGGTTATGCATTGAGTTATCCAGATTTCAATGGTAAAGGTACGGAATTGATAGAGTATCTGCGTAGCAATAGTATAGAGTATAGCGAATTGATATGTATAGGTGACAATATCAACGATATCGATATGTTTAGACACTGCGATGTCTCGATAGCTTTCTGTCCTTCAAAAAACTTAAGAAGAGATTACATCAACATCTTTATTAATTCATGTAACATAAGAAATCTCGTAAATGTACTTTATACGATCTAATGTAACTACATTTTCACTGATTGCCTTAAACCTTAAGTACCAGCTGCATTATACTAACTAAGGTTGGTGTAACCAGCTCTTGAATTTGAGAAAGATATTTTATACATGTATAATTATAATGCTAGTGTTTGTCACATTGAACATGGAAAACAATATTTCTGAAGAAGGGTCTGAAAACACAATCAAGGTACGAGATAAAGAGATTTCATGGATTTACCGTAGTAAAGTGAGTAGAGCTAATGTTTACTCAAGTTCTATGCTCGTAGTGGGACCATCAAGTATCGAACACCAAATTGAAGCATTATCGAATCTGGATATAGATCAAGGAACAATATCAAATTTATCATATGTTTTTGTAGGTGGCGAAAGACTGTTCTACCAGTTCACTTACACATATTCCAATCTCTCCATACTTATTGACAGCAATATAGTGGTAAACAAGGATTACATAATTGTTCAATGGTTTAGCTTAAAAACAAATCTCCAGGTTAATTCAGGTAATTCTTCTTTTAAATATATGCAGATAAACGATTATGTAAAGGATACTATAAAGAAACTTAACTTGTCTATGATCGAGAACTGGAATACTTTAATGACAGTATTGAGAACAAAAAATGAGGTGCGTGAATACATAAATATATATGATCTCTATATAAATAAGACCAAGTATATCGGGTACCTGGGCTTAAATGATGATACGTATATTTGTCTTAATAGAATACCCATGTATACCTGGATCGAAGTTAACGAAGTCGTGAAAGATAGTAAGCATAATACAATGTATAGGATAGAAAGTATAAATGGTGATGAAGTAGCATCAGTCACAAGCTCTTTGTCTTGCATGATTCCTATAATTGGTATAGTTAATGATATCATCAAGAATCTCGAAATACGGACACTATTTGTAGAGCTTAGCGTCATGAATAAACTTGATATCACAAAGAAGATGAGTGAAATACTTAGAGAATACATCAATAAGGGAATAGAGATATACACACTAATGAGCCATACGGTAGACAGATATAACATATCTAAATTCGTCATAGAGATACAATATATTTCATATCCCTCGGAAACAGTAATAACAACAGTATTAAGCAACATAAACACAGTAGCTCTTAATGAGGATGAGGATTATATACGTACCCTATTAGCTGAAATAATCCAAATCTACAGAGATATTTGCTATTGCAATAATACAATAGATTGGGCAAATATGATAGCTACAGCAAAAGTAAAGCGCATTTATACAGATACCTTAAATGAGGATCACACAAAATACACTTTGACAACTGTTTCCCCAAAACAAGTGTCAGTTTTAGTGCTTATAACATTAGTATTTGTTGCGGTTCAGGTAATGGTAATACTATTTATAATTCTTAAAACATTTAGAGAGGCAACATAAAATTTAACTATATGTATATAACTATGTGTTTCTGCATCACTACTTAATCTATTTATCTATGTCTTCTTTATATCATGCTCAGTATATGCCTATACTAACTAAAGCTTCTATTCGTTGCCCATTTATAAATTTAGTTTCAACTCCTCTAAATTTCAGTATACTATCCACGAACTCCTTCTTGAGATGCTCTATTGGATTGTATTCTTTGGATCCCAAAACAAAGTTACATGAGTATCCAAATGATGGAATCCATACTTGGTATTCTAGATGGTATCTATAGATGTTCTTAATAGAATTAGCTATGGAGTTATAAACATCTCTATAGAAGAATGCTGAACCGGCTTGTGTAACGACTAGACCATTGTTGCTTAGAATCCTATGTATATCTCTATAAAAATTCTCGCTATAGAGTGGTCCAGCTATATCGCTTGAATATGGATCCGTTAGATCTAGTATGACGATATCGTATACTTCCTTTGCTTCAGAGACAAACTTTAAACCATCTTCAATTATTATCCTAGCTCTTGGATCATAAAACGCATTTCCATGGAATGAAGGCAGATATTCTTTCGAAACTTCAATAACATCTTCATCTATATCAACCATAACAGCTAATTCTACTGTTTTATGTTTTAAAACTTCACGCAATGTAGCTCCCTCACCTCCACCAATTATCAAGACCTTGGTTGGGTTAGGATGAAGCACCATAGCTGGATGAACTAGAGATTCATGGTATACGTGTTCATCTGCTTCACTACTCTGAATATATCCGTCGAGAATAAGGCTTCGTCCAAAATCCTCCACCTCTGCTACTACTATCTCCTGATATCTGGATCTCTTTACAACATGTACCTGTTTAACTCTTAAACTCATTGTACTTCCTCTTCCTATACCTTGGGTAACAACTAAACCGAGCAGCCTATATCACCTTGTGTCAATAGTTTCTGGAGATCACATAGTAGTTCTAGGCGTTTTAAAGTTCTAGGTTATATAGTTTTTCTGTGGTTTTGTTGAACCATTAAATATAAAAATCTAGCTAGAATTAATAGTGTTCAGCTGTAAAACAATTCAATAGATGATGTGCATGCTAAATACTGAAAAATGATGAAGGGCCAAAGCGCTGATTCTAAATTTCAATTACTGTAATGGAACTCACTGTATACAGTTTTCATCGACATTTTTTAATAGCTAAACCTCTTATGAGTCGTGATTCGTATCTATTTAACTCAACTCTTTTACCATTTATTAGCAAGGATATCATCATAGGTGATGTAGATTCTATGCATACCTTCTTACTTACCTCGATACCTAGACTGATAACCTTTGCAAGAAGGGAGCTATCAAACGAACATAAAATACGTGTAATAACTATCTCTGTTCCTTCAACAAACTCTGTTAACGGTAGATCACTTATATTATCTGTAACTGAACCCGGTATAGGATTTCCATGTGGGCATCGGCTTGGTTTCTGCATATATATCCAAAGCCTATCCAATATTTCATCTGGTAAATGTTCGAACATATGTGCGTACCTATGCGATTCTATAAGATCAAATCCTAAGTGAAGATGAAGAAAGGTTTCAGCAATTCTATGTTTCTTAATAGCATCTTCAGCTAATCTTCTACCTTTTTTTGTTAGCTTAACACCCTCATATGGTATCCATCTAATGTAGTCTCCTTCAGCTAGTTTCTTCAAAGTTTTAGAAACAGTAGCAGGCGTTACATTAAGCTCTGTCGCAATATCTTGGGTTTTAGCAATACCATATATTTCCTCAAGTCTATACATGGCCTTAAGATAATCCTCTAATGTCTTAGTCTGTATCTTGAAGTGTTTCACAACCATAGCTAGTTCCAGTAGAGATTATAGAATAAAGCTATATAAACATTAAACTATAAATAATGTTAATAAAGTATCTTCAAATACCGAATAAGGTTACGGAGTGGTACTATTATGTTTATGTATCTCAGTCCTTAATAACTACTCTGTAGGATAAAGCAAATTGTTGAAGCATCAACGTTACTGAGATTGTCAAAGGTTATATTTATGGGCATCTCAGTTCACGTACATAAGAAGATTAAGACTGTACCAAAATTCATAAACAGCATAGTGGGTATTGGATCAAGGAATAGTTTAGTCATACATCAAGATTCCACATCTTTAAAAGAACTTAGCGAAGCAGTAGAAGATATCGCTGGGGTGCTTATGAATATTGTTGTTATTGGTAAAGAGAAGAGAAAAATATGTAGGCATTTTGAGCCTGTGAAAGGTGTGTGCAATTTCTTGAATCTAGACAACAACATTCCTACACTAACAACAATACCAGATGGGGGCAGATTCAAAATACTTGTTTCATCTCATCCCGAGATATGTGCTGTGTGTCCCTATTGGTCTACCAGAAGTTAATATCATTAGACGTATTTCTTATGTTAATACTTAACAATACTTTATATTCATATAAACAATACTTTACGTAGTGGTAGGTAGATTATGCTAATTGTGGCTCTAGATCCACCTATAAATGTTGGTTCAGAGAAATGGGTTACAGAACGATACAAAGTATTAAGGGATATAGTAAAGGGATTCAAGATAGGATTACCGGCTATAGTTAAATACGGCATCAATTGGTTAAATAATCTATTTAAAGACTACGATGGTCTCTCAATAGCGGATCTTAAGCTAGCTGATATAGGAGATATAATGGCTTTAACGGCAACAATGCTGAGGAATGTGGGTTTCAATGCCGTTATTGCTCATGCATTCGTAGGATACGAGAAAGGTATAGAGGTGCTAGCTAAGGTATGTGAAAAAGAGGGCATTAAGTTGATACTAGTTGTATCAATGTCTCATGAAGGTTCTAAGGAATTCATAGATAGACATATAGATGAATTCGTAGATACAGCAGAACGTGTTGGTAGCTGGGGTGTTGTAGCACCAGCTACACGACCTAATGTAATACAATACATTAGATCAAAAGTTGGATCGAAGATAAAAATAATTTCACCTGGAGTAGGAGTGCAGGGAGCAGAACCTGGTGCAGCTCTTTGTGCTGGTGCTGACTATGAGATAGTTGGTAGAGCTATTACGTATTCAGATTTGGAAAAAGTAAGAGAGCTGGCACATGGTTTATTAGAGTCTCAGAAGAAGAGGTTATTGCTATGTCGTGGCTAGCTGTAGAGCTATTTAGAAAGGGTATGATAAAGATAGGTAGATATAAACTTACTTCGGGTCTAGAAAGCCCATTCTATATAGATTTGAGGCAACTCTATAGCTATCCTGATGTTATTGAAAAACTCGTAACAGAATTATGTTCTGCTTGGGATCTAAGTAGCTACGACGTTATTGTCGGTATAGCTACCTCAGGCCTAGTGTTAGCATCATTCATAGCATGTAGGCTTAATAAACCTCTATCTTATGTTAGGATAGACAGAAAGGCTCACGGTACGCAGTCTATTGTTGAAGGTGTTGTAGAATCAAAAAGCTGCCTAATAGTAGATGATGTAGCAACTACTGGAGGATCTATAGAACATGCATATAATGCCATAAAGGAGGTTAGGGGTATACCAATAGCAGCATTAGTGGTTGTAGATAGAGAACAAGGAGCAAGAAAGAAGATAGAGTCACTCGGTATGAAGTTCTACAGCTACATTAATGTATCAAACATCTTTAAACATCTTTATGAGAAAGAGTTAATCGATACGAGAACCTATGACGAAGTTATTAACTACATTAAGCGTTTTAATCAAGATCTATAGATAGTGTCCAAAGAGTTCATCATTGTAGACAGAAATGTTTTATAGTTTACAGATAGTAGCATTAGATTTGGGCATAAAGATGGTCACATCATTTAAAAATAGAGATGTAGTATCAATACTGGATTTCACTAGGAAGGAGCTTGAGACATTGTTTGAGTATGCAGATAAATTCCGCAAAGTTGAGGGAAAATTGAATCTATTAAACGGGAAGGTGGTCTCTCTCGCTTTTTTTGAACCATCTACTCGTACAAGGCTCAGTTTTGAAGTAGTAGCAAAACGTCTAGGTGCAGATGTTGTATCGATCATAGGTGAGGAAGCCTCCAGTATAGCTAAAGGCGAAAACTTGGCAGACACAATACGTATGCTTGATGCATATTCCAATATTATAATTCTAAGACATAGATATGAAGGAGCAGCAAAATATGCTGCAGAAATAGCCGAAAACCCTGTTATCAATGCTGGTGATGGTATTCAACACCATCCAACACAAGCTATGATCGATCTATATACAGTAAAGATACTCTTTGGATCAATCGATGGATTAGTGTATGTTGTTTTAGGGGATCTTAGATATGGAAGAGCAGCAATGTCATTCATATACGGTCTTTCTCTATATAAGCCCAAGAAGTTGTATGTAGTTGCTCCTCAACTATTACGTATACGTAACGAAGTTCTACAAATACTGAAAGAAAGAGGTCTACCTATCGAAGAGAAAAATGATGTGAGAGAAATAATCAGTGAAGCAGATGTTCTATATGTTACACGTATCCAGAGAGAAAGGTTTCCAGATCCTATGGAGTACGAAAAAGTTAGAGGTTCGTATATTGTTACATTAGATCTTCTAGAGAAAGGTAAGTCTACATTAAAAGTTCTACACCCTCTACCAAAAGTAGATGAAATAGACCATAAAGTTGATACATCAAGATATGCAGCTTACTATCTTCAAGCTAGATTAGGTGTACCAGTAAGAATGTCTTTATTATCTTTGGTTTCTGGTGTAGAGATATGAGTTCAGAAAACATACACACGTTGGTGGTTCCAAAAATACTGAATGGAACTGTCATCGATCATATACCAGCAGGTAGAGCTCTAGACATACTAAAGGTATTGAATATAACTGGAGGAGAAGGCTGGAGAATAGCGGTACTATTGAATGTTGAGAGCAAGAAGTTAGGTAGAAAAGATATAATAAAGATAGAGCGTAGAAAATTAACTTCAGCAGAAGTAAACGTTATAGCACTCATAGCTCCTACAGCAACTATAAACATTATCGAGAATTTTGTTGTAGTTGAGAAGTTTAAGGTAAATGTGCCAGAGATTATAGAGGGTGTAATTAGATGTCCGAATCCTACATGTATATCGAATAAAGAACGAGAACCGGTAAAGTCTAGGTTTAGAACATTATCAAAGGATCAGCTTGTATTTCGTTGCGAATATTGTTCAACCATTGTAACTAGAGATGATATACTAAAGCTTATCATAAGATGAATGTTATGTCTATTAAACCTGCCAAAATATTAAGGATAGATAGAATAGCTGAAAATACGTATCTCTTAGCTGTAGAATTATTTACACATGTAGACAGTATCTCTCCGTTCAATTTTTTTATGGTTTGGGTACCTCGCGTAGATGAAATACCCTTAAGTGTGGCATTTGTAGACAACAACATCATATATTTTCTATTCAAAGTTAAGGGTCTAGGTACAGAAACACTCTCTAAAATGTGTAAAGGTGAGATAGTAGGTTTAAAGGGGCCTCTAGGTAGAGGTTTTATCGTTGAAGACTATACGAAAAGTGTACTAGTGATAGCTGGAGGTATAGGTATAGCTCCCATCCCTTTCTTCATATATAGGTCAAAATACAAGAAGCTCGATGTTGTATGGGGAGTTAAACGAAGAGAAGAACTATTTGATTTAAATAGATTTAATCAAGATATTGGAGATAGGTATAGATTATTTATGGCAACAGAAGACTGTAGCTATGGTTTCTGTGGAACAGCTTTAGAGAGGCTAAAGAATATTCCACTAGAAGATTATGACATCATATTAGCAGTAGGACCACAACCTATGTTGAAAGGTATATGCGAATACATAAGAAACACTAACCTAGAAGCATATGTAGCTCTTGAAACAATGGTTAAATGCGGCATAGGTCTATGTGGTAGCTGCTTCATTAGAGCATCAAACAAGCTTCTCTGTATAGATGGACCAGTATTTAGATGTGATGAGGTGATACAGCATCTTGGAAAGACTAATAATAGCAAAAACATATGAAGATGGTTATTTGAAAGAGATAATGGTGTTAGTTAATAAAGGTATTGTTGAAAGAAGATTTAACTATATCGACAAGAATCTATGTAGAGATTATGAATGTATAGATCTTCGTGCTAAAGGCATACTTCTCCCAGGGTTCATAGATATCCACGTACATTTACGTGGACTTAAACTTAGTTATAAAGAAGATGAAGAAAGCGGTACGAAGGCTGCTTCTAGAGGTGGTTTTACAGCTGTTGTAGATATGCCTAACACTTTACCACGAATAGATAACAAACAAGCTCTTCAAGAAAAAATAGAAGCACTTAAGCTAAAGAGTAGAGTTGATTTTGGAATCTATGTATCTCCAGCAAAAGACTATAGGGAAATGTATGACATGTTGTATGAAGAAGGTGTTGTAGGTGTAAAATTCTTTCCTCAAGATCTTCACCTATTCCCCAAGATCCTCAATATTACTAGTTCCAGAGATCTAAATAGAATAGTGATTGTTCATGCAGAACATCCATATATGGTGAATGATTGTGAAGCTGGTTCTAGATGGATGTGTAGACCTATTGAAAGCGAGCTTTCAGCTCTAGATATTGTTCACATGCATGTTAAAGAAAATATGAAGATCCATATCACACATATAACAAATGTTCTAACACTATCTTTAGCAAAAAGATATAAATTCACTACAGATACTTGTCCACACTATCTCTACTTAGATTCTTCTCACGAGAAGGAAATGGGCTGTATAGCTAAAGTAAATCCTCCTCTTAGAACTCCTTCAACAAGATACTCATTATTGAAACTACTGAAAGCATTTGATGCAGTTTCCTCTGATCATGCGCCTCACAGTTTCGATGAGAAACTTCTTGATTTCTCGATGTGTCCATCAGGTATAGCTTCTCTAGAATTGACTGCTTCCTTAATCCTAAACTTAGTAAATTTAGGTGCTATAGATCTAGATGACGTTGTAAAGCTCTTATCTCGAGGTCCCTCCAAAATACTTGGGCTTAAGAGATGGGGATGTACGTATACTGGTTGTGTAGCTAGTTATACTGTAGTGGATATGAATAAAGAATTTTGTGTCGATCCTGAAACATTTTATTCGAAATCTAGATTTTCGCCCTACAAAAAGAATGTATTAAAGGGTGTAGCTACAGCAACTATAGTCAGAGGCGGTATTGTTTATATCGATGAAGGATATGAAGAGAAAATCAAACCTGAACCTTTAACAAAGTTTATGGTGAATTGATCATGCTAGAAACAGTTGTAGCCACAATAAGTCTTAGACATCCTGTAATGAATGCTAGTGGTATACTTGGAACACATAGAGAACATATATCAAGACTTGTAAGTTATGGATTAGCTGCTGTAGTTACAAAGACCATAATCCCAGAACCTAGGGAAGGTTATAGTCCACCAATAATAGTTGAGCTACCTACAGGTGGATTAATTAATGCTGTAGGTCTAGAGAATCCTGGTAAAAATATTATTAGAGAGCTTGTAGAGGAAGCTAAAAAATATGGCACACCTATTATAGTTAGTATTGGTGGTAGAAATGAAGATGAATTCATTGAGGCTGCTGTAGAGGCGGATATGAATAAAGCTGATGCTGTAGAGCTTAACTTAAGTTGTCCTCATACCAAAGGGTATGGCGTCGAGATAGGGGTAGATCCTAAGAATGTGTACTCAGTAGTTAGAGCAGTTGTTTCAACAATAAAGATACCTGTTGTAGCTAAACTAGGGTTAAGCGATAGAGTAGTTGAATCAGCAGAAAAAGCATTAGAGGCAGGAGCCAAAGGTTTAACGCTCATAAACACAATAAAGGCTATATATATAGATGTATATTCTTTAAAGCCTGTATTAACGAATATCTATGGAGGTCTTTCTGGTACCCCAATACATCCTATAGCTGTCAGAATTGTCTATGATGTGTATAAAGAAACTAAAGCCGATATAATAGGATGTGGAGGGGTAGTAAACTGGCAAACAGCAGCAGAAATGATTCTAGCTGGAGCAAAAGCTATTCAAGTAGGAACAGCATTAATGCGTGATCCAAAGAGAATTGTAGAAGATATAGTTAAAGGATTGAGTGAATGGCTAGAAACAATAGGAATGAAAGAAATTTCACAAGCAGTTGGTCTCGCTCATAAGGTGTAAAGGTGTGCCTATACTTGTTATAGCAACATTAAATACGAGTTTAGCGATGGAGATAAATCGATACATTAAAGAGTTGAGTAATAAATATTCATATATAGTGACATATGTATGGGAATACTTGCCTCAACACTCTCTAGAGATACAATATTTCCATAAACCATTGGCTAAACTCGAGAAAGACTTTGAACAAATAGTAAAACTAAAGGAATTGATAGTATTTGTGAACACTATTTGCATAGATTCTGTAAGACAACAATTAATGAATTACATAGACAGTAAGGTGGATAACGTTGTACTAATTGATTATTGTCTCAATCATGTTTCTTGTTATAAGAATCTACTATCGCTACCTCCGTATATTACTATCGTAAAAACATTCATAGACCGTATAACCACAATTTTTTCAAATATCGACGAAATATTGATACGTATAAAGATATGCAGAGAATGCTTGAAGACTCTTTCTATTCTACATAATATCGATACCATCAAGACTATAGATCTGTTCCAAGAACTAATAAAACAAGTTATTAAAAATAATTACGGAATAGAAATTTCAATTAATACGATTACAGAATTTCTTTTAACTGCAAGAGGGATAGTGAAGGGGTACAGAGAAAAGAGAACATATATGTATAGAGTTGAGATATCTGAAGAACATACGAATAAAAGCTACATGCTACAACTTTTAGCAATCCTATTGTTAATAACCGATGGATATAATAAAGCTATGAGAAACATCTGCATCTCAGACATTGGTCTAGATGAAGGACTTTACTCAATCTTCTTTGCATATCTCGTTAAACATGGTGCAAATATCTCTGTGAACATACTCTAGATAATGTTATATTAATGATGTAGTGACACAATACTTTACTAATTGCTAAATACTAGCTAAAGATGTTTCACAATATATAGTGTTGTTTCAAAATCCTATAGAATTACTTCTATTGAGGCAATTTTAATTTATTTACCAGCTATAGACATATTTACCAATACAAGGATAAATAGTTTGGGATAACGATATGGAGTCTAAAAAACGTATAGCCATATATTTGGTAGTGATAATTGTTTTGGCTAGTATTACCGTATATAGCTATTATTATCTAGTGAGAGAAAGTGATAAAGAGGTAACTCCAAAGACATTACCAACAGAATTCACATCTCCAATTACACAAACAACACCTGTGGAGATCTCAACACCTATAACGAATACCATTAGAGATGAGGAAGACATCACAAAAACCACATTAACTACACCTACAACTTCTTCGCAAGAAACAGTAACCACAGTTACTGACTATACTACTAGTATAGCTAGTCAGCCACCTTTATATCACTCACCGACAGAGACCTCTCCACAGGAAAAGGGTCTCGCTATGAATATAATCTATTATCCCAAAACAATTATTTCGTGTTACGAGAAAATCGAAGTAATGTTCAATATATCGAACCTAATGTACAGAAATCCATACAACTCAAGCGACATAGATGTTGTAGGATACATCTATACACCAAATAACGAGGTTATCAAAATTCCAGCGTTCTACACAAGGAACTACACGATTCAAAGTATGGGATCGAGGGAACATATAGTTTTATTCAATACGCCACCTCTCTGGGCATTACGTTTTACACCAAAAGTCTCTGGAGAATATAGGGTAGTTATAGAGGCTAGAAACAGTAGTGGGGTAAAAATTTCGAGTGAAGAGCTGAAGATACAGGTTTCTGAATGTAGAAACAAAAGAGGATTCATATCAGTTGATGAATCAAAGAAATTCTTGGTGTTTGAAGACGGATCTTCAGAAATAATGATAGGCATAAACTTAGCTTGGCCTCCAAACAAACTTGAGGCTATATCCTTCTATAGCTCATGGTTCAAAAGACTTAAAGAATTAGGTGTTAAGGTTGTACGCATAGGTCTTGTTCCATGGTCTCTAAATCTAGAATGGAGTAATTTGAATCGCTATAGTTTAGCAGATGCAGCAAGAATAGATGAAATCATCAGATTGGCAGAAGAACATGATATCTACATAATATTTGTGTTTATGTGGCATAACGAACTTGCAGATGATTGGGGAAACAATCCATATAATGCTTTAAGAGGAGGGCCTATAAAGAATCCTGAAGAATTTTGGAGTAATCCCATAGCCATAGATATATTCAAGAATAAGGTGAGGTACATAATCGCTAGATGGGGTTATTCGCCACATATACTTGCATGGGAATTAGCCAATGAAGCTGATCTAACATCAAACTTCTTTAGTATTAGAGATGCTTTTGTTAATTGGGTTAAAGAGATAAGTAGTTATGTAAAGTTACTTGATCCCTATAAACGACCTGTAACTGTAAATCTTGCAGACTATAACTCAGAACCAAGAGTATGGAACATAGAGAGTATAGATTTGATAACAGTCCATAGATATGGACCCACAGGGTTTAAGGATATAGGATCCTCAATACCAAGTATAATAGATTCTCTATGGAATACCTATAGAAAGCCTGTAGTGATAACAGAGTTTGGTGTAGATTATAGATGGATAGGGATGCAGGGATTTACTGGAATTCCGTATTGGGCTATAGATAGAGAAGGTATAGGTCTTCATGAAGGATTATGGAGTTCCACTTTATCAGGATCTCCTATATCGGCCATGAGCTGGTGGTGGGATACACAGATAGAGAGATACAACCTGTTCTATCACTTTAAAGCTTTATCTGAATTCCTAAAAGGTGTTGACCCAGTAAAAGGAAGACTAAGTAGATTAAATGTATATGTAGAATCAGCTTCAACTATCGAAGGTAATACAACTTCCTTAATACTTTATCCAAGTGCTGGATGGATCTGGGTTTCACCAGTAAAACAGAACATCTACACTATATACCCTAACGGAAAGATAGAGGGTGATACATCGCTACTTAGTGGCTTTGTGTACGGTAAAGGACATAACCAGCGGACTCTGAATCCCATATTCATAGTTACGTTTCTCGATAGAGGTAGAATGATCTTGAATGTAAATTCTGTAGGAAGAGGATCAGCAGTAGTATCGATATATGTCAATAACACAAAGATAGAGGAGAAAGTGTTACCCGATATAGATGGTAAAAGTGATGAAGATGCTAATGAGTATAATATCGACATTACAATAGATTTTGAACCTGGTACATATGAGATTAGAATAGATAATGAAGGTATAGATTGGTATACATGGAACTACATAGTATTCGAAAACACTATATACGCTTCAGCAAAGGTGCAGGCAATAGGTTTAGGTAATAAGAGTTTTGCAATAATGTGGATAAGGAATACAGACTTTAACTGGTGGAATTATGCAGTATTAAACAAATCACCTATACCTCTAAAGAATGTAGTGATTTCAGTAGAAGGTTTAGAAGATGGTATGTATGTAGTTGAGTTTTGGGATACATTTAGAGGAGAAGTAGTAGAAAGTAAAGAGGTAATGGTTACTCAAGGAAAAGCATGCATATCAATAGATAGTTTAGAGAAGGATCTAGCTTTAAAGATGTATAAAACAGAGTAAATATAGAATACAAAGCAGATACCAATGTTTCAACACTTTTATTATCTATTTTGTTTGTATTCACAATATCTCTACATAACATTACAATATTGAACTCTATAGATGGTCGGATACCAATAGATATACTCATAGGGCTCTCTACATGTATAGTTTATGTTACATTTATCAAAATCATTAATTAGGTGATTTATAGAATATGAATAGGGTGTATCTATCTCCTAAATCCTTGTTTATAATCATACTCATAGTCATTATTATAGTGTCAAGTTTAACTGGATATATTATTAGACCATCTTTTAAATCTATTGAAAGAACGATAACATTAACAGAAACAGTAATATCGCCTACAACAGTCTTTATTACTGAAACACTAATTCAACCAATTGAGAGAATAATAACATTAACTAGAACAGAAACTGTAACCTATACTGAGGCTATGATATCAAATTATGTTACCTCATCTCTATTAGCTTCACTACCTACACAATCATTCATACCTATCTCTACTACAGAATCCTCATTACCTCCAGATGTCTATGTAGAATTAGGGGAAAGACTCTCTACAGTAATGCCATTCATATATATATCAGTAATAGTATAAGTTATACTGAAGACCTAGGTTCTATGCCTAATAGATGGATCATTAATGGTTCTTACGAGTTGATAGAGAAAGGTTTAGCAATACATGCTATAGATGCTTGTATAATTGCATATAATAATGTAGTTAAGATAGAGGGATACAAGGTCTACAACATTCAACTCGCTATATCGAGGATAGATGGCGAAATTCGGATATCTATGTCAACAATTTCGCAACTAAATGTTAATCGATTCATAACCATACTGATCGACAGATACATATATACTTATGTGTATCTTCAGGACAAGAGGGTTACTAATCAGAGGTTTATTGATCTCGAGAATGTAGATAGTATAGACATCCTATTTGCGTATGCTCTATCTGCTGTTGAGGTATTTGTTAAGCGTAAGGATATCGATACTGATTGGATTCTTTTAGCACAAGTATCAACACCACAACTCTGGCTATATAATGTTAGAATCTTGGTAGAGGTATGCAACTCTTCAGTAGTTGTAGAGGGTATGACTGTATATGATTTGGCTGGTACTGGTATAAGGGATCTTAGACCTGTTTTTGATTGGAGTGATGGGAAATATAACCCAAGATCTATTCTAAAAGATTCTGAAGGGTACATGATATTCTTTGCTACAGCAGGATTCTATCGTCAGCCATTAGGCATTCTTATTCTTAGGACAAAAGACATGATTAGTTATGAGCCAATTAAGCTTGTTATCATCAGGGGTAACCCTAGTTATACAGGTCAGGGTGCTCTATTTAAGTGGATTGATGGAAATATACACGGCTACTTAATGAATTGGGGTGGATCTTATCAAGGTGATCTTCACAGAATAGTTAGAGTTGTTTTTGATGAAAATTTCAAACTGGTTGAACTTAATGAAAACATAAGACTAGTGAATGCACCACCAGGAGGTAGATGGGGGCACTACGATATAGCTATATTTAAATTTAATGGGAAATGGTATGCAATTACATCAAGTTTTACAGCTGGAACTATACTGTGGGAGATAGAGGATCCTACATCAACGGTTTTTACCTATGTTAAAACAATATTCGAGAGAGGTCGTGAAAATCCCTGTATATATCCTGTTACTACATCTAACGGCGAAATAAGGTTCATGATGTCATTGGCCACAGATACAGAATTTGGTAGTCGTCATAAAATCTATGTATTTGACACACACTTCAACCTTTTAGAGGAATACGACATCATTACATATAGAGTTTGGTCAGCAGGTCACCCATTTTACCTAGATCCATGGTACATCTACATAAATCAAGACCAATCTCCCACAAGAACTTTTCAAAACTCAGGTATATGGCCTGGAGCATATATAGAGGTATATAGACTTAAGACAAACTATAGGCATCACATTGAGGAGAAATAGAATCCTACAGACTGGTCTCAGTAATATAATTGATACTTTAGTAAAATATAGTTGAATGTAGTTCTATTGCTGGAGCCGCCGGCGGGATTCGAACCCGCGACTTCCGGCTTACGAGGCCGGCGCTCTACCCGCTGAGCTACGGCGGCAACCGTTTGTTAAATTGTTAATACAGCTTTAAAAATTGATTTAGCTTTTCCTAATCTAGATATTGGTATGATAAGTGATTTTTAATTAAGTAATGTGTTAGATCTTGATGTTGATGTAAAGTTGTGGCGGGCCCGCCGGGATTTGAACCCGGGACCTACGGGTTAAAAGCCCGCCGCTCTACCTAGCTGAGCTACGGGCCCTTTCTTTTTGTGGTTATTTATGGTTGAGTAGTGTGTTGGTTTTTCTGTGTTAAAAGCTTTTTGCTGAATTGTGCGAGATACATTTATAAGTGTGGTTCTGTGTGTAGAGGTTACTGCTGAGTAATAATGTTGGTTGGATTATTAGATGGTGCGTAGTTAATGGTCGCTAGAAGGAGGGGTTCCTCAATAAACGTAAAGATACTAGAGCATGAGCTTGTGCCTCGTCATGAAGTTGTATCACTTGAAGAAGGACTTGAGGTTCTGAAGAGATACGGTATAAGGCCGGAGCAGCTACCATGGATAAGGTCTAGAGACCCTGTAGCTAGAGCTATTGGTGCTAAACCTGGAGATATCGTTAAGATCGTTAGGAAAAGTCCTACTGGTGGAGAGGTAGTTGTTTATAGATATGTAGTTCCTTAAACATGGTGAAAAGGTTATGAGCTCTATAAATATTGTCGATAGAGAGAATGTATATGCATCACTAGGTCCTATGCCTAAAGCACATACAAAATCAGAGATCTTATCACCTGATGACCGCTGGGCTATAATGGAGTTATATATCAGAGAGAAGGGATTGACCAAACATCATATAGAGTCCTATAACTCCTTTATTACTGATCTTCTAAAAAAGATAATACTCGAAGAACCCGTTATCGAGACATCGATACCTGGTTACAAGGTCTTAATAAAAGGTCTTAGACTTGGTGATCCACAGGTAAGAGAGATAGATGGAAGTATAAATAAGAACATAACCCCTATGGAATGTCGTCATAGAGATTTAACTTATGCAGTTCCTCTCTATGTGACATTTGTTCCCTATGAAAATGATATACCAGAGAGCCCTGTAGAGATAATGATTGGAGAAATACCCCTTATGGTTAAATCTGTTAAAGATCCTCTATCTAAAATGGATCCAGAAGAACTTGTAAAGATAGGTGAAGATCCTAGAGATCCAGGAGGTTACTTCATTATAGATGGAACAGAACGTATAATAGTAGCACAGGAAGATCTAGCCTCCAATAGAGTTATCGTTGATTATGGTCAAGAAGGGTTAAACATAACCCATACAGCTAAAGTCGTTTCTTCAACTATAGGTTATAGAATACCGATTATACTTGATAGACATAAAGATGGAACACTACATGTATCGTTTCCAGCGGTTCCCGGCAAAATACCTTTTGTTGTACTGATGAGAGCGCTAGGTTTAGAGAGAGATATAGATATAGCTCTAGCTGTATCACCTGATCCAGAGATACAGAAAGAGCTTTTTCCATCCTTTATACAGGCAGGCGAAATAGCTACGGTAGACGATGCTTTGGACTATATAGGGTCTAGGATAGCTATAGGTCAAGCTCGTGAAAATAGGATAGAGAGGGCTAAATACGTTATAGACAGATATCTTCTTCCTCATTTAGGTGTTTCATCTGAGTCTAGAACTAAGAAAGCGTTATTCTTAGGTCAAATGGTGTGTAAACTTCTAGAGCTTGTCTTAGGACGTAGACCTCCGGATGATAAAGATCACTATGCGAATAAGAGGGTAAAACTCGCTGGAGATATGTTGGCATTACTGTTCCGAGTAGCGTTTAAGGCCTTTCTTAGAGACTTAAGGTATCAAATAGAACGTGCAAAAGCTAGAGAAAGAAAGATAAACCTTGCTCTCTACATAAGAAGCGATATTATAACTGAAAGGATAAAACATGCAATGGCTACAGGAACGTGGATAGGTGGCAGGACAGGTGTTACACAGATAATAGATAGAACCAACTGGCTTTCATCTATGAGCCACATGAGACGCGCTATCTCGCCATTAAGCAGAAGCCAGCCCCACTTTGAAGCGAGAGACCTCCATGGAACACAATTTGGAAGAATGTGCCCCTTTGAAACACCAGAAGGACCTAACTGTGGTCTCGTCAAGAATCTAGCTCTTTCTGCAACAATAACTGTTGGTGTAGATGAAAAAGTAGTAGAAGTTACGCTCTATCAGCTTGGCGTAGTACCGCTAATCGAGATATTCAATAAACTTAGAGATAATGAGTTAAGCTATGAGGTAATATCTTCATGGAGCAAGGTGTATCTGAACGGTACACTAATAGGTTATCATCCTAATGGATTAGAACTAACTGAAAAGGTCAGGGAGATGAGGAGAAGAGGAGAGATACACTATGAAGTAGGTGTGGCGCACTACAAGACAAAGTTTATAGATGAAGTCTATGTAAATTGTGACTCCGGAAGAATTGTCAGACCGTTATTCATTGTCAAGAACGGTAAATTAGTGATATCTAAAGACATTATAGAGAAGGTTAAGAGGGGAATGATGTCTTTTGAGCACCTTCTAAAGAATGGTTATGTAGAGCTTCTGGATACGGAAGAAGAGGAAAACGCGTTAATAGCCATAAATCCAGAAGATATAGCCAAGGAACATACACATGTAGAAATATGGCCGCCAGCAGTAATGGGTACAACGTCTTCAACTATACCGTATGCTGAACACAACCAGTCACCAAGAAATACATATCAATCTGCTATGGCTAAACAAGCGCTCGGCCTCTATATGTCTAACTTCATGCTTAGGGTTGATACTAGAGCACACTTACTACATTATCCACAGATGCCTCTTGTTCAAACACGTGCACTATCAGTAATAGGATACAATGATAGGCCTGCTGGTCAAAACTTCGTTGTTGCTGTTATGAGCTACACAGGATATAATATGGAGGATGCAGTTATAATGAATAAATCGTCTGTTGATAGAGGTCTGGCTAGATCGAACTTCTTTAGGCTGTATGCTACAGAAGAATTGAGATATGCTGGAGGACAAGAGGATAGAATAGAGATTCCTGACACTAAGGTTTTAGGGTATAGAGGTAAGGAGGTTTATTCAAAGCTTGAAGAAGATGGCATTGTTAAAGTTGAGGTCGAAGTTAGAGGTGGTGAAGTACTTATAGGTAAGACAAGTCCGCCTAGATTTATAGAGGAATACAAAGGATATGGAATACTGGCACAAAGAAGAAAAGACTCATCTATTCCTGTTAGACATGGAGAAATAGGGTGGGTTGATGCAGTATTCGTAACAGTTACCCGTGATGGAAATAGACTCGTTAAAGTGAGAGCGAGAGACTTAAGGATACCTGAAGTAGGTGATAAGTTCGCTTCTAGACATGGACAAAAAGGTGTTATAGGAGCATTAATACCTCAGTATGATATGCCTTACACATCTGACGGCATAACACCGGATCTGATAATAAATCCACATGCACTTCCATCAAGAATGACTCTGGGTCAATTAATGGAGAGCATAGGTGGTAAGGTAGCAGCTCTCAGAGGTAGATTTACTGATGGAACACCATTCTTTGAAGAGAACATAGAGGATCTAAAGAAACAATTACTAGTATTAGGCTATCCTATGGATGGTACGGAGCCTATGTATGATGGAAGGACAGGCGAACTTATAGGATCGCCAATATTCATAGGTATAGTCTATTATCAGAAGCTGCACCACATGGTTGCCGACAAAATGCACGCTAGATCCAAGGGACCTGTACAACTTCTAACGAGACAGCCTACGGAAGGTAGAGCTAGAGAGGGAGGGCTAAGGCTTGGGGAAATGGAGCGTGATGCCATAATAGGCCATGGGGCTTCAGCCTTACTAAAGGAGAGATTATTGGAAAGTTCTGACAAAACTGTTGTTTATGTTTGCGATCAATGTGGGTTTATCGGTTGGTATAATAAGAAAAAAGAAATGTATGAATGCCCTATACATAAAGATAAGGGAACTCTTCACCCAGTAGTAATTCCATACGCTTTCAAGTTATTGATACAGGAGATGATGGGTATGGGCATAAAACCAAGACTCGTACTTTCGGATAAACATGAACCATACATAGGAAGCTAAATGGGTGGAGTTGATGACACTAGACGAAGAAAAGATAATAACAGCCATTAAGTTCGGCATACTGTCTCCAGAAGAAATCAGGAAAATGTCTGTTGTCGAGATAAAATCTTCAGAAACGTATGATGAAGATGGGTTACCAGTTTCAGGTTCTGTTATGGATCCCCATCTAGGTGCAATTGATCCTGGCCATATATGTCCTGTATGCGGTAACAGTATAAAGATATGTCCAGGTCACTTTGGTCATATAGAGCTTGCTTTACCGGTTATAAATGTTCTCTATGTCAAACATATTCATGATTTGCTTAAAGCTACTTGCGTTAACTGTGGACGAATCAAGATACCTCCAAACGAGCTGGAGAAATACTTTAGGTATTACAAGAAACTCAAAGAAAGACATCCCTATCTGGCTAAGAGATTTTCTGAGTTCATCAAGAAGAAAACCATAAAAACTACTGTATGTCCTCATTGTGGACATACACAACCAAAGATAAAGCTTGAGAAGCCTACAACATTTGAGGAGCAATACGAAGAAGCTAAAGGTTCGACGCGATTGAATCCGCTGGTGATTAGGTCTAGACTCGAGAGGATACCTAACGAAGACCTGGAGCTTCTTGGCTATGATCCACAAGAATCTCGACCAGAGTGGATGGTTCTAACAGCTTTACCTGTTCCACCAACACCTATAAGACCTTCTATACTCATAGAAACTGGTATAAGGTCTGAAGATGACTTAACACATAAACTTGTCGATATTGTTAGAACTAATGAGAGACTTAGGGAACATATAGCTTCAGGAGCCCCACAGATAATAATAGATGATCTTTGGGAGCTTCTGCAGTACCATGTAACGACATATCTAGATAATGAAGTTCCAGGACTACCGCCAGCTAAGCATAGATCTGGTAGACCTTTGAAAACACTTTCCCAGAGATTGAAAGGTAAAGAAGGTAGATTCAGGGGCAATCTCTCTGGAAAACGTGTTGATTATTCAGCTAGAACAGTGATAAGCCCCGATCCATACATTAGTGTGAACGAGGTTGGGGTACCAATAGATATAGCGATGAAGTTAACTGTACCAGAGAGGGTTACAGAATGGAACTTGGAGGAGCTAAGGAAATGTGTAATAAATGGACCGAATAAATGGCCTGGCGCAAACTATGTAGTTACACCCGATGGTAGAAGAATAGATCTCAGATACGTTAAAGATAGAAAAAGTCTAGCAGAATCTCTTTCACCAGGATACATCGTTGAGAGACATGTAAGGGATGGAGATATAGCTTTATTCAATAGACAACCATCTCTACATAGAATGTCTATTATGGGCCACATAATAAAAGTTCTACCGGGAAGAACATTCAGATTACATCTATCTGTTTGTCCACCGTATAATGCGGATTTCGATGGAGATGAAATGAATCTACATGTACCGCAGACAGAAGAAGCAAGAGCAGAAGCTAGAGAACTCCTCAAGGTACAAAACAACATACTCACACCAAGATATGGAGGTGTAATTATAGGGGCTCTACAAGACTACATAAGTGGTGCATATCTGCTTACGGTAAAAACAACGTTATTGAGTAGAGAAGAGATCATGGATCTTCTATCAAGTGCCGGTATTGTTAAGGAATTCCCAGAACCTGCAATACTATCACCAAAAGAACTATGGACAGGTAAACAGATCATAAGTATGTTCTTACCAAATGACTTCAATTTCCATGGTAGAGCTAATATTTCGGCAGGTCATCTAAAGTGTGAAGATGTTGAATGTTTCTGGGACTCCTATGTCGTTGTTAGAAAGGGTAAACTCCTTCTCGGTGTACTAGATAAGAAGAGCATAGGTGCTGAACAGCAAGATAGTCTGTACTATTTTCTTGTAAAAGAGTATGGTCTTGATTTTGCCGCGAAATTCATAGACCATGTATTTAGGATATTCATACGTATCTTAGAGAAGAAAGGGTTTACGCTGAGACTTGATGATGTTGCTATACCTGATAAAGCGAGAGAAGAAATAAACGATATGATATCCGATGCATTTAGGAAGGTCAGTAAGTTTGTTGAACAGTATGTAAAGGGAGAACTAGAGATAGTGCCTGGAAGAACTTCTGAAGAAAGTTTAGAGATAAAGATTCTTGAAGTATTGGCTGAAGCCAGAGATAAAGCAGGTGAGGTTGCAGTAAAATATTTAGATCCATTCAATTATGCATTCATAATGGCTAGAACAGGTGCTAGAGGAAATGTACTTAATTTGACTCAGATGGCTGCAACATTGGGTCAAATGACGGTGCGAGGAGAAAGAATATGGAGAGGATACATGGGTAGAGCTCTATCGCATTTTGGTAGAGATGACATAGGACCGCTTGCTAGAGGATATGTTGTGAACAGCTTCTATAGCGGTCTTTCACCTCTTGAGATGTTTATTCATGCAGCAGGTGGTAGAGAAGGTTTAGTTGATACAGCTGTAAGAACATCTCAAAGCGGTTATATGCAGCGTAGGCTTATAAACGCTCTTATGGATCTCTATGTCGAATATGATTATACAGTTAGAGATTCTTGGGGCTCAATAGTGCAGTTTGTCTATGGTGAAGATAGGGCAGATCCATCGAAAGCACCTCATGGAATGTCTGTAAATGTAGAAAGGATTGTTGAGAAGGTGATAGAATGGAAAGCGTAGAAAACCCTGCAGAGATCATGCACATTAAGGAGATTGTAGAGAAAAGATTGGCGAATAAAGCTCCGAAGAAAACCATAGATGAGATGTTGTCGTATTTAACTAGATACAGATTGACAGAAGATGAGGTTAACCAAATACTCGATAGATTAGAGGAAGAGCTTAACGATAACGCCATAGAGCCCGGGGAACCTGTAGGTATAGTAGCAGCACAAAGCATTGGTGAACCAAGTACGCAAATGACTCTAAGAACATTTCACTATGCAGGTGTGAGAGAACTTAACGTTACTCTAGGTCTGCCTAGACTAATAGAGTTAGTAGATGCTAAAAAAGTTCCTTCAACGCCACTAACTTATGTTTATCTAGAGGAACCTTATAGATATGATAGAGATAAAGCTATAGAGTTAGCTAGAAGAATCGAACTAACGAAGCTCATCAATGTTGCATCAAAGATAGACATAGACTTGGCCACAAATACAGCGATAGTTAGCTTAGATCCTGAGATGCTAAATGATAAAGGATTAGATATAGATGAAGTGACTCAAGCCTTGAAGAAACATATTAAGAGGGCTGAGATTTTGGTAAGCAATGAAAATCCCTATGATATAGTGATACGGTTCGAGGAGCCCATCAATCCCTTGAAGGTTGAAAAAATAAGGGATAGAATATTGAATGTGAAGCTGAAAGGTATAAAGAACATAAATAAGGTTATAATCCAGAAAAGAGGAAATGAATATGTATTGGTTTGTGAAGGTAGCAACATGAAGGAACTTATGAGTACTGAAGGAATAGATTATCGTAGAATAAGAACAAATAATATTAAGGAGGTTGAAGAGGTGTTCGGGGTAGAGGCGGCAAGATCGTTACTTATTGAGGAAATAGCGAATGTTCTAGAGGAGCAGGGTCTAGAGGTAGATATAAGACATATAATGCTTTTAGCAGATATGATGACGAGAACAGGCACCATTAGGCAGATAGGTAGACATGGTGTAGCAGGTACTAAAGAGAGTGTTCTTGCTAGAGCATCATTCGAGATTACCGTTAAACAACTTGTGGATGCGGCAGTACATGGTGATACCGATGATTTAGAGGGAGTAGCAGAAAACGTTATAGTCGGGAATTATGCACCTGTTGGAACAGCTAGAATAAAACTTGTTTATAATCCAAATATAAAGATATGAAGAAGGTGAAGAAACATATCAGTTCAAAACCAGACAATAGATAACGTAATAAAATTCGTGGTGAGAACAGGGAAGATAGTCATAGGCTTCAAAAAAACATTAAAACTGATAAAGCTTGGAAAAGTAAGATACGTAGTAATAACCTCAAACACACCAGAAGATATAAGATCTGATATAGTGCACTATGCATCACTATCAAGTGTTAACATCATATCGTTTACAGGTACCAATAAAGAACTAGGTAGTGTTATAGGAAAACCATTTGCTGTATCAGTTTTAGGAATAATTGATACAGGTCAAGTACCACCAGAAATGCTCAATAATCTATCGGATGTAGGTGGGTGAAGCCATGGTGCAGAAAGCAACAGATGTGAAACCAAAAATGGATGTAAAGCTAACAATGGATGAATTAAGATATATTTCACTATTTCAAGATATAACAGGAGTTACACCGAAAGACTGTATAGTAAGTGAGGATCTGAATCTAGTGGTATTTGTTGTAGATAGCGATAAACTTGGGCAAGCCATAGGTAGGAGAGGTGGTAATGTCAAGTATGTCAGTAAGGTTATAGGAAGAGACATAGAGGTAGTTGGATGGGCAGAGGATCTAAAGGATTTCGTTAAAAATATCTTCATGCCAGCTAGAGTTTACAGAGTTCAGCTCATAGATGGAAGAGATAAGAAGGTGTTGTACGTGTATGTTGATCCGAAAGATAAAGGATTGGCTATAGGTAAAAACGGTAGAAATGTAACTAAAGCACGAGTATTACTTAATCGTTACTTCGCTATAGGCAATGTAGTGATAATGTGATATCCTCTATGAATGGTTTTAAACTAAGAATTATGCAAAACCTGTGAGGTAAAAAGAATGCCTGGAAGTAAAGCACCTCTTGGCATATATTCGGCTAGAAAGCTTGTGGCCAAGAGAAAGAAGTTCAGGTGGAGTCAAAGAGATTACAGAATCAGGATACTGAAACTTAAAGAGAAATATAATCCTTTGGAGGGGGCTCCGATGGCTAGAGGAATAGTTCTAGAAAAAGTTGGTGTTGAAGCTAGACAACCAAACGCAGGTGTTAGAAAGTGTGTACGTGTTCAAATAGTTAAGAATAGTAAGGTTGTTACAGCTTTTGTGCCATACGATGGAGGACTAAATTTCATTGATGAGCATGACGAAGTATTGATAGTTGGTATAGGTGGAAGCAGAGGAAAATCAATGGGTGATATACCGGGTGTCAAGTTCAAGGTTATAGCAGTTAATGGTGTAGCTTTAACAGAGTTACTAAAGGGCAAAAAGCAGAAGCCTTTGAGGTAACGTGTATATGTCTACTGAGTCAGCTACTCAGCAAGTAAAAGAACTTCCAATAACTGATTTAAGTTCATTAAAGCTGTTTGGTAAATGGAGCTACATAGATATTGTTGTGACAGATCCAAGTCTAAAGAAATACATATCGCTAAAACCTGTAATAGTTGCACATACAGGAGGGCGTCATGCAAGAAGAAGATTTGGCAAAGCTGAAGTACCTATAGTCGAACGACTGGTAAATAAGCTGATGAGGAAGGCTAAGAATATTGGTAAGAAGCATCTCGCTTACAATATAGTCAAAATGGCTTTTGAGATAGTAAACCTCAAAACAAATGAAAATCCTTTGCAAGTATTTGTGCGAGCTATTGAGAATACAGCTCCAAGAGAGGAAACAACAAGGATAATATATGGAGGTATAGTGTACCATGTGGCTGTTGATGTTGCACCGATGAGAAGAATAGATCTAGCTTTAAGGCATATAGCTGAAGGAGCTTACTTATGTTCATTTAGGTCTTCTAAACCTATCGAAGAATGTCTAGCAGATGAGATAGTGGCAGCAGCTAGTTATGATACCAAGAGCTACGCCATTCAGAGGAAAGAGGAAATAGAGCGTATAGCTTTAAGCTCTAGATAGAGATGGATCAACTATCTGAGTTCTTTCCAATTTATTTACGATTTGGTGAGGCTACATAGATTTATAAGTTCTAGCCTTATTCAAATTTAGGCAGAATCAAGAGATAACTGAGTGTGTAACCTATGAGCTCGAAACCACATTTAAATCTTGTAATCATAGGACATGTAGATCATGGTAAAAGTACGTTAGTAGGACGCCTACTAGTTGAAGCAGGTGCTGTAGACGAGAAAACATGGAAAGAAGTGGTAGAGTCAGCTATTAAGGCTGGCAAAGAGAGTGAGAAATATGCTTGGCTTCTTGATAGACTTAAGGAGGAGAGAGAACGTGGTTTAACGATATCTTTGGCCTATAGAAAGTTTGAGACAAACAATATATACTATACAATAATTGATGCACCAGGTCACAGAGACTTTATCAAGAACATGATTACTGGTGCTAGTCAAGCAGATGTAGCTGTACTAGCAGTATCGGCTAAGAAAGGCGAATTCGAGGCTGGTATGAGTCCCGAAGGTCAGACAAGAGAACACATACTTCTCGCTAAAACTATGGGTATAGATAACCTAATCATAGCTATAACGAAGATGGATACCACAGAGCCACCTTATTCAGAAAAAAGATTTATTGAAATAATAGAGATATTGACAAAATTCCTTAAAGCTGTCGGATATAGACTTGATACCATAACAGTAGTACCTACAGCTGCTTGGGTAGGAGATGGTGTTACGAAGTACTCTCAGAATATGCCTTGGTGGAATCAGCAGAAAATAGAGGAATTAAAGAAGAAATATGGTTTAAATGGTAGTTTGACACTATATGAAGCACTTGATAATGTGAAGCCTCCACCAAAACCGATAGATAAACCATTGAGGATACCCATATCTGAGGTATTCACTATATCTGGTGTAGGTACTGTACCTGTTGGAAGAGTTGAAACAGGTGTACTAAAGGTAGGCGATAGGGTCATATTCATGCCTCCTAATGTGGTTGGCGAAGTGAGGACTATCGAGATGCATCACCAGAGAATAGAACAAGCACTACCTGGCGACAATATAGGTTTCAACGTCAGAGGTATATCTAAAGAGCAAGTCAAAAGAGGAGATGTGGTTGGACATGCCACAAATCCACCTACTGTTGTAGAAGAATTCACAGCTAGAGTTATGGTTGTTTGGCATCCATCTGCTATAGCCCCAGGCTATACACCAGTTATACATGCACATACAGCTAGTATTGCATGTAGAGTAACCGAGATAGTGGCGAAACTGGATCCAAGGACAGGCCAGGTAATGGAAAAGAATCCACCGTTCATCAAGCAGGGAGATATAGCTATAGTTAGATTCAAACCCATAAAACCCATGGTTATAGAGAAGTATAGCGAATTTCCACAACTAGGGAGATTTGCTTTAAGAGATATGGGTAAGACAATTGGTATAGGAATAGTCATGGATATCAAACCTGCAAAATCTGGATAATCATCTACATAGATACCCATACTTTACTTAAGGTTACAAGAAATGTCAACAACGATAAGGATCAGACTCTGGAGTTCAAATGTAGATAACCTAAATTATGTTGTATCACAGATAGTCGATATAGCAAAAAGCGCTGGCGTGAAACTAAAAGGTCCCATACCATTACCGACAAAAAGATTAGCAATACCAATACCAAGACTACCACATGGAGAAGGCACAAAAGTTTGGGACAAATGGGAAATGAGAATACATAAACGCATAATAGATATAGAGGCAAATGAGTACGTAATAAGACAAATCATGAGAGTCAGAGTACCAGAAAATGTCTATATAGAGATTGAAATCAAAAGAAAATAATGTAACTACAATAAAAGTACTCAATAAAGTATTTAAATAAATTAGTGTCAAACTGACTATAGAAATGAATTGAAATAATATCTATTTCATCTAGATGTTTCCCAGATGTCATATCCTTCAAATCTTTTGATTCGTGCCGGGGTGCCCGAGCGGTCTAAGGGGCCGGCCTGGAGAGCCGGTGGGCTAACCGCCCACGCGGGTTCAAATCCCGCCCCCGGCGCCACTCCCATGCGTGGTGATGGTTTATAAGTCATTGTTTCAGACCTCACGCATACACCGTGAAACGATTAACTAATATTACTGTATGATAATACTAGGAGATGATGTTGGGGTGCGCTGTGAAGCCTTGGTACGAGGTTCTGAATCTAAAGTCTTTGAGTGAAGAGGATAGAGCTAGGATACTTCAGTACGTAGTGGATAAGCATGGTAGGGATAGGGTGCAGGAGGTTCTCAAGGTGAGCAGGATCACTATGTGGAGGCTCCTGAACGGGAAGTCCAGGCTGGACGACGAGAGGCTGAAGCTACTGCTCAGCCTAATCACGGAGGACGAGTTCAGGAGGGTGCTTGAGGCTAGGAAGGTGCTTGAAGCGGCTGGGCTGGTCAGAGACGGCTACATAGACTACCCACTGGCGCTAGAGGTTGTGAAGCTCATACTAAGAGACGAGTACCTGAAAAACCTGGTGCTGAGGTACGTCGTAGACACGTACAGAGAGGATCTGAGGAAGCTACTGGGGATGGGCTTCGCGGGCATAAAGCTCGAGTGGTCAGAGGACTTCGAGAACTTCCTATCGGAGAGGAAGAAGCGTAGGAAGGTAAGGGACCCGGAGACCGTAAGCTACTACAGAAGCCTCTTCAAGAAGCACCTAGAGGGAAGAGAGCTATCGGAAGAACTAGTAGAATACGTAGCTAACCACAGAAACGGGTGGCTTAGGAACGTATTCAGACACTACGTTCAGTACCTATACCACAGGAGGAGGATCTCGCCAGAAACATTTGGCTGGATAATGGAGGTGGTGCCAAGCAGGAGCTACAAGCTAGACGTAAGACCATACCAGATCTCCCTGGAGGATGTTAGGAAGACCGTGAGCTACCTAAAGGAGAATCACAGAATATACTACATAGTATACAGAGCAATGCTAGAGTCAGGGGCGAGGTTCGAGCACGTGCTGGAGATGATAAGGACGTGGAACCCCAAAGAAATAGTACTCATAGAGTCCATAGACCTAGAGACGGAGAGGCTGGTGTGCTTCGACAGGTTCTGCAGGTACTACCTAGGGCTGAGGGGTCACCAGAAGCCCTGCGAATGGATATACATGTCCAGGGAAACAGCAGAGCTACTGAAAGCGGTAGCACCTAGAAAGATAGGTAGAGGAGATGTGTGGGAATACGTAAAGAGGAGAAGCATGGTTCTACCAAAGATGATCCGCAAAATATCGTGGAGGATGATGGTTCAGACAATGCCTAGGGAGGTAGCGAGGTTTATCCAGAGCAGATTCGGAGAACTAAAGATAAGCGAAGCAAGATACGAAGACCTCCTATCAGAGGCAGACGAACACTACCCGGAATACCTAAACACCATCTTAATCTACTTATAAACTGATCTCACAACTATACGGGGAGAACATGAGCACACATACCCTCCGCAGACACTTAGAGGATGAGACTCTCGAGAGGATGGAGAGGATCTTCAGAGTAAGAAACGACGAGGAGTTCTGCCAACAGATATGCAAGCACATAGTAGAGATGGTTATGAGGGGAGAGAAAGTCTACCTAACACCACGTGCATCAGAGATCCTTAGACCAACGCTGGAGAAGTACGGAATAACCCTAGTCCCCGCAAGGGTGGAGTATCCATGCATCCTAATAGACGTAGACACACCGGAGGAGGGGAGAATCACGATAAAGTACCTACACAGAAGAGAAGAGGAGATCGAAAGAAAAGTGAAAATCGTATTGTTCTTAAGACTATTAGAGGAGACGCTTAAGCTATTAAACAGAAGGAGAGGCCTGTATACGTTAAAACGGGAGATACAGTGGAGCACTACTGAACTCGATGAAACCCATCACTATACTCTAGCGGTCGATCGCTAAGGAGCTCAGGAATGAAAACTGAGTTTTAGAAGGATTTTGTATTGATAGGTTATCCTTAATTTCTTCCCAACGTTATTGCTAGTTTAACTTCGTACGCCTGTAGCTTCCTTTCTAATTCTCTATGGCTAGGAACGAATCTCTTAATACATGACCAGAACCTATTGTTATGCTTTCTCTCAAGGAAGTGGCATATTTCATGGTAGACGATGTACTTTATTAAGGGGTCTGGTAGGTGACGAGCTAGTTTATTGACGGTTAAAACTCCCTTACTGCTGAGGCTTGCCCATTTTCTACTCATTTCTTTTATTACGATTTTACAAGGATTAGATATACCAAGTACCTCTATCATAGCTTGGTCTGCAAGGCTCTTAACTACCTCTCTCAGCTCCTCTACGTCTCTGTCAACTACCTCTAGTTGTTTGGAGAGCTCTATTAGTTCTGAGAGTTCTCGCATTCTTCTCTCTACCCACAGTTTGTGTTTATTAACAACCTCCATGGCTTTCGATTCATCATAGCCTTCGGGCAAATACACTTCGACACCGCTGGGGCTGACAGCTATCCTTATACCTGAGTTCTTCAAGTACTTTATAGCTATGGTTCGAATACTACTCTCGTTTTGACTCAAGATCCTTCACCCTTTCCATCAACCTAGTTATGAGATCCTTCAGCTTTTCCTGTTCCATCTTCGCTGATTTCGCACCTTTTAGAATAGTAAGTGCTAGGTCTCTTTCAACATCTTTGAGTAGCTTGGGATTACGTGTCCAGCCTGGTACGTTCACCTTATTCCCTATTTTCTCTACTACTTCTCTAGCTACGCTTACTGCAAGAGTCTTGTTAAACCCTGCCTCTATCAGCGTCCTATATATTGTGAACTCGAGAGGTGTTAATCCTAGTTTACTAAACTCCTCGCTTAGGGAGTATATTTCCCTCCATAACTGTAAAGCATCCTCGTACAGCTCTAGACTAGTCTTAAGCTTGCTTCTCCATTCTTTCAGGAGCTCTTCAATCTTATCAACCACGTGGATGTACACCGGCTCACCTCTTGCGTATAGCTTAAATCGCGATAAACCCATCATTAACGTAGCAACCTTCTCCTCCTTATCGAGGGATCGGTCTTGAATGAATTTCTCGAAGAACTCGCTGTCCACCTTCAATGGTACAAACTCAGCCTGCCTCTCTACGACCTCTAGTGAGTGGCTAATGGCTTGAAGCGTTCTAGCATAGTAGACCTTAGCTAGCTTCTCCTCCGGGCTTTCACCAAGAAAGTTCTTCACGTAGAACGTATATATGTCTGAAAGCCATCTATAGTTTAAGACATCCTCTCTCTCAAGCTTCATGTGCATAAACTCGTAGAGCTTACGCAAAAACCTGTATTTCTCAATGAAACTTCTCTCCAACTCCCTACTGCGTGCTAGGAGCTCAGCTTTTTTCTTGATATGTTTAAACAACTCTACATCGCTCTCCCTAACCCCAACTTCGGGTCTAGGACCAATGAGTTCAAGTAATTCTTGAAGAGTTCGCTTAAAATCAGTAAATACGCTTTCCACGTCGAATACCGCACCCCTGAGGTCCTCTTCTTCATACATAGCGAACGCTTCAGCAAGCTCATCAAACACTCCTACAAAATCTATCACTAGTCCGTACTCCTTGACACCCCGATATGGCCTGTTTACTCTTGCTATTGCTTGGAGGAGCCTATACCCCTTAAGAGGCTTATCAAGGTACATTGTCTGAAGCCTGGGTTCGTCGAACCCTGTTAGAAGCATGTCAGTTACAATCAGTATTCTCGGGTTATCCTCCGTTTTAAATAACTCAACGATTTTATCGGTAGCGTCCCTCGTATCAGTAACACGGTACTTCTGTAGCAGTTTTCTCTTATACTCTTCCACTTTCTCATCCTTCTCCTGAACCTGGAAAGTCATTACAACCTCACTATACTCCGGAGGCAGGTACTTGCTTAACGCCTCCTTATACAGAACACATGCTTTCCTACTAGCGGCTACAACCATAGCCTTAAACCTTCCATCAACACTCTCTTTGAAATGTTCAGCTATGTATTTAGCTACGTGGTCTATTCTCTCCTCATTCTCCAAGAATACTTTAAACTTCCTAATATCCAACTCTTTACCTATCCTCTTCTCTACTCTAACGCGCACCTCCTCTGGAAGCTCATCGAACTCCGACTCGAGGAACTCTTCAAGTAGTTCGCGGTTCAACTTGTAGTCGAAGGGACCTGGTTGATAAGCAATTTTAACAGTATATCCATCTGAAATTGAGTCTAAGATGAAGTACTTATCAAGGTACAGTTCGTCCGGTGGACTGAACTTAGCAAAAGTGTTCTTGAGAGGGTTCTTCCTTGGAACAGGTGTCCCGGTGAAAGCGAAGTAGCTGGCTCTCCTCAGTAATTTCATCATTTGCTCCGCGAGAACACCATACTGTGTTCTATGAGCCTCATCTACGAAAACCACGACATCTTCTCTATTCACTATTGTCTCGGGTCGGCTATCTGCGACAGCTTTTAAGAGTTTCTCGAGCTCTTCGAACTCGCTCGGCTGGAACTTCTGTACTGTTACAACAAACAACCCGGGCTCACCCCTGTAGTCCCCGTAGCTTAAAACCTGTCGCAACCTCTCAATGCTATCCACAAGCTTGGGCTTTACTTCTGGTCCAAGGTCTAGTTTTGTTAAGTTCTCGAAGTATAGCTGATTCTGTAGCTCCAATCTATCTACTACGAAGAATATCAAGGGGTTTTCCAGCTTCCAGTACAGCTTCATCGCCGCGAAGATCATTGTAAGAGTTTTACCACTACCCTGCCAGTGCCATATTAGCCCCCTATCCTTATCATCTCTTCCTTCAAGTCTACCGAGAACTCTATCGACTATCTTATTCGCAGCTCTATACTGCATGTATCGAGCTATAACCTTAGTCTCTCTTCCCTCCTCCATTCTAAAGTACAGAAAGTACTTGAGTATATCTAGTAGCTTCTCAGGTCTTAACATCTCTATAGTGGAGTCTAGCGAGTCCAGGTTCTCTTCTCTCCACTCGTAGACCGGTATCGACTCTGGCTTAGCCCATGGAACTATCGGAAAATACTTTGCGACAGCCTCAACAGCTACACCTATTTGAACATACTTGTAAAGCTCCGGAACAGTTTCCTCATACCGCTTAATCTGAAAGAATGCGTCCTCCCATGAGACGCCGGGGTCTGTAGGGCTCTTAACCTCTATATCCACCAGCGGAATACCGTTCACGTATAGCACTATATCGTTTCTAATCTCCCTCACACCTACGTGGTTTACCTGGGTAGACACGATAAAGTCGTTTCTACCGGGGTTGTCGTAGTCTATGAGCTTCAATCTAGCAGAAGTCCTGGTCTTACTCAGCTTAACTGGAACTCCGAACTTAAGGTACTCTAAGACCTCTCGAGTTCCCTTCGGTCCAGTACTACG
>Ga0209080_1000153_pt1 | contig 52831 bp, 60 predicted proteins | sample JNZ110809AmetaG_FD_184123 | JGI IMG/M metagenome (GOLD analysis project Ga0209080, IMG submission 184123) | Hot spring microbial communities from Jinze hot spring, China to study Microbial Dark Matter (Phase II) - JNZ 110809A (SPAdes) (version 3) ...
GCTTATGTTCAGTCGGGATCCATATAAGCCGTTTTTCACTTCAAAGATTATTAAGGGGCTGAGGAGCCTTTTCAGAAGGATCTTAAGGTCAAATTATTTTCTGAAGTACGCTTCTAGAAGCAGAAATTTTATCAGGGCTTTCCTTAAGTGCGCCATTGCCGTTCTTATCTTAAGCGCCATCATAGACTACATCCTATGGTTCACCATGAATTTTCACGTCCCATGCTGGGCCATCGCCTCAATGAGCCTCTCAACCTCACTCATATTATATGTGATGATCAGACTGCTGCCGGAGACATAGTCGGTCACGGCTAAATAGCTCATAATATTATAATATTTGGAGGAGAAATAGTGAATGAAAGCTACTGGCACAAATACGACCTAACAGTGTTTAAACTTTTAAACACGCATACACTTTCTCCTTCCAGGCATCTTCAGGCAGACTGACTTATTATTGTGCTTTCCTATAGATATGACCCATGCGAGCGCTGTCCTCATCTCCTTGCTTCTACCCGAGGCGATACTCTCAAATTCCCCAGAGCAAGGTACTCACTCTGTGGCAGAAGTAGATCTCAGCTGAAGCCCGAAAGCACTTAAAATAACTCACTAAGAAAGTTTTCAGAATATCTTTCAAAGGAGGGAAGGAAGAGAGATAAATTTTCATTAAACCCTTCTCATCCTAACTCTAAATACTTGGCAAAAGTCCGTAAGCCCTTCCTTAAAAAGTCTTAGAACCAACATCCCTAAGAGGTCTCTCAGATCAAGTAGTATCTAGTTTACAGTAGAGAGCAAGGCACTCAAGACATACTGTTGCCGTCAGCGGAGACTTAACAACCAAATTATCAAACTGAGCCTAATATCACCTTTAAGCAAATATGCATACCTAGTCTCAAACATCAAGAAATAACAAGGAAATCATTTATAGTACAAAGGATTTGATTAAAAATTGGTGGGCCGGGCCGGACTTGAACCGGCGACCTTGCAGAACCCTTAAGGGTTTTCTGCGCTTCCCGGTTTTTCTCTGTCAGGCAGACGTCCTAACCATGCTAGACGACCGGCCCAATTCTTTCGCTTTATTCCAAAATTATTTGAAGATCTCTTTTATTATAAAGTTTTTGCCGTCTTTACTAAATCTGTAGGTGGGCGGACTTTAGCTTAAAGTGTTGAAAAATTGTATTGCGGCTAAGAGAATTTTAGGATGTTTGGCGAATAGCGCCAGGTTTATTGGAAATACTCTCGTAGAGGGGCAGCCAGAGCTTAAAGCAGAGTATATCGCGCTCCCTGTAGATAAATTAGCGGTTAAAGAATAGTATCCTTAAATTAATTTTTTGGTTTTAATTGAGAAGAAGATTGAATTAAAGGTCATTGTCGAATATACCTGCTTTTCCCTGAGGCCGACTGCTATTTCTATGAACTCTGGCAATATTTTGTAGACCAGCTCTGCGGAGGGTTTACCCCAGCGTATACCTGGACAGAATGGATCTATGTAGACGTAGAATTTTTGACCTAAATATTCAAATATTGCTTCGGAAGAATGGCCGTACTTCGGCCTACCAAGAATTTTAAATGGCCAGAGTTTACATGCTAATGGTTTAATATGCTGTAATCCACATAACCATTTTCCACCTGGACTTGGGTATAAGAAAACACATGAGCCGTCACTTTTTTTAGCTATATAAATCTTATTTAATCCAGCCCTTGTAACCCCTACACCATACCTTTTCGTTATATTCAACCACTCATTAAAAGTTAAAACTACTTCAAACTCCCTGCAGCATAGCCCGCATCCATTACACCGCCATAAGTTCACGTAGCTCCAAGGAACAAAGACCATCTATGTCTACCCGTTTTCTTCAAGTATCAAAAAGATAAAAAATCTCCCTAATAAACGTTAAAGGTAAACTTTTTGAGCTGCTTTTTATACTCTGCTTTACTATCTTCTATAGAGATATAAGGTATGTGTGGGGAAGCCAAGATACGAGTTCTCGCAAAAACGCTCAACCTTAACTGGCTTCCAGCCTATTATTTCATAATCATGCGAGACAATTCTCGCGCCCTTCTTAAGCTCATTCTCAAGTTTAGGTCTAATCTTTTCGTTTGCACTGGTAGTTAAATAGAGGTAAACGACGTCCGCCATGCTTATATCAACACTAAACATGTCGCCGTGAATTATTTTAACCCTATCCTGTAAACCCAGTTCCGCAACTTTCTTGAGGGCTTGTTTAACCAGATCCTCTCTGAGTTCTATACCAATAGCATATGCCCCAAATTCTTTAGCGGCGATTATTACCGGTCTGCCATCACCAGCGCCGAGATCGACAAATATCTCACCTGGTTTTAGTTCAGCCATCTGTAAAAGTCTGCGTATAACTGGTTCAGGGGAGGCGACAAATGGTGCTATAAACAATAAACCCACTCTCCCTTTTTCAATTTTCACTTAATTGCAAAAGGTATTATTTTTATCTTACGCTTGCCATTGCTTACCAAAATCTTCTTTTAAGAGCCTCCCGCTCAGCTTCAATTATTAATTCAAGGAATTTATCACTGATAGACTTCTCCTTAGCCAATATATTTTTCACATCATTTAAACTAAGTTTTTTCCCAGAGAGGGCTATGGCTGCAGCTTTACCATATTTTGTGATAAGCTCCGCTGTTTCGTTAGCTCTCTCCTTGAGATACTCCTCAGATTTTGTCAATTTTTCTCCTTTCTTCTCTATGAGCGGGAAAGCCTCTTCATAATCTGTCTCAAGTATTCCCAGTCTTGGCGAGCCACATTTTGGGCATAACGGTTTATCCGGCAGATCCTTTAGTGTTATCATCTCTATATAGTCCCAGCATTCTGTACATATGAAGGTTCTTGTTTCACTTAAGAGCCTAGCCTTAGCAGACTCTATTAATATCCTCCGCATCCTGTCGGGCGGTATAAGATCGGTTTTCATGCTTACACGTTCTATTCCGACACGGGCTATGGGTGTGAGCTCACCCCTAGTCTCGGCATAAATAATCTGTATTTCACCACGCTTTATCATGCCAAGAACGTTAACTAGGTTTTTTAGGTCGAGGTCTTTTGTAAAGACCTCCTTTAATGCCTCCTCATAGATCACTGTATCTTCAAAGCTCTTAACCAGGTTTCTTAGACTTATACTCTCAAAATCTACATCCTTTTGTATTGCGCCGAACCTCCTGGCAACATGTATTAAGCGCCTCTTAAATATGCCAGTTTTAACAACAGCCTTTGTGAGAACCTCTTTCACTTGCCTCTCATCATAATCCTTCAGCTCATAAATGATTTTGATTATCGATTTCGGCTCAATTTCCTCCATGGTTTGTATAAATACTCTATACGGATCGTACTGAACAATCACTGAGTAGCCAGTTATCTCCGAGAGCATATGGCCAAGAATCTGTGCAAGAGCCCTGTTTGTTAGGGAGCCAAAATTACAGTGTAATATTGTGAAGTCTTCCCATTCTTCTACAATTATGCGCCTATCCGTTGGGACGGGATAACCCAATTTCACATGTTCAACTGTCTCCGCTATTGCGTCAAGAATTGTTTTCTCATCTGCCGGGTACCTTTTAGAGAGCTCCGCAGCTATCTTATTTGGATCAAAGCCAGCTTTGATCTTCTCCTCCACAAATGCCCTTATTAAACCTACCTCCTGCGCTACTTCAAACGGAACAGGTATCTCTTCCCCAACCCAGCTCGGAATGGCGCCTGTTGGATCATCGACAGACCTCACATATATCCTATCGCCTTCGATACTTAATATCTTCCATGGGCTGCCACGTATAATGAATTTGACCCCTGGTTTACCGTACTCAGCGACAAAAGCCTCGTCTAGAAGGCCGATGGCTGTGTCGCTCTCCTTATCTATCACTAAATAGTGTTTTTCATCCGGAATCATGGAGAGGTTTTCAAAGAAGTACTCGAAGAGACTTTTTGAATTGCGTGGCTTAAGGACAACACCGTCATCAAAAGAAACCCAGGCGAGTCTTGGGAATCTATTATGCATGTACTCCAAAACCCTATTTATATCGTCAATAGATAGATCTTTGTATGGGTAGGCTCTCCTGTAGAGTTCATAAATCTCGTTTATCCTTATACGCTTCTTTTCAAGTAGGAGGGCAGATATCTGGTGGGCAAGTACATCTAATGGCTTCTCCGGTACGTCTACTGGCTCAAGATCTTCAGCATAAGCTCTCCTGCCTATAACCATTGCTTCTAAAGTGTCATCTGAATCCATCGTTATGATCACGCCGTTAGCCATATGACCAATTCTATGCCCACTTCTGCCAACCCGCTGTATCAACCTTGTAACCTGCCGTGGGCTCATATATTGTATAACGAGGTCTATTCTGCCAACATCTATACCAAGCTCCAGGCTGCTTGTGCAAACTAAACCCCGCAGTTCACCCTCCTTTAGTCCTCTCTCTGCTGCGATCCTGGATGGTTTGGCTAGGGAACCATGATGTATTGAGACAGGGAAGTTTACATCCCATATTTTAAACCTGCTTGCCAGAATCTCAGAAATAGTTCTCGTGTTCGTGAAAAGGAGTGTTGAATTATGCTTTTCTATCAGCTGGCGCATCACCCTAAGTCTCGCAGCAACCTCCGGATGCGTGAACAACATTGAGGCTAGTTCCTGATCTTGGGGCTCTGGCTTAGGGTAAAGAATCTGTATCCTCATCAATCTGGCAACCGGCACTTTAACGATCTCAACTGGCCTATTATTTCCAACTAGGAATTGGGCAACCTTCTCTGGGGTACCTATCGTGGCAGAGAGACCGATCACTTGAAAGTCTCCAGCTAAAGCTCTAAGTCTCTCGAGGGCTAATGCAAGCTGGCTTCCACGCTTGCTATCGGCCAATTCGTGAACCTCATCAACTATTACCCACCGTATTGACTGGAGGTGGCGGCGCATTACACGACCAGCTAATATTGACTGAAGAGTCTCAGGCGTCGTTATTAACACGTCTGGCGGGCTCCTCGCCTGTCTCGATCGTTCATTAGTATCTGTATCGCCATGCCTAACGGCCAACTTTATGTCTAAATTATTACACCACCATTCTAGGCGCTCAAGCATGTCGCGGTTTAAAGCCCTCAGGGGCGTAATATAGAGGACTTTTATTCCAGGCTCCCTCTTTGGCATTTGGATAAGCATATGTAATACTGGGAGAAAGGCTGCCTCCGTCTTCCCGCTGGCGGTCGGAGATATTAGGAGCACATTCTTCCCATCAAGTATCTTTGGTATAACTTTTTCTTGGGGCTCTGTTGGGCTCTTAAAACCTTTTTTCTCGATAAGTTTACGGATGGGGCGGGCTAGCATATCAAACGCGTTTTTTCCCACTTCAACGCCCTGGACCTGCCGCTGATCTATAACGCTCAAAGCGACCAGCCAGCGCCCGCTAAATCTTACCTAAATAATTTAAAAAATAAAAGTGTAGGGATAAAGAAAAAGTATTTGCCGCATCTTTTATGCAAATATTTAGGAGAATATTAATTATCGTCCGAGAAAAGCAGCTGAGAAAACTATATATGCTGCAAAAGATATGAGGAAAACAGAGCTACATAAAAGGATTATTTGAAGGGTTCTCTCACCCATGATTTTTCTACTCTCATGCACAGAATAGCTTACAAAACTGAACCACGAGAGATCCGCGGCGGCATGCCCGATCAGAAAGGAGAGAAAGCCAGATACACCAGCTATTGAGATAGAGCTAACCATTATTGGGAGACCGGTTGCCAGCCACCATAGGAAAAAGTAAGGATTTGAGCAGCTCGCTAAAAATCCTAGGAAGACCAATTTATATATTGGCGTTTTCCCACGCCCGGCAATACCCTCTACATTTAAAGAATCTTTGATTTTTACCCTCAGAGAGTCAAGGATTAATTTTAAGCCTATAAGCATTAGCGCAGCCCCGCCAATATAGCCAGCTATCATCATAACCTCCCTAGATTGAAGAACCGGCTGTAAACCAATAAAGACCAATAATATTATAGCGCCCTCAATGAGAAGATGCCCCAGAACAATTAGCGGACCAGTAATCTTACCACTTTTAAGAGATTCTGTGAGAACTAAAGTGAAGACCGGTCCTGGGACAATGGCTCCGGAGAGGGCTGCTAGAAAGGATGAAAAGCCGATCCAAAAAAGATTAAGCATGAATTCTTCCTCAATCCTAGTAAACCGAAACCTTCTCGACTCCTCTTATCTTAAGAAATTCAGGAATGAGTTCGCCGGGTACTTTCGTCTCAGTAATTAAAATGAGTTTTGGTTCAGGGGTGAGCTCCGGGTCATCGACGATCGCTTGCCTTATGCTTATATTTTTTTGGGCAATTATTGAGGCTGCCGCAGCCAGTATTCCCGGCATCCTGGCGTCAATCGGAGTTATCTCGATAACCCCAAAGTTCAAGTATCTTGCCACTTCACGAAGGGAGGGGCCTGCTGGGCTTATATTCCCGAAAATGATCTTTAGCTCTGGGTCACCCTCGATCATTTTTATTGTCTCAATAACCGTCCTTCTATCGACATTGGCAGCACGGCTTATTCTAACCACTGGTATAGCTATATCACCACAATAAATCCTTCCATTCCTCACGCTCAAACCATATTTAATCAGAACTTTTGCGACATTAAGCCTCTCCGGATAACCCCCTAAACTATTCTTCACTTTATCCCACATAACTGACCAGCTCTCACAAATATTATTATATTTAATGAGCATCTTTTAATTTTATTGAAGGGAAAGCAAAGCTTTTAAGTATATTTGTATCCTTCTGTTTTTATTAAATTGGTGGAGGACTGGTCTTGCCTAAGAAGGAGAAAGGTCGCTCCCACTCAACTAGACCTGTTGGAAAAAGGCCGCCTACATGGTGCAAATATACTCCTGAAGAAGTTGTAGCCCTAGTTATTAAACTTGCTAAGGATGGTAATCCGCCGAGCAAAATAGGCGTGATATTGCGTGATCAATACGGCATCCCGCTTGTTAAGCCCATAGTTGGCAAGAGTATACTTGAAATATTGAAAGAAAATGGGTTAGCGCCAAAAATACCGGAGGATCTCGAGAACCTTATTAAGAAGGCTATACGGATAACAGCACATTTACAGAAAAATAGGAAGGATAAGCATAATAGAAGGGCACTACAGCTTGTCGAGTCTAAGATACACCGTTTAGCAGAATATTATAAGGAGAGAGGCATACTACCACCAAACTGGGAATATAAGACATTAGTTGCCTCCGTAAGCTAAATGGTGTTTATATGGTGAAAGTGGACCGCACGGATGAATTCATAGAGGAGACAAAAAGGGCGGCAGAAGAAGTTCTTAAAAGCGTTAACAAAGGAACAAGGATATTTTTAATCTCGCATCTCGATGCCGATGGCATATCTGCCGTCGGAATACTGGGCAAAGCTCTTCTAAGAGCCGGGGCAATTTTTTCCATTAGGATAGAGAGGTGGATGGAAGAGAGGGTTGCCGAGGAAGCTTCTCTACGCGCTAAGGAAGAACTCCTACCCATTTTTGTTGATATGGGGAGCGGATACCTTGACATTTTAAGAGCTAAGCTCGAGAAGAGACATGCAATAATATTTGATCATCATCAACCCGTTGGGGAGACTGCTGAGAACTTCCTTCACGTTAACCCACATCTCTTTGGGATAGATGGAGCGAGGGAGATAAGCTCGGCGGGTATCTCCTATCTCGTCGCTAAGTTCATGGATAAAAAGAATATTGATTTAGCGCATTTAGCTGTCGTAGGGGCCTTAGGCGACTTACAAGATAAATATAAGGGGAAAAAGCTGGGTGGACTAAACGACATTATTGTAAAAGACTCTGTTGAAGCCGGCTTCCTAAGTGTGGAGACAGATATACTCCTTTTTGGTAGGGAGACACGACCATTACATAAGGCATTAGCTTATCTCACAAATCCATATATACCAGGAATAAGCGGTGAGGAGGATAAGTGCCTAGCCTTCCTAAGCAGTCTCAATATTGACCTTAAAAAAGATGATAGGTGGCGCGCCCTAAGGGATTTATCCCAAGAGGAGAAACGTAAATTATTCTCCGCGTTACATGATTACCTTATCTCGAAGGGATACAAAAGTGATATCGCAATGAATCTTATTGGAACCGTTTACATATTGATAAAGGAGGAGCCGTGGACGCCGCTTAGAGATGCCAGGGAGTTCGCGCTTCTACTAAATGCGACTGGGAGAATGAATGTGCCAGGCGTTGGTGTAGCAATATGTATGGGGGATAGGGGTAAAGCATACGAGGAAGCTCTAAAAACGCTGGATGAATATAGGCAGATGGTTAGCAGGTATCTTGCATGGCTCAGCAAAAACCCGGATCGAATAGAAGAGTGGGAGCATATTTACGTTCTACATGGAGAGAAGGATATAGATGAGAAGACGATAAGCACAATATCAACAATAATATCAACGAGTCTTCCTAACCCAAATAAACCTTTAATAGCATATTCTTATATGCCTAAGGAAAAGACAATTAAAGTATCTGCGCGCGCGATGGACTCGCTTGTCAAAATGGGGATTAATCTCGGAGAAATAGTACGTGTTGCCGCTGAGAGGTGTTCTGGAACAGGCGGCGGGCATGATATTGCAGCTGGGGCGCAGGTGCCCTATGAAAAGAAAATGGAGTTCTTAAACTATATTAACTTGATCGTAGGAGAATGCTTGACGGGGAAGAAGAGTGGAGGCTGAGGCTGAAATAATATTAGTGTATGATGATTCAGAGGAGGCTTCAGCAATCTCAAAAAGTGTCTCGCCAGATAATCTAATATGTCCAGAGGGACTAGTTGTGGACACCCGATCCGTGGATAAGAAAGTTATTACTGTTATAAAGTATTATGGAGAAAACATTGCAACTCTCTTATCAACGATTGATGATCTCTTAAGCTGCGTAGCTACGGCGGAGAAGGTTATAGTCTCCGTGAAGGGAAAGTATATATAGCGGAGTTATAACAAAAGATTTTTAGTATCTTCCTACTATTCTCATAAAGGGAGGATATACGTAAGAAACGAGGGGGACTATAGAAAATGTCGGTGTTCGCCGTTCCAGGAGCATATGACAGAGCTATTACCGTTTTCTCTCCGGATGGGCGTCTCTTTCAGGTGGAATACGCCCTAGAAACAGTTTATAGGGGTTCGACGATCGTCGGTATAGTATGCCCAGAAGGAATTGTTATTGGGGCTGAGGAGAAGATTGAGTCGAAGCTACAGAATCCAAAGTTCACTCAGAAGATATATGAGGTTGATGAGCATATTGGTGCAGCCGTCGTCGGGCTGAGTTCAGATGCTCGCGTGCTGATTGATGAGGCTAGAATATTCGCGCAGACAAGTAGGTTAATGTATGATGAGCCGATCGATGTAGAGATGGTTGCCAAGAGGATAGGTGATATAAAGCAGATGTATACGCAGCATGGTGGTGTTAGACCATTCGGAGTATCCATAATCTTTGCTGGCGTAGATAAGGGTGGGTGCCAATTATTTACTACTGATCCAAGTGGAACGTATAGGGCATATAAGGCGGTTGCCATAGGGATAGGGCGTGAGGTAGCCGAGAATATCCTTAAAGAGGAGTACCGCGATGATATGACTCTTGAAGAAGCCATAAAGCTGGGCATTAAATGCTTAGTTAAGTCTATGCAGGCTAGAGGAGAACAGCCTAGAATCAGAATGGCTATAGTGCCAGTCTCAACTAAAAAGTTCAGAATCCTGACAGACGAAGAGATAGAAAGATATATGGAAGAGGTATTGGGTAGCGGGAGGCAATGAGTAAAAATTATACCATCGCGCGCATAAATATTGGCGGAGAAAATTTCGAGATACTTGTAAAACCTGATCCAGCGTTCGCCTTCAGGAGTGGTAAATCCATCTCAATATCAGATGTGTTAGTGGTAGAAGAGATATTTACGGATGCAAATAAGGGTCAAAGAGCCTCTGAAAAGAAACTTAAAGAAGCATTTGGGACAACAGATCCTGTAGAGATAGCGAAGATTATATTAAAGAGAGGAGTATTACAGTTAACGGCTCAGCAGAGAAGACAGCTAATCGAGGATAAACGTAGGCAGATAATTGATTTTATATCGCGAAATGCCATTGATCCGAGGACAAAACTTCCACACCCACCAACACGCATAGAGCAAGCTCTCGAGCAGGTTGGCTTTTCAGTAGATCCATTTAAAAATGTTGAGGAGCAGGTTAACGAGGCAATCAAGGCTCTACGCAAGGTTCTACCAATAAGTATTGAAAGGATATCTGTCGCGGTTAAAATATCGCCGGAATATTCGGGTAAAGTGTATGGAGCACTCAAATCTTTTGGCACAATAAAGAGCGAAAATTGGCTGACTGATGGATCGCTCTCAGTGATTCTAGAGATGCCAGCGGGTTTTTACGGTCCATTTTTAGAAAAGATGGGTGAGATAACTCGTGGGAATGTTGAAGTAAAGATCCTTAAGTAAAATTAGGCTAAATATAAAATTTTTTATGAGGTTGTTATATGAAGATTTATTTTGAAAATAGGCAGATCGTGACCCCCGGGGATCTTTTAGCCGAGGGAGATTATGTTGCTGGGAATAATACTCATAAGATTGGGAATAAAATTTATGCAAGTAGATTAGGGCTTGTTGAATACCAAGGAAAAACAGTGCAAGTTATTGCCTTAAATACAGTTTATATTCCATCCCCAGGGGATCAGGTTATTGGGAGAATTGAGGATTTAAATATTAATGGATGGATAGTTGATATAAACTCTCCTTATAAAGCTCTTTTAAGAGTAAGCGATGCAATAAATAAACCATTCAGACAACAAAAGGATGATTTGACAAGTCTTCTTGATGTTGGGGATCTCATTTTAGCAAAGGTTATAGCGTTTGATAGAACCATGGATCCATTACTCTCGATACGCGAAGCTGGCCTCGGAAAAATAACTCACGGGCAAATAGTAAAAGTGTCTCCGGCAAAGATACCGAGGATAATTGGACGGAAAGCATCAATGATAAACCTTCTTAAGAAGGAAACAGAATGCAAGATAACCGTTGGGCAGAATGGTATAATTTTGGTCTCTGGGCCAACCCCAGATCATGAAAAACTCGCCATCTTAGCAATCGAAAAGATAGCCCAGGAGGCTCATACCTCGGGGTTAACCGACAGAATAGCTGAAATGATAAGAAGGGAGAAGGGGGTGAAATCATAGCCGGGAAGATTAAGTTGATTGATGAGAAAGGTTTAAGGACTGATGGGCGGAGGCCAAATGAGCTTAGGCCGATAAAAATGGAGGTTGGAGTGTTAAGTAATGCTGATGGATCAGCCTATATCGAGCAGGGGAAAAGTAAAGTATTGGCGGCGGTTTATGGCCCAAGAGAGCTACATCCACGCCACCTTGCGCTTCCAGACAGAGCTATTTTACGGTGCAGATATCATATGGCGCCATTCTCCGTTGAAGAGCGAAAGTCTCCTGCTCCGAGTAGGCGTGAGATAGAGCTCTCTAAGGTTATAAGAGAGGCTCTTGAACCAGCAATATTCCTAGAGAAGTTTCCGAGAACCTCAATCGATATATTTATTGAGGTCTTACAGGCTGACGGCGGAACAAGATGCGCTGGTACAACTGCTGCAGCCCTTGCGCTAGCTGATGCTGGAATACCCATGAGAGACCTTGTTGCAGCATGTGCTGCTGGGAAGGTTGATGGAGTCTTGGTTCTAGACCTTAATGACATAGAAGATAAGGAGGGTGAGGCTGATATGCCAGTATCTTACATGCCTAACTTAGGCTTAATATCACTTCTACAGATGGATGGAAGCCTAACCTTTGAAGAGTTCAAGCAGGTGCTTAACCTTGCATTAGAGGGATGTAAGCAAATATATAAGTTACAGAAGGAGGCTTTAAAGGCAAAGTATGTGGCGATAAAGGAGGAGGTTGAGACATGTCTTCAATCATGACATCCAAAATAAGGCAGAGACAGATATATCAGGTGATATCCTCCGGAAAGAGGCTTGACGGTAGGGGCCTGACAGACTACCGACCAATAAAAATAGAGAAGGGAATTATTGAGAGGGCTGAGGGTTCAGCGAGGGTTTTACTTGGCAAAACTGAGGTTATCGCCGGAGTAAAAGTTGAGGTTGGTGAGCCCTTCCCAGATAGGCCTAACGAGGGAACCTTTACAGTTAACTCGGAGCTTGTGCCACTAGCCTCACCAGAGTTTGAGCCAGGGCCGCCAAATGAAGACGCTATTGAGCTTGCCAGGGTGGTTGATAGAGGAATACGTGAATCGCAGGCAATCGACCTTGAAAAGCTTTGTTTAGTTCCAGGTAAGAAAGTTTATGTCATATTTATAGACATATATACTCTTAATCATGATGGTAACCTAATAGATGCATCTGCGCTTGCAGCCTTAGCGGCCTTAATGAACACTAAGATACCAATTTATACTGTTGAGAATGGTGAGATCAGGAAGACCTCTGAATATATGCCCCTGCCAATAAGGAATTATCCGATTGCCGTAACCTTTGCGAACATTGGTGACAAGATGATAGTTGATCCATGGCTTGAGGAAGAAGAGGTTATGAGCACGCGTCTAACAGTGACCGTTGATAAGGATGATAAGATAAGTGCTATACAGAAGGGTGGGGGTGGGGCCCTAGCACCACAACAGATTTTAGAGGCTGTTTGCATAGCTAAGGAGAAAGCCAGAGAATTAAGAAGGTTAGTGGTGGATAGCCTTGGTTAAAAAGGTTGGCCCAGCCAGAGGATTCGGCGCAAGATACGGAGTTTCAGTTAGGAGACGCTGGGTTAGCATAGTCGCCGAGATGAGGAAAAAACATACCTGCCCGAAATGCGGGTTTAAAGCCGTGCGCAGAGAGAGCATCGGTATATGGATATGTCGGAAATGCGGACTTAGATTCGCTGGCGGAGCATATACACCAACGACAAAAATTGGTGCAACTGCTGAGCATTCGACGAAGGGCACTTAAAAAATTGAGTTTTAGTTATGATCCTAGTAACAACTTCTCGTAGACCCACAAGAAGGATTAGAAGCTTATGTAACGATTTAACGTACTCGATACCGGGGCTCATTAAAGTTAATCGCGGAAAAATGAATTTAATTGAGGTTGGAGAAAAAGCTGTTCAAATGAATTCTGATAAGTTTATCATAGTTGATAGGTGGAAGGGTGGACCTGGGAGAATAAGGCTTTTTAAGATAACGGAAGAAGGGGTTAAGGAGACACCTCCCCGCCTCTATATCACCGGAATAAAGCTACGGAGGGAATTCAATATACCTCGAGAGTGGGTTAAAGAGAAAATTAACCTTCTTTTCTTAGAAGAGGATGGGGAAGAAAGTTCAGAAATAGAAGAATTTAAACTGACTATTTCAGAATTCTTCGGGATACCGACATTTAAGGTGAGTACTGAAACGCTTGGATATGAAGCATATATGAACATAACTGCTGGGGTGGACTGCTGGGCAATTATATCATTTTTTCGTCTGCCAAGCAGAATCGAGATTGGTCCACGCATAAAAATCTCACATATTGTGTGGGATGTATGATTAGGGGAGCTTACGCCACTTTACGCATAAAGTATCCTAGCGAAAGAGAAGCCGAAATTATTTATAAAGCAATTCGGCCAGAGACGAGAGTCGTATTAAGGTATCGGACTAAAGTTAATGTTTCGAGGAGCGGTGAATATATAACATTAACCTTTGAGGCAAAGGATACCGTCGCCTTGAGGGCATCGATAAACTCGTATCTGAGCTGGATTATATCACTTAAAAGTATCTATGATTTCTTAGAGAAAGAAACCCATTAATACTGTAGGGGCAGAGAGAATGAGGAATAAAATTAAGGAAATAGCTTTAAGCCGAATTGAGCGATTATTTAACCTCGCAATTAAGATGCTAAAGGAACGACCAGATCTATCGCAGAGATATATTGAAATAGCTAGGAAAATAGCTATGCGCGCAAGAGTACGAATGGGAAAAGAAAAGCGAATGCTGATATGCAGGCACTGCAAACGATTTATCTTTCCAGGAGTAAGTTCACGCGTCCGCCTGCAGCCGAGGAGAGAGCCCCATATAGTTATAACATGCTTATATTGCGGCAAGTATATGAGGAGACCATTGAGAAGGGAAAGACATGGGGAAACCGCGGGCTAGAAGGATGAGTACACATATAGAGGCAACGGTTCGTATAGGGAAGAAGGGAGTTACTGAAGCCCAGATAAAGGAGATAATAAAACAGCTTGATGCGAGAAAGAGAGTTAAGGTTAAGGTGTTAAGGTCAGCTTTAGCAGAAAACACCATAGAGGAAATAGCCCAGAAAGTGGCTCAAGAGACAGGCTCAAAAACAATCCAAGTGATAGGACACACATTTACACTTTATAAGCCTAAGCCTAAAAAGAGAAGGGCCTAGACAAGTTTCATGAACAGCAAAAAATAAGTATTTATAAGACCCCTTCTAGAATAGTGAAAGGAAAATAATAGCGGGGAGTAAGAATGCCGACACCATTCGATGTGCCCGCATCAACATTAATTAATAGGCTAGCAAAATATCTAAAAGAGAATTTTGATGTTATAGAGCCGCCTCCATGGGCAGCCTACGTGAAAACTGGTGTACATGCTGAGCGCGCGCCTCAAAGCCCAGACTGGTGGTATACTCGATGCGCCTCGATTCTCAGAAAGATCTATATTCTTGGCCCTATTGGTGTGGAGCGCTTGAGAGCCAAGTATGGTGGCAGAAAGAATAGAGGCGTTAGACCAAAACATGCAGCGAAGGGCAGTGGCGCGATAATTAGAAAGGCTCTTCAGCAGCTTGAGAGGGCTGGGTTGGTGCAGACAATTAGGGGTAAAGGGAGGGTAGTGACCCCCGAGGGAAGAAAGTTATTAGATATGCTTTCAGCGGATATTAAAAGGGATCTTGAAAAGGTTATTCCAGCATTAAGTAAATATTAGGAGGTGCAAATATGAGTTTCGGCGATGATGCGGAGATCGAGGAGATAAGGAGGAGAAAGCTTATGGAGCTGCAGCAGAAGATTCTTCAGGAGCAAGAGGCTATCGAAGCGCAAAAGAGAGCTGAAATGCAGAGACAAGCTGTACTCAGAAGGATATTGACCCCCGAGGCTAGACAAAGGCTAGCGAACATAAAGATGGTTAAGCCAGAATTTGCGGCTCAGCTGGAGACACAACTTATTCAGCTTGTGCAGCGTGGTCTCCTTCAGATCCCGATAGATGACGAACAGCTGAAGGAGATTCTAAGAAGGCTGCAGGCGGGTAAAAAGGATATTCAGATAAGGAGGATATAAACGTGGCTAGGTATAAACCACTAGCCAAAAAACTTAGGTTGATAAGCGCTGAAAAAGAGAATAGACCTGTTCCCTCGTGGGTTATAGCGAAGACTCTAGGTAAAGTTACGCGGCTGCCCAAAAGGCATTGGAGAAGGACTAAAATAAAGCCTTAGGGGAATTATATGAGCGAAGAGAAGGAGGAGAAGAAAAAGGAAGAGGGTGCTGAGGTGATAGAAGAGCGTATTTATACTGTCCCGCTTAGTAGATCCTGGATTATGCCTAGAACAAAAAGGGCTCCGAGGGCAATCCGCCTGCTTAAAGCCTTCATAAAGAGACATATGAAGGTTGAGGAAGACTCAATAAAAATCACAAGTGAGGTTAATGAGAAGATTTGGAGTAGGGGGATCCAGAAGCCTCCCCGTAAGATAAGGGTAAGAGTTACAAAAGATAAAGAGGGAATCGTAACTGTCCATTTAGCCGAAGGAGGATGATATGCCGATCTTTCTTTTAGATGTATTTGGAAGTGCGAGTATAGGCGTTTTCATGCGTGTAACAGAGAGAGTCGTAATCGTGCCGAACCAGTTTCCAGAGAGTAGGATAAAGAGGATCGAAAGTTGGTTTAAGATTCCTGTTATAAGAACTAATATAGGCGGATCTGTGCTTATAGGTTCACTTGTATGCGCTAACTCAAACGGTATAGTATTACCACATTTTGTGAGAGACGAAGAACTCTCAGCGTTCAAGGCTTTAGGTAAGGATATCAACATTACTATAATGGAGGAAAGCAAGAGAACAGCTTTCGGAAATTTGGTTTTATCAAATGATTATGGAGCAATCGCTGATCCAAGACTTAAAAGAAATGAAATTAAACTAATATCTGATACATTGGGTGTTGAGGTTGTAGAGGGGGAGATAGCCGGATCACCATATGTTGGGTCACTGGCGTTTGCGACAAATAGGGGGGTTTTAGCGCATCCTCTACTTAAGCCAGAAGAAGAAAAACTTTTAAGCGAGGTATTGAAAACTCAAGTTAGTGTTGGCACGGTCAATTGTGGAATACCGTATGTGGGAACCGGTCTCGTGGGAAACAGCACGGTTGTAGTTGCGGGCTCATTAACAACTGGTCCGGAGCTATTTATAATAGGTCAGGCGCTTAAGGTGGTCGGAGAAAATGAGTGAGATTAAAACGTATATGATTATTGGAAGGATAAACAAACCAAACTTTAAAATAATGTTTAAAAAGAATGTCAGGGCGTTAAAACCAGAGCATGCGGTAGAGGAAATATATAAGCTGATTGGCAGTAAACATAGGGTTAAGCGCTTCCACATAAAGATTATGAAGATCGAAGAGACCGTCGGAGATGAGAAGCGTTAATATAATATTACGTCGATAAAGCTTTAACAAGGTGTCTTTATCATGTCAACGCAGCCTAAAAATGTGGAAGATGAAATTAGGAGACTAATACTTGAGATTAGGCTTCTCGAAAGCACGGCTGAACAGCTACAGGCTAGGATGAACATTATTAACGCAGCTTTAGTAGAGCACAGCTTGGCTAGCATGGCGCTTGAGGGTATTGAAAATAAGAGCTCCGACCACATTTTTGTTCCTATTGGAGGGGGATCATATATCAAAGCTAGACTTGAGGACACCGATAAGGTCGTATATGGAATAGGTGCTGGGGTAGCTATCGAGAAGCCGCTTAGGGAGGCTAAGGAGGACCTTGCAAATAGGATAGCCGAGCTAAATAAGGCTAAGGCAGCATTAGAGCAGCAATTGAGCCAAGTTTTAGCTAGAATACAGGAAGGGCAGAGTAGGTTACAGGAGTTGGCTCCCTTGTTAAAGAGAGATGAGATGAAAAAGTAATGTTTGAGAGATTACGCGAGAATTTATCTGGGCTTATAGAAAAGATCTCCACAGTTGAACTTAAGCCAGATAAAATTCAGGAGATACTCTGGGAGCTAAAACTTACACTCATAGAAAATGATGTGGCATTAGTCGTTGCAGAGCATATATGTGGTGAGGTGGAGAAGAGGCTTTCTGGCCTAAAGGTCAGCAGATTTGAGGATAGACGTAAAATAGTCAAGGAAATATTAAGGAATGTTCTTTTAGACCTATTTATGCCCCAGGGCGAAGTAGACCTATTTAACCTCGTAGAGAGAAAGCGTAGTTTGAGAGAACCATGTATAATTGTTTTTGTTGGAGTAAATGGTACTGGGAAGACTACAACGATAGCTAAAATGGCAAACCTTCTTCTTAGAAGGGGTTACTCCGTATTATTAGCCTGCAGCGATACATTTAGGGCTGGCTCAATAGAGCAGCTCGAGCAACATGCCAAAAAGCTGGGTGTTCCAATGATAAAGCATAAATATGGCTCGGACGCTGCAGCAGTCGCCTACGACGCTGTCCAACATGCCAGGGCTAAGGGAATAAATGTTGTCTTAGTAGATACCGCCGGAAGGATGCAAACGAACAAGAATCTTATGGCTGAGATGGAGAAAATCGTGCGCGTTATTAGACCAGATCTCGTGATATTTGTTGGCGATGCTCTTACGGGGAACGATGCTGTCATGCAGGCCGAGGAATTTAATAAGCATGTGAATATAAATGGTTCAATACTAACTAAAATGGATGCTGACGCAAAGGGTGGCGCGGCAATATCAATAGTTTATGTCACCAAGAAACCAATACTATTTCTGGGAATTGGGCAAAAATATGATGATATAGAGGTCTTTAGGCCTGAAGTAATTGTAAATCGCATAATTAGTTCATGAAAAATGTTTGGAGGGATCTTAAAATAGGGATTGGTCAGATGAGTAACTCTCGGTCATAGGCTTACTTATCCCTTGACTCTTCCCACATCATCCCAAAATAGATAATGCCTTTGCCCTTAAATTTATCTTACTGCAAAAGGAAATGATGACAATTTAGGTATTTATCTTATGAGCATGTTGCCCATTTAGAAATTAGCCCATAAAAAATATTACGCGGATAAATTTCCGATTAAATATTACTTGGTTAAGTTTTTACCTTCTTTGAGAAGATATATTTTCGGTGTAAAAGGTTACACTCTTGACAGAGTGAGTCCTTGATGCAGTCGCAAAAAAGAAAATCCCTTAAAAGGAGAGTTGAGGAAGAATTCGATGAGAGCGCTTGCGCAAATAACCTTATTGAAACACTCTTGAGGAGCTTTTTAAAGAGTAAAAGTGATTATGGGTTAATAACCGACATAAGAACTAATGTAAACTATGTCTTTAATCTTGTAAGGGAGAAGATTGCCGAAAAGGATCTCGGTATATACGCGTTGAAGGTTAGGGGCGAGATCTACTTGTCAAAGGCTATTGAGCACTTCAACGAATTATATGAGGTTATAAGAGGAAGATCCCAACTGATAGTGAAAAAGGATATAATCGAGATTTGGGATGATCCTAATAATAGGATACTGCATTTTCTAATACCATCATTAAGAAGACATTTACCAATAGAGTATGATAATGAGCGAGAGAGGGAGGAAATTATAGAGGATCTTTTAGAATCCCCTTTAGACTAACGATAATTCTTCTTTTTTAACGCCTAGGCTTCTCTTTCTTACCAGTAATTAAGTCTTTAAGGGCTATACCATTAACCGTTACGACTTTCCATCTGACTCCCGGGATATCCCCCATGGAGCGCCCTCTCGAGCCACCTATCCCAGCAATAATGACCTCATCATGCTCGTCAACAACATTCAGAGCTCCGTCGCCAGGTAGGAAGGCTGTTACAACCTTGCCGTTCTTTATCAACTGGACTCTAACACACTTTCGTATAGCACTGTTCGGCTGTTTGCTCTCCCTGCCAACTTTCTCTAGAACTATACCGCGGGCCATTGGAGCGCCTTCGAGGGGATCCGCTTTTTCATCGAGCATCAGCATACGTCTCTTATAGTATCTATCCTTCCAACGGAACTTCTTCCTTCTTAATTTAAGTTTTCTTGCCGCGAATTCCCCTTTTGGCTTCTTAGCCATGTTCCTTACCCTGCATCTTCACATTATTTGCCAACTTAGATTATTAAAACATTATCTATATTAAAATAACGCTTTGCGAGAATCCTTGCTTTTTCGGCGTTCCGCCCATTTTTCCCTATAGCAACACCCTTATCTTTACCATCTACTGAAATGACAGCTATCACACTTCCATTAGCCCTCTTAGTTATACGGACCTCTTTAACATTCGCTGGCTTCAAAACATTCTTTAAGAACTGTACGGGATCTTCGGAAAACTCAACTATCTCGTATTTCTTCCCGGTAATTTTTTCAAGGAGCGTTATATTTCTTCCGCCTTTACCTATTGCTAAACCAGCTTCTCCCTCTTTAATCACGAAGATTATTCTATCAAATTTGTTGTCGATTATGCAGTCTCTAACCATGGCGCCAGTTATGCTTTCAAAGAGACGCATGTGCTCCAGCTCTTCATTGGTTAGGCGAATACCCTTAGACATTTTCACCACCCGCAAACTCAAGTATATTTGAGTCGCCCGGGTCTCTTATAGTGAGGGCAGCAACTATGAAAGGTTTTCCACATACTGAGCCTAAATCTATGCTGGAGCCAGGATATATAAGTAACGGAATGCTGGATAATTTACAATACTTTTCGATCTTTTCACGTATATTTTGTGGACAGTTTGAGGCAATAACTATCATTTTGGCCCTACCAGTTAAAGCACTTTTCACAGCAGTATTTGAGCCAAATAAAACTTTTCCACTCCTAACAGCTATGCTGAGAGATTTATCTATTTCACTCTTACTAAATTTACTCAACTCTCCGACCCGCCCCCATAACCAAAGGGTGCTGTTACATAAATATCCACTATTCCCGTGCCAACGGGTATTATTTGGCCAACAATGACGTTCTCAGCCACGCCCTTGAGAGGATCGACCTCGCCCCTAATGGCTGCCTCAACAATATTTGGGACTGTTATCTCAAAGGCTGCTCTGGCTAAAACGCTTGGTTTCTCGCCGCTAACTCCATGGCGGCCTATCTGCCTAACAGTGCCAGTAACGGTCATTACATCAGCCACAAGCATTACATGCCTAATGTCAACATCTAATCCCTGTTCATGTAAGACGCTCATAGCCTCCTCAATAATAGCGTTTCTAGCAGCTTCTATACCCAGCGTCTTCTCTATCTCATGAATATTATTTGTCGTTGTTCTCGTTGGATCGACACCAATAACCTCTAAAACCTTGGATAGCTTAGATCCATCAGTCCTTATAATCCACTCTCCATTCTCTTCAGACACATAAACCCTCTTTATACCAGGTATACCCTTCACATGATAAGATATAACCTTACTCAATAGCTTTTTCGTATCCATTTTCTTCTTAGGCTCAACAATCATGTTATCTTCCTCAAATCTTACCGAGCAGTTTGGAATATTAACTATTTTACTCAGAAACTCCAAAGTTATGCCGCGCTCATTCATACTCCGCTTATTCAGCTTAACTATTATGCTGCCAGTCTCTGGGTCTATATAAGTCTCATCCGAAATATCTCCAATGGTTGTATACAGAATGTTTTGGGCAACCTCCATCGCCTTCTCCCGGCTCCTCTTATGCTCCTCATCGAGATAAATTGTCATCACTGGTGTTGAGGGCTCTCTCCTAGCGTCAACAATTTCAATTAGCCGTGGTAGACCGAGGGTTACATTCTGCTCTCTAACACCGGCATAGTGGAACGTTCTAAGAGTCATCTGCGTGCCGGGTTCGCCAATAGATTGAGCTGCCACGATCCCAACGGCCTCTCCGGGTTCAACCAGCGCCTTCTTATATCGCTTCACGGCTAAATTAACAGCTAGGTCTACGCCCTCCTTACTTAGATTAGAGGTTAGGAGCCCCTCCATAAGCTCACGTGTAAGTAGCGGTGTGAGCTCACCCTTGATTTTATTCACCTGTTCTTCTATATATTCTCTTGGGGCTGGCTCACCCGCCTCAACCATGAGTCTAACCTGTTCAATAAGCCTACTAATATTTACGGCCTTTCCATGGTCGCTCTTAGATGGGTCTACACCGTCTTCACCGTAAACGAACTGGATTATTTCACCCAGAGGATTTCTCACAGTTCCATCATATTCAACGCGTAGGTGCTCAAGAGCATTAATCAACCTCCTCTGCATGTAACCACTCTGCTGGGTTCTCACAGCCGTATCTACTAGACCTTCACGCCCACCCATTGCGTGGAAGAAGAACTCTATTGGATCTAAACCATCCCTATAAGATGAGTATACGAAGCCTCTAGCCTTAGGCGCCGGATCCCCGAGCATGAAGTGCGGTAGGGCTCTCTCCATGTATCCACGTATAATACGCTTTCCCCTAACAGACTGCTGCCCAAGCATGGCAGTCATCTGACCAATATTTAAGGTTGTCCCCCGAGCACCTGTTTTTGTCATAATTATGCCAGAATTCTCCATACTGAGATCCTCTTCAGCAATTTTCCCGGCTTTTTCTCTAGCCTCGGCAAGCTCATTCATCACGTAGAGCTCAAAGGAGTCCTCAAGAGTTTGGCCTGGAAGTCTCTCAAGGGTCCCTTCGCGTAAAGCTTTGACCAGCGACTCTATCTTCCTCTCAGAATTCCTTATTATTTGGCGTATTTTCTTTTTAGCCTCAGCCGATAGATCAAGCTCATCAATTGAATATGTGAAGCCCCGCATGGTTATGAATGCATTAAGAAGGCGGCATAGCTGATTAAGGAATTTTCTGCCAGTCTCCGTGCCATAATCCTTTATTATCCTATGTAACACGCTTTCAGACTTTTCAGCGCCAATGGAGTTCTTGTCAATAACACCCTTGATCAGGACACCGTCTTTAATGACAACATAAGCATCATATGGACACTGCTCCTTCAAACACACATTACAATTTCTACAGACGCTTGATTTAATGGTATAATTAAAGTCTTTTGGCAGGAATAAACTAAATATTTGCTTTCCAGTCCATAGGGGCTCAGGCTTTTTAATAGCGGGCTCGGGGAGAGGTCCATCATAACCAGCTGCAGTTAATAATTCGCAGACTTCTTTCTTATTTAGGAGAGTATCTTTTCTTGTTAGAAGATAGGCTGCCGTAATAAAATCTCTTATAGCGCCTATTATAGGACCACCGAATCTTGGTGAAAGTATATGATCCTGAACCTGCATTAACAGACGGGCTTCCGTTTGGGCCTCCTCGCTTTGTGGGACATGAAGGTTCATCTCATCTCCATCGAAGTCCGCATTGTATGGCGGACAGACACATAAGTGGAGCCTAAAAGTCTTACCGGGGAGCACCTTAACATAATGGGCCATTATAGACATTCTGTGGAGGGAGGGCTGCCTATTAAATATAACTATATCGCCATCCCGGAGATGCCTCTCAACAATAAAGCCCGGCTCAAGTGCCTCAGCAAGCTTCTCTCTATCACTAACGAATTCAAGCCTAATACGCTTACCATCAGGCCTAATAATATATTGGGCTCCGGGATAAACGTTCGGCCCGTTTCTCACAAGCTGGCGGAGACTCTCAATATTCCATGGTGTAACTTTTTCTGGAACAGTTAATCTCATGGCAATGCTTATCGGGACGCCAACCTCATTTATGTCTAAGTTTGAGTCTGGGCTGATAACTGTGCGGGCTGAAAAGTCAACCCTCTTACCTGAAAGATTGCCCCTGAATCTACCCTCCTTACCCTTAAGGCGCTGGGATAATGTCTTGAGAGCTCTCCCAGAGCGATGCCTCGAGGGTGGTATACCCGATGCCTCATTATTAAAGTATGTTGTGACGTGATACTCCAGAAGCTCAGATAAATCCTGTATTATTAGGGTAGGTGCTCCAGCCTCGATATTCTCCTTTAATCTCTGATTTATCCTTATTATGTCGACAAGCTTATGTGTTAAATCATCTTCAGATCTTATTCCAGATTCAAGGGTTATAGATGGCCTAACATATACTGGCGGGACTGGCAACACTTGTATAATCATCCATTCAGGACGGGCGCTTTTTGGATCAAAACCAAGTAATTCAAGGTCTTCATCTGGGATCCTCTCAAACCTCTCTCGTATAACGCTCGCGTTTAATCGCTGCGACCCACCCTCCTCCATGTACTCATGGAATATTGTTGGTTTTGTGTACTCTATCTTATATTGCTTTACGCCGCACCACGGACACTCACGGTTCTTTTTAGCCTCCTCAAAAACTCTATTATAGAAGGCTGATGGCACATTCCCAAGAATCTTTTTAAGCCTCTCCATCCTAGCTCTCAAAGATTTTATCGTTTTATCCGGAAGTAATAGGCGACCACAATTTCTGCAGATAACCTGTAAGAGATTATAGATAATCTCAGCGAATTCTACATGGATTACTGGCACCGCGAGTTCTATGTGGCCAAAGTGCCCCGGGCAATTAACTGATGTATTGCCACATGTTTTGCATCTTTGTCCTGGCTCTAGGACCCCGAGGCGGCTATCCATAAGGCCTGAAGATATTGGCGCCCCATCTTCATCATAAGTGTCAGCCGTTTGTATCTCTACCACAGATAGCCTTCTGATTTCTTGTGGTGAGAGAATCCCGAATTTAATATGATCTATTATCTTATATATCTCTTCGGCAACCGCCATTCTATGTCCTCTCCTTTAACCTAAGTCTTGGCGCAATACATAGGCTCATCAATTCCTGGAGCAATAACTTAAATGCGTATGAGACTACAACTGGGGATACTCTAGCTTTATCGCCACATAAGTGACATACGTACTTCCGTTGCCTCATATCATAATAGGCTATAAAACCACAGTTTTCGCATATATAAAGCGTATACTTATCCGATTCCTCAAGAAGCCTATCTTGAAGGAGTATGGCGGCTCCATGACCAATTAAGCAGTCTCTCTCCATCTCCCCAAAGCGCAGTCCACCGCCCCTAGCCCTTCCCTCAGTAGGCTGCCTAGTTAACATTTGGACTTGGCCCCTAGCCCTCGCATGTATTTTATCAGCAACCATATGATGCAGCTTCTGGTAATAAACAACCCCAACGAATACATCCGCCACATATTTTTCTCCGGTTATACCATTATAAAAGACTTCCCGACCAGTATAACTAAAGCCTAAGTCAATAAGCATCCGCTTTAAGATCTCGCCCCTCTTTTCTCCCACAAACGGTGTTCCATCCATAAATTCTCCTTTAAGGGCGGCTATCTTACCTGCCATAGACTCTAAAAATTGTCCTATCGTCATCCTAGATGGGATAGCGTGGGGATTAATTATTATATCTGGAACGATTCCATCTACTGAGAAGGGCATGTCCTCTTGTGGGACAACCATTCCTATAACGCCCTTCTGCCCATGTCTTGAGGCAAACTTATCGCCTATCTCAGGTATTCGTTCATCCCTAACTCTAACCTTAACCAGTTTGTTCCCTTCATTTGTTTCTGTTATGAAGACCGCGTCGACAATACCCTTCTCTGAGGGTCTCATCTCAACAGATGAATCTCTCATCGTCGGGCCTCGAACCTCGAACTCCTTATACTCTTCTAAGAACCTCGGCGGGCTTATCCTACCTATTAATATATCTCCGCCCGAGACCTCGGCTTCAAGGCCAACTATCCCATCGGGTTCAAGAAGACGATAATATTGCTCACCACGATAGCCTCTTGTTCCCGGCTCAGGTATAGCTAATTTATCTCTTAATCCCCCCAGATACTGGCGGCACTCAGCCTCATAAAGCCTATAAAATGTTGAGCGAGCCAAACCACGCTCTATCGAAGCCTTGTTAATTATTATTGCATCCTCCATATTATATCCTTCATATGAGAGAACTGCAACAATGCAGTTTTGCCCGGAGGGTCGCAAATTATAGCCGATTATTTCCATAGGCTTAGTTTTGACGAGAGGCTTTTGCGGGTAGTGGAGTATATGGGATCTTGAATCAACCCTCAATGGGAAGTTTGATGCATATATTCCAAGAGCTTGCTTCGCCATGGCTGATTCATAGGAGTTACGTGGAGACTGGTTGTGTTCTGCGTAGGGTATTAGCGAGGCGCATATCCCAAGGATCGCGTAAGGCGTTATTTCAAGGTGAGTGTGCTCGGGGGTTACATCTTCTGGATAAAGGGCTATGTAGGCGTTCTCTTCCTCCTCAGCGTCCAAATACTCGATTATACCGTTCTTTACCAAATCGCTCCAAGACCACTCCCTAGAGATTATTCTCTCAATATGCTCTTTCCTTAATTTTGGCACACCATTCTCAACAATTATCAGAGGTCTACGTATTCTCCCCTCATCACAATTAACATAAACCTCACGTCTATTAACACCATATCTCTTATCGAAATAAGCGACGTTAATCTCAGGCGAAATTTCTCCCCTACGCCTAGCCCTTCTCAAGTTTTCAACTAAGTATTCTGGATCCTCACAGTAGCCTATTGGAGCACCATTCACAAAAACCTTTGCGCCATTCCTCTTTAAGTTCTCGTCAGCTTCGAGTAGAGGAACAACGCCACGCCTATATAGTTCCCGTCTAACCTTATCTGGGTCAATGCCGATTGAGAGGGATGCTGAGAGAGCAAGATTCTTAACAAGCCCGCAATTTGCGCCCTCAGGTGTCTCATTTGGACAGAACCTCCCCCAATGGGTTGCATGGAGATCCCTAGCCTCAAAATTTGGCTGGCCGCGACTTAATGGCGACTGAACTCTCCTGAGGTGACTATAGGTTGATATTAAGTTGGTTCTATCGAGGAGCTGTGTTATACCAACCCTGCCGCGACCCCAATTTCCAGTTGCTAGGGCATGCTGCAACTTCTCGGTTATTATCCCAGGTCTGACGGCAACAGAGATGCTTATTATACGCTTTTTTGAACCTATCCTCTCAATCTGATATTTAATGTCGCGGCAAAGATTCCTGAAAGCCACACGGAACAAGTCGGCGAGAAGCGGGCCAGCTAACTTTAGCCTCTTATTCTTCACGTGATCCTTATCATCTGGTTTCCGCCTACCCAATTTCAACTCAATGAGCCTAGCAGCCATCTCGCCGAGTAAATATGCTTTCTCAACTCTTTTGCTAGGTGTTCTCCCAATATGTGGCATGAAAATTCTATCTAGTATTGCCTCAGCTCTCTGTAGTCGATAGCTCTTAACTTGACCATGCGCAACTCTGTTTCCAATATATAGTAAACCTTCTTCAACGGTAGTTACTTCGGCAGCCTCCTCAAATGATGGTTCAAGCTCGCTTTGAATTTCCTTATCTAAAGAGACGGCTTCAGCTATCTCTTTGTCTGATTCAAGCCCAAGAGCCCTCATCAAAACAACAAAAGGTATTTCTGATGGGACTCCGGGTATAGAAATACTTAGCGCACCGTTCGGCTTCATGCGCATTTCTATCCTGGCTCTAAAACCAACAGTTGTCGAGAAGATTTTAGCCTTATAGACTGGAGTTGATCCCTTTATCTCGGCATCCACAAGAATACGATTTGGAGCGAGATCCTCAAGCGCGACGATGACTCTTTCAGAACCATTAATTATAAAGTATCCTCCCGGATCTAGAGGATCCTCACCATGCGCAATAAGGTCTTCCTCTGATAAACCATAGAGATGGCAGAATTTAGATTTAAGCATCGTGGGAATATCGCCTATATAAACGACTTCTTTTTCTACCTCTTTGCCGCCGAGAACGGTTATCATCTCAACTGAGATTGGCATAGCGTATGTCAGATTCCTCAGTCGGGCCTCCATGGGATAAATTTCATGCCGTGTGCCATCAACCTCGGTGGTATAGGGCCCATAAATAACACCATTCTCAGTCTCACGCGCAATAAAAACTTTACCAAACCTTATTTTATATGGCTTTTCAGGAACTTCTATCTCTATCTCACCAACCTCGTTAATTATCTCCTGGAGGCCGTGCTCTATAAACTCATTATATGAGTCAAGATGCTGCCTAACAAGACCCTTCTCTTCAATAAACGATTTAAGCACTATGAAAGCTTCCTCAGGGCTAATCAACCCCTTTATATCCCTCCTAAGACCATAAGCTTAAAACTAGAATTATATAAAGGTTCCATCATACCCCAGCAACTCTATGGCAAAATAAACAATAAAGGAGAAACTAATAAACTTTGCTTTTTTAAAATGAAAATTTAAAGGCTTAAAATAAATTATGCCCCAGCTCCGCAGGCCGACGTCATAATCCTGGCTAGACCACGGGTCCAATACGTTTGTTGGCGGACCCGGGGGGATTTGAACCCCCGACCTCCGGCTTTCTGCGCTGGAGCCCCAAGTTAAAATATGATTATGAGCATCAATTAAATATTTTCTTGCTACTCTGCTATTTTTAAGTTTTCTGTCAGCTTTAGCTTAATGGGATCTTGAAGCCTTGAATCTTCTTCATGGACAGAAGTATTGGGATACCTACTATTAAGGAGACTATCACTACCAATATGTCCTCTATGTATGAGCTTATTGCTCCGGCTATGAAGATAGCGTATACCGCCTCGGTTGTTAGACCAAAAAAGGAGAAGAGACCCGCTGGGATAAAGAGAAAAATTCTCACCAAAGAATCTGTCGCCGTCGATATAAAAGATATTAGAGCCAAAGGCACAGTTAGATGCTTTGAATCCTCATTATAGATTCTTCTACCGATTTTTGCTACTGGGTAAATTAGGACAAGCGCAATGAATATATCTATTATAGCCCATAATGGAAGTTCTCTTCCAAGCGGATGTATAAAGTATGCTGAAAGCATTACGCCATAAATGGCTATGACTGACCTCCAGTTCCCTTTGGCAAGAAGCCCCGCAGTTAAAGCCCCTATTGGCTCAGCAGTTATTCCAAACATCCAAAAATCTGTGGGCTTAATTATTCTAGCGACCACGCTGCCTATAAATGCTGATGTAAAGCCAGCCCAAGGACCAAGAACAATGCCCTCGATGGGCTCAAGATAAATTGCCCAGTTGCGCCATAGCTCAAACGGCATAAGATATAATATTATGTGAAGAGAAGCAAAAATTCCTATGAATGCGGCTTTTCTCGCAAGCATAAACGCTGTATCACCAGGTTATTACTTTTACTATTTTCGCCCAGAGAGTATAAAAGTATTGCCAAGTTACTAGGGGAGGAAAACCTCTCAAAGATATATCATGTTATTCTGAATTCCCTTATTTGGGCGTCATCTATTGCCACCGCCATTATCTCGCTCCTCTCTCCTCCGCGCCTGAAGATCACTTTTACTTGAACATTTTTTGGAGCGTCCGAGTAGCGTACTGTTAATGCCGCTGCCTTCTCCACAACTTTTAAGCTCGGTTCACCTATGATCAGCGTTATTGGCCCCACATAATCGCTGACAGACAAGTATGGCATCATGTTCTTTTCGGCTATTAACAAAAGCCTATTGTTTTCATCCATATTCCTTCCAACTATAACCTTAACCCCATTAATCCTAAAGTGCCTACCAGTCGTCAGAAGGATGGCATCGTCTAGGGTTAATTTCCCTTCGTGGCTTAAGTGATCTCTTAATCTGCGGGCGATCTCTGGGTCGGTTAATAAGCACCCTCCAGAGGGGGTTGGATAATTTTTTAGGCCATATTTCGCAGCCAACTCAATCTGCATCTTTCTTCTCCTACCCCTGATGGCAAATAGCTTCTCTCTATCAATCCACCCCATTCTCTCGGCTTCAGTTGGCGGCAGAAGTTTGGCCGATAATGGCCTTAGAACCTTGCCCTCAAGCCCTGCTTCCCGCTCTATTATCTGCATAGCCCTAAATCTTTGAGAGAATGGCCTCTCATCGAGAACCTCCCCCGTCACAAGGAAATCGGCGCCTATCTTCTCAGCAACCTCTTTAGCCTTTTTAAACATGAGTATTCGGCAATCTATACATGGATTCATCTGGCTTCCATAACCATGTCGCGGATTAACAACAATATCAAGGAAATCTTGGCCTAGAAAGACTACATGAACCTTTATACCTAGCTCCTCAGAGATCTCGTTTATGAATTTGGGGTTATATTTATAGAAGGGTGTTACAAAGTGGATTGCATCAACATCTATTTCCTGTTCCAGGACTATTTTTGTAGCGAGTAAGCTATCTAAGCCGCCAGAAAGTAATACAAGAGCTCTCGGCTTATCTCTTCTTAACACCATATATTTTATAGCTCCTCTACATCAATTTTATTAAACATAACATAGTTATAAATATAAGCTGAAACATGTTACATGAATTAAAAAGTGATCAGATATGCTGGTTGAGTATGAGGTCGTAAGATTCGACCTACTTAATCGCACCTTTGAATCCTTAAAGAATGCCATTGTGCTCGAGGAGATAATCAACATATATATTAATGGGGATTTCTACGCATCTTTCCACTGTCTACCCACGCAGCTCAAGGAGCTTATAGTGGGGCACCTCCTAACCGAAGGCATAATAGAAGACGTTAAAAATATTGTAGGCATAGAGGTCTCTGGAAAAAACATCTATGTTAAATTACATGGTAATACTCCATCTGCTCCTAGGGAACAACGATTGATAACTACTTTTTGTAGTGGTAGTAAGATTCAACAGCATCTTTTAGAGAAAATTCACAAAATGAGGCCTAGTAAAGCTAAGTTTTTTGTTGAAGTCGTCTTTAGGGCTGTCGAGGCATTGGACTCGTTCTCCTCAGTTTACAGGGCTTCGAGGGGCTCTCATGGCGCAGTCCTCGTTAATGAGGATGGAAATGTTATATCGTTTTCGGAGGATGTTGGCAGGCATAATGCGATCGACAAAGTTATTGGCGACGCCGCCCTTAAGGGCGTAGACCTCACGAGACTACTCTTAGCATCCACTGGCAGACTTACATCAGAAATAGTCGTTAAAGCCGCTCAGGTTGGGATACCAGTTCTAGCCTCACTTGCAGCTCCAACAAGCTTAGGCATAAGTATAGCTAATAATCTCGGGTTAACACTCATAGGACTTATCGGGAGAAGATACTTCAACATATATACATTTCCAGAAAGAATAGAGAGCGGAAGATGAACCAATTCAAATTGATGTTTTTAAAAGCCAAAAATGTCGTAAAGCGTAAAAACATATGACGCTAAAAATATAAAACGAAATTCTCCTTTTTACATCTGATAGCGGTTCTGAGGAGACGTAAGAATGCTTGCAACTTTAAAAATATATTGCCAAGAGATGATTTCATGTTAAAGGGAAGAGAACTATTTCTGGTAGCCTCGGTTATGGCATCATTCTTAACCCCATTTATAGCAATAGCCGTGAATATCGCTCTTCCATCCATATCTAACGCCTTTAACGTCGATCTCACTATCGCTAATTGGGTCGCTAATTCATATCTGATCTCTATGGCTTCAACAATATTGCTGATAGGAGCTGTAGCAGACTGGATTGGAAAAGAGCCAGTATTTGTTATTGGAGCAATAATCTTCGCGGCCACATCATTCTTAACCCCATATTCAGGGAGCTTTGCTCTCCTTATAGTTTTAAGATGCCTTCAAGGAATTGGATCCGCCATGATCTCTGGGACAGCCGTTGCAATACTCGCTAGCATATTTCCGGAGAAAACTGGCTTTGCGATTGGGCTGAATACGGCAGCCGTGTATGTGGGGACGACGCTCGGCCCATCTTTAGGCGGCTTCCTCGTCGATTACGCTGGGTGGCGCTCACTTTTCATACTAGTGGGTGCAGTTGCCCTCCTAAGCGCCATATTAGCTCCTCTCGCAGTAGATGTTACCAAAAAGAGTTTAGGAAGAAAGCCGCGATTTCAAACACTATTAATATTTGCCATATCCGCAATCCTAGTTACCATTGGCTCCTCATATATCAGCAGCTTACACGGCTCAATAATTCTATCTTTGGGGCTGATAGCATTTATATCAACGTTATATATAGAATATGAAAAGACCCTAAACCTCATTAAGGAGATTTTTGGAAGAAAAGTTTTCTTAGCATATATAACGGCCCTTCTGAATTATGTCGCTACATACGCTCTTTCAATATTATTCAGTAACTTCTTGCAGGTTGAAAGGGGATTTAAGGCTAGAGAAGCGGGAATTATACTACTGGCGCAGCCACTCCCCCAAATGCTTTTATCCCCAGTAGCTGGACATTTAGCCGATAAATTGAACCCAAGTTTACTTACAGCTGTTGGTATGGCCTTAATCGTATTAGGCATAGGATCTTCGGTGATAACATATAAATGGTTAATCTCACTAATCGTCTCATTATTCCTTATCGGAATAGGCTTCGCGTTCTTCGCATCACCAAACACAACACAGGTTATGCATGGCGTCCCAAGAGAAGCATTTGCATTGGCATCATCATTCCTGGGTTTAATGAGGTTTCTGGGCCAGTCTTTAAGCACATCGATATTAACAGCGTCAATGCTCGCACTAAAGCCATTTATAGTTTCCATGGAAACAGTACTATTGATATATGCTTTTATAGCTGCCTGCGGGACTATTACGGCTATATTTTCAGCATATCAGTAGACCTGAAACTTAACCAAAAAATTGGAGTTAGATTATGGGCGCGCTTGCTCTCTCAAGTTTCTTTATTAGCTTATCATAGGTCATCTCGTTGAGAATAGACCAATCAAATTCCTCCGCTTCTCGCATCTCAAGCCTTATGGCGTTATTCAGGCATACAGCTATACACGAGCCAAAACCATCACAACGTCTCTCATCAACAAGTTTAGACTTACCATTAACTATCTGGAGGGCCCCGGTTAGGCAAGCTTCAATACATCTACCACATCCGACGCATTTATCTTCGTCCACTACTACAATTAACCTTACACTTCTAGGCATAACAAATCAGCCCGCTTATTTTTAGTGGTGCCCATGCACTTCTCTCTCAGCTCTCATCATTGATTCATCAAGTACCCCCGGTCTATAAGGCTCTATCTTACGAGTATACACCCTAACGATGTAGTGTTTAGAGTTTATCTCTTTCCCAGTCTCCTTGATAGCTCTTGCAATCATCATGTGTATTGCGTGGCAGCATGGAACCTCCATAGCGTAGACCTCTAGGTCTCTAGCCTTAGTCTCCTTTATGATCAGGGAGATTTTACTCATCATCCTATTGGGGTCTTCGAGGAGCGGGCAGCCAATTATGACTGGGCTACCCTCCCTAAATTGTTTTCCGATCTCCTCGCCGAGTAAGGCTGCGCAGTCGGCAGCTATGATCACTTTATCTTGCATTAGAAATGGTGCTTGCGGATGAGCTAAAAGAATTTTAACTGGCCATTGAATGCTCATCTACTCCCTCGCTCCTCCCCAATAAATTTTCTTAGCTCCTTAGCTCTATCCTTATTAATGAGTCCCCTACTTTCTAGATCGGTGATGCACCTTTCCGCATATTCACACCAGGATAGGCATGATTCTGATGGCTCGCGGTAAACGATCCTGCCACACTTGGGGCATGTAAGATGCGTCTCATACTCAAAGAATTCTATTTCTTCGTCACAAAAGGGGCATCTTCTAATTATTATCTGCGGCTCAACCAGGCTCCTTATACCTGGGCAACGCTTAAACATCATAAACACACTCAGTTTAATTTCACTCAATGCATCCTATTAAAATCTTCCCGAAAAATTTCGGCTTTCATCATAAATAACAAAGCAATCTTAATAAAACTGTGGTGGGCACTCCTCTTCGTCCCTCGTAACCTTTAGTAGGAGCCTTAATTTAGTGGTTCTTGTTTTTAGGTCAGAGTATAAATGTTATTGATTTTGATGGCGAATGGTTATTACAGAATAATTATCTTCTTCTTGACCTCTTCAGGATTATTCACTATTTCGGTTAAGTCTTCAACCATTTCAAGGGTTCCAAGATAATTTCCATCTTTATCCCTAACAGCGGTTACAATAACTCTAATTATTCTATCCCCGAGCCTAGTCCAGTACTCCCTGTGATCTATCTTGCCGCCCTTTAGTTCATTAACAATATTTCTAATGAGACTCTCAAGTCTGGGTGGGTGACAGTATTCGACTCTCCTACCTATAAGGGTCTTTGTCCTAGCAAACCCTTTTCTGAATATGCTCTCGGAGAAGAATACTACCCTGTCATTGGTGTCAGCATAAGTTAGTTCTATCGGCAGATGCCTAAAAATTGCCTCAACTTCATCTCTGCTAAGAAAGCCGGTTTCAAACTCTAGATCTCCCTCAGATCTCGCTTGGTAAGTGTCTGGCGCTAGTGTAGCTATTGCAGCAAATCTAAATTCATCTGGGAGCTTCTCGATCTGCTCTGGTGTGATAACGCCACTAACCTCATGTGGCAGTATAGGCTTGGCTTTAGGCGTCCACTCAACCTCAATTGGTATTAAGTAACCTATTCTCTTCGCCTCTTCATGTATGGCCGCCCATTCTCCCTCGGAGAAGAGGACTGATATTGATGGGAAGAGTATTCTCTCCTCCCTGAAGATCAAGTCGGTTAAATCTTTCGCCAGCTCCCTAGCTTTCTCAGCTACGCTCTTAGCATAGCTGGATGGATCGGATAACCCCCTCTCAATAAGTATAGCCAGCTCTCTAATCTTGAGTACTGCCTGATCCTCCTTACCCCATAGAACTCTTGGGACGGCTGTTATGCCCCTCCTCTCAAGATATGGAAATATGAGCATCTGAATCTTCCTATAATGCAGCCTAAATCTTCTGAGCTCAGACACCACATCGATAATAGCCCTCAAATAACTTATAGCTTCGTTCGGCTCCGCTTTACTCAAAGACTCGGCATATATGTTCAGGGCTTCCGCCAACTTATATATGCGCTCATTCTCCCTAGAGAGGAGTTCTAATGGGTGGCCCTTTGGAATGCTCTTAAGCTCTGCAGGGCATAATAGATCCCTCAGCAACTCGATATGTAAATCACAGAGTCTGAGAATCTCTGAGATAGGTATACCTTCCTCTAGAAGTTCCTGCTCAGCTAAAGGTATATCAGAGGGCGAAATCCCCTCTAAAGCATCTTTAAACTTACGTTTCAACTCCTCTATGGATGAGCCCTTGTGCAATTCCTTCAAAATATTCTTTAGAGTCTCAATCTTCTCCCTACTAATTTGGGACATTTTCCCCCCAATTAATAATTCGGGGGGTCATTGTATATAATTTTCCCTTAATTTTTCGGAATGTGTTTCTCTAGGATCCCCGTACCCCCTTTAGATGGTCTCAAAATAGTTTTCTAGGAGTCTCCGCATCCCCCTTCTTAGGATTTCAGAGAGGGTTGATGGGCTTATCTTAAGCCTACGTGAGAGCTCCACTATACCAATCTTTTTTGGGTGATCGAAGAAGCCGGTTTCTAAGGCCAACCACAGGGCTACCTCCTGCTTTTCAGTCAATAGCGAAGTTCTCCTACTATATCTCCCAATACCTAAAACCCTGGGCTTAAAGTTGAGGGACTCCAGTATTGAGATTATGTCCTGCGCTGTTTCGGGGTTAGGGGCTACGAATGTATAGATAAACTTATCTTCCCCAACACTCCACGCGGTCATTAGGAAGGCTCCCTTAGAAATTATTGTATTGCATACATTACAACCTTCGGTCTCAAACCATGCTGTTGCCTCATCCCCAAACGCAACACTATTTTTCAACTTCACGCTAGAATGTTTTGTAACCTTGTTGAGGTCACCCCTCGATATTCTCACTAAATGCCTAGAGACTCCACGACGCAGACGCCTGACATCAAGAACTGTGAACCTGGGAATACCTAAATCTTTCAATAACCTCAATATTTTACACTCTTTATTAACAATCTCGATTGAGACGCGATAAGGGGACTCACCCTTCGCCCTGCCCAATATCAAATCACTTCCAATAAAAGAGACTAATAACACTCGCTATAAGTTTATCAGCGCCTCCCAAAATCTTCAGGTAAATTATCTAAAGCTTTACTGCACGCCTACCAAATATTACGAATACTGTAATACATAATATTGTTAATATTGCAGCGACCACTAAGAGAAGAGTTACATTTGCTCCTGCCCCAAGGATTATGGGTATTGGCCCTAGAAGGAGAATTATGCCGGAAGAACCTGCGAACCCTGAGAATAAAGCTGCTATCATTAAAATAATCACCCCAATGAACACTATTATGAATCCAGCGAAGAGCACCTTCATGGCCGTTGAAAATGATGGCGCCGTTTCCTCAAGTTCTCCTGGAAGCTCCTCCACCCCACTCTTTCTATAGCAATCTGAGCATAGCCATGTGTATAAATCTATACATTGTTCACATACGGCTCGGCCGCACTCCTGACAGATATACCTTGAGTTCCTCTTGCCACACTTCTCACATACCCTCATCATCCCACAGCTCCAGCATTTACCCGCCAAGCATGAATTTCACAATTATGATGAAGATCAACATAACTACTATTAATATTATAGATAGGAGAATAAGGAGACGAACAGACTCTTTATCTGACCCAAATATTATTGGTATCGGCCCAAGCATAATTAATCCTCCTCCCCTAAACCTACCCCTCCGCTTATAACCCCTCACAGAGCTGGCAATAATCATTATCGCGCCCACAAAGAACACTATTATTCCAATGGTTATTAAAAGCCAGCCTACGGCAGTAACGCTGGCTGAAAGCGTACTCATGCCGGCGTCCCTAGAAATATAATTTTAGAGCATAGTTATATTCTTATAGCCCCCTAAATAATTCTAATTTCAGTTGGTTTAAAATGACGCTAACTCTTGAACAGATTATTACAAAAATCCTTTCCGAGAAACCTGGATTAACTAGAGAAGAGATCATGAAGATGATTGAGGAAAGGGAAAAATTAGCTGGCGGCTTTCTAACACGGGAGAGTGCTGCTCTATCATTAGCCGCCGAGCTGGGCGTCGCCATTAAGCCCAATTTTAAGTATGAGACCCTAATAAAGGATCTGGTTTCCGGCCTACGTGATGTTACTGTTACTGGCCGGGTGATATACGTATCTCAGCTAGAAAAGTTTAATCGACCAGATGGAAGGGAGAGGGTGAGAAGGAGCATACATATAGCTGATAAAACTGGTGTCGCCAAAGTTATCCTGTGGGATGACAAGGCTATTTCCTCAAGCCCTGAAAGTCTAATAGATAGAATTGTAAGATTATCTCATCTCTCTGTAAGGCGTAGGGCTGGAGGAAACTTGGAGCTAAGAGCCGGGCCAAGAAGCACAATCGAGGTTGATCCTACAGAAGCTAAAAGCTGGGATTACCCACCCCTAACCCTTTTCATAAAGAGAGTTGGAGAGATACCCCAGTATAAAGGAAGCACTATTAATGTCCTCGGTCTAATCGAGCAAGTCTACCCGATAACCACATTTAAGCGGCAAAATGGTACAGAGGGCAAGGTAAGACGGATTGATCTAGCAGATAATGGTAAAGCTACTCTCGTACTCTGGGATAAGAATGCTGATCTCGTCTCAGAGTCTCATGTTGGAAGATACGCTATAGTGTTTTGGGTGAGGGTTAAAGAGCGCTTTGATGGGAGACTTGAGCTGCACTCTAAAGATAAAACGCAGATTATTACGATAGAGCGCATACCTTCAGGACTCTAAATAATACATCACAAATAATAAAAATAGATAAAGGATGTTTTGCTGTGTTTATTCCTTTTTCACTAGTGATATCTCGATCGTCGAGACGTTCACCTTTGGCCTGTCTGGGCTGCTCATTTCCTGTGTACCTATATCGATCTTTTCAATAGTTATGTCCTTTAGGAAGGCTCTGCGGAGCAGCTCAACAACATCAACAGCCCTGCTTATTGCCCTTCCCCTAGCCTTCACCACAACCTTCTTGGCGCCGGAGTTAAAGGCGGTAAGGCATGCAACCACATAATTCATTACTGGTTTCTTTCCAATCATCACCTGACTCTCTTCGACCATAGCGCATCTCTACTCCTTTTCGTTTACGTCTCCTTTTAAATCACCTTAATCTTTGCACAACTATGATATAACGTTTTCCTTAAAATTTTCTATCTTATATATTACTTAGATTCTCATAAGGATCATTATAAGAAGAGCTCCAAGAGCGACAAATATCGTAGAGCTTTTTTTCGCCTTTCTTAAAATACTGTCTGTTAATAGACTTAGCTCACTTATCCTTTTTTCACCAATAACTTTAACCCCCCGGATATTTATTTTGCACCAGGCGGCTTCAGATGGCTCCTTATCTTTTAAGGCTTCCTGAGCAGCCTTCTTAACCTCATTGATAATTCTCTCATGGTCTATAGCCTCGCCTATCGGATAGTATCCTCTTTTATTTGATACAATGGCGCTAACGGCATGCGTGTCGGTTGTAAAGACCTCACCGCCCTCTATGCCAATCTCTCTAAGGCTTGATAGAATCTTTTCTCGTAGACCTGACACCATGTTGTTTCCATCTATGGTTACATAAGCCGTCTTCTGTCCATTAACCTCTACGACAACAGCCGTTATTCCTCCTGGGCCCATGCCTTCCTTTAGCCCCAAATCTTTCGGAATAGCTTCTCCAGCACCAACCTTTATATCACTAAACATCCCATGTCTGAGGAGAGACGCCTTCTCTAGGGCTAAGTAAGCGGCTTCTTCAAGGGCTTTCATGGATTTCTCCATGTTGAAGGGTCCATTGGTGCTATTGTGGGCATCGACTATAATAGAACAAGAAAAACCGTGGTCTATAGCCTTTTTAGTAATGGCATCGTTGATTTCAAGCGGCAAATCTTCCATAGATTCAGGGGAGATCGTTAAAGTCATAAATATGCAGTCATTAAAGACTTGGCAGCCAACCTTCGCTCCACCCCTCTCTATCATAAGGAAATTAGTTGCCCTATCGGAGAAATTACAGCACTTCTTCAAAGATTCAACTATACCTCTAATAACTTTTTCATTCTCTATATGGGAGGGGAGATCGAGCTCATGCCCAGAAATTCCATGGGGGACAGAGACGATGCATTGAAACTCTTTCTTTAGATGCTCTTTTATCATGCTTGGAAGTAGACTGCTTCCAACGTTTTTGAATGGCCCTGGATGTATATTTGGAACAACTATTATTGCCTTTAACTTACCAGTGCTTTTTGCTCTAAATATTAATGCTGATATGAAGACATCTCTCTCTTCACTTAATTGACTCAATATTCTTTCGAAGGGCTCCTTAACGCCCTCAGTCCAATTGGTTATGAAAGCCTTAGCTATTTCGATCGAGGGTATGCCAAGAACCTTTCTTCCTTCCCTATCTAAAGACTTCGAAAAAAGCCACACGCTTAGGATGGAAAACGCTAATGCCAGAAGAAGTGGGATGAGAAGACTAGATAAATGAAGATCTTCCCGACTAGAAAAAGCCACTAATATTTTTGAAAGTAGCAGAAGAAGTGCGGGCTGAAGCATGCTTGAGAAAATTCTGGAGTATCTGCTGGAAAAAGAGGTCGCATCGATGACTAGGAGGCGGAGGGCAGAGGCTGCAAAAAGTCCTAAGGAAAGAGCTTTTACATAAGCGTTTATATGCCAGTTCTTAAACATTAAGTTGACCGTAATAGAGATTATAAAGAAAATGTTAGAGAGAAAAGAGAGAAAAATCATCCTCCTAAAGTTCCCTAAGACTATATCCTGTCTAAGCAATGTCTTATTGACTAAATAATCGCAGGATATAGTCAAAATAAAAAGGGTAGATCCAAAAAATATGCTTTCCAGAAAAATGTTCTTGAAAAATGATGTTGAGGGGCTGCATAATAAGCTTATTAGGGCGCCGAGGAGCAAGCTCTCCAAACATAACATTATGAGGAGCGTTTTGAGGGATGGAAGATTAAATAAAGAGGAATAATGCTTAACAGCGAGATTAATAGCCTCTCTATGAGACATCCCCTTCATCTCTCTCCTAAGGAAGATTAAGTAGCCAAGTAATCTAACGCTTTATAAAAAAGATTATGCATAAAACTGGATTATTATACATAGTATAATGAACGCAATAGTTAAGATTATTAGTATTTTCGGTTTTATTTTTATCCCTAGGCTTTCCTCCTCAAAGAACCTTAGTAGCCCAGCGCCTGTAGCCGGCGGAGGTGCTGATCCCCGCCTGCGCCTCTCCCTCCTCTTACTCAAGATCCAACCACCCGTTAAACCAAAGTTAAGAGGTATAAAGGCTTAAATTAAGTTTTTGCTTAAATCTCCAATTTCTCTTTGCCGATTTTCCTGTCGAGACAAGCCTTAACAAAACCATAGTATTCAGGGCTCGGTCTTCCAAGTCTACTCTTAAATTCTCCATGGAATTGTGATGCAAAAAAGAAGAATTTATCTGGTAGCTCTAGGATTTCCATTCTTCCATCAGGGCTTACTCCGGAGAAGACGAGACCGTGCTTCCTAAGTATTTCCACGTATTTTGGACTCACTTCATATCTATGTCTGTGTCTCTCATATATCTCTGTTGTGCCGTATAATTTATGGGCTAATGTTCCCTGCTTAATAATGATCTTTTGTGACCCTAAACGCATAGTAGCTCCTTTATACATTATCTGCTGCTGCTCTGGCATTAAGTCGACCACCGGGTGTGGGGTTCTCTCATCGATCTCCGTGCTATTCGCATCCTTCAGACCACATATGTTTCTCGCAAATTCTATGACGGCCAGCTGGAACCCAAAGCAGATCCCTAAATAAGGAATATCATTCTCTCTTGCAAATTGAATAGCCATCATTTTACCAAGGGCGCCACGCGGACCAAAGCCGTAAGGGACGAATATTCCATCATAATCCTTAAGCATATCAATTTTTTCTGGATTCTCCTCAAATGTCTCCGCCTCAATATAATCTATTATAACTCTTGTATTGCAGGCCGCGCCTGCATGCTTAAACGCCTCATTCATGCTAACATAGCTATCTGCTAGCCCAGTATACTTGCCGACTAAAGCAACTCTAATAGTATATTTGTAATTTTTTAATGCGTTAACGTAGCTCTTCCACCTCTCAATTTCATGTTTATTAATTTGCTTCGGCATGAGATTTAGGCGCCTGCATATATAGTCTCCCATTCCCTGTTCATCGAGGATTAGGGGGACTTCATAGACTGTTGGGACATTATATGAGCAGAAGACAGCCTCTTTTGGTATTGTCCCAAATAAAGCAATTTTCTCAAGGGCTTCCTTTGTGATCATTTTTGTGCATCTAGCCACTATTATATCTGGCTGTATACCTATTCTACGGAGCTCATTCACGCTATGCTGGAGCGGCTTGGTCTTCATCTCCGATGTTACATCCAGTATGGGCACTAGGGCTACGTGAATATAAAGTGTGTTTTCATAACCTTCTTCTAGGCGCATCTGTCTTATCGCCTCTAAAAATGGCAACCCCTCTATATCGCCAACTGTTCCACCGCACTCTGTGAGGACAACATCCGCCCCAGATCTCTCGGCAACCATACGTATCCTGCGCTTAATTTCATCAGTAATATGGGGAATTATTTGGACACATTTCCCAAGATAATCCCCTCTTCTTTCCCTCTCGATCACCGTCTGATATATTTGGCCAGTTGTAATATTATTCTCCTTAGAAAGGTTAATATCCAGAAATCTTTCATACCATCCTAGATCAAGGTCTGTTTCCCCACCATCATCAGTAACAAATATCTCGCCATGAACATACGGGTTCATTGTCCCAGCATCAACATTTACATACGGGTCTATCTTTATTGCTGTGACCGTGAACCCTCTAAATTGGAGCATTTTCCCCACAGAAGATGTGACAACTCCCTTACCAACCGAGCTTAACACTCCACCAGTAATAAAGATATACTTAACCATACATTAACCAGCCCTGTAACTAAAACATAAAAGGCTATCAGGTTTCTGATAATTAAGCATTGCCGTATAAGTCGATGCTAAAAATTCTTTCTAAGCTACTTTTTAGGCTCTAATCTCTCTATTCCATCCATATATGGTCTCAGAACTGGCGGTATTATCACGGAGCCATCCTTCTGCTGATAATGCTCAAGGATAGCCATCATCGTTCTACTCGTTGCCAAAGCAGTGCTATTAAGCGTATGCACATATCCTTTCGGCGGTCTCCCCGGACCCTCTCGATATCTTATGTTTAATCTTCTGGCCTGATAATCAGTACAGTTCGAGTTTGAGCCTATTTCCCTAAACTTTCCGTCAACCATCCAAACCTCGGTATCATATTTTTTGGCGGCAACTGTTCCAATGTCCCCTGTGCAAACGTTGACCACACGATAATGTAGCCCAAGCATTTGGTACATTTCTTCGCAGTTCCGCTGGAGTTCTTCATGGATTTCCCAGGACTGTTCTGGAAGGCAGAAGACAAACTGCTCAACTTTGTTGAATTGGTGCATCCTAAAGAAGCCCTTTGTATACTTCCCATGCGCACCAACCTCCTTCCTAAAGTTAGTGCTTATTCCGACAAACTTTAGCGGGAGCTGATCTTTATCTAAGACCTCATCCATAAACATTGCCGCTATCGGATGCTCGCTCGTGGCAATTAAATAGAGGTCTTCATTCTCAATCTTATACATGACCTTCTCGAAGTCTTCAAGGTCAACGCATCCCTCATATGGTTTCCTGCGCATCATATATGGAGGCATAATGAGGATATAACCCCTCTTTCTAAGGAAATCTATCGCAAACCTCTGTATTGCGAGATCCAAAAGAACAAGCTCCTCTTTGAAATAGAAGAAGCCAGCTCCGGAGACTTTATTAGCCCTTTCCTCATCCACTAAACCCAGATTACTTGCTATCTCTATGTGGCTTTTTGGCGGAAAATCGAATTTTGGTGGAGAGCCCCACCGCCTTATCTCTACATTATCATTTTCATCTCTTCCATAGGGAACACTTTCGTGAAGCAGGTTGGGTATCCGCATAAGCAGATATTTCGCTCTCTGATGGGTCTCATTTACCAAGCCCTCAAGATGCTTAATCTCATTCTGTATTCTCTCAGCCTCAAGAAGTAGTTCTCCAGGATCTTTTCCATCCTTCTTCATCTGCGCTATCTTAACGCTAAGTTCATTTCTAACCCTTCTAAGATCATTTATTTTTGTTTGTAGCTCCCGCCACTTCTTATCAGTCTTAATAAACTCCTCAAGTAGCTCCAGTTTCTCTGGATCATTTCTACGCTTAATGTTCTCCCGAACAAAGTCCGGGTTCTCCCTTATTAGCTTAACATCGATCATTCTTCCTAAACCATCTCCAGAATATTAAAGAGACTTAGGAGGAGTATAAAATATTTTTTTCGTCAGGCCAAGTAAACCTTTAATATAACTCTGCTTCCATTATTTTGGATGCGGTGGTGCATATTTGTCGAAGAGCACGCGTGTTAAGGATAAATGGCGTAGTAAAAAGTGGTATAGTGTAGTTGCTCCGCACTACTTTGGTGGCATTGAAATAGGCGCTATACCAGCTGATGAACCAGAAAAACTTTTGGGGAGAGTTGTTGAAACAACGCTCTATGATATAACTCAGGACTTTTCTCACCAATACCTGAAAACATATTTTCAAATAGTCGGTCTAGACGGCAAAAGAGCTCTGACAATATTCAAGGGGCATGAATACTCAAGAGATTACCTTAGGAGTCTTATTAGGAGAAAGACAACTAAGGTTGATGGAATATTTAATGTTATAACAAAAGATGGCTATAAGTTAAGATTAGCGGCAGCCGCCTTCACATTAACTAGGATAAAAACGTCCCAGGAGAGAGCGATCCGCGCAATAATGAGAAAAATAATCGAGGAGAAGGCAAAAACACTAACGTTTGAGCAGTTCGTTCAGGAAGCGGTTCTTGGGAAAATTGCCTCAGATATATATAATGAGGCTAAGAAGATAGCACCATTACGCCACGTTGGCATAAGAAAATCAAAGCTACTCTCCAGTCCGGAGATCCAGGCAGCAATAACAAGAGCTCCTGAAGTTGAGGCCTCCGCAAAGAAGAGTTCTTCAGAAGATCTTTCAGGGGGGTCTGGTGTCTCAAAGGAAGATAAAGAGAGTCAGACAGCGTAAAATAGTGTTCTGATTTAGCATATGACTAAAAGTGGGAATACTGCCTATCTTAGGAGGAAAGTGGCACGTGAGGCTGCTCTCCTACTTTACACGTTACAGGAAAAAGAGTTTAAGCAGGCAAAGGAGAAAGCTGCAAAGACGTTTGGCTTAAGGGTTTTACCATCAAATTTTGAGGTCGCTGAGGAGCTAGATCGGATTGCGGATGAGTATGAGGGTGAGGAAAGATGGATTCGCCTTATACGTATGCGAAAGGAAGCTCTTGAAATAATGGAGACACTATCTGCTTTCCATCCGAGACTTATAGGTAGTGTCTGGAGAGGAACAGCAAATAAGCATAGTGACATAGATATCGTTGTTTTCTCGCAAGAGAAGGAAGCCGTCATCGAGACTCTTAGGAAAAACGGCTTAAAAATACTGGATGTTAAGACAGCGCCTTCAGAAAAGGAGGGAAGAGGCGAAACTATTCATATCTTTATTGATCTCCCCTCTAAAGATAGGGTTGAAGTGATAGTTAGAGGATTGGAGGATATGAATAAAGATGAAATATGCGATATATATGGCGACGTTAAGAGGGGATTGACTATCAAAGAACTGAGAGATGTTCTCGAAAAAGATCCTTTAAGAAGGTTTATTCCAAAACGAAGAAAGCATAAATATGGAAAGTGAGTATCTTTTAAATCCTCCCCAAACAAATAATATTATTGAGGCAGACCTAATGGAGATCGATAAAGAAGTATTTAAGAGGATGTTCCCCAACCTCGCCAAAGAGATGGAGACGGGCGTATGCAAAATAACAATATCTTCGGTTAGGCTGGATCCAGAAGAAGGCGAAAAAGTCGCATCAAAAAAGTTTGATGGATATAATCCAGATGTGATCGACTTTATAAGGAGATGTGACACCGAGGAGCAGGCTGAGGAGATAATAGCATATTTGGAGAAGAGGGGTGAAATAAGCCAGAGCTACGCTTCAAGTCTCCGAAAGCAACTCAAGGATAAGGGAGTTAGGAGCTTCGGCCCGAAGAAGGAAGAGGCATATTACCTCAGACAGGCAGGATACCGCTAAATGGCAAATATCTTTCTTAATTGCCCATCAATTTAATGCTTTAGGGATCAATATGAGGCGAATAAGTCTATTATTGGCGGGTTTTCTATTCCTAGCAACTCTTGCCGCCAGCCTTCCTATACAGAAAGCCCTTGGCGGGGAGAATAGCACCCCTAGTTTCTCCATAAATGTCAATAGAGAAATTATAATCCAAAATGGTGGATATATTGTAATTAATGAAACTTTTATATTTACGCCGAAGGATAAAAGCGCCCAGTTACCGCAGTCCTATTTAATTGGAATACCAAGAACCTATTATAGAAACTTAGTCTGCTTATTTGCACATGATCTTTATGGATCTCTTCAAATTGAGAGTTTTGAGGAGGATGAGATTTTTAAATGGTTTAAAGTTGTCCTTAGAACGGATGGAGTGGGTAGAGGACAATTATATAGTTTTAATCTAACATCTGTCTTCTCTGACCTAATTAGGAGAGGGGTTAAGGGTGAATTTCATGCGGTCTTCCCCTTGTATCCAGCGTTAAAAGATGACATCGACCTCTGCAATGTAACATTGATACTTCCACCGAATGCTGAAGTCTCGCCGGAAGGTTTTCCGCAAGAGATATTTTTAAACATGACGAGTGACTTTAGATTGCTCAACAATTTTACGAGCCCGCTTCCAGCCTACATGAATATTTCATCATGGGTGAAGTTTTCAGATGAAACCTTCAGCATTCTCAAGATTTTGGAGATGAAGAGGGAAATTTCTATTGATGGCTGGGGGAGAATATATGGAAGGGACTTCTATGATATAGAGATGGTTAACGTTAGCATCCTTAATATAATTCTTCCACCAGGCTCAACGGATATATCCGTATATGACATCTACGAAAAATATCCGAGTAACAATGTGTTAGTTGAAGAGAGTTTAGGACATGGTGTTGTTGTAAGAGTTTTTGTTTCCGATAAGTTAAAGAGAGATGAAAGAGCAAAGATATCCGTAACATATTTGTTACCCTACTGGAAATATGTTAAGAGCGATTGGCAGACGTATAATCTAAATGTTAATCTTGCAAGGCCAGATGAGTGGTTTATTCCTAAAATAATCGTATCAGTTTTATTGCCTGAGGGTGCGAGTATCATAAATGAGAGCCAATTCCTCCCGATCAATTATGAGAAGATAGGCTTTTTCCAAGAAAAGGCAACTCTCACATACTATAATGTAACAAGGTATAGAGATTTAGGATCATTAAGTATCAAGTATAAATATACTGTTCTCTGGGCTGCCTTCAGACCAACAATATTGGCTATGGCTTTAATCGGTTTGGCTACTATAGCAGTAATATTTATTAAACCACCCACTGAAATTAGGGCCCAAGTGTTCTCTATAGAAACCCTTAAGACTCTTGTTGAGACATATGGAGAGGCGGAACGCGTCTCCTCTGAATTGGAATCTCTAAGGCAGCGGTATATTGAGGGGAAAATTCCTAAGCGCCGATACCAGCTGACAAAAAAGATGCTTGAGGATCAGCTCCACCAAGCTAAAAAGAAGCTCATGGAATCTAAAGCCAAAATAGAGGCTGGTGGTGGGCATTACGCCGAGATGATGAGACAACTTGAGAGGGCAAACGCCATTATTGATGTCTCAAGGAGGAATATTGAAGAGGCTGATTTTAGGCTCCGCCGGGGGGAGATATCGGCGGAAGAACACAATAGGATTGTTAGGGAGTATACCCAGAGGATAGAGAGAGCAAAGGCTGTCGCCGAGGAAATAATCTTAAAGCTTAAGGAAGAGATCTCATAACATCCCAAAACATAATCTTGCGTTATTCATATTCTGATTCTGAATCCGAACCATCAATTATCCATTTATTATTCAAGATTTTATCTTCAAATCATGAGGACGTTTTCCCGCGAGGACATTTCGAGCCCCTCTCAGATGTTCTGGAGGAGCCTCCGAGAGTTTTTAGGTCTCTCTAGTTATGAGGCAAGAATCTATGAGTTTCTAGTTAGCGAGGGACCATCAACAGCTAGAAAGATAAGTGTCGGGTGCGGGATCCCTAGAACAAAGGTATATTGCGCCCTTAGAAGACTTTTAGAGCAGAACATGATTGCCGAGATACCCCTGAATCCAAAACTTTTTGTTGCCCTCCCACCAAAGGAGACGCTAAAACCCCTTATAGACGCGCATGATAAAATCGTAAAAGGTCTTTATGAGATCTTTTCGAGCCTCCAGAAAAGATATGAGGAAAGCACGAGATCTGAAGTAATCCGCGAGGAAGCCTGGATACTAACTGGCAGCGGATCTTTGAGAAGGATATTAGATCTTCTCTTAAGCGCTGAAAAACACGTTGAGTTTTACTTTTACTGGGAGGTTTTACTCCAGCTCTATAACTATTTTTTAAATAAGGTTCTGAATGATTTACTCAAGAGGGGTGTGAACATCTATTTATATGTTCCTTCCAGCCCAAGCATTAACAAAAGATTATGCTACAACATTAGCTTACTTGGCTTATATTGTAAGGTTATACACGGTCTCCCCCAAATCCAAATAATTCTAGTTGACAATAGGTATATCATGATTTACCCTCTTGGAGATAGAAACGAATTCTCCCCAGAGAATGAATGGATTATAATTTATGGCAAAAGCCTCCTTAACATTTTCAATAAAATCCTCCTCTATTTCAAGGAGGGATGAGTATAAAAAATCCTGAAAAGCCAAAAGTTTTTATTTTAGTTATATAATTCTTTCTGAAATTTAGGTTGAGGTGCTTATAAATGGTGAAGATAGAAGTTAACCAAGAGAAATGCACTGGCTGTGGAACATGCGTCGATGTCTGTCCTGTAGGAACATATGAGATTAAGGATGGAAAATCAGTGCCTATTAATGTTGATGCTTGTCTCGTTTGCAGGGCATGTGAAACACAGTGCCCTAGTGGAGCCATAACTATTACCGAGTGAACTGAGGGTTTATAGCTGTTCATAGAGACCAGAATCTTGATTGAATCCTCCGAACCTCCTCAATTATTTTTTCCGCCATCCCCTCAACCCATGGGTTTATTGGTGGACGTTTGTCCCTCACACTAACGTTCACACCAGCCATTATAGATAAGGTGGTTGCTACAATTTTTCTCATAAACCTAAGATTGTAGCCCCCCTCAAGGACAACAACTATTCTACCACTAGAAATCTTCTCTGCAATATTAATTATACTTTGGAATATTCTCGGGTATATATAAGCTGAAAGAGATAGTTCTGAGACAGCATCCATGTAGTAGCCATCAAAGCCAGCTGAAACCAATATGAACTCAGGTTTATACTGCCCAATTATTGGTAAAACTATTCTTTTAAACGCTTTCCAATATAATGGGTCGCCAGCTCCGTAAGGCAGAGGTATGTTAACTGTATATCCTTTCCCCTCTTCTAAGCCAACTTCCCAGATGAAGCCAGTTTTAGGGAATTCCGTTGGATCTTCATGGATACTTATGTAGAGGACCCTATCCGTATCGTAGAAGACCTTTTGTGTGCCATTACCATGATGCGCATCTATATCTAATATTAACACCCTCTTCACCCCTCTTCTATCAATGAGATGTTTCGCCGCTAGGGCAGCATTATTAAATATACAGAAGCCCATGGAGCGGTCTGGCTCAGCATGGTGCCCTGGAGGTCTAGCCAGCACAAATGCGTTCCTAAAAATCCCTAGAAAAACCTTGTTTACAGCCTCTATAGTTCCGCCAGCGGCAAGCGATGCAACATTAAAGCTCTCTTTTGATACAGGTGTTTCATTATGGATTAGGCCTCCCCCAGCCTCGCAGACCCGCTTAACAAACTCTATGTAAATCCGCTTATGTATCAACTCTAGCTCCTCTATACTTGCATATCTAGGCTCCGCTAAAACCACTTTACCCCAGCTGAGAACCCCACTTTCTTTAATGCCACTCATTGCGGCGGCTAGGCGCTGAGGTTTCTCCGGATGTTTCCCAGTTTCATGCTCCAGATATTTAGGAGAATAAAATAGTGCTGTTTTCAACAGAACCTACAATCCTCCTAAAAATATTGTCAATAAGGGCTTGTAGGCTTAATCCATTCTTCTTGGCGATCTTCTTAAGCGCCTTACTCACACCTGTCCCATACTGAATAGCCTTTTTAGGCCTAAGATAAACTTCGGCCGGAAGGCCAATCTTTTCAGCATACCTTCTCAAAATTCTTTTTCTAAGCGGGTCATTTGCGGACAGTATCTTTTTTGAAATGGGAATTTTAAGGGCGAATGTGGCCAGTCTATAGTCTGCGTATGGGAACCTTGCTTCTAGGCTGTGGAAGGCGCATATTTTTTCACTCATTTCTAAAGAGTGATAAAGGTTGACTGTATCCAGAAATAACTTGTTTCCAATGTCCCCCAATGCCCTCTCATACTCTTCCAAGTATCTATAGTAGCCCCCAAATAATTCATCTCCCCCCTCACCAAAAAATATTGCTTTACAGCCCTCTTTAGAAGAGTTCTCAGCAGCCCAATATTCTGGGATCTTAATTGAGACTTTTAGACCATTCGCCCTCTCAATCAACCACAAAACCCTAGGCAAGATTTCCTCAATATCTTTAACAGTATATATCCCGACCTTGATTCTTAGGCCAATCCCACTGGCGACTTTTTCAGCATGCTCTATCTCTTTTGAGCCCTCCAATCCCACCGTTACTAAGACCGTGCTGGCCTTAGCCTCTTTTAGTAAGGTTGCGATAATGCTGCTGTCTAAGCCGCCTGAGAACGCCACGGAAATCTTTCCCTCTAAATTATGAATTCTCTCCCTGATAGACTCCGACAATAATGTGTGCAGCTCCTCCAATATGCTTTCCTCATCCTTATACCACTTGTTCTCCGGCTTCTCTAAAGTCTTAATCTGCCTTATCATTATGCCGTTGCCAGTTACCTCCGCCATGCTTCCTGGGGGGAGCGGTTTTATACTGTCATCTCTCACGCCAATGGACCATAGGGCTTTTCGCTCAGATGCCAATGCAAGAAACTCCTCATTTTCAGAAAAATATAGTGGGACTGCGCCGACAGCATCTCTTCCAACGAGCAGCCGCTTCCCAGAGAGAATTGTGAGGATAAAGCTTCCCTCTGTCTCGGCAATAATCCTCCTTATACTCTCTTCTCCATACTTCTCAATCATCCTGTAAACCTCGCTTCTTGTAGACTGCGGCGAATATACTCTGCCCTCTAAGATCACTTTTAGATTGCCAGTCTCAACTGGCTGAGGCTCATCTTCCCGAAGAACTTGCCTAAAATTATAGCCTATAATTATGTCCGAAATGTCCGGGCTGGCATCTATACAGAAGCTATTTAATTCAGATAAGTCTTTTGCGAAAATTGTCATTTTATCTGTCGCTATACTATGGATCTGATCACCTCTATGCCTGAGCGCCCTGAGCATCTTGATGAGCTCGGATACAACACTTGCTTTTCTAGGGCGCTTAGAAACGATGGCTGCCAGAGCCCCCATGCTTCCTCATCTCTCACTTTAGATAAGCTTGAGTAAACCATGTGAATTTAATATAGGCATTTAGTCACTTTCACCTATAATGCTAAATTTCACTATTGCCTTTTCATCAACCTCTTTTATCTCAGAGATCACCGTTTTTAGCCCCATTTCCTCTAGAATTACTCTATAATCTTCAAAGTAGTCATAGAACCCGCATGTATAACAGATACTTCCACTAAACTCGATCTTAACCTCATTTCCAGATATTGATAGCAATCTTGCTTCAGCTTCGGGGGACCTATACCTGTTATATTCAAATATCGCATCCTCAATAATCCTCTTCAAATCTTTCATCAGAGTTTTCCCTCTAAAGAGTTCAGAAACTCTAATAAATTTAAGATTTATAGAACGATAAATATTTTCGTTGGATACATATAATATTGGATTTGGAAAGGATGCTTATGCCTATCCTTCCAATCGATTCTGGACGTTATGGGACGCCTGAGATGCTTAAAGTCTTTGACGAGGAAAATTACATTCAGAAGATGCTTGATGTCGAGGCTGCGTTGGCGTGGGCTCAGGGCGAGGTTGGCGATATCCCGAAAAAGGATGCGGAGAAGATCTCTGAGATGGCATCAATAAAATATGTTAAGATCAGCCGCATTAAGGAGATCGAGAAAGAGATTAAGCATGACGTAATGGCTCTTGTTAGGGCTCTGGCAGAGGTCTGCGGACCGAGCGGAGCATATGTGCACCTCGGTGTAACAAGCTACGATGTCGTTGATACTGCTAGGGCATTACAGCTTAAAGAGGCTCTAGAGATAATCGAGAAGCGCTTAAATGACCTGGAGCTTGCCCTACTCAAACTTGCTGACCGATACAAAAATACTATAATGATGGGGCGAACCCATGGACAGCACGCCTTGCCGATAACGTTTGGGTTCAAGATGGCTGGCTGGATGCGTGAGATATCAAGGCATATTCGGAGGCTCAGAGAGTGTAGGGAGCGCATATTAGTTGGTAAGATAACTGGCGCTGTAGGCACGCAGGCTGGTTTGGGTCCTAATGCTATGAAGATTCAGGAGCTTGTTATGCAGAGGCTTGGTCTCAAGCCAGCTGGCATCACAACTCAGATAATATCGCGGGATATCCATGCGGAGCTGATATGCTTGTTAGCGATAATAGCTTCGACGCTGGATAAGTTTGCCACTGAGATAAGGGAGCTTCAGAGGACTGAGATAGCGGAGGTCTTTGAACCGTTTGAGGCTGATAGGCAGGTTGGTAGCTCAACAATGCCCCATAAGCGTAACCCAGAGGTCTGTGAAAGAGTATGCGGTTTAGCGAAGGTTGTTCGAGGGCTCGTCATTCCAGCGTTAGAAAATATTCCAACATGGCACGAGAGAGATCTAACACAATCGTCCGCCGAGAGATTCATTATACCAGAGGCTTGCATTCTAGTCGACTACATGCTTCATTTAATGATAAAGGTTCTATCAAATCTTGAGGTCGATGAAGAGAGGATGATGGAGAACATAAGCTTAACGCAGGGTAGATTTCTATCAGAAGCAGTTATGATAGCCCTCACAAAAAAGGGAATGAGTAGACAGGAAGCACATGAGCTCTTGAGGAGACTAGCGATTATAAGCGCCCGAGAAAAGATATCATTTAAAGACGCCCTTTTAAATAATGATATTACTAGGAAATTACTAAGACCTGAAGATATAGATGAGATTCTTAACCCAAGAAACTATCTTGGAACGGCGGTTGAGCAGGTTGAGATTGCCATTAATGAAACATTGCGTGAGAGAAAGGAGAGGGGGTTAACCGAATAATTATCTGATACTCGATTTAATGCTGCTAATCACTCCCTTAAGGGTCGCGGAATAACTATTAATGTTTGAGTTCTCATAACGCCCTTTATGCCCTGAACTTTTTCAATGATCTTTCCCAGTTCCTCCATCTTCTTAAACTCGACTTGGATTATGTCGTCAAACTGTCCAGTCACGGCATGAGCTTCCTTTACACCCTCAATTGCAAGGGCGGCCTCGGCCACCTCCCATATCATACCCGGCTCGGAATTCACAAGAATATATGCTCTCATAAGGTCATCCCCACTAATAAAAATGGTAAAAAAGTTAAAAAGAATTAGCATAACGATTATTAACTCCCGGGGTTCTCTTTTTATAGAAATCTAACCAGTGACAATAGCACTATAATCTTATATGGTGGTTTTTATGAAGAAAATGATGAAATCCCTTCTAATAATATTAGTTGCAATTATAGCCTTGACAGCCCTCTGGGCTCCGGTCTTACCTGGGCTCCTACCAGAAGAGGTTCGCCAAACCTATCTATTATATTTTACTATTATCAGAGCGGTAACGGTTGCTATCGTCGGCATCCTTTCCATTCAATTATTAGCCTCGACATTAACCGCGAGACTCAAGCACTTGGGCAGGGAAGCCTACCTCCTACGAAACGTTATAGCAGTAATAGGCTATATTATAATTGGCTTCATAATTCTAGCATTGTTTGAGGTTACTGGTGTAAGCGCCATTGCAGGTGCAACCGTTTCAGGGCTTGTGCTCGGTTTAGCTCTGCAGCCAGTATTATCCAGCCTTTTCGCCGGGCTCTTCATTCTCGGAACAGGATTCTTAAGACCTGGATCCACCATCAAGATTTCTGGAGGCTTACCAATCTCGCCAGTCACATTACCAGCCTACAAGATGTTTAGTAGAGATGAAATTATACCAGTTTTAAGGGGAACTATTGTCGAGGTGGGTTTAATGCATACCAAGATCTTGTCAGATAGCGGAGAGATTGTGAAGGTGCCGAACAACATAATATTCTCTAATAGCATCGTCATGGAGGAGAAAGAAGAGCCGAAGGTTGCGAGAGTCAGATATGAGTTCCCCATCCAATATGATCCAGAAATAGTTCTAGAAAAGATCCAGAAGCATCTGTCCGCAAACAACTTTAGAAATTATAAGGTGTATATTGAAGAGCAGAGTGACAAAAATAACTATATAATTCTTGTAATAGCCGAAACTCCGCCCAATATAAAGATTAGAGAATATAGATCAGATCTACTGAA
>Ga0209080_1000155_pt1 | contig 52485 bp, 52 predicted proteins | sample JNZ110809AmetaG_FD_184123 | JGI IMG/M metagenome (GOLD analysis project Ga0209080, IMG submission 184123) | Hot spring microbial communities from Jinze hot spring, China to study Microbial Dark Matter (Phase II) - JNZ 110809A (SPAdes) (version 3) ...
AAGAAGGTTTAAGGTGGCTTGAGCAGGCTAAGGCTGATCTAAAAACAGCTAAAGACTGCATGAAAAGTGGGAAACTATTATGCATCCGCATTTTTCACATAACAATCTGCTAAAAGGATTCTAACCTGAAAAGATACAGAGCAAGATTTCAAGAAATTTGTAGATTATGGTAGAAAACTGGATAGACACTACATTGCTTCCCAATACCCAAACTTTTATCCCTCGGGAGTCCCCTACAAATATTATACTAGAGAGATGATCTCCACATGTATAAGCTACGCAGAATCGATATTGAGAGAAGTCAAGAAGTTTCTCAAAGATAGAAAGATACAAAGAGATACTTATTCAAAAGATTAGCCCAGATCTAATACTGTTCTTCGGATTATTTGCTAGAAGAGATTTCAATGAAGGATCCGACGTAGACATACTCGTCGTTGCAGATTTCAAACAACCCCATCCTCTTCCCTCAATCCGCTCACCACTTATATAATAATGGGCCGGGTGGGATTCGAACCCACGACCTCCGCCGTATCCCAGAAAAATATCTGTGAGGGCGGCGTCATAACCACTAGACTACCGGCCCAACACTCTACACATCTCATACAATCAACTCTAGATAAATATTTCACAGATAAAGGACCGATGAATCTTTAAGATAACATCTTTCACTATACTGGATGTTAGACTATGAATGCTTCTGCTTGAAGATGTGTTGGAATTTAGATGTAGATTTCTAGGATGTACATGTAGATTGATCATGCTCATCTCTTGATTTCTCTCTTCTTCCATCTTAGATTATAGCTTCTACATTTTCTACATTTTTCTGCTGTTGGAGCATTTCTCGCACCACATTCTCTACATATCTTATAGTAGAGACGACGTTTCTGAGCAAGCTGTATCAAAGCAGTATCTCTAAGAGGCATCTCAACCACCTAAACTAAGCAGATCCACGTTGAATATATACCTATTAGAAGAATAATTCAGCAACATGTTGAAGATAGATTCAAAAAGATCAAGCTAAATCTAGGTTTACTCCCTTTTTCAGGGATTTATTTATACTCTTCTTTCTAGTCTTCTATTTTACTAAAATAGGTTTTTATTTTGGGATGACGAATGGTTTTCAGCCCACAGTGTTAGAGGTTGAAAGAGAAATGGCGGAGAAAGAAATTCCAACAGTATTAGTTGGTAAGAAACCATTGATGAACTATGTCTTCGCATGTCTAACAACATTTCAGAGTGGTGCAAACCAGCTACTCCTCAAAGCGAGAGGGAGAGCTATCAGTAGAGCTGTAGACGTCGTCCAAGTACTCCAAAGAAGATTCTATAAAGATCTAAAAGTAGCGGACATAAGACTTGGCACAGAAGAATTAACAGGACCAAACAACCAGCTGGTAAGCGTGAGTACAATCGAGATCCTACTGAAGAGATAGCCAAATAATTCACAACCAATTTTTATTTCTTCTTCTAAATACTATATTTTTCCAACGATTTCGCTGATTCTACAATTAGGTGAAGTGGGCTTGACGGTAGAGGTGAAGAAGATAAGTGGAGCTTCCACTATGTGCTTTCGATTTAAAGTCGGGGATACTCTGCCCCCGATGCGAGGAAAAAGTATCGAGAGGACTATACGACGAACTAGACATAAAGATGATGAAAATCCTACTAGAACTTGAGAAAGAATTCCCAAAACTCAGCAAAACAGGATATGTTAAAACTATAGATACAAAAGATACAATCTTCATAGTTTTGAAAGAAGATAGTTTCAAACATCTTACACAAGACATTTTCTTCCCACTCCTAAAGAAGCTGAAAGAACAGTTCAAGAAGAAGATTAAGATAGTTGAAGATGATAAGGAAATATCTAGATTTATAGAAAAACTCGTCGCACCTGCAAGAATAATCACGATAAACAAGATATGGCTACCGGATGGAAGTGAAGAAATGAGAATTATCCTAGATAATGAGAGAAGTTTAAAGATTTCTCCAGAAGCTGTATCAGAAGTCGTGAGAAAAGTTAAGAATACAATTGTAAGAATAGATTTTGAAGAAAAGACGGTTAGGGGAAGGTTGAAGATACGTGAAGAGAAGAAAGCTACCCCGTAGAACACATTACTGTTCTCAGATTAAACCTGAACTAGATGGGCAGAAGGTCTCCCTCCTCGGATGGGTTCACGATGTAAGAGATCTAGGAGGTATAAAATTCATACTCTTAAGAGATGTGTCAGGAACATGTCAAGTAACCGTTAAGAAAAACTCTATGGAAGGGTTAGAATATCTAGAAGATATAGGTCATGAAGACGTACTCTATGTAGAAGGTATCGTTAAGAGTCAGGAGAAGGCTAGACTCGGCGTTGAAGTCATACCAAGTAGGATAGAGATAATCTCAAGGGCCGCCCGCCCTCTACCATACGATGTTACTGGAAAAACACCTGCAGGTCTAGATACCAGGCTAGATCATAGAATACTTGATTTAAGGAATCCGGAGAACCGTGCAGTCTTCCTCATAGCTGATACGGTATTAGCAGCCGCTAGAGAATTCTTTAGAGCTAATGGTTTCATAGAAATCCGTACACCGAGAATCATAGTATCAGCTACAGAAGGTGGAGCAGCACTCTTCGAGTTGAAATACTTCGATACGGTAGCATATCTAGCTCAGAGCCCTCAACTCTACAAAGAAGAATTAACAACAGTCTTTGAGAAAGTTTTCGAAATTGGACCGTTCTTCAGAGCTGAAGAATCTCACACCCGGAGACATCTAAGCGAGTTCACGTCAATAGATATCGAGGCAGCTTTCATGGATTTGTATGATGTAATGGAGATCTTAGAGAAACTGATAGTACATATACATAAGAGGGTTTTAGATGAGAGGAGGAGAGAGCTGGAGATACTTGGTGTAGAACTCGATGTACCAACTACACCTTTCCCAAGATACACTTACGATGAAATACTTAGATACCTGGAGAATTCAGGTTACAGACTTGAGTGGGGAGAAGACTTCGGTACAGAACATCTACGTGTACTCGGAGAAAAGCATGCTGGATACTACTTCATAACCCACTTTCCAACAAAATCTAAGCCATTCTATATCCAGCCATGTGAAGATAATCCAGAAATCTCAGAATCTTTCGATCTTATGTATAGTTGGCTTGAGCTAGCATCTGGAGGTACGAGGATAAGTGATAGGAAGCTTCTCGAGAAAAGACTAGTAGAACAAGGATTAAATCCCAAGTCTTTTGAACACCATCTTAAGATCTACGATTACGGTATGCCTATACACGCTGGATGGGGGCTGGGGTTCGAGAGACTACTAATGATCTTAACAGGAAGACAGAATATTAGAGAAGTCGTACTCTTCCCAAGAGACAAGTTTAGGCTTACCCCATAATAAGATACCCATCCTCAAAACTCTGAATATTTTTAGAGAATATAGATTTTCAGAAACGCTGCTATGAATATGTTGAGTAATGCTAACGGTATGAGTATTCTCCAACCAATATCTAGCAGTCTATCTATCGTTATCCTTGGATAGACGCCTCTCAAGAAGAGTATGAAGGAGAGAAGTACGAGTGATTTTAGTAGTAGCCAGAGAGGTTGCTCGATGTCTGGCGGTATGAATGGTATGTCTGGGCCATGCCATCCACCTAGAAAGAGTAGTGAAGTTAGTATTGCTAAAGCATCGGCTTTAAGATAAACGCCAAGCTGAATAAACTCTAAGAGTACACCTGAGTACTCTGTAGTCCATCCAGCAACCAGCTCCTGTTCAGCTGTTGGAAGATCAAACGGTATCCTCTCAACCTCAGCTATAGAACTTATCAAGAAAACTATGAAAGACAATGGGAGAAGCAATATGAATGGAATGGTCTGTTGTGCATAAACTATGTCTTTTAAGTCTAAGCTTCCTGAAAGTATTATCACGGGTATAAGTGCGAGGAATAGTGGAACCTCATATGCGAAGAGCTGGAAACCTAGCCTAATCATACCTATAAACGGGTACTTACTTCTAGATGCCCATGCAGCTATAATGAAGGGTATAGGAGAGATAGCTATAACCGCGAATACTATTAGTAAACTTACATCTGATGGAAATATTACCCATCTTTCACCGAGAGGCATAAATGGAAATATTAGTAGAGGTATGAAGCCTCCTATAACTGGAGAGATGAAGAAAACCTTACGACTAGATTTAGATGGGATTACAACTTCTTTAGTCAATAGCTTAACAGCATCTGCAACCAGTTGAAGAATCCCCGCAACTTTACCTACATGTAGTGGTCCTATTCTTAGTGCAACTCTTGCTAGAAGCTTTCTTTCATACCAGACTGTGAAGAGAGCGTAGAAGAGTACAAAAGTTATGCCTGGAAATATAGCAGCTCTAATAAATTCTTCACTTAATATAAATTTAAGTAAGGATTCGAGCACCCCGTTCATCGTTCTCCAGCCCCCTCATATCTCAACCTCTGTTTGAGCCCTCTAAGCATAGAGCCTATGAAGAGTGCTCCGACTGATAGTGATCCGAAGAATATCAGTATTCTTTCTGCTAGATGTGGTGCTTCAATTAAAGTTATACTTGATATGAATACTACGACTCCGATGATAGCGTATGTTATGTAAGCTATAAGATATGGGAAATACTCGTACGGGAATTCTTGTTCTCTTGAAGGTAGAGGTGTTTGACCACATTCAAAACTTACTTTCTTCTTTATAGAGTGTTTCCAAGGTGCTAGTATGAATGGGAGAATGGCCATAAGCACTACTGTGAGTACAGCAAGTATGACATAGATCGTGAGAGCGAGAATAGGCGACAGACCCATCACCTACTCAACATTATTCAGAAACCCGATTATTAAACCGTATTCTTCATTGATGGAAAAAGAGTGGAAAAATGAATAATGCAAATAAATTTAAGAAAACCTTAACAATAACTACACTCACAACAAGTCTAGAAGCATCCATGAAACTGCCAGCTAATGTTGAAGAAGAATTGAGAAAGATATTTGAAAGATTGTTGAATAGAGAATTTAGGGAAGAATCTTTAGAAGAAGCTCTCAGAGAAGTGGTTGAGATTGTTAAGAAGATTTTAGATGAGTCGAGAGTAGAGTTTACAGATGAAGACCTCGAGAAACTTGTAGCAGATATTAGGAAGAAGGTAGAGATTATTAGAGATAGTTTGGAGAAGGGTTAAGCTGGCTGGGAAGATTTTTACTTCATTCTCTTTAATCTAAAGTTTATTCCCGTCGCAATGATGTTTGCTCTAACTATTGTGTAAACTACTTGTTCAGAAAGTCTTGAGAAATCTTCTTCTCCTAAATTCAAACCTTTATCTTTAAACTCACTATATATAGATTCTAGATTCTTCTGTAGATCTTTAAACCCATGCATCTTTTCAACATAACGTGGGTCTGAAGAAGCGTAACAGAGAATACTGTAGGCTCTCTCAAGATACTTCTTATCTTCTGTATCTAGAAAAGCTCTTAGATTAAATATCAACATTCTTAGAATTGTGTAAGCTTCTCTAAGGATACGTCTCTCCTGAAGTACTTCAGACATCAAGAACATTTATACATAGTGGAACTATTTAAGATTAGAGTGTTGTAGAAATCGGATTCCCAACTTATCTCTGTCCTCTACCTATATCTTCTCATGAGAATTATTGTTTTTTCAGCCCAGTTTGTTTCTGGAGGATATGTCTCGAAGTACTTTGTGGAGAGCATGAGCGGATTGTATAGCAGTTCTTCACGTTCGAAGACTGATAACTCATATACCGGGGTCATCTCTATAGCGTTAAATGGGCAGGCATCTACACAGAAACCACAGAATACACATCTACCATAATCTACAGCTGGGAAGATGCTTCTCCTATTCTGTTTGAACCCGAAGTCTAGCTTTTCGATAGCAAGCTCGAGCACGATATTGTCTCTACTAATCTTAAACTTCATTATCTCCGGAGACTTATAATCAGAGATTTCAACAGCCCAACCATCTTTCTTCAAATCTTCTATAGAATTCTCGAGCAGGTTCTCGTAGACTACTTCACATCTATAATTGAATACAGGTTCATCAGTCAATTCTATGACATAGTGTTCTTCCTCAGCCTTAATTGTTTTTAAATCTCCTTTAAATGATTCTAGTATTTTTTCCAGAGCTTCTGTTAGTTTAGGATCGTTCCTAAAGTTTTCGTAGAGCTGTTTCTGTATTTTTATGTAGATCTTGTATCCGAAGACCATTGTAATTGCTTCAGCTATGTTTTCACATGTTCTATCACATGTACCGCATCCAGTACATTTGTCTAGGTTGAGGATGTGTCTACCCTTATATCCAGGATAGGCTACTCCTTGTTTTGGATCGAATCTATAGTTTTCTTCAGGTACAGCGTTAGTCTTCTCATATGGATACTTTATAGTTATTGGTCTATAGAAAACATGTCTAAGACCGGAGATCAGAGGTGAAAACAATCTTCTAAGCATGCTGGCTGAAAACATTTCCAGAAGATCTAGAGAACTCTAGTTAAATATAAGCCTAATCTTTCTGCAATTCTACTAGAAAGATCTGGTCTGCAGAATACTTGTCTTCAAGTTCTCTCACCCTCCCGACATTCTTCAAAATATTCAATAGTTTTTCTTTTAAGTCAATTCTCTTCTTGAGGAGTGTGATTACAGTAAAGCTTCTAGACACTCTGACAATCTCCTGTACAACTTTATTTAATTCTAGGAGGTGGATAACTGTAAAGCATACGGTTAAGTCTACACATTTATCTCGGAAAGGTAGATGATGGGCGTCTCCTACAACGTATTCTCCAGACCTCTTCTTCTTAGCATACTTCACCCTCTCAAAATCTTTATCCAATCCTATGTATTCTTCTCTAAAACCAATATATTTTAAGTAGTCTGTTAAGAGACCTGTAGCACAGCCAACATCTAGAATATTCTTGAAATCTTTTGAAAATAGGTTGAAGACTACAGCATACTTTCTAATCTGTTCCTCACCATATAGTTCATCGTAACCTTCAGCTGGAACATCGAAAACATATCCAGCCAAATCTCTATAAATTAATTTGCAAAGGATAACATTAATCTTACCCAAACTTTACTTCTAAGAGATTGGAGAAGCTTCAACTTCTCATAGAGAAGCTTAGGGAGATTGGAGAGAAACATGGGTTTTCAGTAGTTTCTAAATAGATGGATTTTTATGGACGTTTAGTGTATACTCTATTGTGGAGATAGTTCTCAGTGTTCCATTCGTTTATGAGGTTAACGATGAAGTTAGAAAGCTCTTAGAGGATTTTAGAGATATGGTGAACTTCTGCATAGACTTTGCCGTTAAGAGGAGGATAACCTCTTATGCTAGGCTTAGGAAGAGTGTTTATGGAGAGTGGAAGAAGAGATGGGATTACTCGACACATTTCTGTCACTCAGCGTGTAAGATAGCTTTAGCGATGCTTAAAAGCTTTAGGAGGCTTAAGCGTAAGAGGTTGGCTAAGGGTGATAGACCTGAGGCTAAAAAGCTCTTCATGCAGCTCGACCCGCAACTATACAAGTTCTACGGCGATAAAATCAGAATTTCAGTTAAACCCAGAAAGTTTCTCTTCATAGATTTAAGGTATGGTGAATATCAAAAAAAGTTTATAGATGGTTGGAAGGAGAGGAAATTAAAGACTGGTGAAATCACCATAAACGAAACGAAGATAATCATACCGTTCAGGAAGGAGGTTGACCTCACCAATCCAAGTGACTGGATAACAATAGACGTCAACGAGTCAAACGTTACGGCAGTGAGTTCTAACCCGCATATCTTAAGAATTGAAAACAACCTTAGGACAACCCATACAACCTACTTCAACATTATCAGAAAAATCCAAAAATTGAAGAAATTTAAGCCCAAGACTGCTGAGATGCTGCTTAAGAAGTATTCTGGTAGAAGAAGACGAAAAGCTATAGATGAATGTCACAAGATCGCTAAGAAGATCGTAGACTTCGCAAAACAACATCATATGGGAATAATCATGGAAGACCTTAAAGGAATTAGGAGGGGGATCAACTACTCTAAGAACCTCAACCGTAGACTGCATTCGTGGAACTTTAGAAGACTACAATTCTACATCGAGTATAAGGCTAATCTTGAGGGCTTACCGGTAGTTTATGTCGATCCGAAAGGGACTTCAAGCCTATGCCCGATATGTGGCGGCAGGCTAGCGTCGAATGGGCATAGGCTTCTAAAATGTAAAAATTGTGGATATGAAAACGATAGAGATATAATCGCCTGCCTAAACCTACTCAGGATGAGGGGAGCCCCGTTGCCCCTGAAAGCCCTTCATGAACCTCTAGTCATAGAGGTGAAGGGGAAGGGATAAAAAACTATAAATCCCACAACGGAAAAGTGTTGTACAGGTAGTTTTAAGCTGGGTTACTAGGTGGCCTAACGTGGTAGCTATACCTGGAGTTAAACGAGTAGAACATGTTCTAGACATAGTTGGTGCAGCTGGTCTAAAGCTTAGTGACGATGAATTGAAAATTATAGAAGCTGAGCTAGAGAAACTGAGTTCAGGTAGATTAACGTGGATCGTGAACCTCCTGAAGAATTATCTTGCAATAAAGTTATCCGAGAAAAAACTTGAAGAATAGGTGTCTATAGTTTCTTCCATAATGATTTAACATTAAAATAATTGTTGTGACGATTATTTATCTGGCTGGCGATGAAGAATTTGCCGAGTACGGAGATGTGAAGAATTTAAGCCCTCTCTGAGCCAGCCGATAACTAGAAGAACATTCTCCAGAAATGCGTAGGTTTGAAGATTATCTTACTTCATTTATCTCTATTTCTTCTATGTTTTCACTGAGTGGATTTATTTTTGCAGAAACTTCGTAGAGTTTTGTTTTGAATATATTTTTCTTTACCTGTATTCTTAGTCTTGCAATCCATTTTCCTCCATCTATGTAGGGTGTAAGCCATATACTATCTACCCAAGATTTCTTGATTCTACCTCCGATTCTCTTCTCAGCTTCTTTCTCAACAATATTCTTTACGTCAGCCCATCCTAGAATTTTGTATTCCTCGATCATCTCCATCAAGATACTCTAGATAGATGGTGAAATATGATTTTTATCCTAAGATTCTGAATTGTTCTAGGGGGTATTCGTGGGGAAAGATACTAAAGACATTACTATCTCAGGATACGTAGTATCAGTTGAGCCTGTTACTATTCGAGGCTTGTTAAACTATAGAGTTAGGATTGTTACACCTGGGATTCAATCTAAGATAGTTTATATGAGAGAGTTTCCAGAAGGCTTGGAGATAGGGGTTTACGTAGATCTTAAAATTGTTTTGAGTAAGCAGACTGGAGAAGAGAAGTTAATCGTAGACGACATTATGTTCCAGAAGAATGTTCCAAAAATAATCCCAGTAGAAACAGTTATAGAAGAAGTTTCTAGAGGTGTTACGACAACGATCTCGTGTTGGAGGAGTGGAAGATATCTAAGCATACCCGTAGAAGATGAAGAAATCTTAAAGAAGATTCCAGAAAACCTTCCAGCAAAAATGGTATGCCTCTTCATGGATACAGTTAAAGGTTTAAGACTTATCTCAGTATTCACAGAAAAAGAATATAGGGTACTTAACAGGATAAAAGAACTGGCGTGGAGCATAGATAGGCAGATAGAAGAATATGAGAAGAACATAGATGACTATATGAAGAATATAATAGAATATGTGTAAAACTTCTTCCCCAGAAAACTTATTACAAAACCTACTCTAAATCTTGTATCGTAGATGAAAGTGAAGTATTCTCCTGCACCTGATCTAGAAGAACGCATAAAGAAAATTGTCAAGATCCTAAATCTCTCATACATAGATCCGGAGAGAGTTAGATGTGTCAGGAGTTACGGATCTAGCTCTAGATCTATATATGCTAGAATTCACGGTGTCTCAAGAGCGTTTCTAGTAGGTGTTGGTATGAAGCCCCACTACGTAGTAGAGTTTGTATCAGAGAATTTTGATAAACTTCCAGAGGATGAGAAGGACAAAGTACTGATTCACGAGCTTCTACATATACCGAAAACTTTCAGTGGAGGTTTACTCTCACATAGGAGAGCAAATATAGAGAGGGAGGTAAAGATACTCTACAAGATACTAAGAGAATATGAAGAGCGTAATCGTCTATCTAAGAAATCTTGAGAAATTCTTCTCTACAATCTTCTCAACATACTCTGGATCTACATTTTTCACGTCAGCTATCTCTTTTACAAGATCTCTAACCATGAGTGGGTTTAGATTTATTCCTCTGTAAAGATATGGCCCATCACTTTCCGTTAATATTATGTCTAGTTCTGCAGATTCAAGTATCTTTCTATGTTTTGGCTGTATCTTTATAGATGGATTTATTGAGATGAGGTATCCATTAGACCTTATCTCAGATAGGAGTTGTAGTGGACCATTATACCAGTGGAATAAGACGTTCTTAACATTATATTCTAAAACAATTTTGAAACACTCTTCCCAACTATCCAGAGCGTGGATATTCATCGGCATATGTTTCTCCACAGCCAGCTGGCAGAAGAACTCAAACAATTCTAGTTGTTTCTTAAATGAGCTACTTCTATAACGTTTATCTAAACCAACCTCTCCCAAACCTCTTACACCACCAGTATCGATTATTTCAATTATCTGCTCTAATTCATGTTCTCTGAGATCTTCCACATTCCATGGATGTATACCTATGAATGGGATTATGTTTTGGAATTTCTTAGAAATTTCAATATTCTTGATACTGCTTTCCAAGTCTTCTGCAACACCTACTATCAAGATTTCTTTAAACATCTGTACTTCATCTACACTGTATCCATAGATGTGGCAGTGGGAGTCTATAAGCATCGAGAAATGTATATGAGAACCTTTCTATAAATTTATGTTATCTCTGGAAGTGAAGATGTTTGTATGATTATGCTGTTCTAGGTATGGGTGTTGTTGGATTAGCAGTAAGCATCCGTCTCTCCTCACATGGATATAAAACTATACTGATTGGAGAAAGCAAATCTGCATCAACATCTTCAGCAGGAGTAATCACAGTCCAGTTAGAAAACATACAAGACATACTACTAGTCAAGAAGAACATAGAGATAATCGAGGAATTTCTAGAAAAGTACGGAGGGGAAGATGCAGGAATCGTTGGAAGAGAGTTCATATCTATAGAGAATCTAGAAGATGCAGAAGAAAGTAGAAACTTGCTGGAGAAAGCAGGGGTAAGGTTTAAACAACTAGCTTCTAAAGAAGCTTTAGAGGTTTGGCCATACTTTAACATCTCTGAAGATGAGATTGTTACACATACTTTTGAAGACATGTCTATAGAAGCGGAAAAATTCATAGAGTATTTGTTGAAGATAGCTAGAGAGAATGACGTAGAATTAAAGATTTCGAAAGTTTTACAAGTAAAGTTGGATGAAACTCCAGAGATAGTTCTTGAAGATCACTCCACCCTAAATTCTCAAACAGTTATACTATGTCTTGGAGCTTGGACAAGAAAGTTCTTAGAAAATCTAGGAATCTTCATACCCATAGTTACCTTATGTTGCCCTGCATATAGATTCAGAGTCAAAGAGAAGATAACAGCATTCGCAGATGAAGTCTATGAAAGCTATTGGAGACCTGGATTCAGCAATACAATCGTTGGCGGTGGGTATCATGCAGAGATAGTAAATGATCCAAGAGACTTCTTTAAAAAACCTCCAGAGAAATTTAGGAGAAGTGCAGAAAAATTATTGAAAGAAAGAGTAAAGATGGATGTAGAGTTTATTGAAGAATGGACTGGACCGTGTAGTGTAACACCAGACCTGGATCCAGTAATCGATAAGATTCCTGGGAGCAGTATCTTTTTTGTAGATGGTTTGAGAGGGTACGGTTTTATGAGAGGTATGACGATTGGCTACCTACTCGCAGACGTACTAGTAGGTAGAGAATCTCCAGAAAACATAGAAAGATATAGCTTACGTAGATTTCAAGGATTACTGTAGTACTTGTTTCAAAGCTTCTAAGCTTTCAGCTAGATGAGATGTAGCACATGAGAAAGAGAATCTAATATATTCTTTAGAATTCGGTCCAAATTCTGATCCAGGCGTACTCCCAATACCGAATTTCAGTAAATAGTTTGTCATGGCCCAATCACTTCTAACACCATTCTCATCTCTCCAATCATCACTTATCCTACACCATATGTAGAACGCACCTTTAGGCTTGAAAGGTTTAAGAGATTTAAGCTTACTTGTTACATCGTATATCATATCTCTCCTACGCTGGTACTCTCTCCTCATTTCTTCTATATAGTCTCGAGGGCCTCGGAGAGCTGCAAGTGCACCATACTGTGCAACGGAATTTACACCATTTATAGTACATCTTAGAAGCTTCTTTCCTCTCTCAATTATCTTTTCTATATTTGTTACTATGTACCCTATTCTTAACCCACTCATAGCGAAACTTTTTGATGCAGAGAAGATTGTTATCGTTCTATCTTCTGCACCTGCTAAAGATCCTATACTTACATGTCTGAGCCCATCATATATTATGTGTTCATATGCTTCATCACTAACGATATAGAGGTTTTTTCTAATAGCTATTTCTACGATTTCTTCTAGAATCTTCTGTGGATAGACTGCGCCTGTCGGGTTGTGTGGAGTATTTATGAAGATAGCTTTGGTTTTAGATGTTACTAAGTTCTCTACATCTACTGGATCATAAACAAAATCGTTTTCAGGCTTTAGTACACATCTTACAGGAATGCCTCCAGCTAGCTTAACGTTATCTGCAATCTCAGTCCACATGGGATCTGGAATTATAACTTCATCGCCGGGAAGTAGTAGAGCTCTAAAGGTAACATACAAACCATGCATGGCCCCATTAGTTACCAAGACATAATCAGATCCTTTGAGAGGTATTTTATTTTCTTCAACAACTTTCTGGTGTATTGCTTCTCTTAAAGGTCTTATTCCAATAGATTCAGTATAATGTGTGTATCCTTTCATTAAGGCATCTATCATAGCATCTCTAACATGTGGAGGGATATCGAAAGAAGGATCTCCAGATTCAAGTCTATAAACTTTCTTACCTTCAGATTGGAGTTTCAGTAATTTATCTCTAATAGCTACTATTCCTCCAAAAGAAATCTCATCAACTATTGATTTCATTTTAGCAGATTTTAAGATAACCTTTTATATTAACTTTTTTCCTTAAAATTCTATAAAAGTATGTCTGAAAAAGTTGTTTAGCAAGCATATCATAGTCAAATTGACAAAACGTTTTTAAGATACGGTTTTATCGGACAATCATTTCTACGGCGACATCTTCAGGTATCTGGATACGCATAATAGCTCTCATTACACGTTGATCTGTAATCTGTAGATCTATAAGCCTCCTATATATTCTAAGTTCATGCTTCCTCCAAGTCTTCGTTCCTTCACCACACGGAGATTTTCTTACAGGAACTATAAGCCTCTTTCTAGGTAGCGGTATCGGACCAGAGATCTTAGTACCAGTCTTTATAGCTATGTCTTTAATCTCAGCGCACACTCTCTCAATCTTTTCCAAGTCTATACTCGTCAACTTTATCCTAACATTAGTAGGCGCAGGCATATCTTCCAAACTTTTTAAAGAAGGTCTAATTAATAAACTTCTAGCAATAAAGTTAGAGAGAAGGTATCTGGGAAAGATAGAGCCAAATAGACTCGATCAACATAGTTGACGCTATGTTTTAAATTCTCTATTTTTATTGAAAGGGTTATTAAGTAGAAGTTGATATTTTCTTTAGAAAGGATGGATTTAGCATGTTTAATGGAAACTCTGCTTCTCAGAGAATTATAGTTGAGAGCTTTTGACTAAAGTTTCTAGCTGGAGGTGTATTTATACATGGAGTTGAAGACTATTAAGAAAGACTCTGTGACATTGTATCGTTTTAAGAAATTTATTAAGGAACTTGAATCTAAAGAGGGACGTGGAACAGAGTTGATTTCTCTCTACATACCTCCAGGTAAACCAATCTCTGATGTAATAGGATATCTCAGACAAGAATATTCTACGGCTTCAAACATAAAATCTAAGAGCACTAGGAAGAATGTACAAGATGCTATCGAGAGCGCTATACAGAGATTGAAATTATTTGATAGAGCTGGACCGACAGGATTGGTAATATTTAGTGGTGCGATACCCCAAAATGGTCCTGGAAAAGAAAAGATAGAAGTTTACCACATAATTCCACCTGAACCCATAGAAATATTCCTTTATAGGTGTGATAGCAAGTTCTATCTCGAACCCCTCAAAGAATTATTAAAAGAAAAAGATGTCTACGGAATACTCGTTATAGATAATGAAGAAGCAGCTGTAGCTGTGGTGAGAGGGAGGAGGATAGTTGAATTGAAGAAATTTACTTCAGGTGTTCCTGGGAAGCATAGAGCTGGAGGACAGTCTGCACGCAGATTCGAGAGACTTAGAGAGATGAGTTTGAATGAGTATTATAAGAGAGTTGGAGAACATGCAAATGAAATATTCCTTCAATATCCTGAGATAAAAGGAGTGATACTTGCTGGTCCAGGACCCACGAAGGAAGTTTTCGCTGAAGGAGAATACTTACACTATACTTTTAGAGACAAAATACACATAGTTGATACATCTTATTCAGGTGAGGAAGGTGTTAGAGAAGCTTTACAGAAAGCTAGAGATATCTTGAAAGAACTTAGAATGATTGAAGAGCAAGATCTTGTAAGGAAGTTTATGAGCGAGTTATCTTCAGAGAATCCTGGCGTAGTTTATGGTGAGAAAGATGTTATGGAAGCTCTTAAATCTAGAACTGTAGAAATACTCTTAGTCTCAGAAGATCTAGATAGAGTACAAGTGGAGATAAAGTGCACATACTGTGGTGAAAACTATACACACATTCTTAATGAAGACGAGCTTACACAAAAGGTTCCTGAAATTCTTTCTAAACCATGTCCTAAATGTGGTCAGAATACTCTACAACTTGTTCAGCAGAAACTTATGGTAGATGTATGGATAGAAGAAGGAGAGAAAGCACAAGCACGTGTAGAGCTAATTTCATCTAGCCATGAAGAAGGAGAAATCTTAAGAAAAGCTTTTGGAGGTGTTGCAGGTCTACTTAAGGGAAGAAATCTAAGTTAAGGTGCAGGCTTAGTCTCTTTTGCATATACACTGAAGATGGGTCTGAACCCAAACTTCTGGTAAAATGAAACAGCTATAGTGTTTAAGGATGGAAAGCTTACAGTTATGAAGCTTACCCTATCTTTTAATTTCTCCATAGCGTACTCCAGCATTTTCTTACCAATACCCATACGTCTATACTGTGGAAGTAGATAGAATTCCTGTATCTGACCTTCAAGTGGAGGATCATAGAAGACTCTATCAATGAAGCCAGCTTTCAAGACCCCTACAACCCGTCCTTCATGTTCAGCTACAATTACTAAAGAATCTCTAGATTCTATGGCCTTCTTCATATACTCTCTACAAGCTTCTTCTATATTCTGGACGTTCTTGAGCAGTGGATCGAACTCTTCATTCAGTCTTTTAAGTCTTACAACTAGCCGAGTAACTTGGTCTAGATCTTTCTCTACAGCTTCTCTTAGAATAACCTCTCCCATACGCAACACATAACATTCCTCGACAATCTTATTAATAAAGTCTTACTAGCACATATTCGAAGAATATTTACATTAGTAGTTATTAGTTTCTTTCTAGATTGTATCTGCAGGGTTTCCTAATATGAGTGTAAAAGAAATTTCAGAACACATATACATGATCGATTCTCTTGCATTAGGTATTGAAAAATTTGTCGCCGTTTATCTTGTTGTCGGAGAGGAGAAGAATGTATTGATAGATACTAGCTATGCTTCATCTTTCCATGTAGTAACAGATTGTTTAAGAGAAGTTGGGTTGAAGCCTGCGGATATAGACTATGTTGTTCCAACCCACCTACACCTAGATCATTCTGGAAGTACTTCTAAGTTCGTATCCATATCTAGCAACATTATGGTTTACTGTCACCCTAAAGCTGTCAAACATTTAGTAGACCCCAGCAAGCTCAAAACAAGTGTAAGAGAGATTTACGGGGAATATGCTACGTTATTTGGAGAAGTAGAACCAATTCCAGAAAAGAATATTAAAAGTGTTGAAGATGGTGAAGAACTGGATCTCGGAGACATTACATTAAGATTTATACATACCACTGGACATGCTCCGCATCACATCTCTGTATATGTAGAAGAAGAAGGAGCACTAATTACTGGAGATGCTCTATCAATCGAGCATCCAGATTATCCATCTAGATTCCCAACAACCCCGCCTCCAAGCTACAATCACATAGAAGCCATCAACAGTCTAAAGAAACTCTCCAAGCTTAAACCTAAAATCATTCTAAAACCCCATTTCGGTGAAAAAATACCAACATCCAATTATTTTGAAGAAGAGATAAGAATCCTGGAAGAATGGAAGAATAATGTTGAATCATCCATAAACATGGAGCCAGAAGCAGCGTTTGAAGAAATACTAAGAAAATACTCTGAGAAGATGAACATTAAGCTAGAAGAGATTCCCTACCATTTTCTTATAACTCTTAAACTATCTTTCCTAGGCATGAGGAAATATTTATCTAGACAAGAATTATGAAGACGGTTTACAGAAACTAGGTAATAAGAGAAAAATCGCTAAAAAGAATTCATGTCACTTCTACCTTCATGTTCTTTCTTAATATAGAAAGTTTATATTGTATTAAGAATATTTTAAAAGGATGTAAGAATGATAGCTATAATTGGTTCTGGACGTGTAGGTGTTTCAACCGCAATACACTGTGCTTTAAAAGAGCTTGATGATATTACTTTGATAGATGTTGTTGAAGGTCTGCCTCAGGGTGAAGCTTTAGACTTACTCCACATGTGTGGGATACTAGGCATAGACATAGATATACGTGGTTCAAATGATTATAAAGATATAGCTGGAGCAGACATAGTAGTTTTAACAGCAGGATTCATTAGGAAAGCAGATATGACTAGGATGGATCTATTATTCAAGAATAGTGAAATCGTTAAACAAGTATCAGAGAAGATAAAAGAATATGCTCCGAATTCGAAATTGATAGTTGTTACAAACCCTCTTGACGTCATGACGTATATTGCATACAAGACAACTGGTTTCGGTAAACAGAGAGTTATGGGGTTCAGCGGACCTCTAGATACAGGTAGATTCAAGACTCTTGTAAAGAGAGAACTTAAAGTATCCTATAAGGATATGGATGTCCCCATTATAGGAGAACATGGAGAAACGATGGTACTTCTCCCAAGACATACATACATATGTGGTAAACCATTAACAGAATTATTACCTAGTGAAAAGATTAGCCAGCTCGTTGAAGAGACTAGGAAGATGGGTGCTCAGGTTATTAAGTTGAAGGGGTGGTCTGCATCTCATGCTCCAGGTGCAGGAGTAGCTGTAATGGTTGAATCCATACTGAGAGATCAGAAGAGAGTTATACCTACTTCCGTCTACTTAACTGGAGAGTACGGTGTTTCAGATGTATGTTTAGTTGTTCCAGCTGTTCTAGGAAGAGAAGGTGTAGAGAAAGTAATAGAATTACCATTAAATGATGAAGAGAAACAAGCATTCATGAAAAGTTTTGAAACTGTTAGGAACGCTATTTCTCAGCTAAAGCTTTAGTCAGGCAGGAATCTTCTGGCCTTCGGTATGATAAATGAAGGCATCTTATCTTCATATTCTTTTATTTTTTCTCCATAATACGTTAAGGTTGTCTCTATTTCATCCAGTCCTTTGAGAAACCTTTCTTTTACAGTTTGATCTAGATCAAATTTCATCTCTCCTCCTGGATAGTTTATAGTAGAGTTTTCGATGTCTATCTTGAGGTATAGTTCTGTTTTCTCTGCCATGTCTTGGAGCTTCTCTACATGTTCTTCAGGAAGCTTTATGCATAGTAATAGGTTTTTGACCGAGTTCATGTAGAATATGTCTCCGAAGGATGGCGCTATTATACATTTTATGCCCATGTCTTTTAGAGCCCAGACTGCATTCTCTCTAGAAGAACCTATTCCAAAGTTTTTCCCAGCTATTAGTATAGATGCATCTGAGTATTTTGGATTATTTAATATGAAGTCTGGGTTTAGGCTACCGTCTTCTCTGTACCTCCAACGATAAAAACAGTATCTACCTATCCCCCTCTTACTCATTATCTTCAAGAATTCTGATGGAATTATCTGATCTGTATCAACATTCTCATACTTGAAGGGGGCCGCTTTCCCTTCAATTACATTAACTCCTCTTTGCATATTCCAACACCTCTTCTCTACTCATTAAATCTGATTCTCTTACATCTACAAATCTACCGTAAACTGCTGCAGCTGCAGCCATTATAGGGCTTACTAGATGTGTTCTACCTCCAGGTCCCTGCCTATTCTCAAAGTTTCTGTTTGAGGTGCTTGCACATCTTTCCCCTGGTCTAAGCTTATCTTCATTCATCGCTATGCACATACTACATCCAGCATTCTTCCATTCAAATCCTGCTTCTATGAAGATTCTGTGTAGACCCATTCTCTCAGCTCTTCTTTTAACTAGCTGTGAACCTGGAACTACCAATGCTCTAACACCATGTGCAATCTTATTATTCACTAAAACTCTGGCAGCATCTATTAAGTCTGTGAGCCTACCATTTGTACATGAGCCTATGAATACCACATCTACTTTCACATCTCTGATTTTCGTTCCAGGTTCTAGTCCCATGTATTTTAAAGCTCTTTCAACTGCCTGTCTTTCAGCTGGATCATCGTAATCTCTTGGATCTGGAATTTCTTCAGTTACACCTATAGTCATCGCAGGGTTTGTCCCCCAAGTTACCTGTGGCTCTAGTTTATCCAACTCAAATGTTATCGTTTTATGATATACTGCATCTGGATCGCTTGGTAAGGTTCTCCAGTACTCTAGTGCCTGCTCCCATTCATCTTCTTGCGGAGCGTATGGTGTATTCTTAATGTAGTGGTACACTTTTTCATCTGGAGATATTATCGCCGTTCTTGCTCCTGCTTCTATGGCCATGTTGCAGAGAGTCATCCTCTCCTCTACACCCATTTCTTCAACCACTTTGCCACCATATTCAATGACATGACCTATACCTCCACCTGTACCTATATTTCTTATAACCCATAATACGATATCCTTGGCGGTTACATTATTCTGTAATCTACCTTCTAATTTAATCAACATGTTTTTAGGCTTCTTTAACCAGATTGTTTGTGTAGCTAGTACATGTTCACCTTCACTCGTACCTATACCGAATGCTAATGCTCCTAGAGCTCCATGCGTAGATGTATGACTATCACCACATACTAGAGTGATTCCTGGAATTGTTAAACCAAGTTCAGGCCCTATTACATGAACTATCCCCTGATATGGACTATAGAGATCGAAGAGCGTTATCCCGAAGTCTCTAGCATTCTTCTCCAAGGCTTTTATCTGTTCTAGTGATAGTTTATCTTCTATTGGTTTAAGTCTATCTCCAGTAGGAACATTATGATCGGTTACTGAAAAAGTTAGATCAGGTCTTCTAACTTTTCTACCCTTCTCTCTAAGACCTTCAAAAGCTAAAGGAGAAGTAACTTCATGAGTTAAATGTCTATCAACGTATAGTAGGGTTTCACCATCTTCTCTCTCGTAAACGACATGCCTAAGCCAAATCTTTTCAAAAACAGATAGCCCAGCCATCAAGAAAAACAAACCTAAAACCAATATAAAAACAAGAACAACATCATTGAAGCTTCACAAACACATATAACAGAGTTCTACAAACTAGATCACGATATATGAAAACTTAAAACATAATACATATTGATTTTGCATTTAAAGTTTTTATGTTATAAATGCTACGTTGAAAAACGAATAGGTATCCTTCTAGAAGATTCTCTACTTTTTAATCTTCCTACTTCAGGACGAAGTAAACTAGACCACGTTACTCTAGAAACTAAACTTATGTTATGTATGCACAAGAGCAAATATTATATTATTCTCGATAAATGTCGTATATGAGGTGTAGGATAGGTATGGATTTTAAGTTAAGTGAAGAACAGTTAGAGATTAAGAGAGCTGTTAGAGAATTTTGTGAGAAAGAGTTTAAGCCTGAGCTTGCACTTGAGCTAGATGCTAAAGAAGAATTTCCACTAGATTTGTATAAGAAAGCTGCTAAACTTGGTTTTGTAGGTTTAGCTTTTCCTGAAGAGTATGGTGGGCAAGGCTATGGCTACTTAGAGATGTGTATTGCAATTGAAGAAGCATGTAGAGCTGACTCATCACTTGGCTTAGCTATAATGATCGGAGCATTCGGTAGTGAACTCATACTTGTACATGGTACAGAAGAACAGAAAGAAAAATATATCCCGAAGGTAGTAAGTGGAGAATACATCTCAGCTGCAGCATTTACAGAACCTGCACGTGGAAGTGATTTAACGAAAATGGATACCACAGCCGTGAAGTATGGAGATGAATGGTACATAAACGGTACCAAGACTTTTATCACGAATGCTCCTATCGCAGACTTCATAATAGTTCTATGTCAAACAGATACAAAGGTTAGACCAACATACCGTGGACAAACACTCTTCGTAGTAGATAAGGGAACACCTGGACTTGAAGTTACTAAACAGAAGAATAAACTCGGGATAAGATGTTCACCTACAGGAGAAGTTTCTCTTAGAGATGTTAAAGTAACAGACTGGAATATAGTTGGAGAACTCAATAGAGGATTCTATCATTCGATGGAGTTCTTTGATAGGAGTAGGGTTATAGTTGCAGCACAAGCTGTTGGAACGGCTCAAGGAGCATTTGAGATAGCTTTCAAATACGCTAAAACGAGAGAAGCATTCGGTCAACCTATAATACAGTTCCAAGAAATTGGATGTAGACTTGCAGAAATAGCGACAAAGATAGAAGCTGCTAGATTGTTAACATACAAAGCTGCATTATCAATAGATAAAGGAGAGATGGATCCGATGTTGACATCTATGGCTAAGCTTTATGCGAGTAGAGTAGCAGTTGAGGCAGCTGATGCAGCTATACAGACTCTAGGTGGATACGGGTATATGGCGGAGTACAAAGTAGAAAGATGTCTGAGAGATGCGAAGATAACAGAGATCTATGAAGGAACATCAGAGATCCAGAAACTTACGATACTGAAGTATCTTTTAAGAAAGTTTTAAATAAGTTGGAGGTGATATTTATCCTATGAGTAGAACAGGTTATGAAACAATCAAGATTGAGAGAGAAGAAAATATTGCATGGATAATATTGAATAGACCTCACAGATTAAATGCTCTAAATGATGTTATGATGGAGGAACTTGCAGACGCTCTCATCACTGTGGAGAAAGATCCTGGAGTAAGATGTGTAGTAATTACGGGTGAAGGTGATAGAGCATTTAGTGCAGGTGCAGACATAACGGCTTTCCCCAAAGTTACACCTGTACTAGCTGAAGAATTCTCGAGGAAAGGTCAGAAAGTCTTTACAATGATAGAAGAAATGTCTAAGCCTGTTATAGCAGCTATAAATGGTTATGCTTTAGGTGGTGGGTTAGAACTCGCTCTTGCATGTGATTTTAGGATAGCTTCAGAACATGCTGAACTGGGAAGCCCTGAGATAAATCTTGGAATAATACCTGGATGGGGTGGAACACAGAGACTTGTAAGAATAGTTGGTTTAAGAAATGCTAAGAGATTGGTAATGCTGGGAGAGAGGATAAAAGCAGATGAAGCACTCCAGATAGGCTTAGTAGATAAAGTTGTACCATTCGAGAAGCTGAGAGAGGAAGCTAAAGCACTCGCTAAGAAATTCGCAGAAGGCCCTCCAATAGCCTTAAAATACGCAAAATATGCATTAAACTTCGGTACGCAAGTTCCACTAGAAGTTGGACTCAGACTAGAATCATCTCTAATGGCTCTACTATTCTCCACAAACGATGTTAAGAGAGGGATAGAAGCATTCATGTCTAGAAGCAAACCTGAGTTTAAGGGAGACTAGATTTCTAAGAATTAGACGTAGGTGGTGACCTGGAACGCGTAGAGTTGCAGTGATAGGTGTGGGGCACAGTAGGTTTGGAGAGAGACAGGACGTAAATGTTAAGGAGCTTGCATTTGAAGCTGTTAAGGAAGCTTTGAACGATGCAGGCTTAACTCCTAAAGATATACAGTACATGTGTTTAGGTTCTATCGGTGTATGGTATGAAGAACCTCTTCCAGCTGTTGCTGTTGCAGAATATTGTGGTCTGTCTGGAGCTGGCTTAATGAGAGTCGAGGCAGCTTGTGCAACTGGAAGTGCAGCAGTATATTCAGCTTATACAACCGTTGCAAGCGGTTTTACTGATCTAGCACTAGTTGTTGGTGTTGAGAAGATGAGAGAAGTAGATACTTTCACAGCTGTTGAGCTTATGGGTAGAGCTGGATCATATATGTGGGAGTTCGAAAACTTTGGCTTAACTTTTCCAGGATACTATGCACTCTACGCTACGGCTCACATGAATAGGTTTGGTAGTACTGAAGAAGATCTAGCATTAGTTGCTGTTAAAGCTCATAAATATGGTGCTATGAACCCTCTCGCCCACTTCCAGAAAGAGATAACAGTTGAAGATGTATTGTCTTCATACGTAGTTGCATGGCCTCTCAAGCTATATGATTGTTGTCCTATAAGTGATGGGAGTGCGGCCATCGTCTTAGCTTCAGAAGACAAGGTTAGAGAACTTAAAATTGACACACCTGTCTGGATAGCTGGTATAGGAGCATCTTCTGGAACAGGAACCCTAGCATATAGAAGTGATTTCATAGGTCTAGATGCAACAGTTAAAGCTTCAAGGAATGCTTACAAGATGGCTAACATAGAGCCTAAAGACATTGATGTAGCAACAGTCCATGACTGCTTCACAATAGCAGAGATACTTGCATATGAAGATCTGGGATTCTGTGGGAAAGGTGAAGGCCATAAACTAGTTAGAGAGGGACAGACAGAGATAGGTGGAAAAATACCTGTAAATGTAGATGGCGGGTTAAAGGCTAAGGGGCACCCAATCGGGGCCACAGGAGTATCCATGATAGTTGAACTGACTAAGCAGTTGAGAGAAGAGGTTAAACCTACTAGTAGGCAGGCGCCTATGAAGAACTATATCGCACTTGCTCATAATGTTGGAGGAACTGGTCACTACTGTTATGTAACGATTTTGAAGAGGTGAAGATTTATGAGTGGCATGCCTACTCTACGTTCACGTAAACTAGAAATCTCATACAATATACCGATATCTAAGACTTTGAAATTCTGGGAAGGATTGAAAGAAGGAAAGATATATGCTACGAGATGTAGGAGATGTAGTAGACTCTATTTTCCGCCTCTAGCTGATTGTGGAGAATGTTTAGAATCTGACATGGAGTGGGTTGAGCTTAGCGGTGAAGGAGAACTTATAACATTTACACACATAATAGTTAGACCTGCAAGCTTCCAGAATGAGCCACCATACACTGTAGCTATAGCAAAATTAAAAGAAGGTGTGAAAGCATTAGCGTGGCTAACTGATGTAAAGAAAAAAGACATTAAGATCGGCATGAAGGTTAAACTTGTTCCAAAAATCATAGATGATAGACTTACATATGAGTTTAAACCACTTTGATCGAGGTGTAAAGTCTTGGGTATTAGGATAAGGAATGTGGCTGTGATAGGTGCTGGAACTATGGGGCATGGCATCGCACAAGTCTTCGCAATGAAAGGATACAACGTCAACCTCCTAGATATAAGTGAAGACATACTCAAGAAAGCGTTACAGAATATTGAATGGAGTTTAAGTAAATTTGTAGAGAAGAAGAGGTTAAGGAAAGAAGATGCAGAAGCAACACTCTCAAGAATAAAGACTACAACAATATATGAAGAAGCTGTGAAAGATGTTGATCTAGCGATAGAGGCTGTTCCAGAGAATCTTGAGTTGAAGAAGAAGATCTTCATGAAGATAGATGGGATTGCTCCACCCCACACAATTCTAGCGACGAATACTTCTACTCTAAGTATTACTGAGATGGGGAAGGTTACCAAGAGACCTGACAAGACCGTTGGGATGCACTGGTTTAACCCACCACAATTAATGCAGTTGATAGAAGTTGTCCGAGGAGAACAGACAAGCAATGAGACCGTTGAAACGATAATGAATCTAAGTAGAGATCTCGGGAAGACCCCGATACTCTGTAAGAAAGATGTAAGAGGATTCATAGTAAATAGAGTTCTCGGAGCAGTATTCAATGAAGCTTTCTGGACATACTATAGAGGAGAAGCAAGTAAAGAAGGAATAGATTCTTCAGTTAAGTTTTCCGGGGGGTTCCCGATGGGATGGTTTGAGCTATGCGACTTCGTAGGTCTAGACATAGCGTATGAGGTGGGAAAGATACTTTACCAAGCATACGGTGAGAGGTTCAAGCCCTGCCCCGAAGTTATCGAACCTCTAGTTAAGGAGGGTAAGCTTGGACAGAAGACAGGTATAGGATTTTATGATTGGAGTAAGGGTAGACCTAGAATACCGTTTGAGCTATCTGATGAATACGATTATGAGAGATCTTGGGCGGTAGCTGTAAATGAATCAGCATGGCTTGTCTATGAAGAAGTAGCGGACCCAGATAGCATAGACACTGGGATGAAGCTAGGTACAGGATGGCCTCAAGGACCATGTGAATATGCTGATAGAAAAGGATTAAACACAGTACTTGAAAAACTAAAACAACTATATGGAAAATATAAGATGGAGATGTATAATCCCTGCCCACTACTAGTAGAATACGTGAATAATGGGTGGACTGGAAGAGCAGCTGGAAGAGGATTTTACAAATACTAGCCATTTTCTTTAAGCAACTCTACCACCTTCACAATTTTTCCCTAACTTGTTGGATAAGATTTCTCTGAGAGTATTCAGTTATCCTTAATCTTTCTATTAGGTTGCTTGTTTCTTTAGTTCTTTTATTTTCTCTATTAATGTTGGAACTACTTTAAAGAGATCTTCTACTACACCATAGTGAGATACGTTGAATATCGGTGCATTTGGATCTTTATTTATAGCTATTATTAGCTGAGAATTCTTCATACCGAGAATGTGTTGAAATGCTCCACTTATCCCTAAAGCGATATAGAGTTTTGGTTTAACTGTTTTGCCAGAACTCCCTACCTGCCTATCTTGAGGTAGCCAGCCTTTATCTACTATAGGTCTAGAACATGCTAAGACACCGCCTAGAAGTCTAGCTAGCTCTTCTGCGAGAGGTATATTTGATTTATCTTTAATTCCTCTACCAATAGCCACTATTACATCAGCCGACGTTATATCTACTTCTCCTACAGCAGGAGCTACATATTCAATAAACTTCTTCTTAACAGCTTCTAAGTCTATGGAGGGTTTCAGTACATTTATTTTTCCATGTTTCTCTAATTCCTTAGGCTGTACAACTCCTTGACGTATAGTTAAGATCGCTGGATCAGTCTTCTTGACGTGTATTTTTGCGTAAAGTTTCCCACCATATACTTGGCGGATAACCATGAGTTTTCCATCTTCTACATTGAGATCTATGCAATCTGTTACTATCGGAGCGTTCAGAGAAACAGCGAGACTTGGCGCAAGCTCTATCCCATAAGATGTGTGTGCGATCATGAGTAGCCACGGCTTCCTCTCCTTCACAATCTTTTCTAACGTCATCTGGTAAACATCCGAGTTATAGTACTCTAGTCTATCGTCATCTACGACCAGCACTTCATCAGAGTATTTTGAAAGCTTTTCAGCTTTCTCCTTAACATTTTTACCAAGAATTATTGAGACTACTTTTGAGCTAGTTTTCTCTGAGAGTTCACAAGCTTTTGTAAGCATCTCGAATGTTATATCTCTAAGCTCGCCTAACCGATGTTCTACGAGAACCTGTATCTCACCCATCATACCAACCCCCTAGACTTTATTATCTCTACTATCTTTGAAGCCACCTCATCTACACTCCCAGTTATTATCTCAGCTTTCCTCTCTACTGGGGGCACGTAGAGTTCTACCATCTCTATGGGTGATGCTTCTTTTACAGCTTCCCTAGCTAATCCCAGATCATCAAGGTTTAGGATTTTTATTTCTTTACGCATAGCTTTCCTAACACCCATTATTGAGACGTATCTAGGCTCGTTTATGCCAGTCTGTATTGTTAAGAGAGCTGGCAAACTGAGTTCTATTATCTCTTCTAATCCACCTTCAAGTTCTCTATTGACTCTAACAATTCCACCATCTATCTCAATCTTCTTTACTAATGTTGCATGAGGGATGCCCAGCATTTCTGCTAGAGCCTGCCCAACTACAGAGTATCCATCATCACTCGCCTGGACTCCGGTTAATATCAGATCATAATGGATGTCTTTAACGACCTTGTAGAGTATCTTAGCAATTACCAAAGGATCCCATGAAGCTATTCTAGGATCTGTAACTCTTATTGCATTATCTGCTCCTTTTGCTAGACATTTTCTTAACGTACTATCTGCAGACTCATCTCCAATCGTTACTACAGTTACAGTTCCACCAAACTTCTCTTTAATTCTAAGAGCTTCCTCAACAGCATAGTCATCCCATTCATTAATATCGAATACTAAACCAGATTTATCGATATCTTTCTTAACGGGATCCACTTTTACCTCTATTTCAGAAACATCTGGAACATGTTTAACACAAACAACGATATTCATGAGAAAACCTCCATACCGAGAGCTACAACTACATGAATACCATGCCTAAGCCTAGTATATTTAGTTTTTATTTAATTTAATTCTCTCTACCATAAACTTTCTAGACCTCAGGATCTCCCATGATATTTAGTGGTAAACATTTTATATATCTAGGCTTATAAAAGATTTTGGGAAATATTTTGGAGAAGAAAAATGTAGAGTTGGTTGATTTCCATGTACATCCTCTATTGAACGTGGTTAACGAAAAAGAGTTTTTGAAAGAAGTTGAGAAAGCTAATTTAGATCTAGTTGTTTTAGTAGCTTTAGATTTAGATCCAGGTTTCTTAGAAGATTGGTGTGTTAGGAGGAAGTTTCTAGAAGACTGTCTTGAATTGAATATCTGTGATTGTCTTCAAGCTCTAGATACTGTAAGAAGAATGTTGAACATGGGCCATGTAGATAATAATGTTGTTGGGAAGCTTGTTAAAGATAACCCTAGAAGATTTCTAGGTATAGGGTCTGTGAACCCTTGTAAGAGTCTTAGCTATGTTAAAGAAAAATTGAAAGAGATAAAGAAGCTGGGATTGATAGGTGTAAAGCTTATTCCTACACTCCAATTCTTTAATCCATTGAGAGAAGAGAAGAAGCTCAAGGAAATCTTTGATTTCTGTGAAGAACATGATAAGATAGTTTTATATCATACAGGATGTGATCCATATCTTTGGGAAGCTCCCAGGTTTTCTGAGAACGCTAACCCTATCTACCTGGAAAGTTACGTAAGAGAATATAAAAATGTAAAATTCATCTTAGCCCACATGGGTTCATATAGTTCAAAATATCCTGGAATATGGTTTAGAGAAGCTGTTGAACTTGGAAAGAAGTATAGTAATGTTTGGTTTGATGTATCGGCTGTACCCTACCTACTCCTAGAGAAAAACTATACTGAAATTATTCATAGAGAGATTGGATGGGATAGAATTCTCTTCGGATCAGATTACCCAGTAGTTTATAACTCTAGTATAAGCTCGCTGATTAGTTATTTAGAGAAGTATAGCTATCTATCTGAAAAAGATTTTTGTAAGGTTATGGGTTTGAATGCTGTTAGGCTTCTAGGTTTGTGATAGTTTCTTGAGTTCTTCTTCTCTCAAGACCCTTCTCAACACTTTTCCAACCATACTCATCGGCAGCTCTTTCCTTATCTCTAGTTCTCTTATCGCTTTGTAGGGTGCGACACGGTCGTTTACAAACTTCATTAATTCTTCTTCAGTAGCTGTAGCTCCTTCTTTTAATACTACGAATGCTTTAGGTATCTCTCCAGCAATCGGATCCGGCTTACCTACTACAGCTGCAAACTTTACCGCTGGATGCTCATAGAGTATGTCTTCTAGTTCTCTTGGATATACACTGTACCCTTTATACTTGATGAGATCCTTCTTCCTATCTGTTATGTAGAAGTAGCCGTCTTCATCCATCTTTCCAAGATCTCCAGTATATAGCCAGCCATCTCTAAGAGTTTGAGCTGTTTCTTCAGGTCTCTTCCAATACCCAATCATAACCTGTGGTCCCTTGACTACTAGTTCTCCAATCTCTCCTACAGGCATCTCTCTTGTACCCGTCTCGATATCCACTATCTTAGCTTCTGTATCAGGCCATGGAATACCTATAGAACCTACTTTTACCGTCTTCATAGTTGGATCAAGTGGGTTGCAGTGAGTTACAGGAGAAGCCTCTGTTAATCCATATCCTTCAACCAAGACTGCTCCCGTAATCTCCATAAACTTTTTCTGAACTTCAGGTGGAAGCGGAGCTGCACCAGATATACAGAATTTTATAGATCTGAGGTTGTATTTACCGACTTTTGGATGATTAATTATTACAGCATACATAGTTGGAACACCTGGGAATAATGTTACCTTGTACTTCTCTATTGATTCTAACACTTGTTCTACGTCAAATCTAGGTAAGAGAACCATTGTTCCAGCAGAATATATGTTAAAATTCATTGCAACTGTCATTCCATAGATGTGGAAGAATGGTAACACAGATAAACCAATATCTTGAGCGGGTTTAGCTCCAAGCCATGCAGCACATCCAATAGCATTAGCGACTAGATTGAAGTGTGTTAGCATTGCTGCTTTAGGTAGACCTGTCGTTCCACCAGTATACTGTAGAACAGCTAGATCTTCAAGTGGATTTATCTCTACTGCTGGAGGTTGTTCTAACGATCTCTCAACCAATTCTTTAAAGAAGTATAGATTAGGTTCAGTTGCTATCTTCTCTGTAGGTATTTTCTTTAATAATTTTCCAAGGGTTGCAGTTAGCTTCGGCATGTAGTCTCCAAGCCAAGTTACTACTGCAAACTTTACTTTAGTATTCTTCCATATCTTCTTGAATCTTGGATAGAGAATGTCTAGTAAGATTATTGCTTTAGCTTCAGAATCATTTAACTGGAATTCTAGTTCTCTCTCAGTAAACAGGGGATTTACAGCTGTAACTATTCCTCCAAGCTTCAATATAGCATAGTAAGCAATAACAAATTGAGGTGTATTTGGAAGAAATACGGCAACAACATCACCCTTCCGTATACCTAGATTGTAGAGAGCAGTAGCAAACCTATTCACCAAACTATTCAACTCTCTATAAGTTATCTTTCTACCAAAAAATATTATGGCAACATGCTCAGGATAATTCTTAGCTGAATCTTCAAGAAACTTTGTTAAAGGGACTTTAGGATAATCTATACTTTGTGGAACCCCCTCTGGCCAAAACTTTAACCAAGGCTTCTTACTATAAACAGATTCAGTTTCCCGAGACATATACGAACACTATACTGTATATATCAAAACAACCTATAAAAATTTTTATAATGTGGAGGCTGGATGATATAAAAGAAGTTAAAATGGATGGGAATGCTGGTTTATTTAAACGTAATACATAATTGGTCACTTATTATTCTTTGATGTGATGTTTGGACAAATAGAGTATATGCCTTTTAGAGAAAATTATGGGCTTCTACCAGCTGAGACGAGTTTAATAATGTACATCGTTCTGATACCATTCGCATTAATATTTTTCTATGGAGTTTGTCGGGGTTTAAAGGTTTATGGTTACAGTGCTCTGGTTAAGATGTCTAGGAATCCTGGAAGATGGTTTAGAGAATTTTTTAGATACTCTTTGCTTCAATTAAAGATTATTAGAGAAGTCTCAGCAGGATTTATGCACATCTTTGTTAGCTATAGCATATTCGTATTATTTATTGGAACTTTACTCGTTTTCATAGATAGCGATATACTCGAACCATTTAAACAGAAGTTACTCCAAGGTTCTTTATACCTGGTCTTCGAGTTTACACTTGACTTATTTGGATTAATGTTCTTAGCTGGTATTACACTTCAATTGATTAGGAGAGCTGGTGTTGTTAAGAGACTTAAACCAAGGCTGGAATATTATGGCTATCTATTCGGATTATTATTTATTGGTTTAACAGGCTTCATACTTGAAGGTATGAGAATCTACTTAACGAAGCCTTCATGGTCTAGTTATTCTTTCATAGGAGAAACTTTTTCTCTAATCTTTTCTTCAATAGAAGCTTCAGAGAATACGATAGCAACACTATATGCAGGTTTCTGGTGGGCTCATGCATTAACAGCTTTCATGCTCATCGGATTCTTACCCTATACTAATCTCCGACACATAATCGTTTCACCAATATATGCTGGACTTTCTTATGATGAGCCCAGGTTACCTCTTATAGCTAAGACACCGTTTAGGTTGGAAGAAATAGATGTTTCAAAGATGGAAGAGGTTGAGATAGGTTTTAGGAAGATTGGTGATTTAGATTGGTATAGGAAGATGGGTTTTGAAGCATGTACAGATTGTGGTAGATGTGAAGCTTCATGTCCCGCATACATTTCTGGAACACCGTTGTCTCCTAGAAACATGATACAGAAACTTGACAAAATTCTTTGGAAAAGAAAACTCGTTGATGAAGATCTCTTCCAGTCTAGATATCTAACCTACGAAGAAGTTTATGCATGTACGACATGTGGTGCATGCGTCTACGTCTGTCCGGTAATGATAAGTCCACTCGAATACCTCATAGAAGCTAGAAGATCTCTAGTCATGGAAGGTAGACTTGAGAAGAAAGCATCTGAGACTCTAAACAATATTATGAAGACCGGGAACCCGTTCGGTTTACCTAGAAGGGAGAGAGATAAACTTGTAGAAGAATTAAAGAGCATTGGTGCTAGAACGGTACAAGAAAACCCAGATCCAGAATATGTTTACTGGATAGGTTGCTTAGCCGTCTATGATACAAGAGTGAGGAGCATAGCTAAGAAGATGGTTGAAGTGATGTGTAAAGCAGGTCTAAACTTTGCTATTCTAGGAAGTTTAGAAGAATGTACAGGAGAACCTGCAAGAAGAATTGGAGAAGAAGGATTATTCCAAGAACAAGCATATAAAAACATAGAAACATTCAAAAAATTCAGTATCAGAAAACTGGTAGTCCACTGTCCACACTGTTTCCAAGTTTTTAAGAATGAGTATAGAGAATTCGGATTAAACATAGAAGTACTCCACCACACACAAATTTTAAAAATGTTGGTAGAAGAAGGTAAGATCAAGCCTTCTCTGAAAAATGTAGTAACATTACATGATTCATGTTATCTCTCCAGATACAATAAGATAGTTAAAGAGCCTAGAAAAATTTTAGAATCTCTAGAATTGAGAGAGATGGAGAGGTGTAGAGAAGATACTTTCTGTTGTGGTGGAGGTGGTGGAAATTACTGGAGTGAAGTTAGGAGAACAGTAAGAGAGAGTTTGCAGAGAGTTGAAGAAGCAGTTAAGATAGGTGCTGAAGTAATCATCACTGAGTGTCCATACTGCTTAATGATGCTTGAGGACGCTGTAAGAGTTGCTGGACTTGAAGAAAAGATAAAAGTCTTAGATATATCAGAGATATTCTAATTTAGATGTAATTGTCCTAGCTGGATATGGGAATCCATGAAAGTTCTGCGAGATCATATTGCATCCTAGCCATACTCGAGATCTGCTCATATATCTTCAATTCCCTAAACGTTAATTTTCCTAAAAGCATCTCCAATTTAATTTTCTCTAATCTTTTTATAACGTTACTGAGCAAGCTGAATTCTTGGTTGAAGAATATTCTATAAACATCGTCATGATTCTCTACTAAAAGATTCTTAGCTTTACTCAACCTCTCAACAAATAATTTATCAAGCATTCTCAGTAAACCTTTCTCCACCATTGAAGCTATTTCAGATGCTCTATCATTTATATTCTCTAGAAGATATACTGAAACTCTATAGTCGAGTAAATTGATGTTTGTTAAGTTTAGCTTAGTTTGTAGTATGGGTTCTTCAGCACAGCTTCTCAACAATCTTACACCGTAGAAATAGAGTTTATCCACCTCTTCATCTTTCTGTATTACTCTTTCCGCAAGCTCTACGTCTTCTTCTAATATTGCTGTTAGAGAAGCTTCTATAGACTCTCTAGAGATCTGCCACATTCTTTTAATTACATCTACTGGATGAAGTTCAAGTGGATCCATAAGCATCTTTAACACAAGTCTATCGTCATGTTCTTCAACAATTTCTAAACCCATTAACTTATTCTTAATATTTGAGAATTTCTGTTCAAAGACTCCTATGATTTCTCTCGGCATCTCGACAATCATCATGTCGTATCCGAGTAAATATCCTCCAATAATATTATTCACTAGCGATGTTACATCACCTCGATACTTTAAGTGTACAGATTTCTTAACTCTAGACTTTGAAGATGTTCTCATTATTAATGCTTCTCTCGTAATCTCTACTTCTAGCACATCTCCTTGTTTCAATTTCTGATTCTCTACCCAATCTCTAGGTAAGCTTACTACTAGAGAACCACCAGACTTCATTATACTCCTAATCTCTCTTCTAGTATCCATTAGACAGCCCATAGATACATATTAATACGTATTAATATGGATTTTCAAGATGAAATATTGATATAAATCGGAAATAGAAGAAGCGTTGATGACGTTCCGATTAGAGAAGAAGAAGCTAAGTCTCGATATTGCTTTAATCTCTACGAATGCAGCATTATATGCTCTCGTAGGTTTAGCTACACATTTCGGCATATTTGCACCTGTTTTCGGTACTGTTAGATTCTGGCCCTCAGTATTCATACCAGCTCTCTTCTCAATACTCTTCTCACCTAAGATAGGAGCTACTGGTGCAGCTGTAGGGATCTTTATTAGTGATATGGTTGTACACGGCAACCCTATTCTAAGCATTACAGTAGGCGTTACAGCAAATTATACAGGATTCTATGTTATAGGTTTACTAGCTCGGGGGAGAACAACAAAACTGAAAACTATCTCAGCAGCTGGAATACAAGCAATACCATTAACCATAGCAGTTTTACAGTATCTTACAAGAGCCTTAGATGAATTAACCTCGTACACATTCATTATTGTTGCATTTATTGTATTCATGGCAGGCTTACTCTCAGCTCTACTTAAACCTCAGTACTCTAAGATAATCTATGCTTCATCTTCAGGCTTAATGGTTGGAAGTGCTATCATAGGTATAGGTCTATGGGCTTACAGTCAATTCGCCATGCTACCATTTGGAGTATCTAACGCACCTATAATAGCAGCACTCACATGGTTTCTGTGGACTTATCTTACAGAAATACCGTTCCTCGTACTCCTTCTACCACCTATACTCTACGCTGTTGCTAGAGCCTTACCTGAAAAAGTGAAATTAGAAGTCCTAGCAAAATAGGTGGTGTAAAAATGGGTAGAATCTATAAAATTGGTTATGCGTATTTTCCCTCAGCGCTCTCAAGTATATTTTCTCCGAAGATAAGAATTGATGTACATGGAGTTGAATCTCATTTTGATAATATAGGTGCACGTGGTGGAGGATTCTCTCTAGTAGAAGGATGTGAAACATGGGTTAAGATAGATGAAGATGAAGAAAATGAAACAGAAGTCGTGGTAAATGATTCTATCAAATATTTCCCACCATCTCTTGAAGCTGCTGAAGAAATGAGAAGGAGATTTAACATAACTGGAAAGATAGAAATACGTCACAGAATACATGTTCCATTAGCTACGGGATTTGGTTCAAGTGCATCATCAATCGCTGGAACCGTATTAGCATTATCTACACTGACTGGACATGATTTAACATTGAGAGGAATACTGAAAATAACACATGAAATTGAGTTGAAGTGTAGAACAGGATTGAATAGCGAGGCAGGATTCATAACAGGTGGACTAGTCTTAGTTTTAAGAGAAGGAGCACCGCCAAAAACAATCGTAGACAGTATACCTTTACCTCAAGATATAAAACTCGTAGCTCTAGTTGCAAGAAGTATGAAAACTTCTGAAGTAATAAGTGATTTCTCAAAGATTGAGTATATAGAAGAAGTTGGAGATAAGTTTCTATCAAGAATACTAAAAAAACCTACGCCTCAAAACTTTCTGACATGCGCTAAAGAGTTTGCATATGAAGCAGGATTTGTGACGAGCAGAGTTGAAGAAATGTTCGAAGTTTTAAGAAGACTCCCAATTGTAGGATATGCACAGAATATGTTGGGAGAAGCTGCCCATACATTAATTTATGAAAGAGACTTAGAATATGTCTTAAAAGAACTGAGAGACTACTTCCAAAATGAAAGAATAGTTGTATCGGATTTGACTTCTACATGCAATGTATCTTCTAAGCAGATTGTGTTAGAGAAAAGCGTCAGCTGAACACATGTTTCTGAAGTATAGGTTTTCGTTATAGTAGAGGTGTTTGTCTATTTTCAACTATGTTGTTAAAGATTTTTATGAAATCTCTTTCTTTTCCAGATGGTATTATTGCTGAAGCTGCAAAACTATGTCCATCTCCCGTGCCTCCAACTGTTTCTGCGGACTTCATTGTAAGTTTAGATGCAGGAGGCATCCTACCAGCCTCTATATACTCACTAAGCTTTCTAGGTGTTCTAACAGATACTTTAACTAACTCATCTTGAATTTCTCCTAGACCGGGTATGCTCTTCTCAAAATTCATAAATCCCACCAAATACTTCTCCTGATCTATGATCGACTTATAGGATAACGTAGAACAGAACGTTCCAATAGTTTTCGATCCAAAACCCTTAAACATGTTTTCTAAGTGAAACCATTGGACGAAGCCTTCAATCTTCAATCTAGTTCTAGAGATATAGTTTAAAGCTTGGTTAAATTTAGATTTTCTTTCTTCTTCAAGTTTTTCTGCTTCTACGAAATCTATCTTACGTTGTGTGAGGTTTTCTACAGCTTTGTTTGGTCCTCCCCTATAGTAACCTACACTACCTATTATCGTTAGAGTTGTAGATATCTTGCTCCATGGTTTATCAAGGAAACTTATGTAGTATGATGTTTCCCTGCCTCTTCTAACTTCAACATCGCCTATCTTTACAGCATCTTCGAGAGGAATTTTATTAAGACTTTCTAGTTCTCCTGGAATCTCGGCGGATCCTACGACTGCCATCCAAGCTGATTCTCTCACATCTTCAATATTCTTCATGAGTAAGTATGTTGCCGTCGAGCCACTTACATCACGTTCACCTCTGAAGCCATATAGTTCTGGATTGAGATTTACGACATTCTTTGACTCCACCTTCACTGGATCATGGTGGTCTACGATGACTACTCTAGAACCTGACTCTTCAGCTATATTCTTTATCAGATCTGCTTTTCCAGAACCAATATCGAGGTAGAGATATCTCTCAAGATTTGTTGAGTGGATAAGTTTTAGTATGGCTGGATGGATCTTCTCAATACATATTAACTTGTAGTTTAAGCCAGTTTTCTTTAATGCTGTTACAGCTATCCCTGCAGCACAGAGTCCATCTGCATCATCGTGAAAAACTATACCTACAGTCCCACTCCAATTCTTAATCTCTTCAGCTACTTCTCTAAGTATTTTAGAGTAAATTTCCATACTTAACCCCCACCTAGAAAATTATCGTTCTTCTAGAAGATAACGATTCTCAGCCAAATTGCAACGATGTTTATTCTTGAGCATACCCATTTATATAATACCCCTACTATCCACATTTTAGAATATGGTTTCTAAAAGATTGGTATTGACAGCATTATTAGTGATTATCATCATTTTCTTCACGTACATAGCGGTCTTCACAATCACGACTACTGGACACACGTATCTAAAATTCTCTGAAGAAAACTATCAAGGAGTCAAGTTAATCATCTGTGGGCAAAGTTCTTCTCCAAAATCTGTAGTCATAGTCATACATGGGGGACCAGCTTCAAAACAAACTTCTATAGAGTATTGTAGAAATTTCTATAGTAAGCTAGGGGACCTAAATATAACAGTAGTCTCTTTAGATTATCCTGCAAACTTAACACTTGTAGAAGAGATAGAGCAGGTGGTGAAGACTATAGAATTTGTGAAGAATAGAATGAAGGTGGATAGAGAAAGTATCTGTGTGGTTGGGAGTAGTAAAGGAGGATATCTAGCATTAATGTCTGCTGTAAGAGAAGATGTTAAATGTGTAGTAGATGCTTATGGTCCAACAGACTTAGAAGAAATGTTTACATATGCTAGGGGAGAACCTGCCTCCTGGTCAGAATGGGGAAAATACTACTATAATCTCATAACTTATGTAGAAGAGAATGAGCTGAACCTTACAGTATTGTTAAAAGAAATTTCTCCTATCTACAATGCTGATAAGATAGATGAAGATGTATTGATAATGCATGGTTTGAGAGATATAGTTGTACCTGTTGAACATAGTTTAAGATTAGTGGAGGAATTTAAAAAACATGGTAAAGAAAACTATGAACTAAAACTTTATGAAGATGTGCATGGGTTCCCTCTACTTAAAGATAAGGTTTACCGAGATCTCGTATCTTTCCTTGAAAAATCATTAAAGGTTTATGGGTAAGTTAGAAGAAATCCATAAGAGAAGTTCCCCCAATACTCTTCAATTCCTCTATCTTTACTCCAAGTGGTTCTAGTACACGTAGACATGCGGGAGCGACTTGCTTCTCTATATAATAATCCCAGTCCACTTCTTCAGGATGAACTTTGAAGTATGGTTTAGCTCTTTTATAGAGCGGCCCACTACCTTTCACTATTATGTATCCTACCTTATCTCCAGGTTGTATCTTCCATCCCTCCTGTACTAATTGACGTGCAACGTTTACGTGAGGTTGGGTTGCTTCATACTCATCTAGAGACCTAGTTATCTGTTTCCATATTATGAGTTTTCTTAATTCTACTTCTCTATTAATAAGTTTCTTGATGTAGTTCTTGGAGATTTTCAATGCTTCATGAACATTGCCTGTTTCAAGTAGAGTCTTCACTGTATCTCTTTGAGCTTCTCTAGCTATGTAGCTCCAATCTCCTCTAACAGCTTCCAGTCCAACTATATCTATTATAGATTCTGAGGTTATTCCAGCATACTTCTTCTTCGCTTCTGTAAAGATCACCATCTTGTAGATCTTTTCTAGTTTCGCTTCTAGTCCTAAGTCTTCTTCTATCCATTTTAAGAACTTCTCGATTTTTCCAGTGTAGTTTTGGAGGAATAGAGAATCTGTATCAGAATATATTACCTTCATACCTAGTTCTGAAGCTTTCTTCATAGACTCCATTATAACATGTCTACCCCAACTCGTAGTTGCTTCAGCTACTTCTCTAGTATACCAGCGAGCTCCAGCCCACCCAGTGTACCCGTAGATAGCATTAGAGATAACTTTTATAGCTCTCTGTCTAGCATCTAAAACTCTTGCTTCAGTAGAGTTAGGATCAAGTGTTCTGAGCTTCTGCTGTATTTTTCTTCTTTCTTCTATCAATGTTTTTAGAGCACGTGGTAGGAAGCCTTCAGGCTCTTTCTTAAATCTATAGTTGTTTGGAGAAACGTATTCTCCATCATCTGATAATGTATCAAATGAGATATTGTATTTTATCATGAGGCTAGGATACATTGATCTAAAGTCTACTACGGCAACATCTTTGTGGAGACCCGGTTCTGGAGATTTCACTAATCCTCCAACATACGGTGTGGGTGTTATTTCAGGTTTCTTAGGTATAAGCTCGCCGAGTTCTACAGCTAGATACATTAAATAATTCTCAACTCTAAAACCTGTTGAAGCTGTTAAAACATAGTCAGCAGGAATCCCCGTCAACTCGCTAAGACTGAAAATATATTCTTTTAAAACTTCAAAACATTTCAGTAAGGCTTCAGCCTTCTGCATAGAGTATTTCTTAACTCTTTCAGGATTCTTCTTCCATGTCTCCGCTACTTCCCATTCTTCTACTGTATCTAATTCTAGTTTAAGCCCTAGATAGTCTACAAACTCTTCAAGTGTTTCTACCGTTAATTCAGGTATGTCTTTAGCCATGTCTTCTAGATCTATGTTTATCCTACCTCTTATAGAGACATGTCCATGAATACTTGTATGTGGTTCAGAAGATAGTCTTCCTATGGTTAATCTTAATCCATGTCTTCTCGCTCTTTCTTGAAGATAATTCCAATGTAATCTATTTGATGAGAAGCTGACGAAAACGTCTGGATCATCTCTCTCAACAATCTCTACAAATTCTCTAAGAATTTTCTTTTCATCTCCTGAAAGCTGTATCTTCTCTCCAGAAGAAGTTATAAGAGAGATCAGTATAACTGGATCTCTTTCAGGTCTAGGAGAACCAGCTTCAGAATAATATACAAAATCTAGAGACATTATCTTAAGAGGCGGAAGTGTAGATACGCCAGCATATTCCACCTTATCTGTTTCAATTATCTTCAATGACCCTTGTTCTTTAAACATACTTTCATGGACTATTATATCACCCGAAGGCTTAACTCTGTTCTCCAGCAAGAACTTTATAGAAGGTCTAACGTCTTCTTCATAGACTTCAACATTCTTCATGTTCTTAATAATCTTCTTTGCAATTGACTCAACATCTTCTACGTTAACGTATACTTTAACTGCTTTCACAGACCTGCCCCTAATCTTTCTCGATACTTCTTCAACTCGATATCCATGTGTTTTCAAGAATGCTACGATCTCTTCTACAACGTCTCCAACTATGTAAAAATTTGGAGAATATTCTTTCTTCACTACATATGTTTCTCCGAGACTATCTTTACACCACAGCCATGCTATGGGTTTACCATCTTCAATTTCTAGAGCTATATCTAGTAGCCAAAGCTGCCTAACCATCTCTACAGATAACAATCATTCAGTAGTTGTTAAGTGTTTTACTACTGCTACTGGAGATTTATATATCTAGGTTTGTTTCTTTAATCTTTATCAATGGTATAGTTACATCGTTAGGTTCCGTAGATAGTTCGTCGCCAAATTTAATTTTCCCTGTAAATCTATTTAGATGTACAAACTTGTTTTTCGGAATTTCTTCAAGTCTACAATAGTATATTACTGGAATTGTAGATGCTAGAGGTTGTAGGAATATGAATGCAGTCTTCTTCTCAACATCTAAGTTGATTAATGGTATTGGCATAACGGAACTGATGAGTACTAGTTCCTCGAAACTTCTAGTCTCTATCTTTATGTTCTCTACAACCATAATTATCCTCAGGAAAGAATTGACTACTACCTAATATTTCTCTCTTTCCCAATTCCTAGTCTATGTTTGAGAATGGAGGATAAGTTTTGATAACCTTAGAGACTTCTTCTAGATCTTTATGGCTATCTATACTAGACCAGAAGTAGTCAGAGAATAATACTGCTTTAAGTCTACCCTCTTCAGCTAATTTCGGAAAAGCGGTCTTCTCGATATCGCCCTTTTCTGGAAGATAATCGAAGATAGATTTGTTGAAGAAGTATATTCCAGCATTTATCCAGTAATCTCTTATTATAGGTTTCTCCACGAACGATCTTATAATCATGCTCTCTTTATCAAATTCTACTATACCGTAAGGTGATGGAAGAGGGACTAAAGATAAGACTCCAACAGCATCCTGCAATTCAGTTCTACAAAGATTGCTAAGATCTATGTTTGTTAAGATATCTCCATTTAAGACTATGAATTTCTCAGAATCCTCAAGTAGATTTTTAGTATTCCTCAGAGCTCCCCCAGTTCCTAGAGGTTCTTCTTCTATAGCATAAGATATGCTAACGTTAAGCCTACTTCCATCTCCGAATACATTTCTTATCTTCTCCCATAGATATCCTACCGCTAAAACTATATCTCTAAATCCATGATACCTTAACCAAATTATCTGCCATTCCAATATAGGTTTACCGGCTACATCTAGTAAAGGCTTAGGGATTTTCTCTGTTAAAGGTCTTAGTCTTTTACCTAAACCTCCAGCCAGAATAATAGCTTTCATCTTACAGATAGAGATAGCATCAAGAGCAAATATTAGTATTAACACTATGCATTATCTGAAGGGGATGTATTTTAGATGTTGAAGATTAAGGTTTTTATATTTTATTCTTATGGTAGATCAAAGGAAGAATGTTGGAAAATAAGACATTGAAGATATACAATTCACTTACAAGAGAGATTGAAGAATTTCGTCCAGCACGTGGAAGAAAAATTTTCATGTATGTTTGTGGTCCAACAGTCTACGATTACATGCATCTAGGCCACATGAAAACATATGTATTTTATGATGTCTTGGCCAGATACCTCTCCTATAAAGGATTTACAGTATACTTCTTGATGAATATCACAGACGTAGATGATAAGATTATCAATAGAGCTATTGAGAGAAGAATAATAGTAAGTTTAAGTAAATCTGAAAAGAAAGTTGGAGAACTTATAGGAGAGTTCCAAGTAGGATTTGAGTATATTAGAGATCGGATTATAGAATTGATAAAATCAGGATACGTAGAATTGTATGGACATCCAGAGATGAGAGATGAATTGATAAGACTGGAGAGAAATATTCTGCAAGCAGATGAAGAAGAAAGAAAGCGTTATGAAGAGATGTATGAGAATTTGAAGAGATGGATAAGAGAAGATAGTTTAGTGAAGATTACGTCTGCAGGTGTAAAGGTTGTAGAAGAGATAGAAGCAAATAATCTTAAGCTTGACCCAATAGGCTTAGCTAGAGAATTTGAAAAATACTTTAAGGAAGATTTAGAAAAACTCGGAATTAACACTATAACGATGTTTGCGAGAGCGAGCGAGTTCATAGATGAGATAGTAGAACTTGCATCAAAACTTATAGAGAAAGGCTACGCATACGATACACCAACAGCACTATACTTCGATTCATCAAAATTCAAAGAATATGGAAAACTATCTGGTGTAGATCCAGAGAGAGAGTACAGAGTACATAGAATAGAACCAGATCCAAATAAGAAGAATGATGCAGACTGGGCTCTATGGAGAAAGATAAGAGAAGGATATCCGAAAGAGCCTGCTTGGAATTCTCCCTGGGGCTTAGGTAGACCTGGGTGGCATATTGAAGATACAACGATAATTATTGAGATGCTTGGAGATCAGATAGATATTCATGGTGGAGCTAAAGAATTAATGTTTCCCCATCATGAAGCAGAGATAGCTCAAGCGGAAGCATATACAGATGTGAAGCCGTGTGTGAGATACTGGGTACACACAGATGTATTAACAGTAAATGGTAAGAAGATGTCCAAATCTCTTGGAAACTATATAACTGTAAGAGATGCTTTAAAAATCTTCGATCCAGAAGTCTTAAGATACTGGGTTCTCCTCACGAGATATAGACATAGAATGGATTTAAGATTACCCTTTGATCCAGATCCACTAAACCCCATCAAGCCAGAACACCTTCTCGAAACACCTATAAAACAAGCTGAACAAGGATTAGAAAGACTATACAACGTTATACGTTATGCTTCATCTATGCCTAGAGATGAAAGATATGATGAAGATTCAAAAAAAATTGAAGAAGAACTAGAATTAATGAAAGAAAGAATTCTAGAAGCATTAGATAATGATATAGATACTGCTAGAGCATTAGCAGAACTCCATGAATATGCAACAAAATTCTTCAAGTACTGTCAAGAAAGAAAAACAATAAACATGCAGGTAGCAGAAAAAACGATCAAAGTATTTAGAGAGATCGGAAGCATACTTGGCATACTACAGAAAGACCTAGAAAAGATAAGTGATGAGAAAGTTAAAGAATTAATAAAACTAATCGTAGGCATCAGAGAGAAGTTGAGAAAGAATAAACAATATGAGCTTGCTGATGAAATACGTCAAAAACTCAAAGAAATAGGCATAATACTTGAAGATACACCTCAAGGTACACTGGTTCACATAACTTAACAAGAAAACTAACTAACCAGACAATATATATTAAGAAACATTTCTCTGAGAATATCATAAAGGTGTTATAAAGAAAAATTTAAATATAGGTAAAAACATAAATCTAATCAGGAGGCAAGATTAATATTTATGTTAAAGTTTTTCGTAAAATTTGATATAAGGTTTTTGCTGGAGGTGGTCTAGATGGCCAAAGTTTGGAAAGAAGGAATGATATGTCCTGAATGTGGTAACGATGTTCTAGTCCATGATCCGAGAACAGGAGAGATAACATGCCCGAGCTGTGGATACGTAGTACTAGAGAGAGATATTGATAGAGGTCCTGAATGGAGGAATATAGATGAAGAAGAAGAGAGTAGGAGTAGAGTTGGAGCACCACTCTCTATAATGTACCGTGATCACGGACTATCAACAGTAATTAACAAGATAGATGAAGATGCTACAGGTAGAAGACTACCTAAAGAAACTAGAGAGAAGCTACTTAGATTAAAGAAGCTAGATGCAACAAGTCAGGTAGATGCTTCTGAAGCTAGAAATCTACAACAAGCAGTGAATATTCTTCAGATATATGTCGATAAACTTCACTTAAGTCAAGCAATCGCTGAAAAAGCTATGCTCATATATAGGAAAGCATTAAAAGAAGGACTTGTTAGAGGTAGGAGTATTAGATCCATTATGGCTGCAGCCGTTTATGCAGCATGTAGAGCTATGGGTGCACCAAGAGATTTAAGAGAACTAGAAAAAGCGTATCCAGTAGTTAAGAGAAAAACTATTGCACAAGGATATAGATTACTACTCAAACACTTAAGATTGAAAGTTCCAGTAGTTGATCCAGCAATATATTTGAGTAAGATTGCTTCAAAAGTTGGACTTGATCAAAGAACAGTTCAAGAAGCTTTAAGAATACTTCAAGAAGCTACTAAGAGAGGCGCAACTGTTGGAAAAGATCCTGTCGGCATAGCTGCTGCAGCACTCTACATGGCTTGTCAAGAAACAACACAAAATATAACTCAGAAAGATATTGCTAGAGCTGCAGGAGTAACAGAAGTTACAGTTAGGAATAGGTTTAAAGGTCTTAAAGAAATTCTCGAAGGCCGTCCAGCGGTTGCTAATCAATCTACAAGCTAGCTTTACTAAACGATCTCGATGTTCTCTTCAGAATGGCCCATCTCTAGTAATATTTCTCTAACTTTATCCCTATGATCTCCTTGAAGCATTATCGTACCATTCTTGACTGTTCCACCTGATGCACACACAGACTTTAATCTACGTGCTAACTGTGCCAGTTCATTCTTATCTCCATCTAGACCTTCAATAATAGTTACAGGTCTACCCCACTTCCTAGTTTCAAGTTTTATCTTGATTCTTTGCTGCTCTCTACTTATAGTTTTACATACACATATTGTTTTGGGTAACCCACAAACGGGGCAGACTTCTACCATTACCTACCTCCTTTCTGCAAAATGCTAATTATCTTGGAGTTATATAAGTATTTGCTGATAAAAATATTTGTTTAAACATGGTGGGCGCTAGAGTAGTGTTTTTTCTTTTTTTCTTCGTATTCATCTCTATCCATATATTCTTTTGCAGGAACACCTTTCACTACTTTTGAAGATGGTACGTCTTTAGTTACTGTTGAGCCAGCCGCTATAACTACTCTATCGCCTATAGTTACTCCTGCGATTATAGTAGAGTTTGCACCGATTATTACTTCCCGTCCAATTTTTACTCCTTCTATTTCTCCTACTGGGTATTTATCGTTTGTTACGACTACGTTTGGTCCTATGAAGGTGTTATCTCCAACTACCGTTAAGTGTGGTAAATATACTAGTGATTGTATGATTACGTTCTCTCCAATTTTTACTTCTCCATCTAGTTGTGTATAGCTTCCTATTCTGCATCTAGAAGATATTCTAGATCTAGATCTAACAAGTACACCGTGTCCGAACTCTACTTCATCACCTACCTCAACATCATCATATATTATTGTAAAACTTCTGATAATACATCTCTCACCTATCTTTGCACCTAAACTTACGTTATCTAGATCCTCCAGCCCACCTCCAACCACTCTGAGCAATCTCTCCCTAGAAGGATAACCTATCTGAACCCATCTATCAATAAACGATCCTTTACCGATTATAGATGGACCATATATTACTGCATCTTCAACAACCTTTCCATAAACCATAGCTCTACTTGAAATATATCTAGACATCAGTAATCTAAGTAGCTCTCCAGATATTTATATCCAATTCTTTTGATACATTTCATCTACAGTAGAGTGTCTCAGAATATATTAAACCTTTCCTGGAATGTCTTTGGGAGAATTAAGGATAAGTTTAGATTTATCTAACAGTTAATCTAGAGTAGCGTAGAATGTTTAAAATCGTTAAGAATTTTGAAGAACTCGTCAATAGAAGAAGAGACGTGCTAGCAGAAATAAGGAGGGATGTTCTAAGAGCTGTTGAAGCTGCTATAGAAGCAGTTCTACCTGAGAATACTCTGAAAAAACATGTTAAAAGAATTGGGGATAGCTTGATGGTAGATAAAGAGAAATATTCTCTTAAGAATTATGAGAAGATCATAGTTCTAGGAGCTGGTAAAGCAGTTTTAGGTATGGCTAGACATATTGAAGAAATAATGTTGGATAAGATAGATGCAGGAGTCGTTGTTGTGCCTAGAGAGAAGATCCATGAAGCTAGTTTAAAAAAGATAGAGGTTCTACCATCTACGCATCCTATTCCAAGCATGCTAGGTGTAAAAGCTTCTGAAAAATTATTGGAGTATGCTGAAAAAACAGATTCCAAGACTTTAGTAATTTTTCTGCTGTCTGGTGGAGCGTCTGCACTACTCCCTATGCCTACACCTCCGATAACTCTAGAAGACAAAGCAGAAACAACCAGACTACTATTGAAGAGTGGAGCAACAATAGATGAAATCAATATAGTTAGAAGACATATTTCAGAAATAAAAGGTGGAAAACTATTAAGAAAGCTAAATAACGCTACTGTCATCACACTCATAATCTCAGATGTTATTGGAGATAAACTAGAAGTCATAGGCTCCGGCCCAACCGCCCCAGACCCATACACATACAGAGATGCCTACGAAGTATTAAGAAGGTATGGTTTATGGGATAAAGTTCCAGAAAAAGTTAGGAAGAAAATAGAAGATGGAATGGAGGGTAAAATTGAAGAAAATCCTAAACCCGGAGACCCAATATTCAATAGAGTACGAAACGTTATAATTGCTAACGTTTTAGATGCTTGTTCATCTGCACGTAGACTACTTTCTTCTTCAGGATACCGAGTAAAGATACTTACACATCACATGGAGGGAGAAGCATCAGAAGTTGGAAGATTCTTAATTGGAGTCGCTAAAGACATGCTTGTGAAGAAGCCTTCTGCATTAATATGTGGAGGGGAGACGACGGTTACTGTTAGAGGGCATGGTATTGGAGGAAGAAATCAAGAACTCGCTCTCTCATCTTCCATAAACTTGAAAGAACTAGATAAGTGTGTCTTAGTCAGCGTAGGTACGGACGGTGTTGATGGACCTACAGATGCAGCGGGAGCGATAGTAGATAATGAAACATATAGAGAATCTCTTGAGATGGGGCTTAATCCTATCGAGTACCTACTCAACAACGATTCCTACAATTTCTTTAAGAAACTTGGAGACCATGTAATTACAGGACCTACTGGAACTAATGTTGGAGACATAGTGATAATTGCATCAAGAGGTTAAAAAGTACAAAAATATTGTATGTGTCTCCCTGCATATGTATCCTCCTCTTAATACATGCATATTTTTGAAAGATGTTGTTTGAGATTATTTCTACGTAAAATATGGAAACGTTTAAAGATAAGAGGAGCAGAATATTATTCGGATGTCTTGAAGGTGGCTAAGATTGTCGGATACCTAGTGGCATATGCTTTACCATTTATCTTACCCTCTACGTTATACGTATTTCTCAAACCTTTACTACCTCTAGACATCTTGAGAAACATTATCTCGATGGTGGTTATAGGTGTCATAGTTGGTTTACTTTCAACGTATCTATGTAGAGACATGTTACACAATCTTCTAGCATCTATAGTCGCATCTCTACTTGGATTATCTACACCACTTATCTTAATGGAAATTATACCTCAGCTTTCATGGATAGGATTGTTTATAGTAGAAGGCATGTACACCTTACTTACTTTCATAGTTTTACCATTATCAGCCTCAGCAACTTCAATTGCAGCATACAGAACATTTATGAAAAAAAGGGTAGAGGTACAGAAATTAGAAGAAAAAATTGAAACTACAATAATAGAACAACCAGTAAAAGAAGAAATAACCAAAGAGGAGAAAGCTGAAGAAGAGAAGATTGAGGTTACGCAGGAAACTATGCCTACCATAAGTGAGGAAAGTCTTAGAACTGCTGAAGAAAAACTCGTCCCAGAATTAGAAGAGATGCTCAAAGAAATTATGAAAGAAGAGGAAGAAGTTGTAAAGGAAGAAAAGGCTGAGCCTGTAGAGAAGATACCGTTGAAAAAGTGTAAAAATTGTGGGGAATACATTCCAGAAGATTCTATCTATTGTCCACTTTGCGGAAAATATCAAGGGGAAGAGAGTTAGCGTAAGCCTAGAATAAATAATCACAACAAAGAAATATGAAAACATCCTAGCAAATACATCTCTTAAATTAGGCATCAGTAAGTTTAGAACTCTAAACTACTAGCTGGCTGGAATTGAACGTTTTAATCTATCGCAATAGACATTCTAGATTGAAAGATGGATATCAAGCTCATTGCTTTCGACAGTCTAGGGACTAGAAGTATGGCTACAATCATTAAGACTAGGCATGTTCAGATAATGGTGGATCCTAGCGCAGCCCTAGGTCCTAGAAGATACGGTCTCCCACCGCATCCACTAGAATACGAGAAACTTAAAGAACATAAGGAAGCTATAGTAAAATCTGCTAAAGAGTCTGATTTAGTAATAGTTACCCACTACCATTATGACCATATCCCTAGACCTGGTGAAGGAGTTGCATGGCTGGCTGGTAAGAAACTCTTAATCAAAGACCCGAACCACATGATTAATTTTAGCCAGAAGATGAGAGCTAAGAAATTTCTGGAAATGTTATCTACGTTTGATATTAAAGTGGAAGCTGTAGATGGGAGAGAAATTGATATAGGTGGGACGAAGATAAAGTTCTCGAGACCGGTACAGCATGGGAACGACTCTAAGCTTGGCTATGTTCTAGAAGTCTTAGTAGAAGATTCTGGAGAGAAAATATTGTTTACGTCCGATGTGGAGGGACCCGTAGATGAAGAACAAGTAAAATTCATACTCTCAAATAAGCCAGACATATTAATATGTGATGGCCCGATGACATACATGCTTGGAAATAAATATAGTTGGGAGGATCTTGAGAAAGCTCTCAAAAACCTAAAGAAGATAGTTATGAAAACAGAGTTAAGCATACTTATCCTAGATCATCACTTAATTAGAGATAGAGATTGGAAAATGAAGATTAGAGAATTTGTAGAAGAAGTAGGTGGAGACGTAGAGATACATACAGCTGCATCCTACATGGGTTTACCTGAAAATCCTCTCGAATCTATGAGAGATGTACTGTGGAGAGAGAGCAGTCTTAGAAGATCGTGAACACGGTACTACCAGACATTCTTCTCTTACAGCTAGATTATCTTAAGAAGAGAAAAAGATTGAGAATATTTTTTAGGTTATCTGAGAGTATTGGTTATGTGTTCTGTTTTAGATCATCTTTATCTTTTAGGTTGTAGAATCTACTATAGGTAGATGGACGCCACAACTCTCGATGAAGAAGAAGTTCTTGAAATGTTAGCTAAGCCTATTGTAGAATCTTTTAGAGAACGATTTAAACATCTTACAGCTCCTCAGCTTTACGCTATCCCAAAAATACTTGCTGGGAAGAATGTTCTACTTATAGCTACGACTGGTTCTGGAAAGACTGAAGCAGCTCTTCTACCTATCCTAAGTAAAATGCTTATCGAGAACGTTGGGCAAGGTGTAAAGCTTCTCTACATAACACCTCTCAGAGCACTTAACAGAGATCTCCTAGATAGGATTGATTGGTGGGCCCAGAAACTCGATTTCAAAGTTGCTGTGAGACATGGAGATACAGCTCAAAGAGAGAGAAGAATACAGACATTATCTCCACCAGATATCTTGATAACAACTCCAGAAACATTACAAGTAATACTTACAGCCAAAGTCTTCAGAAACTATCTAAGAAGTGTTAGATGGGTTATAGTAGACGAGGTGCATGAACTAGCTACCGATAAGAGGGGAGCTCAATTAGCAGTCGCTCTAGAAAGACTTAGACTTATAACTGGATTAGACTTCCAGAGAATAGGTTTATCCGCGACCATCGGAAGCCCGGAGAAGATTGCAGAATACTTGGTAGGCGTTGGTAGAGAATGTGAGATAATAGCTGTGCCCGTACCTAAGGATATAAAGATAGATGTGATTTACCCATCTCCAATTAGAGAAGACTATGAGCTTGCTGAGAAGATTGGGGTCTTCCCAGAAGTAGCTGCGAGACTTAGAACTATAAAGAAGCTTATAGATGAACATGAATCTACACTCATCTTTACGAATACTAGACCTCTAGCAGAAATACTTACAAATAGGTTTAGGCTTTGGGATCAGCAGGTCCCACTGGGGATACATCACGGATCTCTTTCAAAAACTACTAGAGTTATGGCTGAACATGGATTGAAAACAGGTGAACTCGTAGGAATAATATGTACATCTTCTCTAGAACTTGGGATAGATGTTGGGAGAATAGAGCTATGTATACAATACAATTCTCCGAGAGAGGTAACCAGACTGATACAGAGAGTTGGCAGGAGTGGACATTCTCTAGAAAAAATTGCTAAAGGCGTTGTAGTAGTTATGGATTCTGATGATGCACTGGAATCCATTGTGATCGCTAGGAAATCTAGAAGAGAAGAACTTGAAGAAGCAAGAATACCAGTAAACTGTCTAGACGTTTTAATGCACCAGATAGCTGGTCTAATAATAGAATACGGGAAGATAAAAATAGATGAAGTACTAGCAATCTTAAAGAAAACCTACACTTTTAAAGATATTTCTAAAGAAGATGTGAAAGAAGTTCTCCAACACATGATTTCTCTTGGAATAGTAGAAGTGAGAAATGATGATACCATCGTTAAGCCTAGGAGAAGCATGGAATTATATGAATACTATTTCACGAATCTTTCAATGATACCTGAAGAACATCAGTACCTAGTTATAGATCAGAACAACGGTGAGTCTATCGGTATACTAGATGAAGAATTTGTAGCAGAACACGGTGAACCTGGAACAAGATTTATACTAACTGGTAGAGCTTGGGAGATACTTGACGTGAAAGGTGATAGAATATACGTTGCATCCTTAGAAGATTATGAAGGAGCTGTTCCAAGCTGGGTTGGGGATGAAATACCTGTACCATTTGAAGTTGCCCAGGAAGTTGGATTACTTAGAAGAGAGTATCTTGAGAGAAGAATGAAAGGAGAAGAACGTGAATCAATTATAAGAGACATAGCTGAGAGATACATGGTTGGATACGATGTAGTCTCGAAAGCCTTTAGGGAAATTGAAGAACATTTAGAAAAGAATATACCTGTACCTACAGACAAGACGGTACTCTTAGAGTATACTGAACCATACGTAATCCTACATATACATGGAGGACTTAGAGCAAATAGAACAATACAGAAAACCTTATCATACCATATGGCTGAAAAGATAGGTACAGCTATACATGGACAACAAAATCCATACAGGATAGTTTTTAGATCCAAGCATATAACCGATAAAATAGTCTTAGAAGCATTAAGAGAAGTCTTAGAAGATTTTGAAGAGAAGGTCTTCAAAGCTGTTGAGTCTTCTAGTTTGTTTAAACGTAGGCTTGTCCACGTAGCTAGAAAGATGGGTATAATAAAGAGTGAGGCAAGCATAACAGAGGTAAACATTAACCAATTAGTAGAAGCATTGAGAAAAACAGTAGTATATAGAGAAGCGTTAAACTATACTATCTTCCATGACTTTGATTTAGAGAGAGCGAAGAAGATTCTAGAAGACATAGTGTATGGAAGAGTTGAACTGAGAACATGGATCAATCCATCTCTCGAACCTTCACCCCTATCTAAGATAACACTATCAAGATTTGAACAAGAAGGAGAGATAACTTCAAGTGAAGGAATGAAGAGAATTGTCATAACATCTGTAAGAAACAGGCTACTCTATGAATCGTGGGTAGAAGTCTGTGTAGAATGTTTTGAACATTACAGAAAAATAATGGTCAAAGATATGAAGGAGAAGATCGTGTGCCCAGTATGTGGATCCACGAAGATAGGGGTAACGAAGTACGAACTAGAAGAAGTACTCGGAATAATTGCTAGAAGAGGGAAAACAATAAACAAAAAAGAAAGAAAAATCCTCATGGAGCTTAAGAGAAACGCTATACTCGTAGAGAAATATGGAAGAGCTGCAGTAATAGTACTTTCAGCAAGAGGATTAACACTCAAGGAAAGGGTGGAGATACTGAAGAATGAACCGAGAGAAACGATAAGATTAATAGAACTGATAATAGAAGCAGAGAAGAAAGCACTACAGAGAAAATTCCAGTAAGAAATCTATTTATTAGGAGGCAAAGTGAGCGCTCACAATTTTAAAGCTTCGACAATCTCTTAGACTAAATGAGAGGAAAACACTACTCTACGTATAGATATATGGGTTAGATAAACCAGCATCCTGGATCTGTGGCAATAAAGTCTCCAGTTACTTCATAAGCTCTTCCACGGCATCCCGCACATACATCTCGAAACTTACATTCACCACATTGACCTTTAAGCTGTTTTCTATCTCTAAGTATTGAAAGTACCTGAGATTCTTCCCAGATATCTATAATACTCTTCTCCCTAACGTTTCCAAGTTTTATCTGTAAGAGCATACAAGGAATAACGTCTCCATTCGGAAGTATGGTAACATAACCATTTGGCATACCTGCAGCACAACCTCTATCATAATATGGTACCCTCTTTAGGAAGCTTGCTGGGAAATGTTTAGGTTGTATATTCTTTTCTTTAAGAACTAGAGTATACATTGGGCATCCTGGAACACGTATGATTATAGGGCATTCTCTCTGAGCTTCTGCTAACCACTCCATAATCATCTTCCTCTCATATTTATCCAGAACCTCATTTATACACTCCCTCTTAACTCTGGGAACTTCAACTAGATCAAAGAATTCTGCAGCTACTGCACCACTCTCTATAGCGAGTTTAAGCATATCTGGAATCTCTCTAAGAGTATTCTTCCTCACAACCATGCCGAACTGGAAAGGTAAACCTGCTTCTTTACATGCATTAACACCTTGCATTGCTTTCTGGAAAGCTCCAACCTCACCTCTAAATGAATCATGCGTTTCAGGTCTCGCACCATCAATAGATATCTGAACACATTCTATACCAGCTTCCCTCATCTTCTTAGCTATCTCTACGTCAATAAGTGTACCATTACTTCCAACAACTACTTTTAAACCCTTACTGTATGCGTATCTCACTATTTCAAGAAAATCTTCTCTACACAAGGGTTCACCACCATCGAGTACTAAAAGTCTAACATTCCAATTAGCCAGATCATTAATTAACTTCTTAGCTTCCTCGAGAGTTAACTCATCTGGAGAAGCATAATCTGTTGCATCATTATAACAGTGCTTACACTTAAGATTACACTTCCTAGTAACAGCATAAGAAACAAGAAAAGGAGCCGCCACCATATCTACCAACTCAACCCTCTATGCCTAATATTAGTCTTTAATACTAGCCTTCACCCCCTCTTTATATTCCAGACAAATATTTCATAACCCCCTAACTTTAAAGTAACTTCAACACAGCCTGCAATAAGCAATAGTAAAAAAGTTTCAGTTTATTCTTCACTAAAAAATGAAGAAAGCTTATGTGTAGTTGCGGGGGGTGGGATTTGAACCCACGAACCCCTACGGGACAGGAGCCTCAGTCCTGCGCCTTTGACCAGGCTTGGCTACCCCCGCATCAATATACAATATTACTCTACTTATTTTTAGGTTTATATCATGTTATCTTAAGAAGATTAGTGGAGGAGACTTAAGGCTTTAATCTTATCTAAAATGGAGTTTGGGGTTCACCTCTACGTTTCTAGTTAGCCCCGGTTTTATCATTCATCATTTAGTTGAGACCTCCTATACCTCGTACTATTCTTAATATCTCTGATATTGTTTACCTCTTTTCATTCCATTATGTTTTTATAATTTTATTTTCTGTTTTAAATGTTAACTTGGTTGATATTTCCGTTACCTTCTTTTAACCTAATGTTGTATAAGTTTAGATATCATTATTTTCTTTATTTAGGGAATTGTGAAGATAGTATGGAT
>Ga0209080_1000158_pt1 | contig 51807 bp, 44 predicted proteins | sample JNZ110809AmetaG_FD_184123 | JGI IMG/M metagenome (GOLD analysis project Ga0209080, IMG submission 184123) | Hot spring microbial communities from Jinze hot spring, China to study Microbial Dark Matter (Phase II) - JNZ 110809A (SPAdes) (version 3) ...
TCGCTTAAATTGACGTGTACTACACCTATAGGCTTAAGTTGAAGAGTCATTCCTTCCCACCCACCAGCCTAAGCATACGAAGATTCTTCCTGAGAGTTACATATTTTTCATCGCATCTCTCTCAACGAAAGTTCATGAACATTTACCTGCGGTACAAAGTTAAAAGAATACTTTTGCGTATTCAAAGGTAGAGCATGTCTACCCACATCCTCAGTGGTGTGTAGGATGTTAACCAAGCTGAGAGCATGGTTCCAGAGGTTAATGGATAGGTGGGCGAATGTCATCCGAAGGCTTGGTATCAAGCCTAATGCTATAAGTTTTCTAGGCTTTGCTCTTGGCATATCTTCAGGAGTAGCTTACTGGATAGCTGGATCTCTTATTACTGATCTGAGCGCCTACAGAGCTTACTTGACCTTAGCAGTCCTTCTACTCCTGTCCTCTAGTTTATGCGATGCCTTGGACGGCACCTTGGCTAGGACGCGTGGAGAGGTAACAGTTTTCGGTGGTTTTCTTGATTCGTTAATCGATAGGTACGTTGATTCAGCCGTCTTACTAGGCATCACACTTAGCGGGCTCTGTGACCCAGCATGGGGAGCAATAGCATTGGTAGGCTCACTACTTACTAGCTATGTAAGAGCCAAAGCTGAATCCTTCGGTATAAAAATGGAATCCATCGGGCTAATCGAGAGAGCTGAGAGAATAATCATAATACTGGCTTCATCTGTAGTAGAAATCGTTTGGTCTAACTCATCCGCGCTACGCATTGGAATCGTGATACTAGCCGTGACATCAAACTTTACGGTTCTTCAACGAATACTCTACTTCTATAGTGTCACTCGTAGGGCGTTTAACCCTTAAAATAACTATTAACTATGTGAATAAAGATGTAGGAAGATATTGAAATGCATAGAGTTTCGTAGTGCGAAGCGTTTATGGAGTTTCTTAACAAAAAGGATCATTGATTCTAGCGAAGAGTCATAGCTCAAATTGCTCTTGCACTAGGATCATTGAACATTAACTTTGCGTTATTGATAGTTCATAGTTAGTATGTACTTCACTATTGACTTTGAAAAAGATGAATATGACTCTCACGGCGGAAGCTATATAAAGTTTGCTTAACTTTAAAAAAATAATTTGAGGTGAGAATTTTTGCCTATGTCAAAGAAGGTCTTGGCAGCAATAATAGTGGTAGTGGTAATAGCTGTTGTGGGTGGGCTCAGTTATGCTCTCATTACAGCTCCACCTCCAGGTCCCACCCCACCTCCGGTAGAGAAAAAGCCCATAAAGATAGCCTTGCTATATAATCCAGCAATTTCAGTCCTCAAAGGTCAGGGTGAAGCTGCTAAAGTAGCGATTGAAGAGCTTCAGAAAGCTGGTGGTATAGCTGGCTACCCTGTTGAATATAAGGAGTGGGATACCCAAAGAAAGGTTGATGTAGCTGTTGCAGCCTACAGAGAAGCTGTCGTTGATTGGGGTGCTCACTTCGTCCTCCTTGAAGGCGTAAGTGAGGAGATGCTGGCATTAATGGAGGAGGGGGCCAAGCTATATCCAAAATATCCACACATCCTGGGATATGTGGGGATGGCTGCGGAGGTCACAATCAAGGTTATGGAGGAGTACGATAAGTACAAGTTTGCCTTCAGGCTCTTTGATGCAGACTACACAGCCAACGTCCTTAGACCACTAGCCATCTTCTGGGAGGCTAAGAACGTCCTTAAAGTGAGCAAGATAGCGATACTAATTGAGGAGGCCGCCTGGACCCTAGGTGCGAGACAAGGGCTTGAGATGACCGTAACCCTTAAGACGCCTGAGGTTACCAAGACCATTAGGATATCGCAGAAGCCCTTAAGGGAACTGGCTAGAGAAATGGGCTTAACAGTGGTCTACGAGGCCAACATTCCAGTTGGCACCAAAGAGTTCCTACCATTCCTTGAGGGCGCTAAGGCAGCTGGCGCAGAATATATATTCGTGATGTCGAGCTGGTACACGGATTGTATCACGTTAGTGAAGCAATGGGCTGTATCTGGCGCGAGGGACATATACCTAGAGCTTTACGGTGGTCCAAACCACTGGACCGTGTTCTGGAACTTAACTGGTGGTGCTGCGCTCGGGGTTATATCAGGCGTATTTGATGTACCGGACTATATACCTATCTCACCATATACTCAACCATTCATTGCTAAGATGCTTGGAAGAGGTCTGAGAGTGGACATGAGCGCTCACTACTACTACTCAGCAGTGTACCACTTCAAGCGCGCTGTTGAGTATGTCGTCGAGCGTGGAGGTAGCCCGTTCGACATCGACGCAGTCATCAAAGCTTTAGAGAGAGTTCCCTGTGAAGAGCATACACTATTGCCAGCCGAAATGACGATTTTAGGTAGTCTTGACGAGAACTTCCACTCATACCCTGCATGTCTACCACCTCACTATCAGTTCCAGAGGGATGGAAAGGTAGTTTGTATCAGTGGTATAGAAAACCCGTTCCGCCAAGTTCCTGAGGAGTTAGCTAGGCGGTACTTCCATCCAGAGCTAGTGAAGAGTCCTGCGGAGCTAAGAGCCGGTGGCTAAGGATGATCAACGAGCTCCTCTTATCCCTCATCTACACTTTTATTTTTGGCTCTATGTATTTGGGTATTGCGTTAGGCTTCTCGATCGTAACGGGCGTATTGAGAGTTTTTAATTTAGCTTACCCGATCTTCTTCTTAATTGCAGCGTATGGTACTTGGCTTTTTTGGAGGGACTTAAACTTACCATTTGAATTATCGATAGCACTGCCCTTCGTGCTAGTTGCTGTAGCATCATACCTTGTCTACAAGTTCGTGGTGAATAAGTTTATGGAAGCTGAGGACTACATGTTAGCAGCGCTGATCCTCTTATTCTTAGCGGTTGAGCAAGTGGTCAGTATAGTGTACCCTGAAGCTGCAGGAGTATTCATACCAACTCGTGTAATAGAAGGGAGTGTTAATGTAGGACCTGCATCCCTTCCTGGACAGTACTTCGTTATTGCCTTAGCTTCTTTAATCATGACCGCGCTATATGTGATGTTCTTCATGAAGACGAAGACGGGGCTCGTTATGAGAGCGATTAGCCAAAGCTATCTCGTGTCGAGGATCATAGGGGTTAACTTTAACCTTATGTTCGTAATAGCTATGATTCTCGGATCCATCCCCCCAGCCGTGGTAATGCTACTTCTAGCGCCTGTGTGGGCCTTAAACCCGTTTATAGGATGGACATTGTTCGCCTATGGAATAATGGTTGCGGTTCTTGGCGGCTTAGGCAACTTGAAGGGGACGATAATAGCTGCGTACATGATAGGAGCCATTTACTCCTTCGTGGCCTACCTAGTTAATCCACGCTTAGCGGGCTTAGCATGTCTAGTAGTTGTTGTAATAATATTAGCGCTAAAGCCTAGAGGTTTAGCGAGGGCTGAGACTATATGGTAATTAAGATAGAGGAGAGGAGGGGGAGGATCATAATCCACCTCTTAAATAAGTCAAGGTTTGAATGGACTATTGAGCCCAGATACTGGAGGAATCCGTTGATAGTCGTTATCCTTTGGATACTTCTTCCACTAATAATGGCGTACTACGTACCGCTTGGGATTGTAGGTATAGGATCGACAACGTTACTTTCATCACTGATATTAGCTAACGTGATAGCTTTAAGCGCGATTGCACATTCTCTCCAGACTATAGGGACAGGTAGAGTTAACTTCGGTCCTCAATTCTTCCTTGTCGTCGGCGGCTATGTAGCTGCTCTGCTCAATAAGAATTATGGCCTTGGTTCTGAGTTAACATTCTTAGCCTCCTTCGCCATTACTGCACTCGTAGGGCTTGCATTAAGCCCGTTAACTGTAATATCTCGAGGATTGTACTTTACGCTAATCACATTAGTACTACCGCTAATACTAGGCGAGTTGATCTTTTGGCGTGGCGACATATTCGGTGCTGAGACTGGTATACCAGGAATAACTAGACTTGCGCATACCGGCGACCCCATGAATGACCTCTTAATTTGCTTCTACCTGTCTCTCGCAATGGTATTGATATTGACTGTAATAGTTGACAAGATACTTAGGTCTAGGTGGGGCTTCATGCTTGGTGTTATTAACGAGGACGAGGATGTGGCGTCATCCTTTGGAATAGATACCAAGAAAATTAAGGTGGTCACGTTTACCTTCACCTCAGGCATCATGGGCCTTTCTGGGTGGTTTATAGCTCACTACTATGGCGCTTTTGCAGGAACCATGTGGCTTGAGCCTTGGGTTCTGATCTTCATCCTGCTGAGTAGCGTTCTTGGGGGTAAGGCAGCAATATACGGCGCACCTCTTGGCGCATACTTCATCGTACTGAGTAGGGACATATTGAGGAGTTATATCGGTGGAGGTTATTCACTGCTATTATTATACATAGTCTTACTAATAGCGCTCTACTTATTACCTGAAGGGTTGTGGGGATTATATAGGAAAACAAGGTACAGGGAGTACGTACCGGTTATTCGAATAAGAAGAAAGTTGTAGGAGGTGAAGACATGTTACATGTAAGTGATTTAACAAAGAGATTTGGAGGTATAATTGCTGTAAACGGTGTCTCCTTAGAGATCCGCAAGGGAGAGATTGTAGGTCTTATAGGTCCTAACGGCTCTGGCAAGACGACACTCATAAATTTAATAGCAGGTTTCTACAAAGCAGATAGTGGAAGAATAATCTTTGAGGGTGTAGACATAACCAAGAAGACTGCAGACGAGAGGGTGAAGCTGGGCATAGCTCGCACCTTTCAGATACCTAGAGTTATAGGTAACATGACAGCGTGGCAGAATGTGACTTATGCAGTCATTGGGAGCAGGAGGTTTAAGGAGAAGAAGATGACTTTAACAGAGGCCTCAATGGAAGCCTTATACTACCTAGACATAGTGGGCCTCTTAAGGAAGAGAGACGTTCTTTGCCGGGACTTACCGATATATGAGTTACGTTTAGTAGAGCTTGCTAGAGCTCTAGCGTTGAACCCGAAGTTCATCATGGTCGACGAGGTCATGGCTGGCCTTAACCCAGTAGAGGCAGATAACGTTGCAAGGCTCGTGCAAAGGTTGAGAGAGGAGTTTAAGCTTACAACTATGTGGGTTGAGCACGTCTTAAGGATAATCATGAGGTCCGTCGAGAGAGTTGTGGTGATGAACGAGGGGAAGATAATAGCTGATGGCGAGCCGCGTGAAGTCGCAAAGGATGTAGGTGTAATTAAGGCATACATGGGCGAAGAGGTTGTGATCTAAATGTTGATTGTTGAGAATATCGAGGTCTGGTATGGTAAAGTCAAGGCTCTCTGGGACGTCTCCTTAGAGGTTCGTGAAGGCGAGATTGTAGGTCTCATAGGCCCTAATGGAGCTGGAAAAACAACGACACTAAATACGATAATGGGGATTACTAAGCCGAGAAGTGGTAGAATAACACTCAACGGTGAAAGGATAGACGACAAGGAGACACACGAGATAATTAAAAAAGGTCTTTTCATAGTTCCAGAGGGTAGACAACTCTTCCCATTCTTAACTGTTGAGGAAAACCTTCTTTTGGGGACGATACATGGAGAGTCTTGGAGAAGGAGACATGAAGCTTTAGACTTCGTCTACACCTTATTCCCACGATTGAAGGAGAGAAGGAAGCAGTTAGCTGGAACTTTGAGTGGTGGCGAACAACAAATGCTTACAATAGCTCGAGGTCTCATGTCGAGACCAAGATTAATGTTGATCGATGAGCCTAGCCTTGGTCTAGCTCCGAGAATAGTTGTGGACTTATATAAAGTTATAAGAGCTCTTAGGGATGAGCATAAAATTACAATACTTATTGCAGATCAAAACGCACATAGAGTCTTTGACATATGTGATAGAGCCTACGTGATTGAGAATGGCAGGATAGTCATGGAGGGAACACCCGAGAAGTTAAAGAGCGATAAAAGGATTAAGGAGGTGTATCTGGGATTATGAGCGACTATTTTGAGTATGTTGAGAGACTCTTTAAAGGTGGAGAAAAGCGCGAACCGCCACTTAAGGGCGTCAAGGTTATTGAGATGACACATTACGTCTATGGACCTACCGTAGGTGCTGTCTTAGCGCAATTCGGTGCTGACGTTGTTAAGGTGGAGCCCATGGGGGAAGGAGATAGATTTAGATTAGGTGCTGTTTGGATGCGGATGTTCAAGAAGGGCCAGCTACAGTTCTTAACGTTGAACGCAAATAAGTACCTCATAACACTTGACGCACGAAGCCGTAAGGCGCGTGAAATACTTCTAAAACTTGTAGCAAAGGCTGATGTCTTCATCGAGAACTTTAGAGCAGGTCTTCTAGACGCGGTAGGTCTTGGATATCTGCAACTCAGTAAGATTAACCCCAAGATAATTTATGTAAGCTGCAGCGGATATGGTCAGTATGGTCCTTTAAGTAGAGCACCAAGCTTTGATGTCTCTGCTCAAGGAATTATAGGGGTAGCCATGAAGAGCGGATGGCCAGATGTAGATGAGTTCTACAAGTTGCCAGACTACTTCGGAGACTACTTCCCAGCTATGGTTGCAGCAGCTGCTGTGATATCAGCTCTTTATTACAGGGAGAGGACGGGGAAGGGTCAGTACATAGACATATCGCAAGCTGAGTCGCTCTTCAGATTCTTCTATGATATCACGTACCTAACTCTAACAGGAGAGGAAATAGGTAAGACTGGCAACGTAGATCCCTTAGCAATAGCTTCAGGGATATTTGCTACTAGCGACGAGAAATTCGTAGCAATCGCCATAATGGATGAAGAGCAGTTACTTGCTATATCAAGGGCAATGAACATAGACCTAGTTAGTCAGTACAAGGACAAGCTTAGAAGTAAGGAGTGCATAAACGAGCTAAGCGACCTCATATCTAAGTGGGTTTCCTCAAGAACCTTAGATGAAATTATGAATTACGCTAAGACCTACGGATTCCCAGCATCACCTGTCTTTGCCGATTTTGATGTGTACAAGGATCCATGGAGATGGGAGCGAGGTAGCATCATAGAATTTGATGATAGAATTTACGGTAAGGTCCACATCCCCGTACTTCCAATACATCTTTCCGCGACTCCTCCCAAGATAAAGTGGCTTGCGAGACCTGTTGGATATCACAATAAGTTAATTCTTAAGAAGTGGCTTGGCTACACAGATGAAGAGATAAAGAAGCTTGAAGAAGAGGGTATCATAGGTTATTGGGACCAGGCTCCAGGTATGTGCCCACCTGATGCTTGGGATATAGGTAACGACCCCGTGTTTAAGGGTGAAAAAGATGAGTGTGAGTAAGAGAGACGAGCTTTTAGCAAAGTTTTTCAGTTTCGAGGGTAAGCCATCAGCATTGGATGGAATTAATGTAGTAGAGATTTCCAAATCTAACCTTGTCGGCTCGATGGTTGGAGGCTTGCTTAGAGAACTTGGTGCTGAAGTCGTAAAAGTTGAGTCTCCAGGAGATTCTACTCGGGAAATTTCACCGTACGGAGCCAGAATAAAGGGTGTTGGGATACCATATCTCATTGAGAATGTGGGTAAGAAGATAGTTCACCTAGACTTAGAGAATGAGAAGGATAGAGAGGAGTTGAAGAGCCTCTTATTGTCATGCGATGTGGTCATTGATGCTACTAAGCCTGGATATCTGGACTCCATCGGGTTGGGGTATCGAGACATTTCAAGCAAAAACCCTAAAGTAGTATATTTAGCTATATCACCTTATGGACACTTCTCTAAGGAGAGCAAGGAGCTTTGCAATATCCCTGACTCTGATCTAACGGCTCAAGCTCGTAATGGATATCCATCACTCATAGGAAATCCAAGTGTAAGGCCAATCCCACTACGAGCTGGTATCTGGGCTGCATGGTCTATGGCAGCGATATGCGCTGTAACAGGAGTACTAATAGCTCTCTACGAGAGGCTAAGAAGCGGCAAAGGACAGTTCATAGACGTAGCTACTCACGAAGCTTTGGCAGCAGTGCATCAGTTTCCGATCATAGTGGGCTTCCTCTTCGGAAGGTCAAGACCTCAGTATGGCTTCATAGATTACATACTGTATCCATTCGGCGTATACAAAACTAGAGATGGATACATAACAATAGCTACGCCATATGACACAGACTTTAGAGCCTTTCTAAAGCTCATTAATAGATGGGATTTAGAGCCCGATTGGAGATACGCTACTGATAGAGTGACTGATGACGTGGATCGAATAGTTGAACTTGACAAGGAGGTAAGGAAGGAGCTTTCAAAGTTTTCAACCAACGAGCTCATAAAGAGGGCCACTAGAAGAGGTTTCTTGCCAGAGGCTTTCAGAAGGCTTGTGGGAAGACCCATAATAGTAAGATCTTACACACTTAAAGAAACGCTTAGCGAAAAACATTGGTACATCAGGAGTTCGCTCTTGAAAGCAAATATAAATGGTAAGGAGATGCTTGTTCCAAACTCTCCATTCAGGATGTCTGAGACTCCAGGGAGAATGCCGATAGAAAAGCTTAAGGAACATCTTTAATCTACATAGAGAATTTATACTTTGCTGCAAGTAGAACGAAGATCGTGATGTTAAAAGTGATGATTTCATAGCATAAATTCTTTCAATTAAAGCTTAAATCCCACTCTCTCAACATCTCTTGAGAGATCGTGGACAACGTGAAGAGAGTTTTAATAGCACTTGTAGTCTTTAGTCTCATAGGTGGAGCCCTGAAAATCTATGGAGGGGTTATCGGCGAATCAAAGTCCGTTCTTGTTGATGCTTTAACGTCCATAGCCAACTCGTTGGCCATAATCTTCGTCTCGATATTCTTTAGAGCTGGCCTAGAGCCGCCTGATGCTGACCACCACTACGGTCATCATAGATTGATGCTTGGTGGACCCATATCAATGCTCATGCTGTACTCTTTCGTAGCTGGTGTGATAATTTTGGATTTAGTGAGCACTGCTGGGAGAGACTATAGCGTAGGCTATGAAGCCCCCATATTCGCAGCCATAGCCGTGATCCCTTACGGGCTAGCTATACTTATGGCAAGACATTATTCGTTAACAGTTGGCTATGCAAGCTTTACGACGATAGAGCTTATAGAGAGCGCTACGTCAATAATTTCATCTACTTGTGGAATCGTGGTAAGCTTCGTCATAGACTATTTAGGAGCCATAGCTTTAACCTGCTTCCTATTCGTGGAGCTTGCGAAAAACTTTAGAGAAGTGATGGTGTCAATAAGTGACGTGGCATCACAAAGCGTCGTAGATAGGATTCTCGATAATGCAAGAAGATATGGCTTAAAAGTCGATAAGCTCAGGGTTAGGAAGATCCTTGAAAACGTGTATCAGGGAGACATGATTGTAAGAGTATCCTCCGATAAATCCCTCGAAGAAATTCATGCGATCATCGACACCGTAGAGAGAGACCTCAAGTTAAGCGGGATAGATATGTCAATCCACGTTGAGCCATCTATTAGAGAGCGAAGAAGAGGGAAAGTGAGCTTCAAGTAATCTTGGGCTATGGAGAGACCAAGCGCAAGGCTTGAATGTTCAGGTCAGATCAGGAAAAACTTATATAGCTAGCGAAGCCTACCTCGCAGCTTGAAAAGTTGATATCGTTACCTGGAAGGTGAGCATATGAGTGAGTACAGAGTTCTCTATGAGACGGATCCTGTCTACCAGATGGCTGTAAAGCAAGTACGTGATGCAGCGTTGATACTAGGTCTTGCAGACGACGTGGTGGAAGTTCTTGTACATCCTGAAAAGCTTGTGCAAGTAAAGGTTGTAATTAAGAGGGATGACAGTAGGGTAGCCACCTTAATCGGGTGGAGGAGTCAGCACAACAGCGCCTTAGGTCCCTATAAGGGAGGAGTAAGGTATAGTGAGAACGCGACGGTAGGTGAGACTGTTGCTCTCTCTATGTGGATGACTTGGAAGAACTCGTTAGCTGGCTTACCCTACGGTGGCGGTAAGGGCTCCGTTAGGGTGAACCCCAAGATCCTTAGTCCAAGAGAGCTTGAGGAGCTTAGTAGAAGATACTTTGCAGCCATAGCTAGAGATGTGGGACCCGACATAGACATACCAGCTCCAGATGTGTACACGAACCCGCAGGTGATGGCTTGGTACTACGATGAGTATAGCAAGATTGTTGGATATCCAGCTTGGGGTGTCGTAACAGCTAAGCCTATGGAGATCGGAGGTCTCTATGCAAGAGTTGTTTCAACTGGATACGGTACAGCTCTTTCAGCTCGAGAAGCGGCAAAGAGAGTTCTAGGAGGACTTGAAGGTAAGAGCGTAGCGGTTCATGGATTTGGCAACGTGGGCATATATGCAGCCAAGTACCTAGCAGAGTGGGGTGCCAACGTAGTAGCTGTTAGTGACAGTAAGGGATACATATACAACCCCAAGGGCTTAGACATCGAAAAAGTTATGCAAGTAAAAGAGAGTACAGGTGCTGTTATTAACTACAAGAGTGAGGGTGTAAAGGTATTAGCAAATCACTTAGAGCTTCTAGAGCTCCCAGTCGACATATTAATCCCAGCGGCTATTGAGAATGTCATTACAAAGGAGAATGTTGAAAGGATCAAGGCTAAGGTGATAGTGGAAGGTGCTAATGGACCAACAACCCCTGAGGCGGATAAGTTTCTACACGAAAGGGGGGTAATGGTCGTGCCAGATATATTAGCAAATGCTGGAGGGGTCACTATGAGCTGGATAGAGTGGAGCCACAACAGGATGGGGTGCTGGTTGACAGATGAAGAGGCGCTTGCCAGGCTGGACAAAATGATGACTATAAACTTCAATAAGGTCCTTGATGAGTGGCAGAAGAAGTACTCGGAATATCCAATGAGGGTTGCTGCTTACGTCATTGCGATTGATAGGGTCGTTAAAGCTATGAAGCTTCGAGGCTGGATCTAGTTTTATTCTCCTCATTTTTTTATTCTAATCGTTTCTTTACGTTTCTTATCTCTTATACAAAGCTAGGTAATAGGCCTGAAGACCTCCATCCTTAGACCTCAAAGTTGATCATTAATCATGGGGAAGCTACCTTTTCTTGCTAAGACGTAAATACTTGAAGTCGTCAATATAGTGCTAGAATCAACATTCTTCTAGAACATTCTCGTCGCAAGGCATGATCTCATGATACTTTTACAGTCTCACTCAAGATACTTACTCATCTACACAATTAAAAATAGTAAGAAACTTAATCATCATTGCTACTTAGGTTTTAGGTACACCTTACTTCCTATAATAGCGTTATTTGGTATCAATACCTTAATGCCATCGGTCTTCGCCACTTTCGTGAAAAGCGTGGAGACGTCGTCGACTATGCCATCCTCGCCAGCTATAACGACTGCGTCACCTATCCTGAATGGTCTAGCTATAAGTAGGAAGAGACCTGCTATTGCTTGTCCTAGAACTTGCTGTGAAGCGAAGCCTACGACCATACCTAGAAAGCCTCCGAGAGCCACACCTGCAGCTCCTCCAGCAACTCCTCCAGCTATGGCAGCAACCATAGCTCCCACACCCACTATTCTCACCACATTCCTTATAGCTGCTGCCGTAGAGTGACCATACTTACCTACGGTAGACCAGTAGAAGAGCCTAGCTACACTGTTTACGATGAGGTATCCAAAGGCTAGAGCTAGTAGTATCTGGACGTAAACCTCGTACTCTGCCACTGTAATGCCAAAGCTCGGTAGAAGCGTTGAGATCACGTATTTAACTAAAGCCGATACTACTACATAGAGTACTATGTACATCACTAACATCGCGCTTGATGTTGAGATCTCCCTTGAGATCTTCTTCAAGTCTATTTGCCCTTGAGCTTGAGCCGCCATAGGAAGATTAAATTACATTGTATTATTTAACCTTTCTTACTTTAAGCAAGTCTAAGCTAGAATCGATCACGAATACCCTAATTAAACGCTAGTACTCTCGTTAACCATAAACAATATAAGCTCGCTTTCACAAGATCTTCAAGGCTCGTTTAACATGGAAGCCAACATAATGCTGAACAACATGATCATCGCTATCGCCATATTCGTAGCATCGATTGTACTAATTGCTTGGGGAAGAGTGCATAGAGCCTATGTAGGCTTAGTCTCAGCAGCAATTTTCATAGTCTCCGGTTTACTACCTTTAAACAAGGTCTTGAGCTACCTCGACATAAACGTCATAGGGCTTTTAACAGGAATGGCTGTGATAACGTATTACTTAGAGAGATCAGGGTTCACGGATTGGGTTACAATAACTTTCTTGAAGTTTTCAGGGTTCAAGCCCTTAAATGCACTATTGATTCTAGCCATGCTGGGATCCCTCATCTCAGCCGTCTTAGATAACGTTTCTACAACCCTCCTCCTTGCCCCCATAGCCTTCAGGTTAGCGAGCTCATTCGGTGTAAGTGCTGTGCCGTACGTCTTAGCAGTTGCTTTAGGCTCGAATTTAGTAGGAGCAGCACTCATGATTGGAGACCCACCTTCAATGATGGTTGCTTCAGCCTTGAATTTGAGCTTCATCGACTTCATAGTTTTTGAAGGAAGACCTGGCGTGTTTTTCATCATAATGGCCGCTTGCCCCATAGCCGCTTTAACTCTACTTGTCACAGCCAAGAAGTACGTTAAGAGCTCCAGCTCCTCCGCGGACTTAAAGTTTGTTGTGAGTAAAAATGAGGTTGTATTAGCTGAAGCTCTAACTATCTTCTTTTTAGTAGTGCTTCTATTAAGCGTTAGGAAGATGTACGAAGTCCCCCTCTGGGTCCCCCCGATCATTGGGGCGTTGGTGATTTTAGCTCTTAGAGCTCCAGTGGAGAAGTCGCTTGATGCGATAATTAAGGGCGTTGATTGGAAGACGATAGCCTTCGTGGCCTCGATACTTTTGATGAGTGGCGGGCTTGCTGAGGTAGGCTTTATAGACCTCATAGCCAAAAAAGTTTATGAAGCATCTGGATCCGGTGTTGTAGTAACTTCAGCCATCCTGATTTGGATATCGGTCCTCTTTTCTGCCTTTATAGATAATATACCATACTTCGCCATTATGATACCGATGGTTATGACGCTCTCGAAGCTATCGGGTATGGACGTTTATGCCCTCATGTGGGCTCTACTTATTGGAGGGAGCTTGGGAGGAAATTGTACCTACATAGGGGCTTCTGCTAACGCTGTCGCCGTCGGTCTATTGGAGAAGAGAGGCTATAAGGTTTCTTTTCTGGAATTCACAAAGCTTGGTGTCCCTTATACCATGACGGCGGTGCTAATTGGAGAAGCACTTCACTACCTAATATTCATACACGCTTAATCTTAAGGTGTGGAGTTATGAGACTAAACAGCGTGGTGAAGTCCCTAATAATCTTAGATACTAACATGCTAGCAGCAAGTGGATTAATAACTCCAATATTTGCTATATTCGTAGCTAACAACATTATTGGAGGCTCAGCGGCAGTAGTTGGAGTTGCTACTTCAATATACATGGTTCTCTTCTCTATTGTTAGGTTGATTTCAGCCTACTACGTGGACAAGGTCTTGAATGAAACGCAGAGAATAGCCTTGCTATCTACTGGAACGATCATTGTGGGTGCATCCTTCCTCCTCTACGTCTTCGCCACCTATCCATGGCAAGTCTACGTGCTTCAAGCGTTAAACGGTATTGGAACAGCTCTACGCTACTCATCCATAATGAGCCTCTTTACTAGGTACATAGATAAGGGTCACGAATCATTGGAATGGGGCTTCTACGCAGTTTCGACGAGCTTAGGACAAGCTGCAGCTGCATCAATCGGTGGACTACTAGCTGATCACTTCGGCTTTAGCACGGTATTCGTCATTGTCGGGGTCATCATTTTAATGAGCTCCATTACCTCCCCATCTGTTCACAGAGAGACTAAAAGAGCTTACACTGCAGGTAAATGAGTCAATGAAGAGATTGAAATCGGGTAGTAACATTCATTGCGCGAAGAGTTTTTTATAAAAGCTTCTAACCTTGCTCGAGCAATAATTTTTCCTCGAACACTAACTTAAGTAATTATGGTGGAGAAGGTCTTGAAAAACCCGGAGGCAGCATTAATGAGCAAGCTCTTTGAAGATTACCTGAGTTGGAGCTTGCAATTGAAGAGAGCTCTCGAAAGTGAAGTGCTAGATGCTAAATTTATAGACGTGAGAGCGCTTCGAGGCATATCCTTCCTAGGAATGGGCGGCTCAGGAATAATAGGAGACGTGCTAACAAAGCTCTTGAGCAAGACCCTCGATATCCCAGTCGTTACGATCAAAGATTATACCCTCCCTAAGTTCATAGGTAAGGACTGGTTAGTAGTGGCACTAAGTTACTCAGGTGAGACCTTGGAGACCATAATGTCCTTTAGCGAGGCCGTCAAGAGAGGAGCTATAACCTGTGTGGTTGCATCTGGCGGTCGCCTTATGGCCATGGCCGAGAAGGTGAAGAGCCCTCGCATCGTGGTTGAGGGAGGACATACTCCCAGATCAGCCTTCCCAGCTCTACTAGCAGGAACCATAAACTTAATCAATTCACTATTAAACCTCGATCTGAGAATAGAGAGTGGTGTTGAAGTTCTAGAAGATCGAGTAGCAATTGAAATAGCCGAGGACCTCGCAAAGTTTCTATTTACGGGAGTTCCAGTATTCGTAGTTACTGATGACTTGTATCCGCTTGGCCTCAGAGCTAAGAACGAGTTCAATGAGAACTCTAAGATCGTTGGGAAGGTAGAAGTTCTTCCAGAATGGGGACACAACGACATAGTTGGATGGGAAGGTGGAAACAGAGAATGGTTTAAATTCGTGCTCTTCAAAGAGGGACCGGGTCTCATAGATTTTGCATCAGATTACTTGAGGGAGCTTGGCTACAACCTAAAGGTCCTGAACGTTAGTAAGCCAAGTTACCTTGAAACTATGCTGTATGGCTCGTGGATCGTAGGTCTATCATCGGTCATTTTAGCAAAACTTAGAGGATTAGATCCAGAGGAGACTAAGTCAATAAAACGCTATAAAGAATTCTTAAAGAGCTACTTCAAGTAATAAAGCTTCGTCATGGTAAAGTTACAAAATCATCTTAGTAAGTAGTGTCTCATGAACTTTCACGATCATTGATGCCCACGTTCAGAGCCATCTACTTTTTCAACAGCTCCACACGTCCTAATCACAAAGCTAAGGATAGGATGGCTAGATTATGGTTACGTCTACACGTTTAAGCTATGATCTCTCGAAGGGCGAGAAGCAAAACTTAACTTCCAGTACATGCCCTCCACTTTGGGTGCAGTATTTGGATAAGTCAACTTTATCGAGAATCCTAATTTTCGTAATTCTATCTTACACCATAGCTCTTATACTCGATGTCATCATGATTAGCTTCTACACGCCGATGATATTGTGGTTATGGGGCTCTATAAGGATGTGGAGCGTTGCTTTATCAGTAGTCATTTGCTTGATAATGTTCAAGGAGGATGTAGTATCGAGAATTAAGTGGTTCCTAAAACTCTCTAAGAGGGTAGTGGTGTACTACTTATTGGCGCCAACGATAGCTTACCTAGCTCTTGGAGTTTACGTGGCTATTACCATGCCGCTAGGGCTATTTAACTTCGACATCTACGTAGACATGTTGACTGAGACTATTAAAGCTCAGATTCCCTCCATGTCCGATGTAGAGTTGAAAGCTCTTGCTAGTGTAGCTGCTTATTCACAGCTCTTCTTGGGATACGTGGCTGCAATATCGATAAACGCCCTCTTCGCTTTAGGTGAGGAGATTGGTTGGAGAGGATACCTCTACCACCTTTTGGGATCGAGACCGAGCATTAGGAGCATTGTCGTGGTAGGAGCTTTATGGGGTTTATGGCATGCATCAGCGATAGCCATCCTAGGATACGATTACCCGATAAACAGGTTGTTAGGAATCGCGCTATTTACAATGCTTACCATAGCAACAACGTTTCCACATCTTCTACTGGTAACTGTGAGCAGCAGCATCATTCCAGCAGCATCTCTTCACGGTGCTATTAACGCATTGTGGAGTTTAACAGTAGTAGCATCAAACCTTCCACTAGAACAGCGAGAAGTACTTCTAGGTTTGGGAGCAATAGGAATAATTACGTGGACTATAATCACAATAGCACTACACCTCACAACTCAAAGGATTATGCATGGTCATCAAGCTCTAATGCAGAACATCGAATACAGCTCTAACTGAGTGGAATGACAAGCATCCTCATTAGCTTGTTAGCATACGTGTTAAAAAGCAGTTGCTATCTCAACTTCGTAAAAATATTAATGTTGTAGGACGTACGTTACTTTGCCTATAAGCACATTTCCATAGCTAGGTTTAGAACATTTTCATTTATTCGTCCTCTCTCTATTTGAGACAGGGGTCTCTGATGCAGGTAGCTCAGGTAGTTTCTCTTTTATCTTTTGTTCAGCTACGGTCATTGCCTCCTCCAAAATCTTCTGAGCCTCCTCAGTAGCTTCTAAAGTTGGTGGCTGCCCGGTAGCTTCACCTATCTCTGTAACTAAACTATTGAGGATATAGCTCAATTCGTTTAGCTCTTGCTCAGCTCCCGGCAATATTCCTGCTAAGCTACTCTTAATTGCCCTCACAACGCCTATGACTGGGGCCACAGCCACTAGAAGTTCACCGACATCCTTTATTGTTCCAAGCCTTAACAGCACTTTTTCAAGCGATAGCTTGCTGTAGAGGATTATCTTGCTCATTTTTCTAAGCTCAGCAAGCTCATTAGCGTAGAGCGTTGCCCTATCCACATCGTGCTTCATGTAGGCGTCAACAACCATATCAAAAATCTTCCTCTCCTTCTCCATGAGTCGTGTCATCACTTGATTCAGTTTGTCTACTTGAGTCTTCAATCTAGTCATCGTCAAATCAATTTTGTACTTTAGAGGAGAGCTGGGAAGAAGCGCAGACCTTATCTTAGATGTTGCTGGCTCCTTTAGTTCTCTTTCCCAATTTTTAGCGAACTTCTCAATCTTAGACAAGGAATTTCTTCACCTTGATCTTCAAGAGCCTAACTCTTAATAAAACGTTTGTTGAAACTTTTTAGTAAAAGAACAGTAGTTCATTGATCATCGGCTTTAAAGCCATAACTTCATCGTAATACTTGTTTACTACGCGTAGATGCTATGAAGCTAGAAGCACTTTAAATGTTCCAAGAACTTCAAGACTAATCTTCAATTATCAATACCTACATCACGACGATCTCCTTTAAATCTTGAGAGGAGGATTGTCTAAGAATGGAGGTTAATAAACTTTTCTTAATGAAGATTAATAAACCTTAAAACTTAGATGGACCTTTTAGAATGCAAGCCAAGTCTTAAAGCCCTTAACCTACAGGCACTTTCACCATGATGAATCGCTGTATTATTACAACTGCTGCACATAAAAGATGCTTATGACATGGTTGTTACTCTCCTTAAGCTTAAGACTGTGTAGAAGCCTTTGCGGATCTACTTGATCTTTTACTGAACATTATCGTGAGTGTCAGCGATAGTAATGTGATGACGACTATCACTATGTATTCTACTCCTGGCATTATTACATCAACTTTCCCAGCTTCCTCTTTATCTCTATGTTCAGAGTTAGCTTCCTTGAGTGAGTCAAGGGGGGTTATGCCGTCAATTTTAACGATGTCCTGAAGGCACTTCATTACTGATTCTAGTGTTAGAGGTCCACCTAAGAGCTTCAATAGATCCTCTTCACTCAGAATCATCATTACTTGGGTGGCATTAAGGGATCGATGTAGGCTTAAATACTCTTGAACCAACTCTTCTTCAACTGTGGTTTCCCTACTATAACCCTCACAAATGAAGGGGTGTGCAAGAAGTGTGAAGGCGAGAAAGTCCAGTGAAAGCCATCCTTCACTAGGTATGTACGCCATGACGAATGCATGGGGTCCACAGTTTACATACCTGTAGGTTACATTCTCAATTGGCACTGTGAAGTTGAAGTTGCTAACGTAAACGTACCCGATGGAGATAACCGCCGGTATATTGTACGTACTGAGCAACTCCACTAGAACTCTCGACATGTCATCGCAATCGCCACGCCTTGTATCAACAACTTCATCGATAGATTTAGGTATACCACTAGGATCGTATTGAATGAAGACGTGTTGAACAAAGTAAGCAGCTGTAGCTGCTATCCCTAAAAGCCCTGCATCCTCAACATCGTAGCCATAGGTTCCCTTAAACCACTCTTCGTACTTCGGTCTAACTACTTCAACAACCTTTAGGTATGGGCTCTTCAGGTAACTACTTACTTCTTCGGGCATCTCAATAGATCTTGATGTTGAGGTAAATTTAGGATCGTATAAAGCTTGCATTAAGCTTCTATACGTTTGCTCTCTATGCCTGCTATGGAGCTCAACATGGCTTAAGAAGAAGCCTATAAAACCCTTTGTAGCGTTAAATACGTAGGCTCCAATGGTCTCGTTGAAGACTACGTTGTATTGCATGGTGTACACAACTTTTTGCTCGAAGCCATCTTTAAGGGATATGTTTATTGGTGTCTCTAGAATTAGGGTATCGTTGATCAATGAGTCGTACACCACTATACCATTAAGGAAGTAAAGGGTAAAGCTCTCCACGTCACTACTACTTTCTACAGTAACCATTCCTTTACTGAGCGTAGGAATGAGAAGGGCTACAATGGCTAAGGCCGTCAAACCTCTTATAGAAGAAATCAATTTACCACTCATTTATATCTTGATGCTAGTATTCATATAAACATACTTGCAAGTACTCTAGTATGTGAGTTTAATGTAAAACTACCTCATCTAATATCGTTCTCCAACTTTAATCCACATAAAAAGTTTGAGGGGAATTAAACTTTTGGTAGTTCTTGAGAGATCCCTACGAGGTACTTTGCAATGTTCTTCTTCTCCTCGAAGTTGTAGGTTCTCCAAATCGCGATGTCCTCCATGACTGGAGATCCTCCACCATGCACACCTGCTACCGCCATGACTCCACCGAGGGACGAGCAAAGGATGTTCGAGATCCCATAGAGACACCTGTAAACGTGTTCTGGTGGAACATCCGCTCTTCTCTTGATGTACTTCTTAATGTATGGTCCCACCTCTTCACTTAGAAAGTCTTCTGCGAAGGGGAGTGTTGCTGATATTCCGCCAGCAAGCTCAGCAAGAATTTCAAGCTCCCTGTAAAAGTGCATTCCTGCATGTCTCCTACCCACGTTCGCGTAGACCTCGTTGGGTATGAATGTTCCTGCAGGCGTCTTCTGACCATAAATGGCTGAAGCAACTCCTGCAGCATATACAAGCTCTGCTGTAGCTGCAAGCTCTACAAGTCTCTCTCTTATGTTAGGCCTATCGTAGACCCCATTGTAGTCAGCGATTAAGGCTCCAAACCCCGTAACAACATCAGTCATCGCTGGCTTACAACCAGTGTAGCTGTGCCTATGAAATAGCGCGAAGAGGTGTGCAGCCAAAGTGGCATATTTGTTTTCACCGCAAATGAATACTCTATCCCAGGGCACGAAGACGTCGTCGAATATTATCATGTTCTCGTCGTCTCCTATGTTCGCATGAGGCATCTTTAATCCTTCAGGGGCTCTAAGGTGAGTCGTCCTCGCAATGATCTTAACACCATCCGTATCAGCTGGAATCGCAAAGGCAACACTCCAGTCCTTGTCCTTCTCAGTCATAGCCCTCGTTGGAACGACTATTATTTCGTCCGCTATAGCAGCCATTGTTATGCAGTTCTTCGCTCCCCTCACTATTATTCCATCACTCCTCTTTTCGACGACTCTAACGTACATATCTGGATCTACCTGTTCATGAGGTCTCCTACTACGATCCCCCTTGACATCCGTCTGTGCACATGCAGCAACCAAGTCCCTCTCTTGAAACTCCTTTAGATAATTAATGAACCTTTTATGGTAGTCCGTGCCGTACTCCATGTCTACTGCATAAGTTGCTACTGAGAGAGCGTTTATTGCATCGCAACCCATGCAACGTTGAATGCAACCGCCTGTTACTTGACAAAGTTTTCTTATCATTAATTGTTTTGTCAATAAATCCTCCATCGATTGGTTTATGTGAGTGAATCTATTGATCTTCTTCCCAGTTAAGTGTGACGTCACGGCAAGCAGGTCCTTATAGTCTGGATGCTCCACGAGATCAAAGGTGTGAGAAATTACATAGATCCCTCCACTTAGCTCTGGTGAATCTCTTCTCACCCTATTGCCTCTAATGTACACGTTAGGCTTCATCTTGTACAGGTCTTGCTTATACTCCTCTGATGTCCTCAACCTCTCACTCCTCCTAAATTTTCAGAATAAATGTTGTTGGAAAGAAGATAAAAAGATTAGGGGAAGGTGGATCCCTCAAGAGATGGATCGTGGCCTGGAAGTATATTTCGTCTCCTCACATAGCTTAACGCCTTAAAGCAGCTGTTGTACCACTCACTTAAGTCGACGTGAAGTCCCGTAGGTAGGAAAGGCAGGTCAATGGCTGGTATCTGAACTTTGTTGCCTGCAGAGTCTGTAAGCTCTAATGGCTGCTTTGGAGGAAAGATGTTAAAGTAAGTGTAGAACTGATCTCCTGCTATTAAGTACCTTCCCTTCTCGGTTTCAATAGCCACTCCTTGCATTCCCTTCGTATGACCAGGGAGAAGTACTAACTTTACGCCATCAGTTATCTCCACATCTCCTTCAACTAAGCAAAGATCCATTTCCTCAAGTGGAAGAATCAAGTTTCTATCATAAGTTCTTCGATAATGCATTGGAGGATTTAGAGCTGAATCCCATTCCCTCTTCTGCACGTAGATTCTTGCGTTGTGGAAGAGACCAGCATTCGCAACGTGGTCGAAGTGTAAATGCGTAATCACCAGCTTTTCTACTTCCTCCGGCCTTACATTTGCCTTCTCTAAGGCACTTCTCAACCCCTTCTCTCCACCACCTTTTACCGGGTAGCCCTGTACGAGACCATTATGTGGCTCTTGAATCCCAGCATCAACGACTATCTTTTCGTCACGTCCATCTATGACCCACACATAAACTGGACCTGTAACGATGGTTCGTGCATCCCCCATCATCATGACGAGACTGAGTGGTACGCTTATTTCAGCTTGTTTGAGAGGTATTATCTTGTACATTTTCAAAACCTACAAGATATTTTATGCATGGAAAGAGAAAACCTTTGTGTAGACCCCGGTCTTCAATGTTAAGCGACATCTTTCACCCTCTAAATCAGAAAAGAATTAGGATCACGGTCTTAAGCACCCGAACAACCATTCACACGTAGGTTCGGGGTAAAAGTTAATCACAAAGCCCATTAAAAGGCTAAGAAGGTGGTAGTTAATTGATGGCGAAGAACCCTTTAGAACTTCCTCTTAACAGGAAATTCACGTTCGCAGAGCTGATAGAAGCCCTTAGGATAGCGATAATAGCTGAGCTCGACGCTGTAAACTTATACCTCCAGTTTGCTAGAGCATGTAGTGATGAGAAGGTTAAAAGAGTTTTTGAGGATATAGCCAAAGAGGAGAAAACCCACGTAGGCGAGTTCTTAGCATTGCTCAGAAGGCTGGACACCGAGCAGGAATTACAACTTAAAACCGGTGAAAAAGAAGTAGAGGAAATGGTTTAACTACTTATCCACTAAACCTCTTTTTTATTAATTTAAGTTCATAGATCCTTAAGATATGATCTTAGTGCAGTCCTCGATCTATTCTACTCGTATACTTTCTCCCACTCCTTGTACCAGTCCATAGCATCCTTCTCGTAATCCCTTTCTCTTGATGGTAGTCCCATCAACTTGTAGGTTTCATGCTGGACTAGGACCTTCATTATCTCATTGCTCCCAGTCCATATGAGACCTAAGCGTGCATCTCTCAGCATTCTTTCAACTGGGTACACTTGGGTGTAACCTATTCCACCTAGGATCTGCATGGCTATGTTAACGACCTCCCAGCTAACCTCAGTTGCATAGTACTTAGCTTCACTCACTAACTTCCTAGGGTCGCCTCCTATTCTTCGAGGATCATTTACTCCAGCATCGTAGAGGTCCACAGCTCTTGCAGCTGTGTAAACTAGAGCTCTTGCAGCATCCAGCTTCGTTACGGCCTCAGCTACCATGAAGTTAACTCCTTGAAACTCTCTAATCTTCCTACCAAAGGCCTTCCTCTTATCTGAGTATTTTATTGCTATTTCTAAAGCAGCTCTTGCAAGCCCTATAGCTCCAGCTGCTGAGGTCAATCTTTCAGGTATCATCATTCTATTGAAGACCTCCCTCGCATCATTCACTTCTCCTACCACATATTCTTCAGGGACCTCGACGTCCTTGAGGACTATTCTAGCCGTCCCCATACCCCTTAAGCCTAGTAGATTGTAGATCTCCTCCACTTTTACGCCCATGTCCCTTTCAACCAAGAAGGCTGTCAAAGCCTTGTGTGAAGGAGCATTTGGATCAGTTCTTGCGTATAACAGAAAGAAGTCTGCTACCTTTCCACCAGCTATAAACCTCTTCTGACCGTTTAGGACCCAAACTCTCCCTTTCTTCTCAGCTCTAGTTGTTGTCCCGAAGAAGTCGCTGCCTCCTCTAGGCTCTGTAAGCCCCTCTGCTGCGATTCTCTCCCCTCTTATTAGGGGTTTGAGGAACTTTTCTTTCTGCCACTCGCTTCCAAAGCGATATAGAGCTTCACCAACAATGCTAATCATCGAGTACGCGCAGCCAATACCATAACCTAGAACCCCTATCTCTTCAATAGCAACGCCCTCAGCGGTCCAGCTCATCCCTCTTCCGCCGTATTCCTTCGGAAACCTCAAGCCCAATAGACCTCTCTGAGCTGCAGATCTTACAAATTCGAATGGATAATCCACTTCATTCCTATCCATTCTTCTAAGAAGTTCTGGGTCTACTGTCGCTACGAACTCCTTAACTTCATCTCGAAGCTTAACTTCCTCCTCTGTCAGTAAAGCGTCGTTCTCAAGCATAATCTCACACAACTTCTTATAGAATCGTCTCTCTTCTTAAGGTTACACAACTAGACTTTTAGCTGATTTTCGTGTCAGGGGGAGAAGAGTACAACTCAACTTGTATTGCTGATTATGAGGCGTCGAAAAAGTTAATATCCTCAGAATTAAGCATACAATTACCATGCTCATTGAAGAGATAGTGCCAAGCGTTTTCAGAGTTAAAGTACCGCTACCCAACAATCCACTTAGATATACAAACTCGTACATAGTAAAAGCCGAAGATGAGTGCTTGATAATAGATACAGGCTTTAACGTTGATGAATGCTACAACACCTTGGCTTTAGCCCTAGATGAGCTTAGAGTGGAGAAGCCCCTCTTCTTATCTACACACCTTCATGCTGATCATATGGGCCTTGCTGGAAGGTTCTCCGACTCCATACTTATGAGCTCCATAGAGATTGAATGCATTGAGGAAATGCGTCGAAGCTCGCACGACTACTGGAAGAAGCTCGTAGACTTTTACGTAATGAACGGCTTCCCCAAAGAAGAGGCTGGGCTGCTGCTAAGACTTCATCCGGGAATAAAGTACACGTACTGGAGGGACTTTAAATTTAAAAAACTTAGTGATGGCGACGTCATCACTCTAGGTGACGTATCACTACGATGCATTTTAACACCGGGCCACACACCCGGACACATATGCTTATACGACGAAGAGAGGAAGGTGTTGTTCTCTGGAGACCACGTCCTCTTTGACATAACTCCTAACATATCTTGGATGCCGATGCTTGAAGATCCACTTAACGAGTACTTAAAGAGCCTTGAGAAACTACTCTCCTTCAACGTCAAGCTCGTACTTCCCGGTCACAGAGGCTTCGGCATCAATTTGAGGGAGAGAATTGAGGAGCTAAAGGTGCATCACGAGAAGAGACTTAAGGAAGCTTTGTCCGCTTTAGATCATCCCAAAACTGCTTGGGAGGTTGCACCGAGCATAAGCTGGGACATAGAGGAGAAAAATCTAAGCAAGCTACCTGTGATACAAAAGTGGTTTATTGTTGGAGAGACTATAGCTCACCTAGAACATCTAGTACGTAAAGGTGAAGTCAGTAAGGTTGAGGTAAGAGGAAGAATACTCTACTACTGTTGACCATGTACGTCATTTAGTGCATGACCTCCTCAACTTTACCATGTAAATTTTGCGTTCACATAGTTCTTATCCTAGTCTAAAGGCTCCCGACCTATGTAGGCATTCATGATTGCTCAACAAGTGATAAAAAGAAAGCTTGTTTAAAGTGAAATCACGATTTAACAGCTCTAGAGAACGTAGAGCTGCCGATGGCGTTGGCTGGAGTACCAAAAAGCGAGAGAAGGGAGGGGCATTCGAGCTCTTGAGATGGTGGGTTTGGAAGCTAGAGCAAGTCATAAGCCTGACGAGCTGAGTGGTGGAGAGCAACAGAGGGTAGCCATAGCTAGAGCTTTTGGCAAACAATCCTGCAATAGTCTTAACTGACGAGTCTACAGGGGACCTAGACTCGAAGTCGGCAAGGTCGCTAATGAACCTTGTGAGGCGACTAAACAAAGAGAATGGCCAGGCATTCATCATAGTAACTCACGATCCCATAGTTGTAGATGCATGCACAAGAGTCTATAGCATTAGGGATGGGAGAATAGAGAGTAGCAGAGAAGTGGCTAACCATTAGCAAGTACAATGTTAGTGCGCTTAGTTGGGAGGAGAAAATTAGATTATGTTCTCACCACAAATCTCCTATATGAAACTGCCAACTACACCCATTCGAATGAGCTTAGTGCTCATTAGCTCAATGATATTCTTCCTAGGCATTTTTATAGGCTATTCCTCAGCTCATTCCTTAAAGAGCTTAGTAGAGGATTTGGAGCATCTATTTAGCCCTTTAACGGGCTTTCCCCCCATCATGTTGACGGTAGTGATATTGGTCAACAACTTCATTAAAACCTTTTTATTCATGTTACTGGGGATCTTGTTCGCAATACCAACAGTGCTCTTTGCCCTGATTAATGGCGTCATACTTGGAGCCCTTGGCTTCTTTGTGGCAGAGGAGAAAGGTGTGCTCTTTCTCCTTACAGGTCTGTTGCCCCATGGGGTCTTTGAGATCCCAGCTTTACTGATAAGCTGTGCTCTAGGGATTGGGATAGGAATGAGCGTGGTCAGAAGGATTCACAGGAAGGACGTCAGCATCGGTAGTGTTGTAATATCCTGTATCAAGGCTTACTTTAAGATCGTCATGCCTCTCCTGGTTCTTGCTGCTTTTATTGAGGTTTACGTAACTCCACTTCTTCTTCAACAGCTGCTTTGACCTCCCACCAAGTTAAATCGCTCCTGATCAATATGAGAAATAGATACTACTAAAAGCTCGCATGACTTAACGTATTCTTCTTGAGACCTCATTGCTATTCGGCCATGTTCGTCACTGGCTATAAGCTGTAGAAAACCTGTAGAAAAGTGTGAAGAAAGTTTAAACAAACGTAGAAAAGAGGGCAAAAGAGATGGTATTAAGTTAACATAACAGCACGCAACCTCATTCTATTGTTGTAAAGTTATGTGCGTAGAAAGCCTGTGTTAATTCGTGGGGTCGATGACGATCTTTAAATCTCAATCATAAGATGTGATGTGCAGTGAATTACCATACTCCTTGATCATTAATGAAATGAATAGTCACAGATTAACCGGCCATCATTCTTCTTCAGCAAGCAACTTCAATATTTCATGCTTTATAGACTCTAAGTCACCTTCAATGACCTCACGTTCTTGAAATACTTTTCTATAAATCCTCCTCCCGAAGGCATCATCATTTTTTACTTTAAGAATCATGGAGTTCGGATGAAGCTTTGCTGTAGGGAGAAGACCATTTAAGTCTCCATCAACAACTCCGATCACTGGTACTCCAAACCTCTCTAGAATATCTCCTACAATAGCTGTCGTATCATCACCGATTGTGACTGCACAACAAATACCTTCCTCTAGAAACTTAAAGACCTCGTATCCAGCGTGATCTATGAAGGCAATTTTCCTTCCAGCTGAGTAGCTTAGTCTTGCTCTATTCTTAACCTCGTCTCTCAATACTTTTATCGTATCGATCTTGGCCTTCTCTAAATCTATGTAGCCAAGCTTCTGAACTCCATGCCAATTAACCTCAACTCCCTTAATCTCCAATATTCTACCAGATTCGCAGACAAAGATCACCTCTTCTCTAAAAGCCCTCCCAACTATTATACCGTTCACTAAAATCCAATCTCCAGGCTCAACTGCTAATATCTTCCTATACTCTAACTTTTCATCCCTCCAAAAAGTGATGCCAAAATCTGGTCCCTCTACAAGCTTGAACCCTAACTTCACAGCAAACTCCTCCGCCACCTCTTTTACATCCCCCCAGTACGCTAAAGTCATGGTGCCAGTCTCTATTCCGATTACCGGAAACCTCAACTTCTTGGAAAGATGCCAACCATCAGCGAGCATTCTGTTAACTGAGGTTGTTTGAGTTGCACTTATGACTAAGTCAAACTCCCTCCTATTCGCCCAATCTACGAACCTCTCCTTCAAGACGTTGAGGTTTAGCCCAAAATCCATCATTGCGACGGTGCCCATGGTTCCGGAGACCACTGCCACAACCTCACCGTAATCCTTAAAGAACTTCAAGAGTTTCGCTGCCCATCCTGAGTCAAATATCTTGCTCATGTGGAACCTTAAACATATCTTCATGAAGACACCAAGAGTGAAAAGCGGTTAGAGACTTATCCTTTTCCGTTGTCGGATAGTTAACTCTTTTCAACTATTCGTTCCACCTCGGCTGTGGAGGACTTCAAATCTCGAGCAGCTCGGGGAGAGCCTTTTTAGCTCTCGATCCTTCATCGAACTACTTCATCCTGCTACATATAGGGTACTTATGAGTGCTTCCATCTACATCAACCAGCACGAACAGATGTGAAATCCAAAAAGTTGTGTTAGGCTCAGAACGTCTGGAATAGCTGCGGAGAGACTTGGTATAGGCTAGGCAAGGCTGACAATATTGATGCGGTTGAAGAGAGAATTATAGCTGCTAGTCAATCCAGCGAAACTATACTAGAGCTGGCTCAGAGATAGGTTGCAGCGACAAAGGCCTTTATCCTATAACTTCTGGAACGTCCATAACTATAGCTGTGAAGTTAGCTAAACTCTTGGAGTATGAAAGTACGACGTTGGTAGACAATATTGAGAAAGAACTTACCGAGTTACTGTTAATGACAAGAAACATCTTAAATAACTATGTGGCCCCCGCGTTAACTAAAGAAATGTGGGGTCTAGGGGGTTCCCCCCCGGACGTTCCTGAGCCCAATGAGAATCCAGGCAGGATGCGGGGGAACAAGGATGAGACGATGACACCAATTTAATATAAACCTATGTTAGAGCTGAACTTCTTACTTCAAATATAGCTTCATAGCCTCACGTAGCGTTTTGTAAAACCTCGAAAGCAAATGAGCTATAAACTCAGGAAGATTTATTGAGAATCGATAGCTTTAGTATTACCTCTCTACATCAGTCCGCAAAAACTTCTCTTAACTTATAAGCTCAATCAGAGGACCTCACCAAAATGTTAATCACTCTGCACAGATTGCTTAATGAGCCACACTCCATCTACAAGACTGTAGGAGTAATGCGTGCTTTAAAAGGTCTTGCAGTTTCTTGTAATGTATTGGAACAGTTTCAAGAATATGTGCTCCTCTATCATTAGTCATTAGTAGATTTCTAAGATAAAAATGAACGTTAATATGCGAAGACTTCGTATGTTTGAGTTAGCGCTGGGAGTAGGTGGCAAGCCTAAGAAATATTTAGGTCACTAGTATTAGGCATGTGAGGTGTATACTGTTTGACTAAACAAGATGAAGTAAATAGTCTCTTGGAGAGATCTAGGCGTTTCTACGAATCCGCCCTTTTTCAGATCGAGAAGGGCTTTCATGACTTAGCGATGTTTAGTTTCGAGCAAAGTCTCCAATTGTTCTTGAAGGCGGCTCTACTCTCTCTGGGTGTAGACTATCCGAGAACGCACAGCATTAGAAGGCTACTCGAATTGGTGCACGAGCTTACGGGAGACGAAGACGTTAAAGAGCTGTGGGTGGAGCATAGCGTAGAACTAGCTTTACTCGAAGATGCCTACATAACTTCAAGATACGTGCCAAGAGATTTCAGAATTGAAGAAGCGATGAGGGTTAGAGGAGTAGTGGATAGGGTGTTTAGAGTTGTCAGAGAAGCTCTTAGTAAAGTTAGCTAGGCATAGAGCTGAAGTTTTTAGAAACCTCAAGCACTACCTTAAGGTAGTCGTAGAAACAGTTAAGGAACTGGATGAGAACGCCGAAGTCTACCTCTTTGGTAGTGTTGTTGAAGGTACGTATACGTTATCAAGCGATATAGACATACTAGTAGTCACGGACCAGCCGCCGGAAGAAGTGTTGGTAAAACTGTGGGAGAGGGGGATAAAGGACCCATTTGAAGTACACGTCATAAGAAGAGAAATGCTGGAGCTATACAAGTGGAGGTCAAAGTTGGTGAAAGTAGAGGAGTTCAGCGCCTCCCTTAGTCCTCGAAAAACGGTTTCACCATGAGCGCTCGCAGCCTTTAACTCATTGAAGGCACTCCTCGCCTTCACCAACCAGCTCCCTCAGTTTTCTTACATGCCCTCATAGGTGTTTAGCTTGTACCTTCTGCTTCACCCACTCCACATAGCTAAAGATTTGCGGCATAAGGCTTATAGGGCCTCTCTTATCTCATTACTCCATGGACTTCTCCTTCACTAAAGAGCAGGAGCTCCTGAGGAATTCCATTGAAGAGTTTTGTAAGAAAGAGGTAGATCCTTATGTAAGCAAGTGGGTCAAGGAAAGGAGCTTCCCTCGAGACCTACTAAAAAAGCTGAGTAATATTGGCTTAACTGGAATGAACATACCAGAGGAGCTTGGGGGCTCCCCATTGGACAACGTTAGCCAAGGAATTGTCGCTGAGACTTTAGGGAGGCATGAACTTGTGGCGCCAATATTCTTAACAATCTTTGGCTTTGCAAGGCTATTACCCTTCATAGTTGATGATGAGGTAAGAGGGGAAGTTATCGGTAAATTGTTGAGAGGAGAACTACTCATAGCTGGAGCCTTTACCGAACCGGGTTGTGGGTCAGATGCTGCTGCAATAACCACCAAGGCTGAGAAATTAGGGGACGTATACAGAGTAAAAGGAGAGAAGGCCTTTATAACTGGTGCTCCAATAGCAGATGTCTTCATAGCATCTGTGGTAACAGGATCCTCGGATAAACCTCATAGGAACATAAGCCTTCTACTCATAGAAGCTAATCGAAGAGGAGTTGAACCATACGAATTAGAGTCCATGGCTAGCGACTTAAAGGGTGAATTTGGAGGAGTAATATTTGATAACGTGGAGGTTCCCGTTGGCAACCTCATAGGCATGGAGAACTTAGGATTTTACTTGTTGATGGAGGAATTCAATATTTTAAGGGTCCTCATAGCACTTTCCTCTCTAGGATTAGCTGAGAGGTGTCTTGAAGAAGCTGTGAAGTACGCCAAGCAGAGGACAGCATTCGGTCAACCGATATCGAGGTTTGAAGCCGTCAGCTTCAGGTTAGCTGAGCACTGGACCAAGATCCAGTGCGCCAAGCTATTAGCGTATAAAGCTCTATGGTTAGCTGACAACAAGAAGCCATACATGGCTGAAGCTGCTGCAGCTAAGTGGTATGGATGTGAAGAAGCATTTAGCACCGTAAATGACGTCATTCAAACATTTGGAGCTGTAGGATACACCAAAGACTATCCATTTGAAAGGATTTTTAGAGCTTTAAGGGGGCTACTCATAGGTGATGGTACGAGTGACATAATGAAGCTGATAATATCGAGACTACTATTTGGTAAAGGTTATTCTCCATAGATCGTAAAACTCGCTATCGATGTGAGGGCTCCACTCATATCTCCTTAATTCTTTACTGGGCTATGATATCCTCAAAATTTGCTGAACATTTGGAGACCCCCTACTTCACTGATTAGTTGGAGCACGTAATTAAGTCAGTTTACTCAAAAGATCTTTACCTCTAAGAGCTATGGAGAGGTTTGCTTCAGCATGAGATTAAAGGCTTAGCATGCTTAATTGTTGGCTCTATATGGCTTCACTTCCCTTTCCATCTTGGAGCACGCTTTTCAACAAAGGCTCTGGTTCCTTCCGTGAAGTCTTCTGTCATTGAAAGCGATACGAGCTCTTGTATTGCAATTCTCATCAGGTTCTCGTAGGTTCTCCTATAAGCTCCAGCCAAAGTCTTAATGGCTCTTACTCCAAGTGGTGCAGCTCTCAATATCTTTACAATCATCTCAATGCCCACGACTTCAAGCTGATCTGGTGGGACGACTATGTCAACTAGTCCAAGCTCTTTACACTGAGCGGCTGACATCCATTCTCCAGTAAGCGCGTATCTTACGAGCTTCTTGCTTATTATTCCTAAGCCACCAGAAGTGGCTAAAGGCGGATAGGCCCCTACGAGAGCTTCTGGTATTGCGAAAACCGCATCATCACTAGCTACGACTATATCAGCTAGGATGTTTAGCTCTAAGCCACCTCCAAACGCAAGGCCGTTTACCAAGGTTATTAGGGGCTTCTTGAGTTCCACCATTTTCTCTATTAGTGGGGCAGCGTACTTCTCAGCCCATTCTCTCACGTCAATTATGGTTTTCCACTTACTCATCATTGCAATATCGTCGCCAGCACAAAAGGCTCTTCCAGAGCCAGTTAGTATTACTGCTCTGACATCCGGATCCTCCTCAGCTTTCTCAAGAGCTTTCCTCAATCCTTCCCAGACAGCTTCATTTAAGGCATTGAGTTTATCAGGTCTATCTATGGTTATGATTGCATGGTCGTGGCGCTTCTCGTAGATTGTTGCACCTACCTTATGGCGCTCGTAATTCCACTTGAAGAAGCCTTCTCCAGTCTTAATGCCCAACTTACCTTCATTAACCATGCTTTCTAATAAGGGATCTGGCTTATATTCATCCCAGCCAGTTTCCTCAAACCTCCTATTCAAAATTGAAACCACATTATCTACACCTATCCTGTCAGCCCAAGTTAGCGGACCCATGGGCCATTGCATTGCTGCCGTCATCGCTAATTCCACTTCATCCTTAGTTACGATATCGTTCCTCACAAGCCAAGCTGCTTCATTTACGACTGCAGCTATCATCCTGTACGGATTTACCCTGTAGATCTTATCTGAAGGTAGGATCACTGGCCTACCATAAACCTTAAACTTCGAGTAATCGTAGAAGCCAATTCCAGTCTTAATCCCCCACCTCTTCTCCTCATACATCTTCTTTAGGTTCTCTGATATTCGAGCATTGAAACCTCTCTTAATCATCTCGTTAAAGGCGAAGTAAGCAACATCTATTCCCACGAAGTCTAAGAGCTCGAAAACCCCCATAGGGAAGCCAAGTCTGAATCTTTGAGCTGCATCCAAGTCCTTGATATCGAAGCCTTCCTCGAACATCCTTATGGCTTCGATCCAATGCCTTGCATTCAGCCTGTTTATCAGGAAGCCTGGTACATCCTTCTTCAAGACTACATACTTAAACCTTATATTCTTGACGAACTCGATGATAAGCTCTAAGCACTCATCACTCGTCTTATCACCTCTTATCACCTCAACAAAGTGAATGAGGACTGGCGGGTTTATGAAGTGGAGGCCCGCGAACTTATGAGGTCTACTTGTAGCACTGGCTAGCTCTGATATGGGTATCGTAGAGGTGTTGGTGGTGAAGACAGCATCAGTCCTTACTATTGCATCGAGCCTTCTAAATACATCCTTCTTTACCTCAGCCTTCTCAACCACCGCTTCTATAACGAGGTCGACATCCTTTGCATCCTCGTAGGAGGTCGTAGTCCTTATTCGCCCTAAGATTACGTCAATGGATTCTTTAATCAACCCTCTCCCAGCCAGTCCTTCAAGACTCCACCTAATTCTTTCAATAGCACTTCTTAGTATCTCATCACTTAGGTCGATTAGTATAACGTCGTAACCGTTAATTGCGCACACTTCAGCTATGCCGTGACCCATTGTTCCTGCTCCCACAACAGCAATTTTCTTGGTATGACCTTCCTCCATAACACCTCAAGAATATGATTTATTTTGTAAGATTTTAACACTTACGACTTAAGCTTTAGATTAGCTGTAGCCAACAACACATCATGTGCATGCACTCATAATTTTATCGCGTTTAATCATTAACGTTTCTATTATCTTAAGAGGTTCAATGTGCTTAATCCTCAGTATCCTTGAAGCCTTCTAATTCCTAATATCTCTTTGAATAAATTGTATGATGTCCAGTATTGAAGTAGCATCTTGGACTCAATCATAATATTTGTGCAGATAAATGAATTAATGTATAACGAGAGTAGAATTTTAATCCTCCTCCATCCATGTATTCTATAATGTAGAAGCCTCTTTTAATGGGCTAAAGATGAAAGGTGATGTGAATGATTAAAGGTTTTCCGTCCACCATGAATGACGAGTGGCAATTGAATCTTTGGAAGCTAATTGCATATTCTGGTAAAGTGCATCGAACTCAGGAAGTGGTGTCTTACAGAACTCTTCAAGGGGGTCAAGTTCACAGACTAAACTACGGGAAGGTTTATGAGAGGGTTTGTGCTATGGCAAATGCTCTTGAAGACCTCGGCATAAAACCAGGTGATAGGATTGCCATACTTGGCTGGAATGACCATAGATATTTCGAGTCCTATTTCTCAATTCCCGGATTAGGTGCTGTACTAGTTGAATTGAATCTAAGGTTACCTCCTAAAGACCTGATACACGTAGTAAACCATTCTGGAGCAAGAGCACTACTCATAGACGACTCGTTGTTACCACTAGTTGAACCATTTGCTAAACAACGCAAGTTTGACTTCTTCATTGTAATGAGCGATAAGCCTTTAAGCCACATCTCCACAACCTTAGAGCCAGTATATGGATACGAAGAGCTTGTAAGCAAGTACCCTCATCATCGAGATTGGGAGGAGATAGATGAGAGGTCAGCAGCTACTGCATGCTACACTTCTGGGACAACTGGTTTACCTAAGGGAGTGTTTTACTCACATAGAGCCATAATACTGCATACATGGGCTCTCCATACGTGCCTCCCACTAGATGTTGACGACTGCTTCTTAGCTATTGTTCCTATGTTTCATGCAAACGGATGGTGTGCTCACTTTGGAGCACCAATGGTTGGTTGTAAGCTCGTGCTTCCAGGTAGGTATACACCGGAGCATTTAATAGACATCATGATTAAAGAAGGAGTTACTGTGACGGCAGGGGCACCAGCTATATTCTTACCTATACTAGAAGTGCTTAGAAAGATGGAGCCAAAACCAGTTTTTAATATAAAAGCTGCATCTGGAGCTACTGAACCTCCTCTAGCCTTGCAAAAGGGGCTTGCTGAGTTTGGCATCAAGATCATTCACGCATATGGAGCGACAGAAGCCACACCCTTACTCACCCTCAATCATCCCAAACCTGAGATAAAGTCCCTACCTATAGAGCAACAATGGGAGCACATGAAGAAGCAAGGATATCCACCATTTGGAGTAGAGGTTAAAATCGTCGATCCTTCGACTGGGAAAGAGCTTCCTTGGGATGGTAGATCTATAGGGGAGGCTTGGTGGAGAGGACCATGGGTAATAAAGGAGTATTATAATGATCCTAGAACTAAAGATCAATGTACTCCGGATGGGTGGTGGAAATCTGGAGATGCTGGCTTCATAGATGAACTTGGCTACTTCAAGATGGTGGACAGGCTTAAAGATCTCGTCAAAAGCGGTGGTGAGTGGATCTCTAGCGTGGACTTAGAGAATACTCTAATGGCTCACCCAGCAGTTCTTGAGGCATGCGTTGTTGGAATACCTCATCCAAGATGGGAAGAAAGACCTTTAGCGTTCGTTGTTTTAAGAGAAGAGTATAAGGGGAAGCCTGAAGAGGAACTGGCGTCGGAACTCAAAGAGTACCTTTCTAAGAGCTTTAGTAAATGGCAATTACCAGATAAAATACTATTTGTAAACGAAATACCGAAGACGAGCGTAGGGAAATTCGATAAAAAAGTGCTAAGAGAACAGTTTAAGGACTTATACATGGAAGAACAAAAGAAGTAATGCAAAGGGGAGAGCAACATCACAAATCACTTAAATTTGTCGTCATAAACTCATAATACTTTTTTACCACCATCTCTGACTTTTGATGAGACTTAAGATGACGACAACTTTTAAAAGGCTTAAAGAAGTCATTGGTGCGAAGAAGCTTTCATACAAATTGTATGGGGTCATCATATCATCAAAGGCTAAAGAAACTACTGATTCCTTTAATCCTGTCTAGCTTCTAAGAGAAGAACTTAGAGAAAGCTTGTGGCTACTGAAGGAAGTAAGAATATTTGAAAAAGGCTATCACTCTAAGTATCGTGAGGCTCTAGTAATGCAACGATCTTAATCTCCTGTTTCTTCAATTAACGAGCTCCTCATGAACTGCATATTCAAACTGCTATCTCATTGCATTTTAAGTAAGGTAGGGATGAAAACACAACTTTGAAAATAACAATTTTTTAAGGCAAAGGCATATGTGTTAAAGGATGTGGACGATACTTATGAGACGTAAGACGTAAAACGGTAGTTCCTCACAATTGGCGTCTCCTCATACACCATTAACATGTAGGTTAAATTATGAAAGCACTATACCTCCTTTCAAGAGAACAAAATTTATAGCACCATTTCTCTCTCCTCGCTTTAGAGGTAATGTACGTGGATGAAAGGTTTCTGAGATGTAGAAAAGCTTCAGCTAAGACCTACATCCTCTTGTGCCTTTTAATAGTGAGCTTAGCGTGTAACCTCGTCCTGTCATACATCCTCTTCTACGAACTTCAATACCCCCTTGAAAATCTTTTTAAGCTCTTTACTGGCGGTGGTGAAAGCCTTAAGGTTGAATCTCCAGCATCATATGTTCATAATGTTTCTTCGATCTATATAGTGGGTGTAGCTAGTGAAGGAGGATACATGTACAGAGGCGTGGCAATGAAGCTGCAAGGATCTCTAATAGAGGGTGAAGGAAGAGTTTTTGTTTCAACCACTCCTAAAATAGGCATAGAACTTCAAGAAGCTGCTGAAACAGCCTTCAAGGCTGCTCAGAAATTCACAAGAGCAAGCACGTCGAACATAGACTTGCTACTTATGGTTGTAGGTAACGAGAGCATATACGTTGTGGATGGACCATCCGCGGGAGCAGCAATAGCCGTTCTTGCCGTATCATTACTCTTAAACACATCAATAAGAAGCGATGTCATCATAACGGGAGCAATAGACGAGTATGGCAATATAGGTCAAGTGGGAGGTATAGTGTATAAAGCTGAGGCAGCAGCTAAAGCTGGCGCAAAGATATTCCTCGTGCCTCCAGGTCAGAGCAATGATATAGTGTATGTAGCAGAGGAGAGGAAAATCGGCCCTTTTATCTTCACAAGGTATTATCAACGATTAGTTAATGTCGAAGACTACCTTAAATCCAAGGGATACTACGATATACGCGTTATAGAAGTATCGACGCTGAACGAGGCCTTCAACTACTTTAAAGCGTAGCGGAGAAGCCCATATCGTGTAACAGATTTGATGAGTGCTTAATGTCGGAGTGAACGCTTCATTGAGAATAGGGTGAAAAATCTTTAAGAACCTAAAGTACTTAAACCAAGTTCTCCTGAAAGAAAGTGAAGTTCTTTTAATGCGACCCTTCTATCGAATTTCTCCTAAAGAATTTAAGCACTAAGCAAAGCACTCACTATGCTAAGATTAAGTCGTCTACTTAATTATTTCATCACTTTCTACTATGAAAAAGCTATGCTCTCAAAGCATCACCGCACATAGTGAAGTGTCAATATGCATGAAATTAGCACTTTCTTTGAAGCTTATGCGAGAGCTTAAAATGACGACTTTAAGGATCTATCTTTAAGTGACACTGCCAAAGAATTAGAGTAACATTTATTTGCCACTTCACTAATAAAAGTGTGACTCTTATGCTCTCTTCAGTAACAATTACTCACTCTTACTATTGGAAAGTGACGTATTCTCCAAAGCTTAGAAGAGTTAGCATATACAATAGTGAGTGCAACTTTGCATGCAAAGGATGTCCATATCTCACAGGACTCTTTAAGATTGAGAGATGTCCTCTCAAAATTGAGGAGATAAAGGCAGTTCTCCTGAAGCTTAAACCTAAAACTGTATTCTTCTGCGGTCGTGAACCAACCGTAAATCCAGATTTACCTGAGCTCATAGACTTCGCAAAGAAGTTAAAAGCTCGTATTGGGATTCTGACCAACGGCTCAAATCCTATACCTGAAGGGGTTGATGCGGCTTCGGTGAGCATAAAGGCATACACTAATAGTATTCATGTCGATTATACTGGGAAGCCTAATCACGACGTTATCAAGAACTTTATGGAAGCCTATGAGAGAGGTATAGAGCTGAAGGCAAGTAGCGTCTTCATCCCTAATTACATAGACATCGATGAAATAGAGAAGATAGCTCATTTCATAGCGAGCATAGATCAATCGATACCCTATCATATCATAGGCTTCATACCCTTTGGCAATGTCCCTTGGAGAACTCCTACATTAAGCGAGATGCTAATAGCTGTTGAAGTTGCTAGGAAATACCTTAAGAATGTTACATGGTCCTTGCCTAACATCACCCTCAAGGACTATCCCTCATCTCTACCAGAGACTTCTTTGAGAGACTGGAAAGAAAGTGTGAGGGTGTTGTAACATGAAGAGCGGCGTGAAGGTAGCAGTACTAGTAGTTTGTCTATGCATCATTGCTTCTGCATTGTACATTTACTATTCAAGCACGTACGCTCCAACACCTTCGCCACCCGCTGAAAGTGCTAAACCAGCGACGATTACTATCGTTGACTCGTCGGGTAGGTATGTTGAAGTTTCATGGCCTGTAAAGCGTATCGCGGCTTTGACTACCGACTCGGCTATGGCTGTAGTCGTGCTTGGAGCAGGTGATCGCCTTGTTGGCATAACTAGGTATGCGGTTGGCGAGCCTTGGGCACCTAACGTGACTGACATTGGAACTTGCTTTTCACCTAGCATTGAAGCGATCATGGAGGTAAAACCAGAAGTCGTCCTAACCTATGTTGATTACCCCAAACCCGAGGACTTGGAGAGCAGACTTGAACCACTCGGCATAAAAGTTGTTCGAATAGACCTTTACAAGCCCGAGACAATGTTCATGGAGTTTAAGCTTGTAGGTTTAATGCTTAACCTCACGGGCGAAGCCGAGAAGATAGTAGAGTATTGGAAGAACGTTTCAAGCGTTATTGACGTGCGGGTCGCGGGTCTAAAGGAGAAGGTGAAAGTGTATTGGGAAAGTTACACTGACTATACAGCTGCAGGGCCAGGAACTGGTTGGGACACCATATTACGGCTCTCAGGTGGCATAAACATATTTGCAGATTCTCCAGTATCGTATCCAAAAGTGAGTTCAGAAACCATTATAATGAGGAACCCAGAGGTCATATTAAAGAGCATTTCTCCTGCAAAGTACAATCCATACAAGACATTAGATACGAAGCCTCTTGAAGATATTAGGAGCAGCATCATGAATAGGCCGGGTTGGAGTGATATAAAAGCTGTAAGAGATGGAAGGGTCTACCTCGTATGTGCTGCATACCTTCACTACCTATTTGGACAAATAGCTGAGAGAGCCTACGTTGCGAAGATACTCTATCCGGCTCTCTTTGAGGACATAGACCCCAAAACTATGCTTAAAACGTGGATTGAAGATAACTTAAAAATGGAGTGGAGAGAGGGGGCTTGGGTTTATCCAAGTCCTTAAAGATCTCGAGGATCTCCATAATCTCCTCTTTAACTTTTTTAATACCCATAACACTAACGATCTCAATAAGCGTTGGGTATGCGAAGATAGGCTTTGTCGAAGCTTTCATGGCAATCTTCGGGAATGTTGAGGGGCTGGACTCTGTTTCAAGAGCTATAATCTTGGAAATAAGGTTTCCAAGGGCCTGCGCTGCTCTTCTTGCAGGAGCTGTTCTAGCAATATCTGGATCAGTTGTTCAAGGAGCTTTGCGAAATGCTCTCGCAAGTCCTTTCACCATGGGCGTGAGCTCTGGAGCTTCTTTCGGAGCTGCTTTAATAATAGTGGCCGGTGTAAGCTCAAGCATATACGTGATGATGTTAAGTGCTTTCGCCTTTGCCCTCTTAGCAGCACTAGTTTCGCTGGGCATAGCGAGACTCAAAGGTGTAACCCCTCAATCACTCATTCTAAGTGGAGTAGCAATGATGTATCTCTTCTCAGCTGGAGTAACGCTTCTTCAATACATAGCTAGAGAGTGGCAGCTCACTGAGCTTGTCTACTGGACCATGGGGGATTTAAGGAGGATTGATTGGGGGAGATTTACGTTTATGCTCCCTGCTGTGTTTACTTGTCTTCCACTATTTGCATATGCTTGGGACCTCAATACACTAATGATGGGGGAGGAGGTAGCTAAAAGCTTGGGTACAAACCCGAGGAGAGTTAGAACGATATGCACCTTACTGGCAGCACTGAGCACATCAATTATCGTGTGCTCTACGGGGCCCATAGGCTTTATATGTCTCATCGCTCCTCATATTGCTAGGTTCTTAGTTGGAACTGACTACAGGTTCTCGATGGTCTGCTCAGTACTGATCGGCGGGCTGTTACTCTTACTTGCCGATACTACTGCTAGGATAGTTCTCATGCCCATAGAATTGCCCGTAGGGGTTGTTACAGCAGCCATGGGCGTACCCTTCTTTGTTTCACTATTATTAAGGACGAGGAAAGATATATGGTGAAGATAACGATAAAAGGAGTCACTGTTGAATACGACGGTATTAAAGCGCTTGAAGATGTGAACCTCGAAATAACCGAGGGTACGGTCACGTCAATCATCGGTCCCAACGGCTCTGGCAAGACAACTCTACTAAGATGCATAAACAACATTCTGAAGCCTAAGATGGGCACGGTACTGATAGATGACATTAGAGTTGATTCTTTGCCTCGCATGGAGGTGGCTAAGAGGATAGGCTATGTGCCTCAAATCTCGCCGACAGCACCATTCACGGTTTTTGAAGTAGTGTTGATGGGGAGGAGGCCTTATGTGACTTGGTCTGTGAGTGAAAGAGACATAAAGATAGTCTGTAGCGCACTTGAGGTTGTTGGGGCGAGCCACCTTGTTTACAGGTATATAGACGAAGTTAGTGGTGGAGAAAGGCAGAAAGTTATGTTGGCTCGAGCATTAGCGCAAGAACCACAAGTTCTACTGCTTGACGAGCCTACAAGCAACCTCGACATAAAACATCAATTAGAAATACTCAGTCTCATCAAGAAGCTGGCTTTAACTAAGAAGCTTTGTGTAGTGTTGGCAATGCACGATCTTAGCTTAGCTTATAGATTCTCAGACATCATGGTTATGCTTAAGGATGGGAAGATATATGCTCTTGGAGATCCAAGCCAAGTCTTGACACCTGAGAACGTTATGAAAGTTTATGGAGTTGAAGTCTTAATCCTAGACAGCCCTGTGCAAACAATCATACCGTTAAAGGTCGTTAGTTAGCAGCGGCATTAAATTACTACATGAACTAAAACATAATTTAAGGGGTTCGAGCTTTATTCCTAAGCGTGATCATTTAGGTCGTGTGGATTGTGAAGGGGATACGTATTGACGGTTCCTGAAATGTAATCAGTAGAATAAGTGAGCCGAAGGAGATGTATGAAATGGCTACGAGCACCTTGAGAACCTACTCGTCGCTACCGCAACGTTTAAGTGAAGACTTCGAGCTGATATACTTTTGAAGTATCATGAAGATACTTGAGAGCTGTTGGATTTCTAACGTTAAAGTTCCTAATAGAATCGTTTTTCCATCAATGGCGTTGAACTTAGCGAGAGATGGCTACGTAACTGAGGAGATGATAAGGCACTATAGAAGGTTGGCTCAAAACGGTGTTGGGCTAGTAATGGTTGAAGGGGCAGCTGTAGATCCGAGAGCAAAGGACCTGCATGGAGGCTTAGCCATATATTCTGACAAGTTCTGTATAGGCTTAAATGAATTGGCGGAGGAGATAAAGAGCTATGGTTCTGTAGCTGGGATACAATTTCTCCATCCTGGGGGATGCTCTACCCCGAAGGTTGAAGGAAACGTGCCCCGAGCTCCTTCATCTTTAGAGTACACAATGTTCATGCATGGAAGGCATGCCTTCAAGGCAAGAGCTGAGGAGCTAAGCAAGGATGAGATAAAGAGACTTGTGGAACTATTTACTGAAGCTGCTGCTAGAGCTAAGGACTGTGGCTTCGATTTAGTCGAAATAAACTCAGCTCACGGTTGGCTGTTTAGTCAATTCCTATCTCCCAATACCAATAAGAGGAGTGATGAGTATGGCGGCTCCTTTGAGAACCGTATAAGGCTCTCTTTAGAAGTACTTGAATCGATAAAGAAGAATGTTGGAATCCCAGTGATATTTAGGATAGAGGGCTCCTTTCCATCATATGGAGGAGTCTCAGATGATGAGCTCATAAGGTACGCTCTTGAGCTTGAAAGGGCTGGCGTAGATTGCCTACACGTCAGTGGCAGCTTCGCCATAACGCCGATGATAGTTAAGAGAGGCCTCTTACTTGATGGAGCGTTTAAGATTAAGTCGGTAGTTAAGGTGCCTGTAATCGGAGTAGGTGGAATCTCCACTGAGATGGCTGTGAAGCTGATAGAGGAAGGCAAACTGGATCTCGTCGCTTTAGGTAGAGCATTGCTCGCTGATCCAGAGCTTGTCGTGAAGCTGAGAGAAGGAAGGATCGAGGACATTAGGCCCTGCACTAGATGCAATGACTGCATAGATAGGCTCTTCAGCTTAAGGCAGCTAAGAGCTAAGTGCTCCATAAACCCCGAAGTTGAGATGAAGAAGGTTGACAAGCCAAAGAGGATCGTGGTTGTCGGCGGAGGACCTGCTGGAATGGAGTTTGCTAGAATCGCCTCCATGAGGGGACATAAAGTCATAATCGTTGAGAGGTCTCAGCAACTTGGCGGGAACTTGATAGCTGCTTCAGCACCGCGCTTTAAATCAGATTTACGTGACTACCTTGAGTGGTTGAAGAGGCAGCTAAGAGACGTTGAGGTCCTCTTGAACACCGAAGCTCTTCCTGAAAGAATTAAAGAACTAAACCCAGATGTTGTGGTAATTGCTGTAGGATCAGAACACGATGTACCGTCAATACCGGGAATAGAGAGGGCAGTAAAGGCGGTAGACGTTCTTCTCGGAAAAGCCAATGTTGGGAATAGGGTCGTCGTCTTGGGAGGAGGGAGGATAGGCTGCGAGTCTGCCCTCTACTTGGCTGAAAAGGGGAGAGAGGTCACGATACTCGAGATGCTATCGGACATAGCCTTGGACATGGAGAGGAACTATCGATACGCCCTCATAAGGGAGCTGAGGAATAGGAATGTGAAGTGGATATGCAACTTTAGGGTTGAGAGGGTAGAGGAGAATAAAGTAATAGGTTATAGAGATGGAGAGAGGATCGAAGTGGTGTTTGACGATCTAGTGCTCGCAATCGGAATGCGCCCTCGTGAGCTAAAGCTAAACTTAAGCGTGCCATGCTACTACATAGGCGATTGCGTTAAGCCGGGGAAGCTCAAGGATGCAGTTTATCAAGCAGCCTACCTCGCCTCAATAATCTAACTTTACTCTCCTCACCCTCTATCGAGCTTAATTTATCTACCAATCCATTGATTATTAATAGCGAGGAGTCCATAGCTTTACGACAAAGGCTCCATGAATCATTAATTTTCACCTAAAATTTTACAAGCATTTCGCTTAATAGGAAAATTAATAATGACTTAACGACTTAAACTCGTTTCTGGTGTTGCTCTTGGCATCCTTGGAAGACATAATTATCGATGTTGATGGGCACATCCAGATAGTAAAGTTGAATAGACCTCACGTGCGGAATGCGTTAAGAGAAAGAACATTACTTGAGATCTACTCAGCATTAAAGCGATTTGAAAGTGATCCTGAGAGGAAGGTCATGATAATAACAAGTGCTGTTGATGGCGTCTTTTGTGCTGGAGGCGACGTAAAGGAGATGATTAAGATGACTAGTAGTGATGCGAAGAGGTTTGCTGAAACGGCTCACAAGGTTCTCGAAGAGATTGAGGGTATCCCTAAGCCCATAATATCTGCAGTCGATGGAGTAGCACTTGGAGCTGGCTTCGATCTAGCAATAGCATGTGACATTTGCATAGCATCGAGAAGAGCGATATTCGGTCAACCTCCTCCAGCTATTGGAATAATAACTCCATTCGGAGGGACACAAAGATTAGCTAGGATTGTAGGACCTATAGTGGCTAAGTACCTCTTCTTTACTGGTGAAACACTAGATGCAGAGAGAGCATACCAATTGGGAATAGTCTGCAAGGTCGTTGAACCCGAAAAGCTTCTTGAAGAGGCCAAGGACATTGCTCAAAGAATACTTACAAGAGCTCCCTTAGCCATAGGCTTCTGTAAGAAGCTGATAAACTCAAGCATAGTTAAGAGCATAGATGAAGAGGAGGTCTTGCTTTACTCAAAGTGCTTTGAAACACGTGATAGAGAGGAGGGCATGAGGGCGTTTCTAGAAAAGAGGAGACCAACCTTCGTGGGAAGATAAGCTGGATCTCGATACATACAACTGGTCCTTTACTGCTGAAACGACACGAGTAAATAAGCTGAAGGAGTGGGGCAAGATTTTTAGTTGAAGAGCTGGACTTCTATGTGGACTACACAATGTGTAATTACATGACAATAGGTCTAACACCTAATTGAATGGAGGTCCTGGATTATTGCCGACATCTTTACATCCTTTCCTTGCAATTGGCGGTAGAGAGATCGTATGCTCAAAGAAGTGGAAGGAGAAAAGAAAGAACTTTCCTTATTTCTTAAGACCTAGTTTCTTAAGTTCCTCCTCTCTTAGTAATCGCCTTAAGAACTTACCTGCAGCGCTTTTTGGAAGCTCACTTCGAAACTCGATTATCCTGGGATACTTGTAGGCAGCTAACCTCTCCTTACACCACGCTATAATGTCTTGCTCAGTAACTTTTCCTCTATATTCGGGCCTTAGAACAACGAAGGCTTTTATCGTTTCTCCAGCTTCTGGATCAGGTATCCCAACAACGCAAACCTCTTGTATTGCTGGGTGCTCATACATGACGTCCTCTATCTCTCTTGGGTACACGCTATGCCCCTTGTACTTGATCATATCCTTCAACCTATCAATTATGTAGAAGTATCCTTCCTCATCCATCTTAGCTACATCGCCTGTTCGAAGCCACTTTACGCCATTAATGTATAAGAAGACTTTCTCCGTTTCTTCCGGTCTCTTCCAGTATCCCTTCATCACTTGTGGTCCACTTACTATGAGCTCGCCTTCCGCACCTATTGGTATGAATTCTAGAGTTTCTGGATTGATTATTGCAGCGTAAGTGTTCGGAAGAGGTGGACCTATTGATCCCACCTTCCTCTTTCTGAATGGTGGCCCAAAAGTTGTATGAGTAACTGGTGAAGCTTCACTCAATCCATATCCTTCTACGAGAAGCCCTCTAGCAGAACTACTCGTCAGTTCATCCCATTTCTCAACGATTTCTGGTGCTATTGGGCCTGCACCATTGTTAACGTATACGAGGGAGGAGAGATCGTACTTCTTAACGAGTTCAGGGTTATTCGCAAAGTAAACGAAGATTGCTGGAGCACCCATAAAGGTTGTAACCCTGTACTTCTCTATTGCTTCAAGTATTTTATCTGGTTCGAATCGGCTAAAGACTACGAGTACATCGCCGACTGTTAACCCGAAGCTTAAGTCGACAGTCTGCCCGTAGATGTGGTACCATGGAAGTAAAGCTATCCTCGCACCATAGCTCTTCTCGTAGTAGTCTTTGAAGATTTTAACTTCTTTGCCATCAAAATCTAGGATTACGTACTCTCCCTCTTCCCTTACAACTCTATGAGATCTTATCCATTCCATGAGGACGTCGTTGTAGGGCATCATCTGGTACAATTGAGAAACCACATTGTAGTGTGTAAGCATGCAACCTTTGGGTAGCCCTGTTGTTCCACCAGTATACTGTAGAACTGCTATATCCTCCTTAACGTCCCACTCAATTTTTGGTGGGTTGGGCTGAACTTTGAGCATTGCATTGAAGTCTATGAAGTCCCCTTCAATCTTCTCGCCAAGGAGACTCGCTACTATAACCTTCTCGATTTTAGTATTCTTTCTCACAGCTGCAAAGTTTTTGTAGAGAACGTCAACAGTTACTAAGTACTTACTATCACTATCATTTAATTGAAATTCAACCTCTCTAGGTACGAAGAGAGGAGATAGTGCAGTAACCGTCGCACCAGCCATCATCGCTCCATAGTACGCTATTGCAAATTGAGGACAGTTGGGGGCATATATTGCAACTACATCGCCTTTCTTTACTCCAATATTTGCAAGGGATGTTGCAAAGCATCTAATGAGGTACCCTAACTGCTTATACGATATTTTTGCACCGTAAAAGACTATAGCGGTTCTATCCTGGTACTTTTGGCAAGCCTCGTCTATCACGTCGTGTAGTGGTCTTTCAGGGATCTCAACGTCTGCTGGAACGCCCTTCACCCAAGCTTTCTCAAGCCAAATCCTCTTACTTACAAAGTCGGGCATCTTACTCATCTTTTAGCCTCCAAGCTATTAAATTGGAACAAAATTAGTTTTCGCCAAATTTCCTTTTTTGTCTTTCTATCACACATTATCTTGGACAGTTATTTTCCATTCCTCACACAAATTAGTGCATGATCAGCTACAAAGTATTGATCGGCACTGCTAAGGTGACATGATTGAGAGGGTTTAAAAGACGTAAATAACTATCGAGTACATCAACAGCCCTCTTATTTACTATTTTTTTTCCCCGGAGGTTTATGACTTCAATACCGGTGAATAATAGATTTACACAAACTTCTTCTCTATCGTAAATCTTTTACCTTACTTAAGTAAGAACTAATTTAAATAGGAGGAGTAAAAAGCTTGGTAGAGAAGAGAGAGCCTACTTACATTTATCCTCGTCCCATTTACATTGTTGGAGTAACGCCAGTTCAGCCTCTATTCACAGTACCGTTTATGACCCCTTGGGAAGAAGTGTTAAAGATCTTGCCAAGGACCACCACGATTCTTCTCAGTGATGGCTCAACACTACCTGTCACCTTGCATTGGGAAACCACTTATCACTACTTTCCATACGCCTTTGGAGACTATGTAGCTGTAGGTAGCTTCGAGCTACCTGAAGGAGTACGTCAACTCGATCCTCCAGTACCTCAGCGAGTAACAACGATAATTAGAGTGGAGCCAGGACCTGGATGGTTTGGCAACCCTATGAGCCTAAGCTGGGAAGGCTTCAATCAACCTGGTACTTACAAGGAGGAGACGTTAGTCATTAACGGTGCAAAGCGAACATACTACTACTATGTTCCTAGCACATACGACGGGAGCAAGCCAATGCCGCTAGTCTTCGACCTTCATGGGGGATGGTGTAGCGGCTTAGCTCAGTGGGTTGGTACTCGTTCTGATCGTTATGCTGAGAAGGATGGCTTCATCTGTGTTGCTCCAAACTTGTTTGAGACCATGCGGTTTGAAGATGACGTCGCCTTCGTCAATGCTATTATAGATAGAATGAAGTCTCAGTTCAATATAGATGCTAGGCGAATTTATGCATGGGGGGTCTCGGGAGGCGGAGTATTAGCAACATACTTGCTCTATAATATTCCAGATAAGATAGCTGGTGTCGGAATTGTGAGCGCCACTCCACCTTATGAACGCGTAAAGCAATTACTATCACTAATCGCAGGTGTGGATTTCTTAAATATACGTTTGAAGCGTGGCGAGTTTCCGCCTAAACCGAGAACTATAGTCATGTTCGCTGGGACCAAGGAGTCTATTCTGGGTCCACCGTGGTGGGACTTTGCCTCAGAGATGCTGGAATGCGCTAAGCTTCTCGCACAACATTATAAATGCAATCCAGAGCCTGAAGTGACTAAGTGGCCCTCAACACACTTAGACTTAGATTGCCTACCTTACTGGGTCTCTCGTGAAGATGCCCTCACCATCGCTACGCAGTACCCAACGAGCGTTACTCGATACTGGTGGAGTGGAGGGATCAACGGTGTTGAGGTGATAGCATACGTTATATTGGAAGGAGGCCACGTCTGGCCTGGCGGGACTCAATATGTTACTATTGGGACCGTAGGTCGTCAAACGTACGTTATAGATGCAACAGATCTTTTATGGAAACATCTGAGTAAACACGTCTTGCCAGGGTAATGCTGTCTGCTTGTTTAAGAACATCTCTTCTTTTCTTCTTTTTAATGGCAATCGCTTAGTACGTATTTCGCATTGCTTTAGAAGACCTTCACGTCTTATTTTTAAGTGCATATGGAAGTAGGATTAATGCTAAGATTAATGGTAGCACCGGGGATATTGAGAAGGCTACTTGGTAACAACCGGTACTTTCAACTAAGATTCCGAAGAGCGGGGGGCCGCTCAAGTTTCCCACGTCGAGGCCCATGGTGTATATGCTTGATAGAAAACCTCTACTATTTGCTGGAGCTTTGGCAAGTGCAAGTGTCTGTGATGATGGAATGTGTATTCCTGAGCCCAAGCCAAGTATGAGCGAGGCTATGTAGAGGAGCGGTGGCACTTCAAAGAGGTACACAGCAAAGAATGCTACTGAAATCACGAAGAGCCCCATAGACGTCGTGAGGCATGGCCTTACGTCTGCTGCTCTTCCAGCAAAAACCCTAATCATCAAACTTGTTGCAGCTTGAATAGTCACGAAAAGCCCTATTTCAAGATCTCCATAATTCTGAAGCTTTAAGTATGCAGATAAGAACGTCAGTAGACCCATCCACGCAACCGAGTAAATCATTAGGCTCACGAAAGCGAGGATGAAGCGAAGGCTTCTTAGTCCCACTAGGTATTCCTTAGTGAGCTTGGGGGGTACAGAATGAGGAGCTTCCTTGCATGACATTATGAGGGGGATGATGGTAAGCACAAGTAGTGCTGTAATCATAAAAGTGTTATTGTAGCCCAAGACCTCTGACATAAACCCTCCTAGAGCAGGTCCTAGTGAGAAGCCGGCTCCTATCGTTAAGCTCCTCCAACCTAAGAACTCTCCCACCCTCCCTTGAGGAGCATAGTCTATTGCGCTAGCAATTGATGACGGAATGAATAGAGCTACAGCTACACCCTCAAGTAATCTTGAGATGATTATAGTGTCTACACTCCTCGATAAGGCTAGCACGATGTAGGATGCAGAGACCAGTGCTATCCCGATAACCATGAGGTTCTTTCTCGACCACTTATCGCTCAATAACCCTCCTATGGGCCTAAACGTTATGGCAGTTACTGAGATACTCGAAGACGCTAGACCTATCATGAAAGGCTGGATGCCCATAGCCACTGCGTATCTTGGTATGAGTGGGACTACCACTTGAACGAAGGTAAAGAAGAGCATTGTAGCAATGTTGAGGCGCCAATTATATGAGATCATGTCAATCACTTATCGAAGCTCTAGACCGTAGTTTACCTGCTTCGTTTTTCGATACGAGTATTTAAAACTTGACTTGAGAGTGACTATGAGAATGCGTAAGGAATTAGCTTTATAGCCCTGTCATCCTAACCCCCTCTGGGGTGCATTGAGTGTGGAAAGGATAACCATGATCAACTCAATAGTGGAGATGGACGGGGACGAGATGGCTAGAGTCGTGTGGCGATGGGTCAAGGAGAGGCTCATCGAGCCCTACGTTGAGCTTAAGGTCGAGTACTACGACCTGCACTTGAAGGTCAGGGATGAAACCAATGACGAGGTCACCGTTAGGGCTGCCGAAGCGATCAAGAGGTGGGGCGTTGGAGTTAAGTGCGCTACGATTACTCCGAACGCCGAGAGAGTTAGAGAGTACAACTTAAAGAGGGAGTGGAGGAGCCCTAACGCGACGATAAGGGAGATATTGGACGGAACGATATTCAGGGCCCCGATAATGGTCAAGAACATAGCTCCAGCCGTCAGGTTCTGGAGGAAGCCGATAGTCGTAGCTCGCCACGCCTTCGGCGACATATACTCCGGAGTCGGAATTAGGTTTGAAGAGGCTGGTGAGGCTGAGGTAGTCTTCAGATCCTCATCAGGCAAGGAGCTTAGAGCCAAGCTACCCAAGCTTACAGGCCCGGGGGTCCTGCAAGCATACTACAACCTAGATAAGTCGATAGAGTCCTTCGCCAGGTCGTCCTTCAAGTATGCTCTTATCAACAACTTGGACGTCTGGTTCGCAGCTAAGGAGACGATATCGAAGGTCTACGACGCCAGGTTCAAGGAGGTCTTCCACGAGGTCTACGAGAGGGAGTTCAAGGAGGAGTTCGAGAGGAGAGGGTTGAAGTACGAGTACTACCTGATAGATGACGCCTACTCTAGAGCTATGAGGTCTGAAGGGGGCTTCGTGTGGGCAACCAAGAACTACGATGGAGACGTGCTCTCAGACATGGTTGCATCTGCTTTTTCGGGCTCCCTAGCAATGATGACCTCAGAGCTCATGTCCCCTGAAGGGCACTACATGTCTGAAGCAGCCCACGGAACGGTTCAGAGACACTACTATCGATACCTCAAAGGTGAGAAGACGTCCACGAACCCTACAGCGATAATATTCGCTTGGTCCAAGGCCCTCAGGAGGAGGGGGGAGATGGATGGGCTCAGGGACCTCATCACTTTCGCGGAAGCACTTGAAGCGGCAACTAAGCTCACCATAGAGGACGGAATGGTAACTCAAGACTTAGCAAGGGTATGCGAAGGGCCCGTGAAAGCTATCCTAACGACCGAGGAGTTCATAGAGGCAGTCAGGAGCAAGCTAAATGCCCTCTTACCCCATCGACGATGAGGATGTCACCCACCTCCAAAAGAGAGGACACGATTATTTCTGCAAAAGCCTTGTACTCTCCACCTCTTCCCTAACTTTTCAGCTGACCCCTCTATGCCCTAAAGGGCGACAAACCAGCAGTGGAGATGTCAGGAAATTTCGTAGCGACTCGAGTTTGGCTCATCTTCTAGAGAGCGACCTCGACAAGTATTCCTTATCTTTATCCTCTTTAGGCTTTTTTCCCTGTTAATCAATGGGCACAGATCTCTAGGCATTAATAGCATCGAGGACCTAGCTACTTAGCTTGGAGAAGCAAGCCTCTTGATAGGTGATCCGGAGGAGTGGTTTGGTGAGCGCGGTTTAGAGAGCCTATGAACTGAAGCATAACGACAATGGAGCCTCGCCTTTCTATACAGCACGGGTGGGAATCCCCGTTACAGCACTACGATCGAAGAAAGTTGGCATCACATAAAAAGGTGTGTAAAGAAGGAGAAGGACCTATATCGTCTCTATCGTTACGCTCAAGGTTTCGCCCTTCTTGATGTCTTCGCTTGCCTTAACCTTCTTCGACATGTCAGAGTACTTCGTTATCGCCCAGAGACTCGTTTTCTCACCCTTCTTCTTGGTGGTGTCAGCAGTGGTCTCAATTGTGCCGAGCTTAGCCACAGTAATCTTCAGCTTTGTCTTGTCCCTCTCAACGTCGACATCGACGGTAAACTCCTTCGTCCTCTCTGAGTAGGAGATCAGCTCAGTCGTGTCAATGAGGTTACTGTAGCATCCTTGGTCTTATAGTTTGAAATCGCATTCTTAAATTTAAACTATTCAACTTTAGCATTGCGCATGCCTTGCTTGCAATTTGTTCACAAGTTGACTTCTATAGAATGATCTGCTTCCCGTAAGAAAATAGCTGACAGCAGCGGAAACGATGGCGGGGATTATAAAGCTCGAGCCCATGGTTTCGGCAACCAGAGCTATACTCGTCAGAAGGCTCTTGCTCGTCGCAGCCAGCACTGCAGCCATTGATAATATGGCATATAGAACAGGCGCCTCAAGGTTCAAAGTTTGTGCGTAAATGAGCCCAAGTGCGCCGCCAACATAAAGCGACGGAATGAATAGCCCCCCGCTTCCACCGAAATTCAGTGTTAAGCTTGTGGCTACAATTTTTAAAATTAAAAGTGCAGTCAAGTCTGTCAAAGTTAATTCTCCTAATTTGGCTGTTGTGATCTTGTGGATGAAATCGTAACCTAGCCCAAGCGCTTCAGGGTAGAACAAGCCCATAAAACCAAGAATTAATCCAGCAAATACCGTCATAGGCAACATTGGAAGTCTGCTAGCAAGCTGCTTGCTTATGACGGCTGCCCCTTTAAACGCTTCCATGAATGCCAACGCAACTAACGCTGCTAGGACTCCCAGGAAAATTGCGTGCATAAGGGTGAGGAGGGTTGGCGTAATAAATGTTGGGGTTGGAAAAATGGTTTCCGTTCCAAGGATTATGGTGGACGTAAAGTAGGCGGTAATGGAAGCAATGGACGCTGGAATGAAAACCTCAGCTTCAATATCTCTCTTGTAAGGTATTTCAAGGGCAAATAATATCCCCGTCAATGGAGCCTTAAAGATCGCTGAAAACCCCGCCGCCGCTCCACATAGAAACAGCGTTTTTACATCCTTTTGATCCAACTTTAGTCCTCTAGAGCAATAGAAGAAGAGATACCTCCACCTAACAAAAGACTTGGTCCCTCTAATCCAGCGCTCCCGCCAAAACCTATGGTTATCGCGGAAGCCAAAGTTTTGCTCATGGTATCTCTTAAGCTAACAAAGCCGTTTTTGAAGTGGTATCTTTCGATTACAAGTTCTGTTCCGCAACCGCACCCCTTATCTTCCGCCAATAGTCTTATTGTTAAATACCCCCAAGGAGCGCAACAATTGTTGAGGCTAAGAGGAACGAGGAATTCCAATTTACAATGATAAGCGAAATACGGTTTAGCAGTTCGTAGATGTAGACGAGGAAGGATATGGCTAGGCCGATTATTGAGCCTAAAATTAAGGGCAACGCCCAATACTTTGCTACTTCAAAGAATCTTTTACTGCTCAGCCTCAAATTCTCCCATCCCTCCCTCTGAACCTCTCGATAAGCCCTAATTAAATCAACCCCAAAATCACGGATAACCTCATCAATCCGCTGCAGAACGATGTCCCGAGCCTCCTAGCTCTGTCTTGCGGTCGAAGCCTCGTGTCCGGGCTCACAGGCGAAGGCCTTCCTCACCATAAATGTGCCTCAGGTCGTCCTCGGTAGCAAGCCTTCCTCAATGAGATCCCTAACCCCTTCATCGTAAATGACGGCTTTCGATAGTGGGACTAATTGACCCTTGATGCACGGAATGAGGGGATCTTTAAGCTCTTCCTCAATGACCTTCACTATAGTAGGCTTAACGAGCCTTTCGTAGAAGGGCCCTCCAATATCTATGTACTCGAAGACGGGCAAGTAGTCCCTTCACCTCCTTTTCTAATCATCTTCCTTCAATTCTCTTAGCGAATTTCTGCATCGAAGCCAGGCATTAATACCTTCGGCCTCGGTCCCTCTAGCTACACACCTGCAACCTTAAACCTTCAACTACAAGATTTGGTGAGAGTACAGATGTGCGTGGCATCGACGAGACTCTTGAGGCTGAGGTCCGTGTACTTCACTACTTCGACTCCTCCTTTGGGGCTAACTCGATGACTTCGACTCTCGATCTTACTCGACAAGCTGCGATCGCTTTAACCACTGGCTTGATTAAGGTTGAGATGGCGTCTGTTAGCTCATCGTCGTTGCCATCATCGTCATCGTCTTGGAGCTCATCGAGGTCCTTAAGCTCCAAGTCACCTCCTTCCTCCACT
>Ga0209080_1000163_pt1 | contig 51096 bp, 57 predicted proteins | sample JNZ110809AmetaG_FD_184123 | JGI IMG/M metagenome (GOLD analysis project Ga0209080, IMG submission 184123) | Hot spring microbial communities from Jinze hot spring, China to study Microbial Dark Matter (Phase II) - JNZ 110809A (SPAdes) (version 3) ...
AGAAGAATTATGTGGAAGAGGAGCATCCCTTAGACATATATCGTTACTTCATCCCTAAAATAACCATAACAACAATAGACCAGTTACTACTCACAACGCTACAAGCTGGAAAATACTATATTAGAAGGTTCAATTTACGGAATTCGTTGATAATTGTGGACGAATTCCATTTACTGACCCCTGAAATGATTGCCTGCATGAGAGTATTTCTAAATGATCTATTAAAGAGCTATAATTTCTCATGCCTTTTCATGTCGGCTACCCCAAGCCCCATCTATGAAGAGCTGCTCAAAGAGGTTCTTCCACAAATGAAAGCAATAGTGCTTAGCGATGAATATAGCCGCTTAAAGCGCCATAAAATCGATTACACTTGCGACCAATTTGTCGAAGAACTGATTTCAGAGAAAGAAGACCTCTTAGAAAAGTGGCGTACTTTAATAATACTTAATACCGTTAATGAGGCGCAACGCATATACACTATTTTGAAGGAGAAGCTTGGTGGCAAGAAGAGGATAACGTTAATACACGGTGATTTCGCATATAAAGACAGGATGAGAAAGGAAGAGCAAATAAATAGCGCTGATATCCTTATTTCTACGCAAGTCGCTGAAGTTTCTTTAGATATTTCTTTTAATAACCTAATAACAGAGTTAGCTCCAATACCCTCGCTTGTTCAACGTTTTGGCAGGGTAAATAGATATGGAAAAGCGGCGGCGGAGACAAATGTTTACATATGTAAGCCTAGAAGCGATAAACCCTATGGCCCCATTATGTTACAGGAAGCCCATAAAGCACTTCCATCTTTAATAGGCGAAATTGAGAGAAGCGGAGAGACGGCTTACCTAAATAGAGAATTTTGGCAGTATGAGCAAATTTATAAGGAGAGAATAATGGAGATTGAAGATAAAATCTCGAAAAAAGTGAATGACTTTATGCTTAATTTCTTCAGCCTTTTGTCCCGGGAAGAAGAGATTCTAGAATTTCTGGGCAGAGAAGAGACATTTTTGGCTATACCAGAGATTTATCTTAATGAAGCTTTAGCCCTGCTTCAGAATCTTAAGAGCGTCAATAAATATGAGGAACGAATGAACATATACGCTCAAATCAAGGAAAATCTTGTTCCAGCATCACGTGCAGACATCAAAGGAGCCGATTGGAATGAGGAATTAAGGCTTTGGGTGATTAAGAATTACGATAGAGACCTAGGCATAATAAGAGTAAAGAATTACTCATGAGAAAGCCATGTCTTCCATCTCCTCTTTCACGCTTAGGTTTGTTGTTGAGGAGCCTGTTGTTTTTCAGAGTTTTTCTGGTTTTGCTGCTTGTGGTGTTTTTTATGGCTTGGTTAGGAGTGTTGATGGGGGGTTTGCTGAGGAGCTTCATTCTTCTAAGAGGCTGGCTCCTTGGGCTGCTTCACCTATTTTTGTTGAGCATCCTTCACAGCCCAGGATTATTTATCGTTTTCTTCCAGCGCCTTCTATTGCTAGTGTCTCCTTTACTATTATGGATGGTAAGTTAGGTGATGTTTTTAGGGAGGCTATTCTTAAGCCTGACTTGCATATAGAGCTTGTTAATGTTAAGGCTAAGGTTATAGGCGCATATGTTAACACCTATAAGTTTTCTGATATAGCTTCAAGCGCTGAGCCGCTGTCCTTAAAGTTTGCTATAAAATTCCTTACGCCTACAGTTTTTAGGCGGTCTGTTTACGATTGCTGCCCCCATTGCCCATATTATGTTGAGTATATTGAGGCTGCTAGGAGGGGTGAACCCCTAAAGAAGCCATGTAAATATGCAGTTGAATGCAGAGGCATGACTGTTCCACTGCCAATACCCTCATTAATGTTTAAAAATCTCGCAAGGTTATGGGCAACATTCTCGGGGGTAAGCCTTGACGTTTGGAGCGCTACACGCTGGGCTGAAAGGGCTATAATGATTGCAGGCTTTCCAAAGCCAGGAATAAGAACAATTCGCGTATACGAGCATCCCACAACAAATAAGTGGATAACAGGATTCATGGGAACAGTGAGATACGCAATAAAAGAAGACTTGTATAAAGAAAAATACGCCAAGATAGCATCCGCCCTAATAAAAATGGCTGAAATAACAAATGTAGGAGCAAGAAGAACAGCAGGCCTAGGAATGATCAAACATATACCCATAAAAATGGAAGACAAAAACAAAGCATCCCCAATAAGCCTCAATAACCTCCACCAGCAATCATTAATAGAGGGGGGAGGGGGTAGGTCTAAAAACAACTCGCTAAAGAACAATGTATAAAGCAAATTTAAAGTGATTCCCATTCGAAATTGCTTAAAAAATAACTAATATATTTTCCAAAGTTTAAGCATTACATCCACCTGCACAAAAATGGACATCTCAATGGGGACAATATAGCGTCTTGTCCAAAGGACTGGAAGAAAACCGCTCAAGCTCTAAGTGAAGGAAAACCAATGTATATTGTTCCATGCATGCCGGAAAAATAATCAGGCTATATTAACTTTAATCAGCAAGCATGGATTATCTATCAAGTTCTAGCAGGCATTACAGCCTTGCGCCGATTAATATGATTTTCAGCCATGACCCCTCCATCTCTTGGTAATGTGATGGCAAGAAGCTAAAAACTTTAAGCTTATAGATTCTGTTTTGGAGCTCTATTAAGTAGGAGCTCTAGATATTCCAAGTTTATTTTTCCATATTTCTCCTCAAGAGTTCTACTAATTTTATGCCAGTCTTGGGCTATTTTTGGCCATAGCTCACTAGTCATTAACTGTTTCTTTACATATTCCTTTAGTGGTTTTTCTCGCTTAATTGCTCTTTGACGCCAATTGAAGCTTATTAGTCCTGCACGCTTTAGGTATAAAATTATGTGTCCTATTTTATCATGGTCAGGCGGATAATCAATACTTCTCTTTATGTCATCTAGTAGGGAGTCAACTGTTATTTCATCCTCTGGACGTAGACAAATAATGGCTATAACGTTTTGAATAAGCCTTGCAGTCTTAGTGAGGTATATTCCAATCTTCCTAGGCGGGATTAGAATTTGTTCTAAGCGATAGCCATATCGCCTGTAAAACCAGCTTTTGATGATTTCAGCCAATGCCACGTATGCGCTAAGAACTATAGCTAGTGCTATGTAGAAGGTTACTGGAGGTTTTACGAACCTGAAAATTTCCCCTAATGGCGTGTAGGGAAGTATCAGCGCTAATGTTATTATCGCCATGCTACTAAGGAGTAAAAGTCGACTTGGCTTACTTTTCCAGAAGGGCGACCTCTTTGTTCTAATAGCAAAAATTACAAGAGTCTGTGAGGTTAGGGATTCAATGAACCAAGCAGTTTGGAACAGCGGCTCGGAAGCGTTAAAGATGAAGAGCATTATAAAGAATGTTATGAAGTCGAAAAGGGAGCTAACTGGGCCGAGACACGCCATAAACAGTTTAATAAAATGTATGTCCAATCTTTTAGGCTTCTCCACATATTCCTGGTCAACCTCATCTGTGGGTATCGCCGACTGGGATAAGTCATAAAGGAGATTGTTAAGCAGTATTTGTATAGGCAACATAGGTAGAAAGGGCAGGAATAATGAAGCACCAGCCACGCTGAACATGTTCCCAAAATTTGAGCTTACACCCATCATGATATACTTCATAGTGTTGCCGAAGGTTTTTCTACCCTCTAAAACACCGTCATGGAGCACTCGTAAATCGTTCTGTAAAAGAATTATGTCCGCGGATTCCTTTGCAACATCAACAGCATTTTCAACTGATATGCCCACGTCCGCAGTTCTCAGCGAAGGTGCATCATTTATTCCATCCCCCAAAAATCCAACAACATGCCCATTGCTTTTTAAAGCATTTATTATTCTGTCTTTTTGAGCTGGTGTAACTCTGCAGAACACATTAGCCTCCTCGACAACCCTTGCAAGGGCATCATCATCCATCTGGGCAATTTCGCCTCCAGTAACAACTCCTTTTATATCGAAGCCCAGGTGCTCGCAAATCTTTCTTGTCACTAGCTCATTGTCGCCTGTGAGGATCTTCAACTCTATATTGGCGTTTTTAAGAAGTTGCAAAGCCTCTCTCGCCGTTTCTTTTGGAGGATCGAGGAAAGCTATGAAGCCTAAAAACACCATTTCCGCTTCGTCGCCTGCAGCATAGATGGGCTTATCCTCTCTTAGACGCTTATAGGCCACAGCTAGAACCCTGTATCCTTCAGCGCTAAGCTCAACATATTTCTCTTCAATTCTTCGGCGCACCCCATCGGTTATATCAGCTATAACTTCTCCAACCTCATAGTGCGAGCAGATCTTAGCAACCTCTTCAGGAGCGCCTTTAGTGATCATAAACCGTTGATTCTGATACTCAACAACTATGGAGAGACGTTTACGGACAAAGTCAAATGGAACCTCATCAACCTTCTTATAATCTTCCACATCCACGTCTCTAAATCTTAATATAGCCTCATCCAAGGGGTTTTTAAGCCCAGTCTGATAGTAACTGTTAAGATAGGAGTAAAGCAGGACCTTATCGCTTTCATTGCCATTAAGATCTACGTGTAGGACGAGCTTTATCCGGTTTTCCGTCAAGGTTCCAGTTTTATCCGTGCATAAAACATCCATACTTCCAAAATTTTGTATAGCTGCTAAGCGCTTCACAATGACGCCCCTCTTAGCCATCGCCACCGCTCCCTTAGACAGGTTTACTGAAATTATCATTGGCAGAAGCTCCGGCGTTAAGCCTACAGCCAAGGCTACTGCAAAAAGAAGCGAATCAAGTACGCTTCGCATATAAAACGCATTAATGAAAAATACAAGGAGGACAAGCAGAAGGGTTACCTGCATTATCATGTAACCAAAACTTCGAATACCTCTTTGAAACTCTGTTTCCGGCTCCCTCTCTATGAGCTTCTTAGCGATTCTTCCATACTCTGTATTGCTTCCAGTTTTAACTACGATAGCTGTTGCTGTCCCACTAACAACAGAAGTGCCCATGAAAAGGTAATTGCTCCATTCCGTTATAGACGGATCATAAAACTTTAGCGGTAAGCCAATTTTCTCAACTGGAAAAGATTCACCAGTTAAAGCAGACTGATTAACGAATAGATCTTTTGCAGTTATAACCCTGGCATCCGCAGGCACAATATCGCCTGCAGAAAGGAATATAATGTCTCCAGGAACTATCTCTGCAAGCCTAACCTCCTTTTTAACACCATCCCTTAGAACAGTGGCTGTTGTCGCCACCCTCTGTTTCAGCATTTCAGCAGCCTTTTCAGCCTTATACTCTTGATAAAAGTCTAATGTAACGCTAAAAATCACAATAGTAAAAATGATGATAGTATTTGCGATTTCGCCAAAAAAGCTGGAGATCAACCCCGCCAATAAAAGGATGATAACTAGAGGGCTTCTAAAATGATGAAGAAACTTGACAATAGCCGCCCTCCTCTTTTTCCTAACGAGCTCATTATAACCAAAAAATTTAAGACGCTTTTCCGCCTCCTCGGAGGAAAGCCCATATGGCGAAGACTTTAAACGTAAAAAAAGTTCCTCAACAGGCAGAGTTAAAACTTCTTCAATACTCGGCAGAGCCCAGCCTAAAACTTCGCCGTCACCCGACTTTTCTAAATCTCGAACTGCCATCACCTTTAACATCCCTCTTCTAAACAACTAGAAAAGTGTAGCTCTCACTCTACAACCATACAATTCCTGAAATTTTTTTCTCAAACCCGCAGAAAATGTCTAGGGAAAAGATTTAGCTGAAGCCCCTAACAGCCATGCCCACCAATTATGTGAATACCTTTTTAAACTTTCACAAAAGAAACATTTGGCTTTTTCAAGTGATGCGGATTTGGCTGGTTTCCTTTCCGTTTTAAAGTCTAGCGCTCGTAATGTTTATGGTCGAGGATTAAGGCTTTTGCCTAGGCGTGAAGGAAGGCGAGTAGCCACTCAAGTTTTGAATGACCTTTGTGGCTTGGTTGTTAATCGCGGCTATGCGCCAAAAACAGTCAGAGTTCATGTATGGCTGTTTCACCAGCCGGAACCGGGAAAAATAAGAAAGCTGTAAGGGGAACGCTGTTTGAGTGATGTCTTGAATGAAAGGTTAAGCTTTATAAAGTTGTATTACAAATTGTAATACGGTGAACATGAGCGTCATAACCATTAGGGTTACGAGGGAAATTAAGGAAAAGTTGGAAAAATACAATGTTAACGTAAGCGAAACTGTGAGAAAATTGCTTGAAAAATATCTTGTAGAATTAGAATTGAGGGATCTCGGGGAAAGGTTGGATAGGTTAAAGGAGCGATTAGGCAGCAGAATAGATCCGAAATTGGTTGCCAAGCTTGTACGCGAAGATAGGGAAGCACATTGAAGTATTTACTTGATGCCTCAGCATTATTGCCACTGGTCGTTAGACGTGGCAAACAGCTATTATTTGAGGCTTCCCGTGAAGATTTGGTCACTACTGACCTAGCGCTATATGAAGCATGTAACAGCCTCTGGAAGCTTTCAACATTATTGAAATCAATATCCATAGAGGACGCCATAGACGCCGCCACCACAATAAAAGACTTAGCCACAAGAGGCGTGATAAAAACAATAAAATTCACAAAACTAGACTTTTCCAATACACTCCAAATAGCCTACAAAGAAGGGATAACCTTCTACGACGCCTCATACATAGCAACAGCCAGAAACGCAGAAGCCACCCTAGTAACAGAAGACGAAAAACTAAAGAAAACAGCAAGCAAACTCATAAAAACAATAACATATTCAGACCTCGAAAGCAAACTAACTCAAACCTAACAGCCAAAATGAAAGTATATCTGAAAACACGCGATACCATAGATATAAGTTCGGATAGGATTTTTCCTATCCATGCTAGACAACGGAAAACTTGTTGGAATAATCACCCGAAATGACATTATACACGCCATTCAAATTAAAATGGAGTTGAGGGGGTGAAAAATAATGGTTAATGTAAACATGCTCCTCGGGAAAAACGTGGTAAGCGATGACGCCCGATTGATCGGTAGCGTCACGGGTATAGAAGTAGAGCTATTGCCTCCTCAAGCATCTTAACAAAATCCTCATTCCTCATATGCTGCTCTTCTTCAATTTTCATCGCTAATCTTCTGTCCAATATGTAACCGCAGAGCTCACATCTAGCATTATTCGGTGCGCTCATTTGCTTGCATCTAGGGCACTCCACAGGCCTCATTAATTCGTCAGACTGCTTAGCCTCCTTCAATCCATGAATCTCCAGAACCGTTTCCTCGAGATCCCTGCGGAAAAGTGCACATAGCGCCTAGCCATTTTCGACCCATGAACCCAACCAGCATAAAGCTCAAGCTTGCTCTCTGTCAAAATCTTCGCTAGAGCCGTTAGAGATGAATGCCTAAATAGATAGGCCAAACCTCCCTTTTAAGCCCAGCTTCTTCAGCAAGTCCCTTAACAAGCTTCCTAAAATAATAGTAGCTCATTGCCTTACTCTTCTCTTGGAATTATTACTAAGCAACACCCGTAGTGGTGCGTCCAGATCATGTCTCTTAGGGGGTGCTTCATTAACCAGTCCAATAGAAGTTTATAGCTTGCAACAAGTGGTATCCTTTTGACGCCTGTCTCGCCACATATTGATATTAGGCAGCTACTGTACTTGGCGTACTGGACAAGCTTCCTGACAAGTATCTTTAGGTCCTCCTTATTTAATAATTTACATGGCTGGCTGTTTATCCAAGCTATTACACGCTCAACAACTTGCCTGTCAGCTGGGTCGAATGGGCAGCTCATCATTAAAGAGTAGAGCAAATTAGCGTACTTAGCAACTCTGCCAGCCGATAGCTCAAGCGCACTCAAATGATCTATAAAAGATAGTAGGCTTTAAAATCGGGGGCATGGAAAGCGCACCAGAACTGGAGGGAATGGTGCGGCCGCCGGGATTTGAACCCGGGTCGCCGGCGTGGCAGGCCGATGTCCTAGACCAGGCTAGACTACGGCCGCATCTGCTTCAAAATTATTATTTTAGCTTCCTAAAAAGCATAACGTTTACTTTTTAGATTTGTTTAAACTTGTAGGCTGTGGTAGTTTAGATTGAGCGCCTTCTTAGGCTTAGTTAGAATTATTGTGCCATTGGCGGCGGGGATAGCGGTAGGTTACTTTCTAAGGGGGCGGCAGCCGAGTTTAGATAAAATTCTCTCAGGATCCATTCTCGCGCTTATATTCTGCCTAGGATTTTCAATAGGCTCTAATAATGAGTTCCTCGACGCCCTCCCCCATGTTGGAGTAGCATCTACTGTACTGTTAGCCTCAGCGATCATTTTTAGCATAGCATTTGTTAAAATCGCTAGGAGAATTCTGAAAATATGATGAAATACATTATCGCCGTATTAATACTAGGGGCTATCGCCGGATACTTAAACGGCATCTCTGGAAACCCTATAATAAAAGTGGTTTTCTCAGAAATCCTCTTTGACTTTTCACTTATATTCCTAATATTTGTAATGGGGGTAATAATAGGCGTAGATAGGGAGATTGTTGGAAAATTGAGAAAAACAGGTATAAAAATTCTAGCATTTCCAGCGGCTATCGTGGCTGGAAGCATATTCGGCGGATTTTTAGGAGGAATATTACTAGGAATAAATATCTACGCAGCTATGGGAGTATGCGCTGGCGTCGGATGGTACACATTAACAGGGCCATTAGCAAGCCAACTATTCGGCGTTAAATGGGGAGCCATAGGGTTTACAGTCAACTTCCTAAGGGAAATATTAACCATAATATCTGCGCCCATAACCACGAAAATCGACAAATATGCACCCATAGCTATTGGAGGAGCCACAGCTATGGATACAACACTACCCATCATCACACGCTTCTGCGGACAAGACTCCATCATAATAGCCCTCACCAGCGGATTCATACTAACCCTAATAGCACCATTCACAATAACCGCCATAGCCATGCTCACAAGCTAAAAACAGAAAACCCAACCCGCTTTATCAAACAACCATGAGAAAAAGAAATAAGCGAAATTGCTCGTCTATAAAGCTGAATATTAAAGGGGCCGTCGTCTAGCTTGGTTTAGGATACCAGCCTGGGGCGCTGGCGATCCTGGGTTCAAATCCCAGCGGCCCCACCATTAGCTAGTTCTCCTCCACACATATTCTTCATAGTTTATTAATACAGAAAGGAGTAGGTTTCCATTAATAAGTGCCAAATAACTCTTGATCACCTGCCTTCTTTAACCTCAACTATAGATAAATTTTCATCCTACCCAGCTAATCAAATATGGAAACGGCTCTTGAATTAAAATCTTTAAGCATCCACATAAAGAATAAAGTTTTGGGAGCTTGCAGGCTTGATGAGCTTGGTGATAGATAGCTTAACACTGATGAAAATTGTACATGAATACTAGCATTTATGTCGAAGCATCTAAAATGTCATGACGTGTTTTCGTACAGTTTTGATGAAAACATGATAAACTACCGCATACAGACCTCTGAATAGGAGTTGTAAAACCAAAACAAGGATTTAAGGTAAGCATCACTTGATATGGAATAACCGAGGATGATCCACCTTTTGGAGGCTTAGCCATTGACTAACATTTTGCGACGATAGACTTTTAATGATTTCCGTTACACCGTCTCCATTCTCTTGACTAGCTATATAATCAGCCTCCTTCTTTAGGGCCTCTTCAGCGTTAGCTACCGTAGCTTTGAATCTAGCTACCTTAAAGAGTTCTAAATCTATTTCAGAGTCTCCAATGGCTACAATAGGGCCATTAACATTTAATAGTTTTAACGCCTCCATAACCCCATAGGCTTTATTAATTCCCTCTGGAAGAAGCATTACAAGACCCTTGTTGCTTCTAAAAATGGCATCTACTTCAATTCTCTGCAACTCTCTCTTAACAACATTGAGGAAATGAATACCGAAGGCTACAGTGTTTTCCTTCTCTATTATGAATGGAAATTTTGTTAACTTTTTAATTTCCATGATCCACTCATCACTAGCAAAGCATCGATATGTCCCATCACTGGGTAAGTATACGGCTAACCCGGCTTCAGTAACCCATGCATCAAACACCCACTTTATATCACTTCTCCGCATCAAGTATTCTCTATCTCTACCAGTAGCTAGGATCAATATCCATCCGCTATTTTTTAAATGAAGCAAGGATTCCTTAACTTGTGGTTTTATAGGGTCGTCACCACCCCTTGTAAGGGTTCCATCCAAATCCGTGGCTAGAATGTTATTCGATTTCAACTTCTATTCCCCTCGAGAGAAGACTCTTTGTAATTTTGGCTGCCAGCCACTTAAGCTTCCTTACGTTAACTATCGGCAGGCTTATAAATGCTTCAACCTTATCTTCCATCTCATTAATAGACAATATTTCAGGTTCTCCAAAAAGTTCAGGCTTTAACTCAGATAAAATCTCCTGAACAACAGGTTTAATCTCCTCAAATTTCCTACCTGGAAAAATCAATTTAAGTTCAATATTCCTCACAATCGATTGAGATTTATTAATAACAGGATACTTCAAAAAGTATGAATTAGGCACTATTACAACTTCACCATCATATGTCACTATTTCAGTGTCTAGCGCTCGAATGGATCTAACCATTCCCTCCACGTCACCTACTTTTATTTGATCATTCTCTCTAAATGGTCTCCTCATGACTATATAAAGCTCCGATGCTAGATTCAAGACGATATCTCTCGCGCTTATAAGAACTAGTAACGAGATAATAATAGCAATTATAGATATCGCCGTAACATCTAAACTAAGGACGCTTATAGCCACCACTACGCCTATCAACAAGATGAAACATCGCGAAATCTCCGCGATTCTTTTAGCAAAACTCGCTCCAAACTTTGATAGTATCCGCTCCAAGCTTAACCGTGTATAATTGCTAATAAAGTATGTAACAATTATAATGGAGCCTGCGATAATTATACGAAGGGCAATATCACCTATCAATTGAGACATATATGCCTGAATCAATTATAGCCACCTAACATTTTTTAATATTTGCTCAACCGTTAGCCTCGTTCCAATCAGATACGCTTTCCAGCCTAAACCAACTTTATCAATAGAGTTCGTCACCTCTCCCGTCTTAGAAACAAAAATTGCAGACAAGTCGTGGCTTTTACCTATTTCCTTCCTTAGATAATGGAGAAGCGCATCTTTAGATATTTTTATAGAAGCTAAGAGAATATCAGTCTTATGAAAACGGTACAGAATATTTACATCAGCCTCCAAAATTTCCGCAAGTTCTCTGTGGATAAAGTCATAGGGGTTAATTACGTAGGTTATCCCTTCATCAGCGAAGATTTTAGCATTAAGCGGATTATTGATGATGGATATTATAATTGGAATAGCATTTTCTTTAGACATTTTACAGTATCGAAGGTTTAATGCATCACTTTCAGTTGCCGTTATAACTACGTCAATAATGCTACTGTTACTCCTAACGTAGCTATCAACCTCATCAATATCAAGGCGGATTAGCTCCGCAAATGGAAACATTCTCGAGAGAACATCAACTTTCTCGCTTGTGAATTCTATAACAACCAACCTTCCGTAGGGGTCTATTTCTCTAACAGCATTTATGGCGAAATACGCTGAATGACTTCCTCCCCCAATCAATACAGTCCTCAAGCAAATCCCTCCTCGAATTCTCCAAAATCTAGCTTCTTAACATCCTTCAGATATCTTTCGGCCCATTGAGCGTCGATTATATGATCCTTAACAGCTCTCTTTAGAATAGCTGTAGCAACCTCATAAGCCATATCTGTTAGCGCATATAAGGGTTTCATATCGTGATCTTTATACCCAATATCCCTCTCAACAATCCTTACACCGAGCTTATAAAAATCAATTAGCAAGCCTACGTCTACACCCCACCCCCTTTCAAAATTCACCTTATAAAATAGCTTCCTTAAACCAGCGATTTCACCACTCAGCGGCTGTTTAAACCTTGCCAGCTTCGGGTAAAACATTCGAAGGAGGGGTTTAGCAACAAGCTCCGTAACTCTCCCAGCAGCTCTTTCAAAACATCCCTTCACGAACTCCGCTTCACCATTAATTATGGGTTCAGTTAATTTCTCTACAAAATCAGGTGTAAGATTCCTAATGTCCACATCAAGATAGACTAGAACGTCTCCTCTTGAAAGGTAGGCACCGTCCCTCATTGCAATGCCTTTCCCTGGATAGGTTAAATCGCTTTGAACTATAACTTTTGCCCCCATCCTCTTAGCAAGCTCAATGGTCCTATCTCGGCTACCTCCATCAACCACTATAACCTCGGTTACATGTTTCGCTTTGAAAGCCGTTTTCACAGCCCTCTTTATGTAACATTCTCTATTCTTAGATGGAAAAATTACTGAAACATCCATAATTACGTAATGAAATCAATATGTATTAAAGGTTTTCATAAATTTATCTTGGAACAGGTTAACAGCGTTGAGCTCATTTAAGAACCTGGTAAAATATATGAAAAATTTTTGACATTAGCCCGATAACTTCAAATGATATTTTAGCATCATTGCAAGATTTCTGAGCTTTTATATACGCCCCCTGGACATTACTTCCCCTAGATTCGCTAAAATCCAAGGCTCATTCAAAAGGATCTATTAAGTGTATAGAGCTATGTGTCGGTAACGCTTTGATTCCATATTTTCATGAATTCTGCTCTATATGCCTCTGCAACAGCTTTACTTTTAATAACTATTAAATTTTCGTTATTTTCATTTTCAGCTGAAGCAGACCAGTTGAAGCTTCCAGTTAGCACTATTACGCCATCAACTATCATGACTTTATGATGCATTAAATGCGGATTTGTGTCCACTCGAACCATAACACCAGCTGCTTTTAGCCTATAGTATTCGCTATATTGGCTTATCTGACTCTTCTCGAATACTACTCGAACCTCAACGCCTCTTCTATATGCATCTAAAATCGCATTTCCAATAGAGTCTAAAGTGAAGCTGTATATCATAATGTAGATGGAGTTGTTCGCCCTCTCTATCCAATGAATAACTTGGTTAGCGCATCCGCCTCTAGGTGAAAAGTAAACGCCTAAAACCTCATGGCTTAAATTTTGATCAGTTCTAATCGGAGGTGTTGGTGATAGATTATTGTAGAGGATGTTAGCGGCCAAGCCTATGAGGAATAAGAAAATTATAAGATTTAAAATGGACCTTCTCAAATGATTCACCATAGTAAAGGCGTGATAAATTTGGCTATAAATTTCACTGCGGAAAATCCTTCATCATAAAATTCTAAATGATGCCTTTAAACATTAACGAACATAAACTCTTTAAGGAGAAAACATCATTTTCCCCATAAAATGCGCTTAAAGGCAAGATAATGATTGTAAGGGAAATTTACGCTAAAAGCATTCTTTCCGAATCTAAGGTTTCAGATTACACGGTTAACCCATACATTGGATGTGAACATGGCTGCACATATTGCTACGCCCGCTTCATTAAGCGTTTTACAGGCCATAGTGAGCCATGGGGAGAATTTATAGACGTAAAGATAAACGCTCCAACACTCCTCCAGCGGGAAATAGCTAAGAAGAAGATGGGGGAAGTTTGGATAAGCGGCTTATGTGACCCTTATCAGCCCATAGAGGATAAATATAAACTAACGAGAAGTTGCCTTGAAATTCTTTTAAAGAGGAAGTGGCCTGTTAGTATCCAAACTAAATCAACCTTAATCACTAGAGACATAAGCCTACTACAACAGAGTAGAAACATCGAAGTTATTATAACCATAACTACTGGAGACGAAGAGATAAGACGCATATTCGAGCCTAAAGCACCGCCCATAGAGGATAGAATAAGAACTCTTGAAAAACTACATCAAGCTGGAATAAAAACCTGCGTCATGATAGCGCCAATTCTACCGGGGGCTGAAAAGCTGATTGATCAAATAAGCCATGCAGTTGATTACGTGTTAATTGATAAAATGAACTACCACCATGCTGATTGGGTTTACAAGAAGTATGGGCTGGAATATGCCCTAAAAAATGAATTCTTTAACCAAAAGAAAATAGAGCTTATTAAAGCCCTAAAGGAAAAAGGCATAGAATGCAAATCCATATTCTAAAAATAAGAATCGGAGGAATTAAATAGGGAGACTATTGATTCGGCGGCGCTTATTTGCTTATTTGCTTATTTTCCCGTTTTTAACTTACTACTTCAGCTTCTGCAAATCTTCGGCTTATCCTCGTTATCCTGACCTTAACATGGTCTCCTGGCTTTGTGTTGGGTATAAAGGTCACTAGCCCTTGAATTCGAGCTATTCCCTCACCACGCTTGCTTAACTCCTTAACCTCAACCTCGTATTCCTTACCTAGCTCAACAGGCTTCGGTGGGAAGCGTCTTTCGCCGAATCTTTTCCTTCTCTCCATACGTATTTCACCTCGCTAAAATTTAATTTAAAGTAAAATCTCCTACTCGACTTTCAATTTTCCATACTTTCCAACGTTAAGCTGAAGCTCTCCCCTGAAGCTTGTGACGTAGCCATTTTCAATTTTGACGTTATCGTTTACATTTACCTGATCAATTTGGTCATTCCACAGCGTCAGTTTTATTTTTCCAGTCTCGTCAGCGATAACTGCATTGGCCACGGTGTGTGTCGTCCCCTGATATCTGGATACCACTTCCCGTGGTTCTGACTTATCGACAATTTTTCCCTCAACATTTACGTGTTTCATTCCATTACGTAGCTCTTTTATCTTCATTCACCATCCTCCTTTTCAGACTCTATTCTCTCCGCGATGGCATAATTGCCATTAACTGTTATAATACGCACCTTAACGCGCTCGCCAACCCTAGCCTTGGGGACAAAAATCATGTATCCGCTTATACGCGCTATTCCATCTCCTCTACTTCCAATGTCATCAATGACGACTTCAAGTTCATCATTAACTTTTACAGGAGTTCTCTGGAAGAAGCTGCCTGGATCAAAGAATCTCTGACTTGAAAACCTTGGCTTTCGCTCTATATTCTTCGTTTTTTGTGGAAGCCTACGTGGCATACTTATCTTTTCGTCCTTATCGCGGAGTTAACCTCAACCAAAAACCGGATGCCACGCATCCAGTTTTGGAAGAGGACGCTACAACATGTAGCATGCACTCATATAAACCTTGCTAATTCACATAAAGATGTTTTAAATGAGGAAGCCTTCAATAGTTATAGTAGCGAAGTATGCTACTACAGCTATTAAGAAGCTTTTGCTCCATGAAAACTCCGTCATAGAGCGTATGGCGATAGCGCATAATGCGACAGACCAAACAGTGAAGACTGCTTGAGCATAGGATAAGAGCTGGTTTACAAACCATACTTCCTCCATCAGCTTTGCATAAGCGGCTTTAACTTCGCCATTAACGCCTCCAATGATTTCGAAGGAGTACTTAATATTTGGGGTAATTGGGAAAGCGGCTAAGTTGGCTAAAGCTTGTAGAAACATGGTTATGAGAGTGAAACCTATGAGGGCCATCGTAATCCGCCAAGAGATATTAGCCTTAAAAGCTTTACACATTACATAGATTATTCCAGTTAATAGAATCCATCGAATTGAAAATTGCATAAAAGTGTAGGCGAAGCTATTAGTCACATACCCAGTTGCTTCATCTACGGCTTGCTTAAATACGCCTCCAAAAAAGAGGCCATCTAAAAGAATCCTTAAATCAGACTTATTCTGCCATGTTAATTCAATTCTTAATCCATTAATCCTCGTCCAATCTGCATCACCTACTTGAATCCAATCTCCATCCGCTAAAGCTATCGTTAAATTATTCCAAGCATTTAGAGTAAGCTTCGCCTCGCCTATGAGGTTGCGGCAAAAGTAGCTCGTAGGCGAGGAGTATAGATATAGCCATAAACCATTTGGCGGAAAATCTGGCTGGGTTAACTTAATTCTAAAGTATAGCTTGCTATATCCACCGCTATTAGAGCAGTTTATAGGGCCTATATTGATTAATTGGGCAGACATCTCTGCGCTATTTACAGCTGAAAACTCTATACTATTCGTCCCATAATTCATGCCACTTATATAGTCCATGTTATTAGCTTTGACAACGCAGCCTTCAGAAGTATGCCATAAAGCAGGATCCTCAGTCCATTCATCAACTCTAGCTTGAGATGGATCTTCAAATCGATTTTTAGGCATAGTTTGCTCATAATAAGTTTTTGTTAGATAGGCGTAAGTTGAAACTGCACCAGTGAAGCAAAAAAGGATCAATATCAGCATAGGACCAATATAGCGAGGGTTCTGAATTATCTCCCTAAAGGCTTTATGTGGTGCATAAATTGTTTTTAAAATTTCCTTGAGAGGCAATACAACCCCAGCACGAACTCAGCATCTTATCGTATCATAACCCAATCTTTAAGCGTCTGTACGTATAATAGTCCACGTATTTAATGTGGGGGTTTTCAGCTTGATACCTAACAGTCATTTTTTGACGATCTCTCTTCTCAAGTATCTGGCTTGTGGTCATGAAGCAGTAGGCGTCACTTCCAGCTCCAGATCCATAACTTACCAACAGGATACGCTCATAGGGTTTAGCTATGTCCAACACGGCTGCAAGCCCCAAGGGTGATGAGCCTGAGTATGTATTTCCAAACCTTCCAAATTGAAGGCCAGGTAGATACTGCTCCTCTTTAAAGCCTAATTCCCTCGCAATTTTCACCGGGAATGGTATATTAGGCTGATGGGGTACAAAATAGTTAATGTCGCTGACTTTAAGGTTCATTTTTTCCATAAGCTTCTTAGCAGCTTTACGAATATGCTTAAAGTAGGCTGGATCGCCAGTAAATCTGCCTCCATGCATAGGGTAGGGTTCACCATCCCTACGCCAAAAATCTGGCGTATCAGAGGTGCATGAAAACCAGCCTTCAACCTCAGCGATAACATCAGTTTTACCGAATATGTATGCACAACCCCCGAAGCCTACAAAGAAGTCGAGCTCCCCTCCTGGGCAATCCCTTGGAGCTGCTTGTGAATTATCTGCGCCTATCACCATAGCGTATTGTATCCCCATCTTAGGGTAGTTAACAAGGGCTACAGCATCCTTAAACATGCTGGTAGCTGCCTTACAGGCGAACTCCGTGTCAATGGCGTCTACACCTTGAACTCCTTCATCTTCCTCACCGAGCATTAAAACCTGCGCAACCTTCGAGGCTATGGGCTTAACAGCATAAGGGTTGGATTCAGATCCAACATATACCTTTCCTATGAGTGAGTGATCAACTCCCGAATGAATTAAAGCAAGCTTACCTGCTTCAACAGCGGCCGTTATAGCATCCTCGTCTATGAATGGCACAGCCCTCTCGAGACCGTCCTCCTTTATCCTAAATCTAGAAGTATAAAAGCCATATCCCACTATGCCTGGGGTTTCATACTCCTTCTTTGGCTTTAATATAACATATTCCTGATGGGGGTAGTATTCATCAGCAAATGTAAACGCTAGAGATATCGTAGGTATTATGTCACTTTTACCAACTGAGTAGCGACGCCTAAACCTTGGAACAACCTCTTTTCCCTCTAAAGCTGAATAGTCAATTTCCTCATCCTCTATAAGCATGTCAGTAATTCTTCCAGGAACCCTAACCCTACCATCATGGAAAGATACTATCCCATAAACATAGCTTCCAAACTTCCTAAATTTATTAGTAGGCTCATTAACCAATGTGCATAATTCAAGTTTCCCCTTTTCAAAAAAGAAGTCAATATCAGCCATTTTTCCAAAGCTTTTCCTACCACAGTTCCCACAATAGTCCCTAAGGTCAAAGTACTCCTTACCGCATATTAAGCAGCGCCGACCCCTAAGCCTATCACCTAAATACGATATCCTCCTCTCAATTGGTTCACTACTCATGGGCTTTCCCTCCCAAATATGTGAACATGAGCCTTAGTTCCAAAACCCTCCAGTTCAAGGACACAGCCATACCTTATCTCCTCATCACTTTTAGCTTGTCTTTCGCCAGCTTCGCCCCTAAGCTGCTTAAAAACTTCAAATATTTGCGCGCCGCCAGTAGCCCCAAGGGGATTTCCGTCAGCTTTTAAGCCTCCATTCAAGTTTACAAAAAGCTTACGCCCATTAATTTCATAGTAGCCCTTATAGTTTAGGCAACTATCATAAATAGCCTTCCACGCAGTCCCATGCTCGCAAAAGCCCATATCCTCTAGGGCTATCATCTCCAAGAGGGTTGACTGATCATAAACTTCAAGAAGTTGAATGTCCATTGGGCTTAAACCAGCGATTTCCATAGCCCTCTTAGCTGCAAGCCTTACAGATATGAAACCTGTTAATTCGCTTCTCGCTGGATAACTTAAATAATCAGTTGCTGAAGCTGAGCTAAGCACGTATATTGGCTTATCAGTCAACTTTTTGCCAACTTCCTCGCTTGCAAGAATCACAGCTGTAGCCCCATCAGATATTGGAGCAAAGTCGTACATTCCCAAAAGCCTTTTAGCACTTTTCCTAGCCTCTAAAACCTGTTCAACGGTAATTTTCCTACGAAATTGAGCATATTCATTCTTCAGTGCGTGCAAGTGATTCTTGACAGATATTTGAGCTAAAGCCAAGTTCAATTTTTCAAAATCGTCACCCTCTATCCTATACTTCTTTACATATGCCCTAAGCATAAGCTCGTGATTAGCTTCAGGAGTGCCTCCCGCATAATAGCTCCACGGATCTCCAAGAGCCATGAGGTCATCTCGAATCTTCGCAAGGCGATCAGTCATTTTCTCCATGCCGCCTATTAAGACTAGATCGTATTTGCCAGATTGTATTGCATTACAAGCATTTGAGAATGCAGAGCTAAAAGACCGGGTAAAATCCATGGGAACATGAAGCTCTGTAAGCTCTGAAAGGAAGCCCTCCTCAAGTCCTAACTTATTTGTTAACAGAAGGAAGTAGTCGGATATGAAGCAAGCCTCAAGGTCTTTACGCTCAATGCATGCTTCTTCTGAAGCCCTAAGCCATGCTTCCTCCATAAGCCACTCAGGCTGCTTGTCGTAATGTTCACCAAAGCAAGTACGCCCAGCGGCAACTATCACAGGACGATTAGATGCCAAATAATGCACCCTCATCGGAAACAAATATACAAATTTAAAGTTTTAAGCCTTTGCTTAAACATAGCAGGCATTTAAGGGTTAGATTTATGAAGCAGTTTTTCAAGGTTGCGTCTGACAGCAATAATGAAACTTTCAGTGTCAACGGTTCTGTTTATGGGAGGCTCAGCCACTTTCGCTAGGTCAGCGGTCATAACTTTATCATCTTCTATGGTTACTCGAACAGCCTTCTCGAGCTTAAATGCGAAATCAACGAGTTCGATAGTACCATCCAGCTCTCCCCTCCTTTTAAGGGCTAAAGCCCAGGCGAAGATTATGGCTGTGGGATTTGTAGATGTTTTCTCACCTTTAAGGTAACGGTAGTAATGCCGCTGAATAGTGCCATGGGCAGCTTCAGAGAGGAAATAGCCATCAGGTGAGAAAAGCGTTGAGGTCATTAAGGCGAGGGTTCCCGCGTAGGCTGAAGCAATAAAGTCTGATAATACGTCGCCATCATAGTTTTTACAGGCCCAAACGAAGCCCCCCTCAGATCTTACAACTCGAGCTAGGGCATCATCTATTAGAAAGTAGTGATAATTAAGACCTGCAGCTTCATATTTGTCTCTAAATTCCGACTCATAGACGTTATTGAATATTTCCTTAAACCTTGCATCATAAACCTTTGATATAGTGTCTTTGGCAGCAAACCATAGGTCAAGTTTATTCTCTAGAGCGTATCGAAAAGAAGCCCGTGCAAAGCTTTCGATAGACTTGTCTATGTTATATATGCCCTGAATTACGCCTGGCCCATCAATTTTGGGAAATTTAGCACATAAGGTTCTTCCATCTCCCTGCTTCACAATTATTTCAGCCTCTACAGGACCTTGAAAGCGTAAGCCAACACCATCATAAATGTCTCCGAAAGCATGTCTCGCAACAACTATGGGTTTCCTCCAAAACCTTACTGCAGGCTGAATGTTACGCATCATTATTGGAGCGCGAAATATTGTGCCATCAAGTATCTTTCGAATAGTAGCATTAGGACTTACCCACTCCTTCTTCAAATTGTATTCCCTAACTCTTTCAGCATTAGGCGTTATTGTGGCGCATTTAACGCCCACCCTCCATTTTTTAATAGCTTCAGCAGCCTGCACCGTTACTTGGTCATTGGTTTCATCTCGCTTCTTTACATGCAGGTCATAGTACTCCGTTTTTAGGTCAACATACGGGAGGATGAGCATATCCTTAACCCAATGCCAAAGAACCCTAGCCATTTCATCTCCATCAATTTCAACTATTGGGTTCACCATCTCTATCCTGCTAGCCACTTTACTACACCTCAATTCCCGCCTAATTTGATCAAAGGCTTAGATTAATGTTCCCTCTTTATGCTGAGAAAGGAATTAACAGCGAAAATTATAACCTTATATGTTAAGGATATGTTGAGGTGACGGAGGATTGGAGAAAAAGTATCGCCTCATTATATCAGTTAAGGAGATACGGGGTAAATGCCCCGTTTTTAGGGTCGGCGACAAAATAGTTATAGAATCCCCTAAAGTTATTGTGGAGAACACGGATAACATATGTATTCACATGATGGGCTGCATCCTATCCATGATAGTTCCCTTAAGCAGGGGTGAAAGCTTCCTAAGCCTAGGCTTAGCTAAAGAGGAAGCTGATAGAGGGTACTTTCAATGCCTCGATCCTGGAGAGCCATACACTAACGGTGGAACCGTGCTCTTTGAAATAAAAAGGGAAGAAATCATAAAGCTTTAAAAAACTAGGAAAACTAAAATCAGAAATATGGTCTGGTTCATAGGTAGCTTAATATCTCCTCTAGCAACTAATGCTTTAAGACTATATGGCATCAAATTCCTAACCAATCTAATTTTTGGAATAGCGTGGTTTCTCATTGAATTATTTATGTTAACCATCGTGCTTTATGTTGCAGGACGTACTGTCGTAGGTGAGCGGAAAGCACGTCTCTCAGATGCGCTAATTATTGCATTACTTGGAACAATTCTCTCAGCTATTCTTATAGCCTTCATACCATATGGACTTATTGCCTTAATCTTAAGCACCTTTGTTTGGCTTTTACTCATAAAAAGGTTATATGAAACTGGATGGTTAGGAGCTATAGCCGTCGGCATATTAGCGCTATTAATTTTTATAGCAATTTTACTGCTTCTAGCCCTAATTATAGGCACTCTTCACATAATCATTAATTGGCTATTGCCTAAAACAATAAGCGGAGGCATCATTTGAGAAAACCAGACAATAATCTACGCTGCCAGCAGGTCAAAAGCGCTATCCACACCATAAACAGATTCATGAATATAATGACTCAACGAAGCTTCTGCTCTAATTCATTTATTAACTTACTAAGGTTTGGGCTTAGCTTCACCGGATACTTCGCTGGGTTTTTTAGTCGCTTATATTTTTCATGCAGTCTTGAAAGATTGTCGAGAGCTCTTTCCCTAATCTTTTCTAGTGACGGAAAATTGTAGATTATTTTGCCACGATCAACAACCTTAACTAGAAGTGGTTCACCATCCATCTCTTCATCTTCAAGAGCAATAATATCTTTAACGAAGTATCCATTAGCGTCTTTCACCCTGAAAACTTGCTTTCGACCAGGTAGAGTAGCTTTACCCTCACTTAGCTTCATAACGGGCTTAAATTTACCATCAGAGGTCATTCTTTCACATAGCTTGTAAATAATGTCCACATATGGCCTGTCAGCCGACGTCCCCAACTTTGTTCCAACTCCGAAAACATCTATTTCAGCGCCTTTCTCCAGAAGTTCTTCAATTTTATATTCATCTAAGTCTCCACTGGCGAGAATTTGAACGTAATCAAGGCCATTTTCCCTTAACATTTTCCTAACGGCTTTGCTGAGAGCCACCAAGTCTCCACTATCTATTCTAACCCCACGAAGCTTAAAGCCCCTAGCCTCAAGCTCCTTAGCTACTAATATGGCGTTTTTAGCACCTTTAATAACGTCAAAGGTATCTATCAACAGCGTGCTCCTATCTGGGAAAGTATGGGAGAACGCCCTAAAGGCTTCTAGCTCATCACTAAAGAACATTATGAAGGAGTGCGCCATAGTTCCAAAGATTGGAATGCCATAAAGCATTCCAGCTAAGACATTAGATGTCCCTATACATCCTGCGATGTAACTAGCTCTAGCCGCCTTAATTCCTGCATCAACGCCATGCTCTCGCCTTAAACCGAACTCAATTACAGGCCGCCCCTTAGCCGCCGTAACCACTCTAGCAGCTTTGCTAGCAATAGTCGTCTGAAAATTTATCGTGTTGAGGAGGAAGGTTTCAAGTAATTGTGCTTCTATTATAGGCGCAGTTACTCTTATAAGAGGTTCATTAGGAAATACAACAGTCCCCTCAGGAATGGCCCAAACATCGCCTGTAAAGCGAAAATTTCTTAGATAATCTAGGAAATCGTCCTTGAACCCATACTTTTTTAGGAATTCAATATGCTCCTCCCTAAAATGCATCTTCTCAATAAATAGGAGGGCTTGTTCAAGACCTGCAAAGAGTAAATATGACCTGTTTGGAGGCAGCTTTCTTATAAATAAGTCGAAAGATGCTGGTTCAAACCGTTTGTGCTCATAGTAGCTAGCACACATAGTAAGCTCATAGAGGTCTAGGAGCATGCTTACGTTTTCTTCAGTTACGAAGTCTAAGCTTCTTTTCATAAACGATACCCTAACACAATCAAGTATTAAAGAATTACACTGCTAGTGTTATTTACGGGAATGGACAAGTCTTCGTGGGACATCCCCCTGCATACTCAGATTCCGCTGAAACAAACTTTTTCTCCGCAGCTTTAACCTCTCCAATGTATAGAACTTGCTCAGGCTTACATCCATAACGAAATACCGTAACACCCTTACACTTAAGCCTCCAAGCAAGTTCAAAGACTTTACGGACATCTTCAACAGTAGCGTTATGAGGCATATTAACCGTCTTTGAAACAGCGTTATCAGTGTACTTCTGGAAAGCTGCCTGCATCCGTACATGCCATTCAGGACTTATATCTAGGGCTGTCACGAATACACGGCGAACATCCTCAGGGATACGATCCAAACCTTTAACAGATCCAGTTCCAGCTATTTCCTCAAGTAAGTTAGCGTCATAGAAACCTCTTTCCTTTGCTATTTTCTCAAATAAGGGGTTGATTTCGAAGAGCCTAGTTCCATCTAAAACCTTCCTTATGAAGGAAACAGCGAATATTGGTTCAATTCCTGATGAGCAGCCGGCGATTATGCTTATGCTTCCAGTAGGAGCTATTGTTGTAACCGTAGCATTTCTCATGGCTTTATATCGATCTTTCCAAATGCTCTTTTCAAAGTTTGGGAATGAGCCCCTCCTCTCAGCAAGCTCTTCAGACATCTTATGGGCTTCTTCATCAATAAACTTCATTATTTTCTCGGCAAGCTCTATAGCCTGCTGGGAATCATAGGGTATTCCAAGCTTTATTAGCATGTCTGCGAAGCCCATAACGCCTAAGCCTATCTTCCTATTGGCTTTAGTCATTTCCTCAATTTCTTTTAGCGGGAAGCGATTTGCATCAATAACGTTATCAAGAAAGTGTACAGCATTCCTAACAGTTTCACGGAGTTTATCCCAGAGGATTTCTTTGCCTTCAACCATTCGTGACAAATTGATAGACCCTAAGTTACATGATTCATAGGGTAGAAGGGGTTGCTCACCACAGGGGTTAGTAGCTTCTATAACGCCTACTTCAGGAGTTGGATTATGCCTATTTATCTCATCAATGAATACAACTCCGGGATCTCCACTAGCCCATGCTGATTTAGCTATAAGCTCCCAAATCTCCCTTGCTTTAACCTTTCTGGTTTTTTGACCATTCCTCGGGTTTATAAGCCAGTATTCACCATCCTCCTCAAGGGCTTTCATGAATTCATCGGTTACAGCTACGGATATATTGAAGTTTGAGAGGAAACCTGGCTGTAGCTTTGAGGTTATAAACTCCTCTATATCTGGATGGTCTACGCGGAGGATGCCCATCATGGCCCCCCTCCTCCTCCCACCAGCTTTTATGACTTCGGTGGCTACATCGAAAATTCGCATGAAGCTTACAGGTCCAGAAGCCACGCCCATTGTAGACATGACAACGTCTCCCTTCGGCCTGAGCTTAGAGAAGTTAAAGCCTACGCCACCGCCACTCTTCTCGATAATAGCCATATTTTTAAGAGCGGTAAATATGCTCTCTAACGAGTCCTCAATGGGTAATACGAAACAGGCTGAAAGCTGCCCAAGTCTAGTTCCAGCATTGAATAATGTTGGGGAGTTCGGCAGAAACTCCAGCCTCGCCATCATCCTATAGAAGACCAACTCACTTTCCTTAGGGTCCTCGCCATAATTTCTGTCAACACGAGCTATGGCTCTAGCAACTCTCCAAAACATTTCCTCGGGAGTTTCAATTATTCGATCACGCTCATCCCTCAAAAGATAACGTCTCTTGAGAACCTCAAGGGCATTAACTGTTAATTTTGGCTCCTCTATCCCCAGCTTCTCCTTAAGTCTCCTTAACTCTTCCTTTCGCTCCCTATAGCTTTGATATTCATCCGCTACCTTCTCGTAGCCACTACTCCTTAAAACCTCAACGATAATGTCTTGAACATCCTCAACAGAAGGCGGTTTATCTATAAACCGCTCCTCTAATAGGCTTACAACTACATTCGTAAGCTTTTCAGCTACTTCTCCATCACCAAGCTCAACAGCTATAAAAGCCCTATGAATAGCATTTCTTATCAAATCAGGATTAAACTCAACAAGCCGCCCATCTCTCTTCCTAATCTTAGTAATAACCATACCTATTCAACTCAAGGTGAAATAAAATGTAATATAAAGTTTTAAACGTTGACCAAATTAACATCATTTCCTTGAAAGCTTTATATAACTGCTCTATGTATTCTAAAGCCTGAGAGAAATGGCGAATATCTGCAAAATTTGCGGGCTTCCTCTAGACTTATGCGTGTGCCGTGAGATAAGCAAAGAGCAACAAAGAATTCGCATAAGATTTGAAACAAGAAAGTTTGGAAGACCAACGACGATCGTTGAAGGGCTAGACGATAAAGACGTCGACCTCTGGGAGCTAGCACAAAAGTTAAAGAGTTACTGTGCCTGTGGAGGCACGGCTAAAAATGGCCAAATAATCCTTCAAGGAGACCACCGTGAGAAAGTTCGACACTACCTAATAAAGCTCGGGTATCCAGAGGAAAATCTGGAAGTTCAATAGAGGAAAAGTTCAATGAAAATCCTTCAAAACATCGTTGAGCTATTCAAGTCTATGAAGCATAGAAGCCCATCTAAAATATATTGCCCTAAATGTGGAAGCCCTGAAATCCACTTATCAAGTAGCTTAGATTATTGGCTTACGCCGAAAAAGTATGTATGTGATAAATGCGGATATTCTGGACCGTTAATTATGGAGATTGAAGAAGACGGCAGCTAATCAGGAAGTTCTAAGTTTAACTGTTTCTTTAAGGTTTTATATCGGTTTCTAACAGTTACCTCCGTTACTCCAGCAGCCTCAGCAATATCCTTCTGGGTTTTCTTCTCATTATTCATTAGACATGCTATGTAAAGGGCTGCCGCTGCTAAACCCATAGGATCCTTTCCAGCAGCAGCTTTACGCTTCTTAGCCTCTCTGAGGATTTGTATAGCAAGACCTTGAGTTTTTCCTGAAATCCCTATTTTCTCAGCAATTTTTGACACATAAGTCAACGGGTCAGCCACTGGCATCTGTACATCTAGCTCCCGAAGCAATAGCCTATAACAACGAGCTACATCTTTCCTATCAACAAGACTTGCTTCAGCGATTTCTCTTAGAGTTCTCGGAGTTCCACTTTCACGGCAAGCAGCATACAGAGCTGCTGCCGCTATAGCGGCAATAGACCTACCCCTAACTAAGCCCTTCTCCAAAGCCTTCCTATAGATCACCGCAGCCTTCTCCTTCACAGAAGGCGGTATATACACTTTATCGGATAGGCGGTCAAGCTCAGCCATCGCTTGAGCTAGGTTCCGATCTATGGATGAATGTACTCTAGAACGGATCTGCCACTTTCTAAGGCGCCACATCTGAAGGCGCGTGGCTATTGGCAGCTTACGTCCAAAAGCGTCTCGGTCAACTTGGCTTATAGCCGTAGATAGCCCCTTATCATGAACAGAATAAGACGTGGGTACGCCAACACGGCTTCTTGAGGCTTTCTCCTCTTGAGTGAAGGCTCGCCACTCAGGGCCCTTATCTATCATTTGCTCATGAAGGACAAGTCCGCATTCCCCGCAAATAGTTTCCCCAGTATCATAGTCATGAATAAGGTTTACACTACCACACTCTGGGCATTTATCCGTAATTTGCCTGGTTGTGCTTTCCTTTACGCTCAATTTACACCACACTTCAACTTATTGCTAGAACCTTCACCTGTACGGTTCCCATTTAATGGGGAGAAAGTCGCCATCCGGTTCAGCGCTATCCCATGCAGTGTCTTAATATATAAATTTTACGGTTTGAAGCTAAGCAAAAAGCGCAACAACTTCCAAAAAATAAAACTGAAAAACAGCATATTAAACAGCACCACAGAATAGAAAAGGAAGGAAGAAAACATATTTTCCCAACCCCATTAAAAGGGAAACCTTTAATCAGAAGCCGTTAATTAAAAATGTAATACTAATATTTGGGAGCCCGGTGGTGTAGCGGACAAGCATAGCGGGCTTTGGACCCGCTGACGGGAGTTCGAATCTCCCCCGGGCTACCACTAATAAATAGAATAGGAAAGGTTTTGGAAAATTGCTTTTAACCTGTTAAATCCTCTACCTCTTTCCTCCCCTTCTCCAGCTCCTCTACCTGTTCCTTGTCCAACTTCAGTAGTAAAGCTTGGAATTCACCTACATGGGTTTTTTCTTCCCGAGCAACTTCCAAAAGAACCTTCTTTAAAGCTTCATTTTGAGTGGTTGCGGCCAGTTGCTCATAGAGGTTAATAGCATCTAGCTCCGCAATAATAGCATCTCTTAGAATCTGTTTATCAAGATTTAAGCCAGCAATTTTATCCAATTTTATAGGTATTCCAGATAGCATTTTAATCCCAGCCTATTGATTTGATTAGTTTAAAAATCTTAGGAAATAATTAAAGCTAATTCTGCATTCCCCAAATACAACCAACTGAGATCAACTATGACTCAAGCTTGGTGTGCATTTACTTGTTTTTATCATGACCTTCGAAAAATACAACATAAATATTACACAATTAAGCCATATCAAGCAAGGAAGTCGCCACGTATGTAGCTTATTGCCTCAATGACTAAATTTGCAACTTGCTATTTGCCACGATTAAACGCTAACTGGAGATCTTTAAATAGATAAGCTTTTATTAATGCTTTAAACTTAGTTTGGGCAAAACAGCTTAAGAGGCAAGTTTATGGGCTTGCAGAAAGGTGACTTCATACTCCTCAACTACGTAGCGAGGGTAAAAGAAACAGGTGAAGTATTTGACACCACTATAGAGGAAGTAGCAAAGAGGGAGCGCCTCTACAGGGAAGGGGAAGTTTACGAGCCCAAACTAGTCGTTATAGGCGAGGGGTGGGTGCTAAAGGCCCTAGACGAAAGCCTAATAGGGATGGAAGTTGGGGAAACTAAAACTGTTGAAATACCACCGGAAAAAGCCTTTGGGCCCAGAGACCCGGAGAAAGTTAAACGTGTCCCCCTAAAACATTTTACAGCCCGCGGCATAACTCCAACAATTGGAATGCAACTTGAATATGATGGAAAAATTGCAACCGTAAGGGCGATAGGCGCTGGCCGCGTTCTATTAGATTTTAATCCACCATTAGCAGGTAAAACCTTAGTTTATGAAGCTACCGTAGCGAAAAAGCTTGAAACACCAGAGGATAAAATAAAGGCGTTAATACATAGGAGGATACCGCCTGTTGAGGCGGACAAATTCAAGCTAGCCATTGAAGGAGAATTAGTTACAATAGAAATGCCTGAAGACGCCTATTACATAGAGGGGATACAAGTTGCTAAGAGAGGCATAGCCCTAGATATACAGAGGTTCTTCCCAGAAGTAACAACTGTCAAGTTCATTGAGACATTTAAAGCTGAAAAGGCTGTAAGAAGCAAATCCTAAATTACACCAGTAATTTTCGCAATCCTTAAACATTCTTCAAAACTCAAATTCAACTTGTTTAGAATTGTATACCGCTCAGGCCTTATCGAAGAAGCCATAAGTAAGGCTCGTCCAATTTCTTCAGCTGTAACGCCTAACTCGTTTGCCGTTGTAGGCGCCCCTAAAATTTTCAAAGTATCTCGGATATGCATCCAGTCAGCGCCATGTAAATACGCCATCATGATTGTCCCAACAGCGCATCGTTCACCATGCATTGAGCAATTAGGTTTTATTACGTCGAGGGCATGGCTGAAAAGGTGTTCGGAGCCACTGCATGGTCGGCTGCTTCCAGCGATACTCATAGCTACGCCACAGCTTATAAGCGCCTCTAAGAGAACCCTAAGGCCTTCCTCGCTTTTTGACCTTATTACTTCAGCATTTTCCATAACGAGTTTAGCACTCATTAAAGCTAAGCTTGCAGCGTAATCGCCATAATATTCGCCAAGCTCTTCATGAGCTAGTTTCCAATCGCTTACCGCTGTTATCTTAGCAATGACGTCCCCGCAACCGCTAGCTACAAGCCTATATGGCGCCTTTCTAATTAAGTTTGTATCCGCGATTATAGCTATTGGTGTTTGAGCTTTAATGGAGAAAGGCTTCTGGAGACCCTTAACAGATGAAAGAGGACTTGCTATGCCGTCATGGGAAGCTGTTGTCGGCACGCTTATAACAGGGACCTTCATGTTAGCGGATGCTAATTTCGCGACGTCTATTTTAGTTCCACCTCCAACTCCGAAAACCACATCAGGATTTAGCGCTTTTATTCTCTCCTCAACAGCCCATACACATGCTAAAGTTGCAGATTCCACGATGAAGATCTCAGATTTAATATTCGCCCCATTAAGTTTCTCTTGGATGCTTCTGCCTGCGATCTCATAGGTTTTATTCCCAGTTACTATTAAGGCGCGATCTTCAAAACCCAGCCTCTTACAAATTTCAGGGATATAATTTATGGCTCCATTTCCTATGATAACTTCTCTAGGAAGCTGCATCCAATGATTCTCAAGAGGCAAATTTATCCCTTTGTTCAACTAAATTATCAACATAACGTGAATGAAAACATGCTTTAAAACCCTTTTTCATTATTTAAGGTATAAGAAGAGACAAAGCGTAATGTTAATAAGAGGCAGAACAATGATTACATGTGCTACTTCCTGAGTAGTAATGTATGAAGTATTTGTTTTAGGGAGACAGCAGAAATGGCAAGTATAATTGATAGGTTAACGTTAAAGGGCACAACCACGATAGGTGTGGTCTGCAAGGATGGAGTAATCCTAGCATCAGACACTAGGGTGACGATGGGCAACTATATAGCTCACAAGCATGGCAAAAAAGTGTATAAGATAGATGATCACCTAGCAATGACTATAGCTGGCACCGTTGCTGATGCCCAAAGGGCTGTTGACATACTAACTGCCAACGCTCAACTATATAAGCTAAACACGAATAGACCTATGCCAGTTAGCGCAGCTGCTCGACTCATCGCAAACGTCCTATTCTCAGAAAGGTGGATACCCCTGCTTACACAGATCCTCGTGGGAGGAGTGGATGACACGGGGCCTCATGTTTTCTCCATTGATCCCTTTGGCAGCCTAACAGAAGAGAAATGCGTAGCTACAGGTTCAGGGTCGCCTATAGCTTATGGAGTCCTCGAGGATAAATTTAGGGAAGACATGACCATTAATGAAGCTCTTCCGATAGTTGTAAAAGCGGTTGACTCAGCTATGAAGAGAGATACAGCAAGCGGCAACGACTTTAACATCGCCATAATAGATGGGAAGGGGTATAGGGAGCTCACTAAGGAGGAGAAAATGAAGCTTTTAGCAAGCTAGAAAAGGGAGTTTAAACTGTGGCGAGAAACCACGAAAAAGGTAAAGTTGAAATAACCCAATATGTACTCGAGCATGTCCCAAAGGAGGCTGAGGTCACTAGAGTCGAGTATGAAGGGCCGATGCTAGCAGTTTATGCTAAGAAGCCTGAAATTCTCGTGGAGCAAAGCAGCATAATCGCCGACATTGTAAGTGTAATAAGAAAGAGAATCGTCGTACGCTCAGATCCCTCTGTAAGGCTGCCGGAGAAAGAGGCTGAAAAGATAACCCGCGAACTCATACCTCCAGAGGCTGAGATAACAGACATAAACTTTGACCCCAGCTTAGGGGAGATAATAATCGAGGCTAAGAAGCCTGGGCTTGTTATCGGAAAAAATGGAGCAATACTTCAGGAGATCATTAAGAGGACAAAGTGGAGACCTCAAGTTTTGAGAAGCCCACCTCTACGCTCGAAGATCATTGCACATATGAGACATTTTCTCCATTCAGAAAGCAAGGAAAGAGAACGGGTTCTACGTTCCTTTGGCGAGAGAATATTTAGGCCTAGAACCTTCGAGATAGGCGATATTAGGATAACAGCGCTCGGCGGAGTACAGGAGGTTGGAAGATCCGCATTCTTAGTTCAGACGCGGGAAAGTAGCATACTTCTAGATTGTGGCATAAACCCTGGCTCAACAAAGCCCTTTGAAGCCTTTCCAAGATTTGACGACCCTGTTTTTGAAATTGACGCCCTCGATGCGGTTGTGATAAGTCACGCTCACCTAGACCACTGTGGCCTATTACCTTTCCTCTTCAAGTATGGCTATGATGGACCTGTCTACTGCTCTGCGCCAACCTCAAGCCTCATGACGCTACTCCAGCTTGATTACCTCGATGTAGCTAGCAAGCAAGGGATAATACCGCCCTACGACCAAAAGGATGTCCGTGAATGTGTCCTGCATACTATCCCATTAAGGTATGGTGTTGTAACCGACATAGCTCCAGATATCCGTTTGACGCTGCATAATGCAGGCCACATTTTAGGCTCAGCAATAGTACATCTACATATAGGTGAGGGAGTTCATAACATCGTTTACACTGGAGACTATAAGTATGCCAAGACTATGCTTCTAGAGCCCGCTACAGTCGAATTTCCACGGGTTGAAACTTTAATTACAGAAAGCACCTATGGAGGTGCTGAAGACATAATGCCAAGCCGAGCTAAGGCTGAAGAAACCTTAGCACGCATAGTAAATGAAACCCTTGAAAAGAAGGGGAAAGTCCTCATACCAGTTCCAGCTGTTGGAAGAGCCCAGGAAATAATGTTGATACTAGATGATTACATGAAGAAGGGATTAATCAAAGAGGCGCCCGTGTTCATTGAAGGCATGATATCAGAGGCAACCGCAATCCACACAGCTTATCCAGAATACTTATCAAGGGAGGTCCGTAACAGCATACTCCACGAGGGCGAGAACCCATTTCAGTCTGAATACTTTACAGTTGTTGAACACCCCAGTGCAAGGCAGAGTATAATAGAGGGGGAGCCATGCATAATCATGGCAACTTCGGGAATGCTTGAAGGAGGACCTGTGATAGAGTACTTTAAGAGCCTAGCTGAAGATGAGAAAAATACCATAGTCTTTGTGAGCTACCAAATTGAAGGCACGCTCGGAAGAAGGGTTCAAAAGGGAATAAATGAGGTAACCATGATTGACAATGAAGGAAAGCTTTCTGTTGTTAAGGTGAAAATGCGCGTAGAATCCATTGAAGGCTTTTCAGGACATTCAGATCGGCGGCAGATAATTAGCTACATAACCAACTTGAAGCCACGGCCTGAAAGGGTGCTTGTGTGTCATGGTGAAAAGGCGAAAATAGCCAGTATGGCTGACTTCATAAAAAAGAAGTGTGGAATACCAGCTTATGCCCCAGCCTTAATGGAAACCATTAGATTGCTGTAGGTACAGGCTCGCTTGGCAGAGGAGAGCCAGCACGCCAAATTTTTACGTGAGGTGGGCATACAACAACTCTTTCCTCTCCTAAACGGGCTATATCCCCACCTATAGATTCAACAAAAGCGCAAAGCTCGCTTACAGCCTTTTTAACATCCTCTACACTTTTAGAGGCTAGGGGAGTTATCTTCAGTATTACAATGTTTCCAGATTGAACCTCACTCTTAATAACTTCTAGATCAGTTAAATCACGAAGAGGCATAGCCTTAAGAAAAGTTTGACTTGAAGATTCAACCTTATCCTCCTTTCTGCCCCTTCTAAATAAATTAATTAAAGTGGGCAAATTTCTCCTCTCTTTAATATTCCATTTTTAAAGAGTTAAGCCTTTTTCTTCTCAGTACTACTATGAATTAGAAATTTGGATTCTCCTTATAAGATTTTATTAAGTTAAAATTATCATTGGAAATTTTTAGCGCAAATCATCATTTTCAACTTGAATTTTTGGGATAGCTAAATTAGTGTCATGTAAAGTGACTATTTTGTTTACATCATCCTGTTAGGTTTTTCCCTAGAACCCAAATTTTATCCCCTACAAAGTGAATGGTTTTAACGACGGCTCCATGTTTTACTTCTGAAACTTCTTGACGACCATAGTTAACTTCGCCTATAGCTATGGGTTTACCATATTTTTCATCAACGACAGCAATTATATCGCCCTTTTGAAAGTCTCCTTCAAATCTTATAATTCCTGGAGCCATAACATTTGCACCGTTACATATATGGGGGACAGCTCCTGCATCGACAACAGCCTTTGGTAAGGATTTAATGGCTTCGATGAAAAAGAGTGTTGGGAAGATTTTATCATTGACTCGAAAGAGAATTGGCCGCTTATCAACTAGGAATAGCTCACAGAAGTCAGCTTCTAAACATTCAACCTTATCGCTTAAGCTTAATGACTCCAATGGGATTTTAAGCTTCTCACAGGCTTCTTTAAGAAGACGTTTAGCATCTTTTGATCGAATAAAGTGCCGCTTAAATCCTTTAGACATCAAGCATCACTTTCTTGAATAGATAGGTTTAAATTATAAAGCTTAAGAGTATGAAAGAGGGCAATGCATAATCTGAGGGCTTTAAATGAGCGAAATGACTACAGATATCCTTGAACAAAACTTGGGGAAAATAGTGCTTGTAAAATTGAAAGGTGGGAAAAGTTTACGTGGAAAACTTAAGGGGTTTGATCAACACCTTAACCTAGTCCTGGAGGAAACAGAGGATACTACAGATGCTGAAAATGTAAAGAAGCTTGGCTTAATAATAGTGCGAGGAGACAATGTCGTTTTAATATCTCCTCCACCAAGGTGACTTAAATGGGTAAGGGAACGCCTTCTTTTGGGAAACGTGCTGAGAAAACGTTGCATATCCGCTGTCGAAGATGTGGACGTAGGGCATACCATGTTTCAAAGAAGCGCTGCGCTGCTTGTGGTTATGGAAAAAGTAAAAGGATAAGGAGATACTCTTGGCAGACTAAAAACCTTAACAGGGAAAGGCTAAGATAGCGTCTTTTTAAATTTTGTCATTAGAGTAGAAGCCCTTATCAATCTTTACAAATATTAGTGGACCTTTGCTCCTGGCCATTTCTCTAGCCCTGCGCATAGCATTACTTACAACTTTTATAATTCGTTCTACTTCATTGGAATATTTTTCCCAATTCTCACTTAACTCAAGTTTTAACAAATTTTCAGAGAGGACTGCTGTGCCGCATATTTCACCATTCCTTATGAGGGCTGAAATCACAGCTTCCTGCATTTCCTTCCTATTTGATAAGCTACGCCATATAGGCTCCGCCTTACTTATCTTCTGAGATAGAGTGCACCATTTTCTAGAGCCATCTTCACCTATCAGGAGCTTAACCCTTTCAAGCCACTTCTTAAACCATACACCAGCCCAGACATCTATAAACTCTTCTAATTCAGCTGGTTCTTCTCGATATAACTCCTCAAGCTTCTCTACAAGTTTATAATCGCTTACCTCCTCTCCAATTAAACTAAGGTGAACCTTAAGGTAATTGGCTAGGTCTTGGCAGGCCATCTGTAAAACCTTGCGGTCTGCACCCCAAAGGTCAAGCATAGGGTTCCTATTCTTCAATTTTTCAGACAACAGTATTTCTATAAAGTTCATTTCCTTCCGCTCGAAGCCTTCTCCAAGCTAATACTAGCCTCCAGCGCTAATAAGCTTTATCTAAGTAGCTTCTATAACATTGATAAGTAGGTTTTGGAAATATTCCATAAGCGTAATTGAGATTACTCTAGGAAATCAGGAAGCTCTCTTATGCTATTAAGAATCAAGTCAGGATTCTCCTTCTCTAGCTCTTCCCGCGTGAACAGTCCGGAGAGGACAGCAACAGTCTTAGCGCCTGAATTTTTTCCAGCCCTTACATCGGCTATAGAGTCCCCAACCACAATACAATCACGTATATTTACGCCTAAGAGCTCAGCGCATTTTAAAAGCCCATCAGGGAAAGGCTTAGGGAGATTTGTATTTAAGGCAGTTAGAATGCAGCAGAAATATTTTGCTATACCAAATTTCTCAAGCTCAGCCCTTACACTCTCAGCCGAGACAAAGCGCATGGTTAGCAGAGCGAGTTTTGCCTTCATTGAAAGTTGCTCTAAAGTTTTATACACATTTGGGAAGGGTTTTGTAAGGATGCCAGTTAGTTCATAGTACGTACTTAAATATACATCTAGAAAAGGCTTGATCTTATCTTTTGGCATATACCTATCAAGGGGTAATCCCTGCTCTAAGCTTTTTGGAATTCCAAAAGCAGCTTCCTCGCTAAATTCTAAATTAATGGTTTTAAAAGCCCTTTTCGCAGCTTCACGATAAGCCTCTCTAGAATCCACCAATGTACCGTCCAAGTCGATGAGTACACCATAAGCTCTTAGTCTCATTATATTCCCTCATCCAATTTTGTAGTACAGCGCCTGTTCTCTTCGATAAGTTTTTATTTATGCTTTAACGTGTAAAGGTAACCCGTTTAAAGAGGGTATAATCTGAGGCGTGAGCATTAACCCATGGTGAGAAAAGCGAGAATACGCTTAACAAGTACAGATTACAAGAAACTTGAGGAAGTTTGTTCAGAACTTAAGGCTATTGCTGAGAAGACAGGGGTTAAAATGGTTGGACCTGTTCCATTACCCACTAAAAGACTTAGGGTTCCAGTTCTAAAAAGCCCCTGTGGTGAGGGAACATCAACTTGGGATCGATGGGAAATGCGCATCCACAAACGCTTGATAGAGATTGATGCTGAAGAGAGAGTCATGAGGAGAATAATGCGAATTCGTGTACCAGAAGAAGTCCATGTGACTATAGAGCTAATATAGGATATCTTCGCCTCTCATCAATCATATTATTATGTACATTGTCACCGTAAGGATTAGGCTTATAGCGAACACGAAAACCCAAATTGGTTTACTCCATACGAGAATTTTGTAACCATCCAGTACCCCAAAAGGTAAGAGGTTTATCATGGCGATCCAGGCATTTACTGCGGCGCCGTATGACAAAATTGGATTCTTGAATATACTCCATAACGCAAGCATGCTGAGGGAGAGAATAATATTTACGGATGGGCCGGAAAGGGAAACTTTACCCATGCTCTGTTTGTTAGTGAAGCCAGCTATGAAAACTGCTCCTGGAGCAATTATCTTGAAGATTGGGGAGATAATTGATAATGCAGTTAAGAGCACCCCCGTAAAAACCAGCCTAAACTCAGCCCACAACCCCTCTCTTTGAGCCATAAATTTATGAGCAAATTCATGAGCGATGAAAGAGAATAAAACTAGAACAGCGAATGCTAAAATCGAAGACAAGCCTTGGAAAACTAAAGCTCCTGGATAATATAAACCCATGGATAAGCCTATTCCTAAGATTAAGAGAGAGGCTATGGATAGGTGCTTTATCTCTTTACTGCTAAAACGTGGCTTTATTTGGAGTTTTAATGGGTAGATGTATGATTTTCTGACAGCATGCTGCTGAGCGGGACTTGTTAATAGCTGTGGTCTTCGCGGGGGGCGAGCTCTTTCAATTCCCGGACATTCATGATTTTCAGGAAGCCTATGCTCAATACAGAAAAAGCCTCCACAGTATGGACAGCGAAATGGTAAAGGGTCTTCCCGTTTACATTTTTTGCATTCCATCTTCTTTACACTTGTAAAGCTATTAGATTCAGGGCTTTAATATTTCTTATTAGGATGTAATCGATTAAAGATATAAAATGTGAAGGGTAAACCTAGCTATTACACATATCTATTATTGGAGGAGAGCAATGGAGCCATTTAGTTTCGTACATGCTGCAGATTTACACCTTGGATACTCCCAGTATGGGCTGGAAGCTAGAAGAAGGGACTTTGATAGAGTCTTTCAGGAGCTTGTGGATAAAACGCTGGAACTTAAACCCGACTTCATGATCATTGCAGGAGACATATTCCACACAGCACATCCATCAAATGTAACCCTAGAACACGCCGTAAAAAATCTTAACAGACTAAAAGAGGCTGGAATACCAGTATTAGCTGTAGATGGCTCCCATGATACAGCGCCAAATTCCCTTACAGGCACAATCTTAAACCCATTAGACGCGGTGGGATTAATATATTACTTGCCAAGGCATGAGGAATCTTACTGGCGAAAAAATAATTGCTGCTATGTTTATGGAGTGCCAAACTTTAGAACCCGTAGAAAAACAGAAGATATGCTCCCGAAGTTTTTGGGACAAAACAAGCCCAAACCAGAGAAGGACATATTTAACATATTCGTATTCCACATGGCCCTTGATCTCCCAGAGCTTAGTATTCCAGGCATGGAGGCTGAGGCCCCTGCGGAACTTATTCCAGAAGGATTCAATTATTATGCTGCAGGACACCTCCACAAAAGTTACATAGGCTCATTTAAGGGGGGCTTACTAGTCTATCCTGGAAGCACAGAGACCATAAGTTATGATGAAGCCAACAACGATAAAGGCTTCTACTATGTTGAAGTAAATAGAAATGGAGAAGCTACACCCCACTTCATAAAATTAGAGACACCGCGGAAATTCATCGTAGTTGAAAGGGATTTCACAGGTTTAACACCATCCAAAATCACTGAGTTAACGGTGGAGCTCGTAAAGGAGCTCGACCATGATGATGTAATAATAGTCCCTATTCTAAGGGGTGTGTTGCCAATTGAAGCGAAACGCGCAGAAATTGATTTGGCCAAAATAAGAGATGCCGCCAAAAGGGCGTTGATAGTACATCCAATTGTTATGTTACGTGAAAAAGAGGTACCGGAGACTGTTATTCGATCAATATTCGAGGGTAAGTTCAAAGACTTAAAGACGAAGAGCTTCGAATACTTTCTAGAGATTTTTTCTCAACGCTATAAACGTGAAGAAGCAGAAAAAATAGCTCGCATAGCTGTCAACCTAATTGAGCCCCTAGTTAAGAAGGAGGATGAGTATGTGAAAAAGCTTCTGGAGGAGCTTACGTCATGAACATAGAGGCGGTAGAGCTTGAAAATATCCGCTCTCACGTTAAAACTAGAGTTACTTTTGGGAAGGGATTTAATTGCCTAGTTGGAGGTTTAGGATGTGGGAAATCAAGCATACTTTACGCGATAGATTTTGCGTTATTTGGTGAACCGCTCGGCAAAAGTTATGAATATTTGCTAAGAGAGGGAGCTACAAGTGGCAAGGTAACCCTTTATTTTAGCCATAATGGCAAACGCTATAAGTTAGTTAGAGGTCTCAGAAGGGTTGGTAAAGGGATAAGCCAGAATTTTGATGATTTAAGGCTATATCAGGATGGCAGTCTTATAGCTAGCACTAAAAGTGATGCAGTAGAGGAGCAAATAAAGGCTATAACAGGTCTAGACAAAGAAATATTCCGCGAAATAATATGGGTAAGGCAAGAGCATCTGAAAGAGTTATTGAACATGACGCCTAGAGAGCGGCAGAGGCGTCTAGACGAGCTTTTCGGGTTATCGGATTACGAGATAGCATGGAGCAACCTTGCAGCATATCAAAAGGAGTATGAAGGAGAAAAACGGGCTTATGAAAAAGACTCGGACATCGTAGGATTACAGAGCCTAAGCACTGAGTACCACCGCCTAGTTGAAGAACTTTCGCTACTGGAGATAGACATACAAAAACTATCAAAAAAGCTAGAGGAAACGAGGAAAACGCTGGAGGAAGTTGACCGCGAGCTCAAAAAACTTGAGAGTTTAAGGGAATCTATTGAGGAGTTAAAGAGGAAGGAGGCGCAAATCCAAGCAAGCCTAGTCAGCGTTGAAGATTCATCAGCAACGTTAGCGGAGAAAATTGATGGTAAAAAGATCGCTATTGAAAATTTGAAACAGCGCATAAAGAACATACAGATTCAACTAGAGGAAAACAGGAGGAGATTAAAGGAAACAGGCATTGTTGAAGATTTACCCATTGAGAAGCTTCGAAATTATCTACTATCATTTGATGAGCAAATTGCCAGTTTAAAAGCAGAGCAGGAGGCCCTCCTTCAAAGCATAAATACCAACCAAAGGAGGGTAGCTTCCCTATCATCTGAAAGCAAATGCCCCGTATGTCTTCAGCCACTAGATGGTACATACAAAAATAACCTTATGAAGAAGTTATCCGATGAAAATGAGGAGAAAAAGAGAACGATAAGCCAACTTCAAATGGAAATTGCTGAGCTTCAACAAATAAAGGAAAAAGCCGCAACCGCCATCTCTAATATTCAAATTTTAAGCTCTAAACTGGAGGAGTTGCAAAAGTTACTAGAGGAGGAAAGCAAAGGGCTAGATAGCTTACTAAAGGAGTTCGATAAAAATCAAAAACGCGAAAATGAATTGAGAAGTCAACTTATGAAAGTAAGAGCGGAAATAAAAGGTTTTGATATTTCAGAGCTTGAAAAAACCAAAATTCGAAGAGACAGCATTTTTAGGGAGTATTACTCCCTTGACTCTGAGCTCCGCGCAAAGAAAAGCCGCAAAGAGGACATTATGCGCAGAATAGACGATCTTAAGGTGAGGATAGATAATGCTCAAAAAAAGCTAGAGAGAATGAAGAAGCTGGAGAGGACAATGGAGATAATTAGTAGCATAAGGGAGGCTTATAGAAGCATACAGCCAAAAATGCGAAGCGAATTCGTAAAGGTTCTTGGAAATTTCGTCCAACAAGTTTTAGATAGCCTTGTCGGGGATGAAAAAGGTCCAATAAACGTAGCAATAGACGAGGAATACACACCTTATGTAGTTAATGAAAGTGGAGCGCGAAGGGAAGTTTCCAACCTTTCTGGGGGAGAGCGTACGCTAATAGCATTTGCATATCGATTAGGGCTTGGACAACTTATAATGCAATCAAAGACCGGACATAGCTTAAGCTTCCTGTTGCTTGATGAGCCTACGGAAAGTCTAGGTCAGGAAGATGGATCCATTAACCGTCTAGCAGATGTTATATCACGCTTCAAAGCCGTCGAACAGATAATTGCTGTCACCCATAGTGAAGTATTTGCTGAAAAAGCTGAGCATGTCATTAAAGTTGAAAAGGAAGATAATCAGAGTAGAGTTATTATTGAGGAGAAAATCACCTAAAATCAACTTCTACAACTCTATTTTCCAGAACCCCAATATTTTCAATCTCAATTCTTACAATATCTCCATCTTTAAGGTATTTTGGCGCTGGCTTTAACGCGCATCCAACACCAGCAGGAGTCCCTGTAGCTATAATATCGCAAGGTTCTAAGGTCATAACGCGACTAAGGTGATGAACTATTTCCCGTACATTAAAAACCATTTTTGCCGTTGTAGAGTTTTGACGCAACTCACCATTAACCCATGTTCTAATGTGAAGGTTAGAAACGTCCCTAAGCTGGTTTCTTGTGACTATATATGGCCCTATAGGAGCAAAGGTATCGAAGCTTTTACCACGAGTCCACTGAATATCTTTAAACTGAATGTCCCTTGCTGAAACATCATTGAGTATAGTGTATCCGAAGATATAGTTTTCAGCTTCACTTATAGAAACATTCTTCGCTTTCCTACCCATGACAATGGCGAGTTCAGCCTCATAATCAAGATTCTTCACAAAACTTGGCTTTATTATACTCTCACCAGGCCCTATGATCGTAGTCGCAGGCTTTAGGAAAATTATCGGCTCGTCAGGTATTTTAGCCCCATGTTCAGTTATACTTTCTTCAATATGATCCAAGTAGTTAAGGCCTAAACAAATTATTTTCGGGGGACGCGTAATAGGGGCGAGAATTGTAACTGCAGATAATGGGCGCATGCAAGCTTTAAGCACATTCCGTGGAATTGTTTCGATAATCTTCTCCACTCTGCTAGCGAATTCTACTCCCCTTGCAATAAAGCCTTCAATGGTTGATGGAAATCTCTTACGTAAGTTTTTAGCAAGCTCCGGTAGACAAACCACATCATCTCCAATAAGAATGCCATATGAAACCTCATTGTCACATTTATAACGTACAAGCTTCATAACTCAGTCTCTCACAGACTACTTTTATGGCATAACTTAACATTGGGAGGATTGATTACTCACCTTGCTTTGGGATTTTCCGCTCCTTAATTATTAATACGTCATCTCCTCCGCTTATGACCCGATAGTACGGCTTTAACCCATTTTTATGAAGAAATTTCCTCAATAGAACTCGCATATATTCCTTAGTGCATTTTTCTCCTTCCAGCTTCATAGTATCAGATGAAACCTCTGGATTAACGCCTAACCTCGCTTTTATAAATTCTAATAGCTCATCAACGACTTCTTTACCCTCAACTTTAAGATCAGAAAGATCAACCTTAATCATTTCCATATCACCTCTCAACCGCTTTGATCATGCCAGCCTACGCTTGGAATTTATAATAACCCAATACCCTCCAAAGTGACTTATTAACGCTACTATTATTCTTCCCCCTAAATACGGTCAGCACCTCTTCTACCTGAATGGATATAACGCCTTACTAATGAATGTTGAAATTTTTGTCAGTCCGCCCGTCGAGAGTCATATCATAGCTTAAGCTCTATTGACTCCCTGACTCATCATCCAAAAGAATAAACTTGTAAAACGTTGATTTAAGCCATTCCGTGAAAGCACCTGAGTTTTTAAGCGAAATTTTATCAGTTGAATGTATCCTATGATTACCGGGGTGATGTTAATGGATGTTTTTGAGGCAATTAAGGGGAGGAGGAGTATAAGGGCTTTTAGAGACATCAATATACCGGATGATGTCGTTAAACAGTTGATTGAGGCTGCACGATGGGCTCCTTCAGCAGGCAACATACAACCATGGGAATTCATTATTGTAAGGGATCCAGAGATTAAGCATGCGCTAGCGGAGGCAGCTCTTGGGCAATTCTTCATTGAGGAAGCCCCTGTCGTCATTGTAGTATGTGCTGACGAAAATCGCTCAGCTCAAGGTTATGGCGTTAGGGGTAGAACCCTCTATTGCATCCAGGATACAGCTGCAGCAATACAAAATATTCACTTAGCCGCCTACTCCATGGGGCTTGGCACATGTTGGGTTGGCGCATTTCGAGAGGATGAAGTTAAAAGGATTCTCGGGATACCCTTTGGCATTAGACCAGTAGCAATTATACCAGTCGGCTACCCAGCTGAAAAACCAAGATACGTTGGAAGGAGACCCTTGGAGAGCATGATTCATTATGATAGGTTTTAAGGCGTCCCATCCAACTATATATAGTTGATTTATCTCCTCTTTATGGGGGAGTGGATTGCTCTACGCTGAAATAGCGAATGTATATGAGGAGATTGAAGCCACCACCAAGAGATTAGAAATGACGGATTTACTTGTAGGGCTACTTAAAAAAACGCCTAAAGAGATTATTGATAAGGTTGTGTACTTAACTCAGGGGAAGCTTTACCCGGACTTTGTTAAGCTTGAGATAGGTGTAGCTGAAAGGCTTGCAATAAAGGCTTTGGCGAGAGCCTCTGGAAGAAGCGAAGCCGAGATAGAGGATGACTTAAAGAAAAGCGGAGACATTGGCGAAACTGCCCAGAAATTTATAGCTCAAAAGAAACAAGTAACCTTCTTCCAGAAGCCATTAACGGTTCAGAGAGTTTACGAAACCCTTGATAAAATTGCTAGGACTACAGGTGAAGGAGCTATTGACGCAAAAATAGCTTTATTAGCTGGGCTGCTGGCTGATGCAAACCCGAGGGAGGCTAAATACCTCATGAGAACCGTTACCGGAAACCTTAGGCTAGGAATAGCTGACATGACCGTTCTCGACGCACTGGCGATAGCATACGGGGGTGGAAAGAATGCCCGAGAGTTAATTGAAAGAGCCTACAACATATCCTCAGACCTTGGGAAAGTGGCCAAAGTCTTAGCGGAAAAGGGGATTGAAGGCATTAAAGAGTTTAAGGTCACTGTTGGTTTGCCCATAAGGCCAATGCTAGCTGAGAGACTTTCATCCCCTGAGGAAATTCTTGAAAAGCTTAATGGAAGATGTATAGCGGAATACAAGTACGACGGCGAGAGGATACAAGCCCATAAAATCGGGGATCAGGTGACTCTCTTCTCTAGACGCCTTGAAGATATAACAGACCAATACCCTGACGCTGTTGAACTTTTAAGACAAAATGTAATGGCTAAAGAGGCTATTCTTGAGGGGGAGTGTGTAGCAATAAACCCTGACACTGGTGAAATGCTCCCCTTTCAGGAGTTAATGCATAGAAGGCGGAAATACGAGATAGAGAAAGCGATGAAGGATTACCCCATCTCCCTGTTTATGTTTGATGCCCTATATGTTGATGGAAGGGATTTAACGCTGGAGCCATACCCCATAAGGAGAGAAGTCTTAGAGAAGGTTATTAGAGAGGGGGATAGAATAAAAATTGCTAAGAGCATATTTACTAGCGACGTTAAAGAGCTTGAAACCTTCTTCCTCGAAGCTGTAGAGGAAGGGTGCGAAGGGCTTGTTTGCAAGTCTGTTGGGAAAGACTCAATATATCAAGCTGGAGCAAGAGGATGGCTGTGGATAAAGTATAAGAGAGATTATAAAAGCGAGATGACAGACACCGTAGACCTTGTGGTTGTAGGAGCTTTTCATGGAAGAGGCAAAAGGGCTGGAACCTATGGAGCACTACTTTTAGCAGCTTATAACCCAAAAAATGACACGTTTGAAACTGTTACGAAGTGTGGAACTGGATTTACGGATGAAGACCTTGCAAAGCTTCCTGAAATACTCAACAAACACGTTATCTCCCATAAACACGCTAGAGTAAACTCTTTAATAGAGGCTGATGTATGGTTTGAGCCTGCTCTGGTTATTGAAGTTTTAGGAGCTGAAATAACATTAAGCCCCATTCATACATGCGCAATGGATGTTATTCGACGGGGAAATGGGCTTGCAATAAGATTTCCAAGATTTACGGGAAATTATCGATTTGATAAAGCTCCAGAAGACGCAACCACAACTGAGGAAATTGCTGAAATGTATAAGAGACAGCTTAAGAAGATAACAGAGGCTTAATTTCCCTTTAAATATTTAGAAACTATTTCATGAAGTCTCACCCGTAGACTCTCCCCTGAAACATGTTCATCACGTAAGCTTCTAATAGCTCCAGCTAATTGCTCATTCCCTAAAACTTCAATAAACCATCTTTCAAAGTCTCCCCTATTTAGATGGAAATCCAGCGATTTAGCGTCAACTTCCATTATCTTTCTGAGGAACTCTGATAATGAGGAAGCGCTATGACCTGTATAGTTCCCAATGGAGGTGAAGAAGTAGAAAGCTTTCTCCTTTGGAACCATCACGTCGCCCATCTACATCATCATTAACTGATTAATGCTGGATATTTAAGTTATTTATGGGCGGAACGCATCCTTCTTTAAGCTTCTTAGTTACAATTGAGGTGCGTATCCTTAAAACTCCGGGGAGGGGCGCAATAAACTTAGCTATAAAATTATGTAGATCCTCCTGGTTTTCGGCAATAACTTTTGCTATAACTTGAATCTCCTCTGAAATAGAAACATAAACCTCCAAGATTTGAGGATACTCACATAATTTTTCAGCTACTTTCTCACTTTCCTTTGGATCTGTGTATATCGCCATGATGGCGGTCACATATTTTGCTCCAGCTTTTTCGTAATCTATCAACGCTGTATAGCCTTTGATAACGCCCTGAGCCTCAAGCTTCCTTACTCTATCATAAACCGTGGAGTGAGCAACCCCTAGGCGTTGACCAATTACCGTATAAGTTTGCCTTGCATCCTCCTGTAGAGCCTTAAGTATTCTAATGTCAAGATCATCCAGACTTAAAGAGTTATTTCGAACCTTCAAAGGCGACCCAATCCGATGATTTAAAGAATAGCTACTTTGAATTAAGAGATATATTATTTATTTACGGAAAAATGTGGAAACAAAGATATTCAAAAACGGAAAATATCCAACATATTTAACATAAAAGTGAAATTTATATCAAAAACCAGCGATAGATCTACATATTGATTGAAAAAATGTAGAAGTGTCCATTTTTTTCCTTCAAAAATTCAATTTATAATTTAATTAACACACATTTTTGCATTTAACAAAGCAAATAAGCTTAAATCAAACGCTATTACACCGTAACTTAGAAGAGGGTTTAGGGCGTATTATATGAGGGAAATGAAAACTTTTAAGGCAATAAGTCTCATAGAAAGGTTTAAAAAGGTTTGCAAGTCATACGGCTGGAAAACTTCTGAGAGTGAGGATTGGATAGCCGTTGGCGATGAATTTCACAGTTTTCTCATAACAAGATGCATTCATCCATCATCTTTCAGGGCAATAGTTGCGAATAGAAAATGTATAGTTAGAGAAGGCCCTACTTATCGAGTTGTAGATGCAGCTTATTCAGCATGGCTATTTTCAGAAAACCCCCAGCTAGAAATATATCAAGTGATATTTGAAAAGCCGGAGCTTTCAAAAAAGGTAGCAATATACAACTTAAGCCCCCTTTTTGAGGGAGAGAAACTTTGCATAAAACTTAACAGGACAGACAGTTTAGTATTTGAGGAGTTTGAGAGATTCATTAAAAGGGAGTTTAAAGTCCACTTAAGAGGATATTCCATCAATAGACATAAGCCAGAAAGTGTAACAGCAACTGTTAAGTGAATGTATTCAAATTGTTGATAAGTTAGGAAGGCTAAGTATACCGTCGTGGGAATTATGTCAGAAGATGCAGAAGAAGTGAAGAGACTTCTGGCTATAAAAAGGAAGATGGAAAAACGTGTTGAGGATTTAAAAGCCGAATTAGAGGAGACACAAAGTATATTGGAGGTTATAAACAGCCTCATACTTTCAAAAGGATTTAAGCGCGCAGATACTATAGCGAAAACACCACCGGTTACGCCTGAGACTCCTGAGAAGTTTAAGGAAGTCATACAGCTAAACACGATTTCTGGTGAACCTTTGGCTAGAATCTATGTTGGTGAAAGTAAGCTTAAAGTTGTACTTGATAAAAAGCTGGATCCTAGCACACCACCATTCAAGCAGTTTCTCATTGAGAGAGTTCTGGAGAAGATGCATGAGAAAGACTTAAAGCTTGTGGAGGCTGGGCAGCTTAAGCCTAGTGAAGTTTTCAGCTATGAAATTATTAATGACGGCAACCTCGTTAGTGAAATAATCATTAAAAACTTTAATGAGGAAAGGTTAAGAGATCTTAAGTCCAGCATTCGTTGGACCCTTGAGAAGATGTATGAGAAAACCAAGGGTAAGGGCGCCCTAGAAACCTAATGGTGAAAGGTGGTTTACTTCACATATTTGTTGATATAAGCTTCTATTCGGCTTTTCGGCACTAAACCTATAATCCTATCGACTTCCACTCCATTTTTGAATATTATCAATGTTGGGATGCTATATATTTGAAATTTGCTTGCAGTGATGGGGTTTTCATCCACATTAATTTTACCAACAAGCACTTTACCAGCGTATTCTCTAGCTATTTCCTCGATTACGGGTGCGAGCATCCTACAGGGCATACACCACTCAGCCCAAAAGTCTATTAGCACTATAGGATTACTGTGGATAACATCATCAAAGTTTAAATCAGTAACATGTATAACCTCTGAGGGCATTCTCCCACTCAACTTTACGTAACTTTTTATCTACCCCTTTTTAAAGGTGTTTAAGCGCTATATCTTTTTCGTTAATTTTACAAGCGACCCCATCACAGGCTACGCTCAAGCATTTCTCTAAACTTTTTATATGCTTCAACTGGATTGTTAATTCCTTGAGATATCTTTTCAAATGGGCAAATATCCATACCATCTGGGCTGAGTATATTGTCAACTATATGCTCCCACGTGTAGTATATGCCGGATTGCTCAAGAACTTCTTTACCTTCACGGCTTAAAGTTAAAGCGTAAAGAGAGCCCACACCCGCATAGAGACATAATAAAGCTATAGCCCTTCCAACAATTCTATCAGCAACAGTTGTTCCCTTAAGGCTTGGACCTAAGCTGTCTATGGCTTCTATAAAGCCTAAAATTCCACGGCGCCTACTCTCAAAAATTATCCTACCTTCTTTAACTATTACAAGGTTTAAGTTGCTACTTAACAGCTTCGCCTTAGCTACTTCAAGATCATTTAATTTTTCCATGTTAAGCGTTACACTAAAAAGTTATTAGTGGAGATACTTAAAATTAGTTGTGATTATTATGGGTGGAATCGTTAGAGTTAGCGTAACTCTCCCTGAGGATTTATTGAAAGAGTTTGACGAAGTTATTAATAGGATGGGTTATGGAAACCGTTCTAAAGCTGTTCAAGATGCTGTCAGACTCTTTATCTCAGAGCGAAAGTGGCTTCAAGAGGAGAGCGGAATACAAGCTGGGGTTTTAATGCTCCTTTACGATCATGAGGTTAGAGGGGTTGAGGATACTTTAACAGACATACAACATAATTATGCAGATATTATATCCTCAACAATGCATATACATCTAACCGAGAGAGACTGCCTAGAGGCCATAGCTGTTAAGGGAGAAGCTGAAAAGATAAGGCGGCTAAGCGATGAGCTTTCATCAAAGAGGGGAGTTAAACTTCTTAAAACAGTAATAGTTTCCATTTAAGTTCCATCAAACTACCTTGAGCTCCGCCGAAAATGGGCTCAACAACTTATATAAGTAGTCTAGTTTATGAAGATTAGAGGGAAAACAGTTTTGCCCCTCGATGAGCTCCTAACCTATGCCTTAGTAATCCTAGGAGTCGCTATCGCGTGTATAATAATGCTCTACGCTATATCTAGGAGGGGAGGGAGGGGGACTGAAGCGCCCCATTTAGAAGCCCATGAAAATCTTGAAAAACCAATCTCGCCATTTAAAGTCGTAAAGACAATATCTGAAAGTGAAGCTAAGAAAGCTAGAGAAGAGTTGCGAATCCTTGACTTAGAGAGGGAAATCCTCAGCGATGCTATCAGAAAGCTCTATGAAGCTCATGCTGAAGGCAAAATAACAGAAGAGGAGAGAGAAAGACTTGCTCAAGCCTATAAGGAGAGAATGAAAAGTGTTAAAGAGGCTATTGAGAGAGATGAATCAGTAGTTGCATTACATGAGCTTGAAACCATGCAAGAGGATCTCGTGAAGCTTTTTAATGAAAGATTTGAAGAAATTAACGCCAAAATTAACGAGCTACGTTCTAAAATTCTGGCAGCCCCTATAAAGGAGGTTAAGCCCCCTGCCGCTAGAGCGGCGTCAGGGCCTCTTGATAAAGAGGTTAGGGAGGAGAAAGAAGCTAAAAAAACCGTAAAAAGAAAAAGGAAAATGCCTGAGGAAGAGGCTAAACCAGTAAAATTAAGTGAAGCGGAGAAGAGAATAGAGGAAATTAGAGCTGAAATTGAAAAAGTGCTGGAAAGGCTGGGACAAATGGAAATTGAGACCTGAAAACCTCGTTGAGGAAGCTAAACGTAAAGCCGCCAGGGAAGCTGTTAGACAGATTGAAGATGGCCAAGTTATAGGACTTGGAAGTGGAAGCACTGTTGCTTACGCAGCGGAGGAGCTTGGTGAAAGAATAAAAACTGAAAAAATAAGGGTGAAAGTTGTTCCCACATCTTATCAAGCGCTTATGCTCGCTATTAATAATGGGATACCAGTTACAAGCTTAGATGAAAACCCTAGACTTTCATTAGCAATAGATGGAGTTGATCAAATAGACTGCCACCTTAACATGATTAAGGGGATGGGCGGAGCCTTAACCCGTGAGAAAATAGTTGCCTCAGCTTCTGAGAGGCTGTTAATAGTAGCTGACTGGAGGAAGAGGGTAAAAACCTTGGGGGAAAACAACCACCCAGTTCCAATAGAGGTTTTACCTTTCGCCCTGAAGCCTGTAACCCTTAAGATAATAGAGCTCGGTGGAAAACCAATTATTAGAGAGGGCGGAGGTAAAGTTGGGCCTGTGGTAACCGATAATGGCAACTTTATTATAGACGCCTATTTCGGCTTGATAAGCGATCCTGAAAGCCTTGAAAGAAAGCTTAAATCCATACCGGGGGTTATTGAAACAGGGCTATTTATTGACATGGCGGAAACCGTTTATATTGGCGAAGCTGACGGCGTGAAAGTATTAAGGAGGAAGAATTAAGTACACGGCGGAGTTAGCATCAGCCTATCTCAGCTTACATATTATAGGATTGGAGGGTACCTCAATGAATTTAGAGGATATGAAGCGTGAAATTGAGAAGCTTGTTATTGCTAAGGGCTTCTATAACAGCCCTGAAGATGTCCCTAAGAAGCTTTTATTCGCTTTTATAGAGCTTGGAGAAGCTGCAGATGCTTGGAAGAAGGGGATGGGGGAGGAGAAAATAGCTGAGGAGTTAATAGATGTTATTTTTTATGTTTTAGATGCCAGCAGGCTAGCATGCCCATCAGTCAACATGGATGAAATGTTCATTAGGAAGCTTGAAAAGAACATGGCTCGGCCATATCAATATGGGGAGGGGCACAGGTTAAAGCAACAGAAGTAAATGGGCTACTTTTGAGATAGTTTTGAAATCCACTCCTCAAGCCTTCTTTTAGCTTCCCAATCGTCAAGTTGAACTGGTGGATGCTTCATGAAGTAGGCGCTCGCCTCTAGAAGCGGCCCACCTATATTTTTGTCAAGGGCTAGTTGAGCACATCTTATGGCGTCAAGGGCTATAGCCGCTGAGTTAGCTTTATCATCCACATCTAGCCTAAGTTCAAGGCTGAAAGGAACATCTGCGAAAAGGCGCCCTTCAATCCTTATGTAGGCGATTTTACGATTTCCCAGGAATGGCACAAAATCGCTTGGCCCTATATGTATGCAGGCTTCACTAAGCCTATAATCAAGCTGGCTTTGAACAGCCTCTGTTTTAGATATTTTTTTACTTTTTAAGCGCTCCCTCTCAAGCATTGTAAGGAAGTCCGTGTTCCCGCCGAAGTTCAGCTGATATGTCCTATCTATTACTACGCCTCTATCACTACAAAGCTTAGCTAAAACCCTATGCACTATCGTGGATCCAAGCTGAGACTTAACATCATCTCCGATTATGGGTACACCCTTCTCAGCAAACCTCCGACCCCAATTTTCATCACTAGCTACAAAAACGGGTATACAATTAATGAAGGCGCAGCACGTTTCAAGGGCTATGGAAGCCCAAAACTCTGTTGCCTTCTGGCTACCCACAGGCAGGTAATTAATCAGAATACGCGTATCCGTACGCTTTATCTCCTCAATTATCTCCTCCCTAAGTTGATCCAACGTTTTAGACTGTTTTATAGGCTTAAAAACAGTCTCAGCATATACGCCGACCCCATCAAGAATGGGGGCCTCCTTAACTATTACATCACTTGCACGCACTGAGTTAACCCAATTAACGCAATTCGGAGAAGCGTAAATAGCTTCAGAAAGGGGCTTCCCAACTTTATTCTCAGCTACGTCAAAAGCTGATACAAACTCTATGTCCTCTATGCTATACCCGCCTATCTTCTCATGAATTAAGCCAACCCTCTTAGACTTGTTATTCCTATAGTACTCTATGCCTTGGAGCAAGCCTGCAAAACAGTTCCCAACGCCTATCACGCCAACTCTTATCTTTGGCATAATTTTTATAGTACTGTAAAACATTATTTAAGGCTAATGGTTCGAGAACCAATAGAACGGCTAAAGGAGAAGGTGCTTAAAGAGAACCTATGGCTATTTATATTGAGACTCCTTAGGGATGGAGAAGTATACGCCTATGAACTAAGGAGACGCATTCAAGAAGAATTTGGATTTTTAGCCGGGAAGGTGACAAGTTACAAAGTTTTATATCTCCTAGAGAAGGGTGGATATGTGGAAGCTCATAAAGAGGGGAGGCGCGTATACTATAAGGTGACAAGCAAAGGCTTAACACAGCTGGATAAAGCTGAAAAGTTTCTAAGGGAGGTTTCTGAATCCATCAGTAAAACAAGCATATCGAAAAAGAAAAACAAAGACAATAACGACGCATGTTAAGCCTTTTTCAGATTAGAGCTCACCAACCTAAGCAGTAAACGCGATAAACAAACAATTCACACTTTTTCAAGAATTTTTATAATTCTTCACATGTTTCAAAGCATCAAAACACAAAGCAGGCTAGATCTAAATTACTCTGTTAATACGTATCATGGCGAAGGAAGAAGTTTGCCCTCAACTTCAACTAAAATCGATTAAAAATGTGTTCTCGATAAAATCTACACTAACACCGCCGCGAGCGAGTTAAGCTTTGAATGTGCTTGTTAAGAAGGGTGACTTAATGTTTTTTAGGAAGCATCTGATAAAAATACAAAATGTGCCGGGGTAGCCTAGCCTGGAATGGGCGCCAGACTCATAATCCATGGGATCGGAGAACCCTCTCGCTTGGTAAAGGGTTCCCGTCCCTCTCCTAAAGGGGTACAGATTGGATAGGAGATCTGGAGGTCGCGGGTTCGAAGCCCGCCCCCGGCACCAATACCTCTAAGGCTCAAATCTCCCTTCTAAGCTGGGATTGATGAGTTTAGCATGAATCATGAAGAGCGCTGCGGGTGGATCGCTTGGCTAGCCTTAAAGGCT